>TARA_R110000850_G_scaffold91742_32_pt1 | contig 61616 bp, 54 predicted proteins | sample TARA_R110000850 | Tara Oceans TARA_R110000850 (sample SAMEA4397586) | marine metagenome | biome: Polar Biome; feature: [SRF] surface water layer (ENVO:00010504); material: water (ENVO:00002006), including particulate matter (ENVO:01000060) such as... | depth 5 m
TTGTTCTTGTACGGCCGATACATGGCGTGAAAGGGCATCTGCCCGCTCAAGACCACCACACGTGCGCCCAACTCCAGGGTCGAGAAATGTCCGGTCAGCAGCAGCAGCCCCTTGCCACTGGCGCGCGCCGCATCCAGATGCTCGCGCCCCTCGATTTCGAAATGAGGCGCCAGACGCTCATCCGAAGCAAACCAGGCGAGCGCGGCTTCAAACAGGCCCCGACCCAACGAGGCGAACTGAGCATCCACCAATTGCGAACGCTCATCGGGCGGCATGTCTGGAAAACACATGCGCAGATTGGTATCGACCACCGTGCGCCGACCGCGCATGAACACACCGATCAGACGACCCAAGCCTTCTCCCAGCGGCAACTGCCAGGAGATCGGCAACAGGACCAACAGGCGGATCAGTCCGACGCCAATCCAGGTCGGCCACCATTGCGGCAGCAGCAGATGCGCCGAGAATCGGGGCGCGGAATCGCTTGCGGAAGTTTCGGACATGGCGTCAGTTTCGGGCCTTGGCGCACGGCTTGCCAGTGCCGCGATCAACTTGGCCGGCTTGTGACCTCACCGGCGGCAATGGAAACTGTGCCCATGCGCCTGCTCTACACCGCCCTGCTCTACCTGATCACGCCAATCGTGATTGGGCGTCTGCTGTGGCGCTCACGCAGCATCCGCGGATATCGCCAACGCATCCCAGAACGATTCGGTTTTGTCGCGAATCCACCTTCCGGGATCGCAGTCTGGGTCCACGCGGTATCGGTTGGCGAAGCCCTGGCGGCGCTTCCGATGATCCGGGAGCTGATCGCAGAGCACGGCGAACAGCGTGTGTGGGTCACCTCCACCACCCCGACCGGCAGCGAACGGGTCATTGCTGCACTCGGATCGCAGGTCATGCACAGCTATGCGCCCTACGATCTTCCCGGCGCGGTTAGCCGCTTCCTCGACCGGATACGCCCTGAGCGTGTTGTTGTCATTGAGACAGAGCTGTGGCCCAACCTGTTCGATGCGCTTCACAAGAAGCAGATTCCCTTGCTGATCGCCAATGCGAGATTGTCGCCCCGATCTTTTCGCGGCTATTCACGCGTGGGCGGCTTCGCCCGATCTGTACTTTCCAATACAAGCCTGGTTGCCGCACAGAGCACGGCTGACGCCGAGCGCTTCTCGCAACTTGGCGCACCCAGGGTGGTGACCACTGGCAACATCAAATTTGACGTGGAGCCGCCGAGCGAGCAAATCGCTGCTGGAACTCGCCTTCGCGAGAACATTGGATTACAGCGGCCGGTCTGGATAGCAGCGAGCACCCATGAAGGTGAAGAAAGTGGCGCGCTGGATGCCCATGCGCATGTGCTCAATCATTTTCCGGATGCCCTGCTGATTCTGGTGCCGCGTCATCCGCAGCGATTCGAATCCGTAGCGCGGGAGGTTCGGGACTCCGGCCTGCGCTTTTCTATGCGCAGCAACCTGCCGGGAAGTCTGGACGACATACAGGTCCTGCTAGGCGACAGTCTTGGCGAGATGTGGATGTATCTGCAGGCCGGCGATGTCGTTTTTGTCGGCGGAAGCCTGGTGGAAGTCGGCGGGCACAACGCACTGGAGCCGGCTGCACTCTCACGCGCCGTGATTTTCGGGCCGCACATGCACAACTTCCTGCCCGCGAAAGATCTGCTGCTGCAAACGCAATCAGCCTTGCAGGTCGCTGACGCTAAGGGCCTATCGCGCGTACTCATTGAACTGCTGTCTGATCCTCATCGCAGCCAGCAGATGGGCCAGATGGCGTGCGATGCAGTTCTGGGCAACCGCGGTGCATTGGCCAAGCTGATGATCCATATCCGCAGCCTGTGATCCTCGACTGAACTGGATCAGCCGTACCCGCGAATTCGCAGACGCCAAACGCCGTCGAATGCGTACAGGGCCAACGCCAGCCAGATCAGCCCGAAACCAATGGCACGGTCCTGAGAAAAGGCTTCTCCGAACAGAAAGACCCCGATCAACAACTGCAGCGTCGGCCCCAGGTATTGAACGATGCCCACCAGCGACAAGGGAATTCTCCGAGCACCGTAGGCGAATCCAATCAGAGGCAGTGCCGTCGCGATACCTGCTCCGATCAACAGGGTGTTCTTGTACAGATCCACATGACCAAAACTGCCTTCGCCGATCTGCTCGCACCAGATCAGGAAACCCAGCGATGGAAGAAACATAATCAGGCTCTCCACACCCAGTCCCGGTACGGACTCAACCGAAACCTGTTTGCGAATCAGGCCATAGAAGGCGAAAGAGGTTGCCAGGGTCAGCGCAATCCACGGAAATCGGCCAACGCCCCAGGTGAGCCATGCCACGCCGGCAGCGGCAATGCTGACCGCAATCCATTGCCGGGCATTGAGTTTTTCGCGCAGCACCAGCACGCCGATCAGCACATTGATCAGCGGGTTGATGTAGTAACCCAATGCGGTTTCGACCACGTTGCCGGCATTGACCGCCCAGATGTACAGGACCCAGTTGATGCTGATGAGGACACTACTCACCATCAGCAGCGGCAAAGCGCGCGGCGGGGCCAGTGAACGTCGCAACCAGCCGAGGCCGTCGCGCCAGATCAGGAACGCGACCACAAATACCGCACACCAGGTAATGCGGTGTGCCGTGATCTGAAACGAGGGCACAACGGCCAGCTCGCGCCAGTAGAGCGGAAACAGGCCCCACGCAAAGAATGTGGCAATGGTCACAATCAGACCACGCTGAAACTCAGGCGATGCATTGGATGCGCTGGCTTGGGACATGACAACAATGTTGGGGTACGGGACCGGGCCGCGAAGTCTGCGCCCGCTCGCGACGCTTGGAAAGACAGGCGCAATGCGAAATGATGTTCGCCCGATCCATCAAGCCATCCTGAAAACATGCCCAGTTTTGACGTCGTTTCCGAAGTTGATCAACACGAGCTGACCAACGCAGTGGACCAGGCCAATCGCGAACTGGATACCCGCTTCGACTTTCGCGGCAGTGAGGCGCGCTTTGATCTGGATGATTGCGTCATCACCTCCAGCGCACCCAATGAATTCCAGCTCGAGCAGATGATGGACATCCTTCGCAAGCGTCTCGCCGCCCGCAATATCGACTTGCGCAGCATCGACGCGGCTGATCCCGAGAGCAACCTGGCGCGGGCCAAACAGAAAATCACGATCAAGCAAGGCATCGAGAAGGCGCAGGCCAAGGCCATCATCGCCCAGATCAAGGCGGCAAAGATCAAGGTCGACACCTCGATCAATGGCGACAAGCTGCGCGTGAGCGGCAAGAAGCGAGATGATCTGCAGACCGCCATTGCCCTGCTCAAGAAGGCGGATCTGGAAATTCCGGTGCAATTCGAGAATTTTCGCGACTAGCATGGTCACCAAAACGGCACCCTGCGCATCTTGAAGATGAAATTTTCATCACCATGATGCGGCTAGACTCCCTCCCCTCCTGACGCTCCACATTTCACTCCCTCATGGCCTCGCAACCCGATGCACCCGTGCCGAACCGGCAACGGCTTGAACCATTGCCTTCGCTGATCTTTTCTTCTCGCTGGCTGCAGCTGCCGCTTTATCTGGGGCTGATTGCCGCGCAGGGCGTCTACGTCATTCTTTTCGTCAAGGAGCTCTGGCACCTGATCCACGATGCGTTCAAGCTCAGCGAGCAGGAGATCATGCTCATCGTGCTGGCGCTGATTGACGTGGTGATGATTTCCAATCTGCTGATGATGGTCATCGTCGGAGGCTATGAAACCTTTGTTTCACGCCTCAAGCTACAAGGCCACCCGGATCAGCCGGAATGGCTCAGTCACGTCAATGCCTCGGTGCTCAAGGTGAAGCTGGCGATGGCGATCATCGGCATCAGTTCCATTCACCTGCTCAAGACCTTCATTGAAGCCGGCTCACTCGGCGCATTGCCACTGTGCGCTGAAGTTGCCGCAGGTGCGGCTTGCACCAAGATCACTGAAACCGGGGTGATGTGGCAAACCATCATCCACATGGCCTTTATCGCCTCTGCCATCGGCATCGCTTGGACCGACCGCCTGATCATGGGTGCGCATAAGGCCGCGCATTAAAAGGGCTTCAAGAATGCGGCCAGCCCGTCATCCCTGACGCTGGCCGCCTGCAACAGCCGCTGCTGACTAGGGTTGCGACTGCATCATCTGTTTGGCGGCAGCCAGCACTGCGCCTTCTTCCAGTCTCACCTTGTAGTCCGGGTCCGAGTGCTGGAATCGAATGATCCGATTTGCATCCACCATGTAGACCGAAGGCACAGGCAACAGGAAGTGATCTTGCCCGCCTGATGCCTTCTCCAAGTCAATGCCATAGCCCTGATATTTTTCGCGCGTGGCCTCATCCACCTTGAACGCAATGCCCAGGGCCTGGATCAACTCGGCAGAACTGTCCGACAGCAACTGATATTCAACAGGCGTCTTTTCCAATCCGGCTTTCAGGGACTCCGGACTGTCTGGGCTCACCGCAATCAACTGCACCCCCAAATCATTCAGATCACCGATGATCTTGCGCAGACCGCTGAGTTGCGTATTGCAGTAAGGGCACCAGCCGCCGCGATAAAAAACCAGAACAGCGGGTTTTGCTCCGAGGACTTCGCTGAGCAGCTTTTTGTGGCCTTCCAACGTTGCGACAGCCGAATCCGGCATTGTTGCGCCGGGCTTCATGGGATGCGTGTCTTCTGCACGCTCAGGGGCACTGGAAGAAGTAGCACTCATTATGGTCTCCGGTAGCAGGACAAGCAGAAACGCAATTGCGGGCAGAAGCAGGTATCGACGCAGCGAGGCAGCGGTAGAAGAAGAGGGCACGGCGTGCTCCTGTTGGGCAGTGTTTAGGACCAGCAAAGTCTCGGACACTCCATCAGCGACAGGGTTCGGACCGGACGCTCGAGGCAGGACACCCCTCGCCTGCCTGCGCATTCACCAGAGAGGAAGGACAGGCTACAACCGCGCAGCGCTGAATGTGTCGCACCTATTCGGGTCACCCGACTCGAAACCCGCCTTGAACCAGCGAACGCGTTGCTGCGAGGTTCCATGCGAGAACGCATCCGGGACAACCCGGCCCTGCGACTGCTTCTGCAGGTGGTCATCGCCAATCGCCGTTGCGGTGTTCATCGCCTCTTCAATATCGCCGGCTTCCAGCCAGTTGTGCTTGGCTTGCGAGATATTGGCCCAGACCCCTGCGTAGCAATCCGCCTGCAATTCCTGGCGCACCAAGAGGCCGCCGTCGCCCTTGATGTTCTTGCCGGCACGGCGCGCATCATTCACTTTCTCCGACACCCCCAGCAGCGTCTGCACGTGGTGGCCCACTTCATGGGCGATGACATAGGCGTAAGCAAAATCTCCGCCGCCGCCAAGCCGCTGTTTCATCTCATTGAAGAAACTCAGGTCAATGTAAACGTCATGATCGCCGGGGCAGTAGAACGGCCCCGAAGCAGAACTGGCGCTGCCGCAAGCCGTATTGACGCCACCACTGAACAGATTGAGTTTGGGGCGCTCATAGGTGAGCCCCGACTGCTCGAAAATGGGCGCCCACACATCTTCGGTTTCGCCGAGGATTACGCTGACAAATTCTGCGGTCTCGTCGCCGGCGGGAATGGCCTGCCCTTGCTGCTGGGTGGGAGCCATGCCCCCACCGCCCTGCATTTCTGCAACAAGGCCCAGCATTTCCATTGGGTTCTTGCCCAGCAACATGCCGATGACAACCACGGCAGCGATGCCGCCCAGTCCAAGCTTGCCTCCGCCGAGCCCCATGCGGCGTCCGCCAGAGGAGCCCCCACTGCGGCGCATGTCCACAACATTGTCACTGCGACGACCCACTTTCCAGCGCATACGCCTTCTCCCTTGGCATTGATCCAAGTTTACCCTGTGCCCATTGCGCTGGATGCAGGGCTGTGCAGACGCCCGAAATACCCCCGCTAGGCCTCTGGTCCTGCGAGAAAATCAGCCGAGAATCGCTCGAAATCAGAAGCTTCGATGGCCGCACGGATACGCTGCATCAGACGCTGGTAGTAGCGCAGGTTGTGGATGGTGTTGAGTCGGCCACCCAGCATCTCGTTACAGCGATCCAGGTGATGCAGGTAGGCCCGCGAATATCGCTGGCAGGTATGGCAGTCGCAGTCGGCGTCCAGCGGCGCCGGATCATCGCGATATTTCGCATTGCGCAACTTCACCACGCCAGTGGAGGTGAACAGATGCCCGTTCCGCGCATTGCGCGTCGGCATGACGCAATCAAACATATCAATGCCGCGCCCTACGGCCTGAACCAGATCTCGCGGCTTGCCGACGCCCATGAGGTAATGCGGCTTATCGCGTGGCAGATGCGGGCCTACCGCATCAAGCACGTACAGCCGCTCTTCTTCGGTTTCACCCACGGAAAGGCCGCCCAGGGCATATCCGTCGAAGCCGATATCCGTGAGCAGCGACAGCGATTCCAACCGCAGGTCTCTGGACATGCCGCCCTGCACGATTCCGAACAAGGCGCCAGGCGCATCCCCGTGCTGCTGCTTGCATCGCAGCGCCCAGCGCGCACTCAGGAGCATGGATTCGCGCACCTGCTTCTCCGTGGCCGGATGCGGCGTACATTCGTCAAACTGCATGACGATGTCCGAGCCCAGCGCATGCTGGATATCGATCGAGTCCTCCGGCGTGAGAAAGACCTTGTCACCGTTGATGGGTGAGGCAAACCGCACGCCCTCTTCCGAAATCTTGCGCAAACCCGACAAACTCCAGACCTGAAAGCCACCGGAGTCGGTCAGGATCGGGCCGTCCCAGTCCATGAACCGATGCAGGCCGCCCAAGGACCGCATGATCTCCGGACCGGGTCGCAGCATCAGGTGAAAGGTATTGCCTAGCAGGATCTGTGCGCCACTGTCGCGCACCTCCGAAGGTGTCAGGCCCTTCACCGTTCCGTAGGTCCCTACCGGCATGAATGCCGGCGTCTGCACCGTGCCGCGATCAAATTGGAGTTCGCCGCGACGGGCATTGCCATCGGTCTGGATCAGCTTGAATTGCACGATTTGAGGTTTGGTATGGACAGGCTGGGGCGTGATTGTCAGGCTCTGGCCCAGATCAATCCAGCCGGAGCAGGCCTGACATGCGTTTGAATCACGTTTCGCCCGCCACGATTCGCTTCTGGGCCCTGCTCGATACCAGCGTCATCGCATTGGCGCTGCCCGTCACCGCCAAGCTGTTTCTCGGCGTGATCTATTGGCTGAATGGCCTGATGGGTTTTGATCATGTCATGCCGGCTTTCGCGCCCATCCACATGTTCTTCGTCAACCTGTCGGGAATCCTGGTTGCGGTATGGGCCTTCGCCCGGCTGCTCAACCCCACGGGCTTGCTTGGCCTGATCGATGCCATCGGGCGCAGCGCGGTAGCGATGCTGATTGTCTGGTTCATCATCATTGAAGACGCGCCACCCGCACTCTGGCTTTTCGTTGCAACCGAGGGACTCGGTGCCATTGCCCAGTTCCGCGCCTGCCTGAAAACGCCCGCTGCCTCGGATTGAAGCATCCTCAGGCATTGGCTGGTACATTTGTTCGCCATGGAACCCAGCCCGCCCGTAGCTGACACCACCGAGGCTTTCATCGCGAACCTCTACGGAACCGCGCTGATTGCGCCGCCCAATCGTTTTCGGTCCTGGGCATTGGAACAGCTTCGGACTCTGATTCCCTGTGATGGCGCGCTATGGGGCAGCGGCGCTGCCGGCAGCAAACAGTTTCACACCACCACCATCGTGGGACTGCCCGAGGAATTTCCCAAGCGGCTAGAGGCCACTGCTGACATCAATCCCCTGCTGCCCAGGATTCTGGCCAATCTGGGCAATCCGGTGGACATGGAAAGCGTGCTCGATGATGCCGCGTTCCACGAATCTGAGTTGTACGAAAAAGCATTCGCGCCGTTTCGCATCGAACGTATTCTCTCAACCGCGCACCGGGATGAGCGCAGCGGCCTGTATTCACTGGTCACGCTGTATCGCAGCAATCCCGAGGCGCATTTCACGGATGCCGAGAAAGCTCTGCAGCAACGCATCACCGTGCATCTGTTTGAAGCCGCCTCGCATAGCTTCTTCATTCATCTGTTGCGCAATACCGAAATGATCGCGGGGCGTGGTTCGGCGCTGGTCGATCGCCACGGGATGTATCACGAGGTTCAACCCCGGTTTCAGGATCTGCTGGACGAAGCCTTTCCAGAACGCGGCCAGTCACTGCCCTTCCCCATTCCAGAACCTGGAACCAAGACCACCCATGGACAGCTCTGCGTCAGCAGCGAACCGCTGGACGAGTTGTTCATGCTGCAAGCCTGGAAGGCCGGGCCACTGGATGCACTGACCGCCCGCGAACGTGAGGTGGTGATCTCAGTGGCACAAGGACTTTCCTTCAAGCAGGCTGCGAGAAAAATTGGCATCGCACCGTCCACGGTGGCCAATCATCTGTATCGCATCTACCGCAAACTCGGCGTCAGCAGCCGGACCGAACTCGCTACGCTGGTTCATCCGCAAGGCTAAAGCTTCACTTGTCGGCAGATTGCCGGCCCCGGACCTGATCGCGGAATTTCTGATGATGCGTTGGCAGGTAATGGGGATCGTCCGGATCGCGCCAGGGCGGCCTTTCTGCAACAGCGTCGGGCACTTTGCCCAGGACATCTTCGAGCTCGAAATCTGCCTCGGAATCCGATCGGTGCTGCACCGGGATTGTGCTGATAGCAGGCAGGTGATGAAAGAAGTCGTTGGGAATCCAGTGGTCCTCGGGCTTGGGTAGCCAGCCCCGGGTGTAACCCACCGCGAACGCCTGGAGAATATCGTAGGTACTGTCCATGCAATTGCGATTGATCAGCTGGTAGGGCTGCCGGGATACCCAAGCTGAAACCTTGTCCGCATAGGCCGGATTGGGAATCACATCAGGATCAACGCGCATCAATTTGATGTTTTCGTAAGGTGCGCCATGACGCGCCATCGCACCAAAAGTTGCGACCACCTCATCCAGGTTATTCACGCGACGCCCCCAGAAACCATTGAAGATGCCCTGCCAGTTTTCACCTTCAACGGCGCCGCAATTCCACTGGCCATTGGGCAGTTCATACCCCCAACCAACGTGGCCAAGATTCAGTGGACGGCTATGACAGACAGCGACGATGGCTTCGGCAAAACGAGGCATTGTGGGGTCCCACTGAATTGACTGGCGAAGTATTCAACCATGGCCTTAAGCCGCAAGCATCAGGACGTCAGTCGGCTGCATTGAAGCGGTTGAACGGCAAGTTCTTCAGGCGCGGTGATAAGGATGATTCGCGCTCAGGCTCCAGGCCCGGTAGAGCTGCTCTGCGACCAGCACGCGCACCAGCGCATGCGGCAAGGTGAGGTTGGACAAGGACCAGGCCTGCTCGGCACTGGCCTTGACCGCGTCAGAGTGACCATCGGGCCCACCGACCAGGATCGACACATCGCGGCCCGATTGCTTCCAGCCTTCGACCTTTGCCGCCAGCTGCGCACTGGTCCAGCCTTTTCCACGCTCGTCGAGCATGACGCGAAGATCACCTGTGGAACGCTCCAGCAGCTTCTCGCCTTCAGTGTTCTTGGCCCGTTCGATATCCGAATTCTTGCCGCGCACGGCCAGCGGAATCTCGACAAGTTCGATGCGCAGTTCGCGCGGCATGCGGCTGGCAAACGCCTCGAAGCCCTGGCTCACCCAGTCGGGCATGCGCCCGCCTACGGCCAGCAGCTTGATCTTCACGCGTCGCCCCGGATCAGGCTTCGGGCTGACGCTCGCCCGGCTTCATGTCCCACAGCTTTTCCAGCTGATAGAACGCACGCGCCTGCACCTGCATCACGTGAACGACAGCATCGCCCAGATCCACCAGCACCCACTCGGCCTCGTCCATGCCTTCCATGCCGAGGGCCCGGTGACCATGCTCCTTGCAATGCTCTGCCACCGACTGCGCCAGCGCTTTGACGTGTCGGTTGGACGTGCCGGAACAAATGATCATGGTGTCGGTAATGGAAGTCAGCCCACGCACATCGAGCACCTTGATGTCCTGGGCCTTGAGGTCTTCCAGCGCTTCGCGCGCCAGATCAGAGACGCTTGTTTCAGCAGCTTTCAGGTTCTTCGTCATAAGTCAGGGATTCAATGTCCTCGTCAATAAAGGATTGGATAACCGTTTGCGGGACCAATCCTTGAACCGATCGGCCTGCTTTCAATAATCCGCGGATGCGCGTTGAAGAAATGGCCAGCGGCGGAATGGCGCAATGCATGAACAGCCCAGCCGTCTGCGCGCGAAGGCGGGCCGGATCCTGCACTCTGCGTCCGCTCAGCAATTGCCGGGTCTCGCCAGCCAGCATGGAGGTTTCGTAGGGGCGCTCCACAAACACCAGATGCGCCAGCTCAATGATGTCCTGCCAGCGGTGCCAGCGATGAAACTGATTGGCAGCGTCTTCACCCAACAACAAAACCAGTGAGTCATGCGGCCTTTGTGCGCGGAGTTCGCACAGTGTATCGACGGTATAGCTCGGGCCGTTTCGTTCAACCTCTCGCGAATCAACCGTTAGGCCTGGAATGTCGGCACAGGCCAACCTGACCCAGTCCAGCCGCCGCTGAGCGCTGATGCGCGGCGTCTCGCGATGCGGCGGATCACCGCTGGGCAAGACCAGAATTTCATCCAGCGCGAGTTGTTCGCGCACCTCAATGGCGACACGAAGATGACCATTATGGATCGGCGAAAAGGTGCCCCCAAAAACGCCAAGCACGCTCATGACCGAATCCTCTGGCACTGCATGGGCCCGGATTCGCGCAGCCAGACCACCCACTTCAAGTCCTGCAAAAAAATTTGAAGTTCTGACACCGAAACTTACAGCCGGGATGCGGCATTGCCGCAGCAGGGTCGATCTGGGCTAACGAACATTGCCGTCGCCAAGCACGATCCATTTCTGAGAGGTCAGGCCTTCGAGGCCCACCGGCCCACGGGCATGGAACTTGTCCGTGCTGATGCCGATCTCTGCGCCCAGCCCGTATTCATAGCCATCGGCAAAGCGGGTGGAGGCATTGATCATCACCGAACTCGAATCCACTTCGCGCAGGAAGCGTCGGCTGCGCGTATAGCTTTCCGTAATGATGCTGTCCGTGTGCGCCGAGCCATAGCGCGCAATGTGGTCAATGGCCTGATCCATGCCGTCGACCACGCGAATCGACAGGATTGGCGCCAGATATTCCTCGCTCCAGTCCGCCTCGGTTGCTGGCCGGGCCTGCTCAAGAATCTTGCACGTCCGCTCGCAGCCGCGAATTTCGACATCTGCTTCTTCGAGAATCTGCGCCAGTCGCGGCAGCACCGCTTCAGCAATGGGCGCATCCACCAGCAGCGTTTCCATGGTGTTGCAGGTGCCGTAGCGCTGGGTCTTGGCATTGACGGAAATCGACACCGCCTTTTCCAGGTCCGCATCGCGGTCAATGAAGACATGGCAGACGCCGTGCAGGTGCTTGATTACCGGCACCTGAGCATTGTCTGAAACCGCCATCACCAGGCCCTTGCCGCCACGCGGAATGACCACGTCAATGAATTCCGGCAGGCGCACCATCTGTGACACCGTGGCGCGGTCGGTAATGTCCAGCACCTGCACCGCATCTTCCGGCAGATCGGCGTTGCGCAGAGCGCGCTTGATGCACGCCGCAATCGCCTGATTGGAATGCACCGCCTCCGAACCACCGCGCAGAATGCAGGCATTGCCCGACTTCAGGCACAAGCTGGCAGCATCGGCAGTCACGTTCGGACGCGATTCGTAAATGATGCCCACCACGCCCAAAGGAACACGCATGCGACCCACCTGAATCCCGGAGGGGCGCTGATTCATGTCGGTCAACTCACCCACCGGGTCTGGAAGGCTGGCGACCTGGCGAACCCCTTCTGCCATTGCGGCAATGCGGTCGGCATTGAGTTCCAGGCGATCCAGCAAGGCGCTGTCCAGACCATTTGCGCGGCCTTCACGCATGTCCCTGGCATTGGCAGACAGGATGGCCTCGCTATCGTCCATGATGATGTCGGCCAGGGCGAACAGGCAGGCGTTCTTCTGCCCGGTATCGGCCTTGGCCACGGCGCGCGCAGCACCTCGCGCACGCTCGCCCTTTTCGCGCATGTATCGCACGATTTTTTCGTCGTTACTGCTGATGTTGTTCTCCGCTTTACTCATGCGCCCATCGGCCGGACAACCCGGCGTCCGGCAGCCGAAAGCGATAATGTTAGCAACTCCTCCCAGGCCTGCTCCTTACCGCCGGTCGACTTGGCCAGCTGATCAATCAGCGCAGCCTGCCTGAGCCAGCCATAAATCTGCGTCTGTCGGGTTCTGGGCAGTGCTGCCAAAAAAGCCGGTATTCGCGCGGTCTGCAGACGTGCCTCGCTACAGGCCCGTGATGCGTTGCCGCTGCGCGCAAAGTGACCCTGTACCTGCGCCCACTGGCGCAGCATCCAGACCAGCGGGCCCAGTACTGCAAGGACATCAAGACCTTCTTCACGCAACCGATTGATGGCATGCGCCACCCCCTGCGCGTCTCCCATCAACATGCGCTCGCCAACCCCGAAAGCGTCGTAGCGGGAACTGTCGGCAACCGCATCGCGGATTTCGTCGACGCCGACCTCAGCCTGCGGATAGAGCAGCAGGAGCTTGTCGATATCCTGCTTGGCCGCCAGCGCATTGCCCTGCGCGCGGTCGGCCAGTTCCTGCACCGCATCGGCGCTGGGCTTGAGCCCGGCACTGCGCATGCGCTGGGCCACCCAGTCATTCCAGCGCTCGGGCGCAATGGGCCGTGCATACACCGAGGCCCCGGCCGACTCCAGGGCCAGGACCCAGGCTGCCTTCTGCTGGCGATAGTCGAGCTTTCCCGCACTGACAATGAGCAGCACATCAGCAGGCGGATTCTGTGCGATCTCTGTCAGCAGCTTGGCGCCGTCGACGGCCGACTTGCCGCTCTTGGCGGACTTGGCGCTGCCGGAGTCCTCATCCGCCGCCTTGCCGCGTCCCGGATTCGGCCCCTTGGGCATGCGAATCTCGACCATCTTGCGCGAAGCAAACAAGGACATGCTGCCGCAGGCTTCGATAACCCGGCTCCAGTCGAAGCCTCGTTCCACATCAAAGACTTCACGCTCGCCGTATCCCTGCTTGCGACCCGCAGCACGGATAGCGTCCAGAGACTCCTCCATCAACAGCGGCTCTTCGCCCGCCACCAGATAAACCTGTGCCAGCGACTTGGCGAGATGAGGGGCGAGTTTTTCCGGGGTCAGTTTCACGATGGCCCATTTTGCCGCAGCCTGCGAAGCGCTGCCTCAGACGCGCCCGGAGTCGCACCTCAAAAATCTGCGGACCACGTGGCCTTGCGCCCGGCGCAGCGACCACCGTGGCCCGCAACTCTCTGCTTTAGAAGAAGTACTTCACATTGAAATAGGCAAAATCGCGATCCGAAAGAATATTTCCGTCGCCACCGTCGAAGCGCAAGGTGTAACCCACCTCGGAACTCCAGTCGCTGCCGGTATCAAAGCCCATGGAAAGCTGCGCGGTCTTTCGTTCCTTGAAGAAATTGACGACCGGCGCCGGCGACACGCCGTTGACGTCATGTTCAAAGCGAATACCCGGAATCAGCTTCAGGGACTGGATCACGTTGTGATAAGTAGCCTGCAGCGCGATCCGGTAGCCCCAGGAGAATCGCGTGGCGTAACCACCGTCCTGCGCGGGCAAACCCTGACTGGCCAGAAACGCGCCTCTGAATGGACCATCGGTCGCCAGATCAAAGGCCGGGGTAAAGGTGCCCGGGCCCTCATAGCGCAGCTCATTGGTTTCAGGCAGGTCGTGCACGTACATGGCCCCTGCTTCCACCACCATCAGCAGCTGGTCAAAGCCCAGCGCCTTGTTGGGTGAAAACAACTGCGTGGTGGACAGATTGAGCTGGCTGATGTCATGACGCCGCCAGCCGCGCAGGTACTGGTTGCCCGAGGCGCCGCCCAGCACCGGATTGATCTGGCTGGGAATGCCCAGACCGGTCAGCAGCAGTTCCACATCATCAATCTGCAGCGGCTGATCGACCTTGTAGCTGTACTCGCCCTGCAGGGCCAGACCGAAAGGACCCGGCGTGTTGAAGCTCAGACCGTAGAGCTGGATGTCTTCGGGATACTCGATGAAGTAATTGGCACCAACCGTGGATTGCGGCGCATTGGATGAGGTTCCCGAAAAAACCGGCAGACGCGAGTGATAGTTCGAGCCATAGATCGTCACGCTGGTGTCGTTGAGCTTGGCCAGAAACATGCTCAGCGCAAATCCAAACTGGCCTTCGTCGTCAGGCTCCACATCGCCGGCGCGGATCACGCTGCTGCCGGGGGTGTTTTCATCCACCTGTCCGAAACCCAGATTGGCGCGCGTTCCGCCAATACCCACGTAGTCGCTGGTGGAATGAAACGAACCCGCAACATCAGGTTCGGTCTGCTGCCAGTCGAGTTGGTAGAACCCTTCCAGACTCATATCGAAAGGCAGGCCGATGGATGCCCACACCATGCTCAGCGGCGTAAAGACTTCCTCCAGCTCGAAGCCGGGAACGCGTAGCTGATTGGCATCCACAGCGCCAATGCTGTCCAGCCCATTGCGGATGAAGATGGACTCACCCCAGCTCAGATGCTGGCGGCCAACCCGGATGCCGACATCGCGCGAGGCAATCTTGCCCTGCCAGGACACATAGGCATCAAGGATGTCGCCGTCATGTCCGATATGACCCTGCACGGCGCTCTGCTTGAAGTAGCGCTCACTCGCCGGTGCTTCGCGGCCCGGACCGTAATCAGCACTATCAAAGAACTCGTGATCGTCCAGGGTGGGATCGTAGAGGTAGCTGCCCCGCACGAACACGCCGAAATCACCCCAGCTCGCACTGAAGTCCGACGTGAGCTTGAGGGTGCTGGCAATGGTGTCGCCGTTGGAAAAGGCGAGATTGCCGTCGTCACTATTGGTGGAAAAAGCGTTCCCGCCATTACCGACACCAATGCGATCCAGGTCGCGTGCTTCGGTACGCCAGGCCAGGCCCAGCGAGGCCACACTTTCAAGTGACGCCTCCGCTGGCCCGAGATTGAATTGCAGGGCGCTGGCCGGCAGAGCGGTCAGCAGCAGCGTCGAAAAGCCGAGGGTTTTAGAAATCGTTTTCATTGGCAAGAGGCTCCAATGGGCAGGCACTGCCCGCCGGTGGCAAGGAAGGTGGCAATCTGGGTCTGGATCTCCTGGGTGACGGCGAGGCTGGTCGCCGTGCTGCCGGGATCGATGATCGAGCCGTGAGTTCCCTGAGTGAACGGAACCGCAACGCCCAGGCCATTTGCTGCACCTGCCGTATTGAAGAACACCTGAGGATCATCCACGGCGAGCGGACTGCCGCTGAAATTCACCGGGCTGTCTGGCAGCTGCAATCCCATCAGGCGAATCAAGGGGTCGGTGCCGGACAGATAACCATCTACCGTCACCACAGGGTTGTTGATTGCGTTGTTGGGAACCGCATCGTCTCCCAGAATCTCGACCACGTGAATCGGCCGGGTGGCGCGTGCTGCAACTGCGTAATTGGCCGCATCGCCGGAATCGAGCACCTGCTGTGCAACCCGCAGATAAGTCTCGTATCCGTCGCTGCCCTCGACAATACCGCTGCCCGCCAGACCTGCTGCGACGTCATCGCCAAAAGCCACGGAACCATCCAGCAACTTGCCGATTCCCACGCCCGCCATGGCCAGGGAAGCCGTACCAACGTCATCACTGACGCCCAGGAACGTGGTGCCGATAATGCCGCCCAGCGAATGTCCGATGAAGGAAGGTTTTGCAGTTGTGTTGATCGCCACGCCGGGCAGGCTCGGAATAGAGCGTGCCAGCACGGTCAGATCAGAAACGGCCTGGCGGATGTTGTCGCGGCTGGTGGCCAGGCTGACCAGATTGATGAAGTGCGAGCCCGAGCAATCCGGGATGCCATCCGGCGCGAACTGCGCGGTGGTATCGCAATCAGCGTTCTGTGTGGACACGTCCAGATTGAGCGTGCGCTCACCCACTCCGGCAACCCGCAGTGGGCTGGTCGGATCAACGATGCCATGAAGCGGCAAATCCATCGCGATGCTGACCTGACCTGCGCGGGCCAGGCTGCTTGCAATCAGCAGGAGATTGCTGCGGTCCTGCGTAATACCGTGCTGGAAGATGGTCGTCGGAAAACCGCCGGGAACAGCTGCCGGTGCGCCGCCCTGACCATTGGGAACCGCCACCAGAATAGGCAGATCCTGCAAGCTGCGCTGAAGCGGCCGAGGGAAGCAGCGCGTGGTGGAATCAGGGCTGCTGCCGGACAAGGACGGCGCGGCAAGATTGGAGCAAGGCACGCCATTGGTGGTGAAACGCGGCGCGCGATAACTGCCATCTGCCAGCCAGTAGTTGGTCAGCGGATTGGGCAGCGGAACGCCGGCCGGTGGTGGCGCGGAGTTGTCAGCAAGGAAATACGGCACGCCGCGCAGCACTGTCTTGTAAATGGTTGCACCGGGTGGAATCGGCAAGCCCAGCAGCTGACCAATCTGATCCGTCGTACCCACCGGGGTTAGCGCATCGAAAGTCGCTGCAGGTGCGGCGTTCACAACCTGCTCCAACGTGTCGGTGATGGACTGGGTGGTAAAGCTCCAGGCCAACACCACGTCATCGGTCGAAAATGTCGGTGAAAGGGCCTGCTGCCCCACGCCGACCACGAGCGGAAGAATTGATCCCGTCTCGGCCTGACGAATCGCCTCGAGCGTGGCGAGTTGTGCATCGCTCAGACCGGCGAGTTCGGGCCGATCCTGACTCTGCACCGCGGTAGAGCTGCTGACGACGTCAAAAATGGCACTGCGTGAAACCGGAACGCCATCGGTGCTGAGCAGGCGATTGGTCACCGCCAACACGTAGGTGGTGGCCTGCTTCAGGGGAACCGCCGGCTCGATCATCATGCGCGTACGCACTTCAGACAACGGACGCCCCGTTGCCGCATCGAGCGCGTCATAGTTCTGAATCACGTAGTCACCGCTGGCACCGCCATCGGCACTTTGACTCAGTAATCGCGGCACCGGCCGGCCTGTCGCGGGATCGATGTTGACCTCAATCACCAGCAGTCCGCCCGTCGCCGCCGAGGCCAGATCAACAAAGCCGATGAAATCCGTGAACCCGGATGCCACGGTTGAAAACCCGTCGAGAAGATTGGCGGCGTTGACCGGCCCGTTCGCAGGCGCTGAGGGATTGGAGGGGTCCCTGAGCGGCAGACTGACCCGCGAAGTAGCCGGGTTCTGCAGACCGAAAAAGGGAAAGGGCACAGTGCCGGCCAAAGGGTCGAATAAAGAGAAAGCTCTTGATTCGCTGCCGTCGGGCGTCCCCGGCTCGTTGCTGCCGGCGCCATCGCCAGATTTGTTGCAGGCGGCCAGCATCATGGCAAAAGCCACTGTGGTGGCCATATGGAATAGTCGCATGTCTCCTCCAATCGCGGAATTCAAGCTCTACCGTACGCGCATCTTCGGCGCATATCAGCCAAGGTCGTTTCTCTCCCGACGATTCAGACAGCAATAATAGACCTGCTGTTACAGAGACATGATTGTGCGCTATTCCAGACGGATAAGTATGGCGTTGCAGACAGCCGGCTCAGGCGCGCAGGTTTTCGGCAGTTTCGCGCGCTGCCTCAAGGTCCTGTACCAGTAGGGACAGTGGCATGCGGCGGCGCAAAGCATCATCTGCGGTCAGGGCCATCTCGTCACGAAACGCCAACTTGACCTCCGCCTTGATGAAAGGCGCTTCAGCATGCACCCGCTCCGCCAGAGCAGGCTCTTTCTCGATCAGGTACAGCAACTGACGCACCCGCGTGCCATTGCGATGCGCAGCGGTGAGCGCTGCGATGCCATCCACGCCAGCACCCGTGAGTTGTTTGACTGCATCGGCCAGCCAGATATCAAAATCCTTGGATGGCGGCGCACCAGGAAGTCGCCGCAGATGCGTGCGGGTTTTCGTTTTCTTGCGGCCCAGCGCCTTCTCAACGGCATCGACAATCTCTACCGAGTCGCAACGCGAGGTGGTGTACTTGCCGCCAATAGGCAGTACCAACCGTGGCTCGGGCTGGGCAATATCAAACTCTCTGGAAACTGCGGCCAGGCTCGCAGCATCTTCTGCCTGCAACGAGCGCACACCGGAATAGCGCGCGATGACGTCGGCCTCCGTCCAGCCCAGACCGGGCAGACCACGCCGAACACCATCAATCAGGTAGCTGGTTTCCTCATCCGTGGGAACCGCTTCATCCGGGGATTCCACTTCCGATTCAGTGGTTCCGACCAGCGTGCGGCCATACCAGGGAATAACGAAAAACACCCGGCCATCCTTGGCCGTCAACAGGAAGGCTTCGGTGCAACCGGGGATCGCCGGCAGCAGCAAGTGCGTGCCCTTCACCAGCTTGATCTTGGGCGCATCCTCACCCAGCAGCGAGCGTGCCCAAGGGCCGGCAGAATTGACCACGCAACGCGCACGCACGGAAAAGCCTTCGCCAGAAAGCTGATCCTTCACCTGCGCACCGCAAATGCCCTCGGCATCGCGCTCAATCTTTTCGGCCATCATCTTGTTGACGCAAACCGCGCCTGCCGACTGCGCTGCGGCCACAACAGTCATGGTCATGCGCGCATCGTCTTCCTGACAATCGCCATAGCGAAAGCCCCCCACCAGATTGGCAGGATCAATGTAGTGGTAATGCTTGAGCAGGGTCTTGGGTCGGAAATGCTTGTGTGGCTTGACCGGTCCACTGCCAAAAGCGAGTGCGTCATACAGGGTCAGGCCGGCTGACAATTTCAGCGGACTGGCGCGCGGGCCTTTCCACACCGGCATGATGAAATCCATTGGCCGTACCAGATGCGGAGCAATGCGCGACAGCGTGCGCCGCTCTTTGAGCGCATGGCGCACCAATGCAAATTCATAGTGCTCGAGATATCGCAGGCCGCCGTGAATCAGCTTGCTCGATGCCGATGAAGTTCCGCTGGCCCAGTCGTTTTTCTCGATCAGTGCGACGCTGAGTCCGCGCAGAGCTGCGTCATAAGCGGTCCAGGCACCGTAGATGCCGCCACCGATAACCAGCAGATCAAACTCCTGCTGCAGGCCACGAACATTGCGAACCAGCGGGAATGCGGTTGGTGTGCTGCTCATTACGCGGCCTCCGCGATCAGTCCGTCCTGGCGAAGCAGGGCATCCACCTTTGGCTTGCGCCCGCGAAATGCTTCAAACAGTTCTGCGGCAGGCTTCGAGCCCCCGCGCGACAACAGCGATTCCAAGAAGCGAGTCCCGGTTGATCGCAGCGCGGTCTGATCCAGCCCAGCTTCAACAAACGCCTCGTAAGCGTCCGCAGACAAGACTTCTGCCCACTTGTAGCTGTAGTAACCTGCTGCATAGCCGCCGGCAAAAATGTGACTGAAACTCCAGGGCATGCGGTTGAATGCCGGTGGCCTGAGCACAGCGACTTCATCGCGTACCTGTTCGATCAGTCCGAGCACGCGGGCGCCCTGCTCCGGCTGGTAATCCCGGTGCAGACGCAAGTCGAACAAGGCGAACTCCACCTGTCGCACCGTCGCCAGCCCGGCCTGGAATCGACGCGAAGCCTGCAGGCGCTTGATCTGATCATCCGGCAGGGCTTCTCCGGTTTGCCAGTGACGCGCCCAGGTCTTGAGCTGGCTGGGCTCGAAGCACCAGTTCTCCATGAACTGGCTCGGCAACTCCACGGCATCCCACTCCACCCCGTTGATACCCGATACCGCCGCTTCATCCACCTGCGTCATCAGCAGGTGCAGGCCGTGGCCACATTCGTGATACAGCGTCAGGACTTCGTCGTGTGTCAGCAAGCCAGGCTGGCCGTCCATCGGCGGGCGAAAATTGCACACCAGATAGGCCACTGGAATCTGGCGACCTTGCGCGGTGGTTCGACGGCCATGACATTCATCCATCCACGCGCCGCTGCGCTTGTTCTCGCGTGCGTAGGCATCGAGATAGAACATCCCGCGCGACTCGCCGCCGGCCCCTTGCACCTCATAGACCTCGACAGATGGATGCCATGCGCGCTGATCCTCGCGCCGCACGAAGGCGACACCGTAGAGCTGTTCAACCAGAGCGAACAGGCCGTCGAGCACATTTGGCATCGCAAAGTAGGGCCGCAAAGCGTCTTCGTTCAGACCCAATGACGACTCCTTGAGCTTCTCCGAGTAATAGGCTACATCCCAGGATTCAAGCTTTTGCGGACCTCCCTGCTGCCGGGCAAAAGCTTCCAGTTCTTTCAGATCCTGCTGTGCGGCGGGACGCGCCCGGGCGGCGAGATCGAGCAGGAATTTCTCGACCTCGTCCGGGGCCTGCGCCATCTTGGTTTCGACCGACAACTCCGCATAGTTGGCAAACCCCAGCAAGACCGCCTTTTCGTGGCGCAGCTTCAGGATTTCTTCCATCAGTTCGCTGTTATCGAACGTGCCGGCCTGCGGCCCCTGATCGGATGCGCGGGTGGCAAAAGCGGTGTAGATCTCCCTGCGCAGTTCGCGGTCATCGGCAAAGGTGTTGACCGCATCAAAACTGGGATAGTCCAGCGTCAGCAGGTATCCCTCGAGTTTCTTGTCGGCGGCACGTGCGGCGGCCAGCTCGATCGCCGCCGGCGACATGCCGTTCAGACGCGCCTCGTCGGTGATGTGCAGCGACCAGGCCTGGATCGCGTCCATCACGTTTTCTTCAAAGCGGGTGTTGAGCTCCGACAGGCGCAGCGATATTTGCCGATAGCGCTCTTTCTTTGCCGGCGGCAGGCCAATGCCGGACAGTCGGAAATCACGCAGTTCGTCCAGCACCACTTTCTGCTGCACCGCGCTCAGCGCCGCAAATCCTGCGGACTGCGATAGCGCTTCAAATTTCTTGAACAGGGCTTCGGACTGCGAAAGCTCCAGTCCGTAGTCGGTGACCTTGGGCAGACCGGCGTTGTAGGCCGCACGCCATTCGGCGGTGGAATTGACGCTGAACAGATGCGAGACCGGGCCCCAGACCCGAGACAAACGCTCGTTCATTTCATCCAGCGGCTCCACCAGACTTTGCCAGTCAGGTGCGCCTTCTGCCCCCACGATGCGCGCGAGCTGGCTGCGATTGGCCGCCAGAACTTCGTCCAGCGCCGCCTCGACATGGCTGGGCTGAATCTGGTCAAAAAGAGGGAGCACATTGAGCGCACGTTCGGTCAGCAGCGGATTGGTCATATGAGCAACAAATACATTCGAATTCAGATGGCGAGGAGTTTCGCACGGTGGCGATATCGAGTTATGGCTGGCCTGCAGAATGCCGTGCCGGTATCCGCACATGCGAGTCAAATCCTGCCCGGAAGTTCCATCGCGACGCGCTGCACGGATCATGCCCAAACCGGCGCATCGGTTCAGAACAGGCCGCGAACTGTGAGCATGAACACCACACACAGGGCGAGCACAAGACCTCCGATGACCATGGCCAGGCCGCTCCATCGCAGACCCTTGGTCAATTCGTGCTCGGTCTTGGTTGAGAGAATATAAGGCCGTCGCCCCGCCGGGCGATTGAGGATATTCAGGTCGGGCTGGACCGAACGCCCCACCTGCTCCGCGCGCACGATCCGAATGGCCTCACGTCGCGCGACTTCCCACTCTTGCAAATCGATTTCGCCATCCCGGTTGCTGTCAAAGCGATGCAACAGGTCGCGCTTGTCCTTTTTCCAGATCGAGAGCAGTTCGCTGACATCCAGAGACTCGTTGTCGGCGCGAAAGGCGATCTGGGTCTGAAACTGGCCCAGTGTGTAGAGCCAGGCCCCGTAGCGAACAATGCCCTCGGTATATCGGTAGTCGCCCAGCGAGAAAAAACTGTTTTTCTTGGGCACGGATTTGGGCCGGCGGTGATAACCGCGCCAGCGTCTTCGCACGCTCGGAATGATCTTCGCGCCCACCGGGTCCACCACGCACTGACCGGTGCCATCGTCCAGCAGAAACAGATCATTTGATGTGCCTGATTCCACCACCACCCATTTGGTCCTACGACGTCCGCCGCTGTAGCTGGTCCGTCGCCGCTCAACCCGATAATCCCACCAGCAGCACTTTTCGCCGGATAGCGGCGCGATGATCTCTGGCCCTGGCAGCAGACGCGCATGACCGTGCAGCTCAACGTAGCCCTGCGCGGCAGACCGGATGCGCGAAGTCGGGGTGTCTTCGAGAAGGCGCGCGCGCTGAAGACGGACAAAACCGTACGCGAATATGCCGATCGCGGCCCCGGCGAGAATCACCGCCATCATCCAGAACTTGCGAGGTTCGGCCTGGGCCATCGTCTCCAGCAGATGTCTCAGGACTTCCACAGCGGGAACTCCCCGTTCGGCATTTTTGCCAAAGTCGATGCCGGTCGCGGAGCGCGCACTATTTTTTGGGCTTGATTCCGAACAGGCCGCCCAGGCGATTGCTGATGACGTCTGCACCGCGATTGACCGCTGTCGCGTAATTCTCGACCAACTCGCCGGTTTCGCTGTTGCGCAGCGCATCCTGGAAACCCAGTCGAACGTGCTTGCGCAGCTCCGGCATCAGTTCTTCACCTGCGGCCAGAACGCCCTTCCTGACCCGCTGCTCGAACGCGTCCTGCAGCAGCTCAAGCTCAGCCTCAAGCCGACGGGACATCCACCCCCGATACAGCAGATAGGCAAACAGCCAGGTCAACAGAGCGGTCAGGAGCGCGGTGACAATGATGCCGATAGCAAGGCTGCTGGTCATAGAGCGCCTCCAGGTTTCAGATGGACCTGCAACCGACTCGGCGGGAGCGGGGCAGGCAGCGCCTCAGGCGGACGGGTGTGATCACCGGCCCTTTACGAAGCAAACAGGGATTTCACGTTGACATCACCAAGCTCTTCGGCCTGGAACTCCAGCAGCACGGCGGGTGGAAAATCGCCCATGCGGGCAATGATCAGGTCCGGAAACTGCTCGATGCGGACATTATTGATATTCACGCTCTCGTTATAGAACTCGCGGCGGTCAGCAATGGCGTTTTCGAGCCCGGATATCCGGCCCAGCAGGGTCTGCAACGACTCATTGGCACGCAGCTCGGGGTAGGCCTCCACCGTCGCGGTAATACTGCCCAGCCCGGAGCGCATCATGGTTTCCGCAATGCCAACGCCCTTGACGTCGCCCTTGTCCAGAGCAGCTTTCGCACCGCTGCGGGCCTGCATGACTTTCTCCAGCGTGCCCGCCTCGAATTGCATGTGCTGCTTGCAGACTTCCACCAGCTTGGGCAGCTCGTCGTGGCGCTGCTTGAGCAGCACATCGATGTTGCTCCAGGACTTGGAAATGTTGTGCTTGATCGCGACCAGCCCATTGAAAATGATGATGCCGTAGATCAGCAGCGCCGCGATGATCCCCAGAACGATGTAGGTACCCATGCCTTTCCCCCTTGATCGAGCAAGGAAGTCTACCCGCGACGGGCTAAATTCGCCGCGATTCATCTGCCCTGCGGTAATATTTGCAGCACCGCGCGGCTGTGCCCGCGAACCGATACTCTTGAGAGGATTCAACTCGTGCGATTTCTGTTACCCGGTCTCGTCACCCTGACCCTGCTCTGCGGTTGCACAGGCCAGGCCATGCTCAACACCCTGACGCCAACCGAGGGCTACGATATTGCCTCCAACCTGATCTACGATCGGGAAAAGAAGCTCCGGCTGGATGTCTACGCCCCGCGCGAAGCCAACAATGCGCCGGTGGTGGTATTCCTCTTTGGTGGCCGCTGGTCCTCAGGCTCCAAGGATGAATGGAAATTCGTTGGCGAAGCCCTCGCCTCACGCGGTTTCATCGCTGCCCTGCCGGACTATCGGCAGTATCCTGAGGTTCGCTTCCCGGCTTTCGTCAATGACGCAGCGCGTGCCGTTGCATGGGCACGTAACAATGCCAAGACCTACGGCGGCGACCCTGACAAGATTTTTGTCATGGGTCATTCCGCCGGTGCCCACATTGCCTCCCTGCTCGCGCTCAAGGACGAATACCTGGTCAATGCGGGCGGGTCACGCAATTGGCTGCGCGGCATGATCGGTTTGGCCGGTCCCTATGACTTCCTGCCCATCACCGACCCGCAGATGCGCGACATTTTCGGTCCCCCCGAGAAATTCGAGCAGTCCCAGCCGATTCTCTATGTAGAAGGGGATAATCCCCCGATGATGCTGATGCACGGCGAAGACGACGAGATTGTCCGTGTTCAGGACACGCAGAACCTGGCCAGCACCATCAAGAAAGCGGGCGGACCGATCTCCACGGTGATCTATCCGAAGATGAGCCATACCTACATCGTCAAATCCCTGGCCAAGCCCCTGCGTGGCCAGACTGACGTCATCCAGCACGTTGCGCAGTTCGTGCGTGAGTGGTCCAAGGCGCCGCGCTCAGCGGCTCACCCGGAAACCGAAAACAGCATCCAAGCTGTGCCCCTGCCGCTCTAGGCTTGAGCCAGATCAACCAGCCTTCATGATTCGCAGCTATCGCGGCATCGTTCCCACTCTGGGCCAGGACGCCTATGTGGATGAACAGGCCTGCGTGATTGGCGATGTGGAACTCGGCGATGACGTGTCAGTCTGGCCGTTTGCGTCGATCCGCGGCGACGTCAACCGGATTCGCATCGGTGCGCGCAGCAATGTGCAGGACAACTCGGTCCTGCATGTCACGCACGACGGGCCCTACTCACCCGGCGGGGCTGACCTCCAGATTGGTCAGGATGTCACCATCGGGCATGGCGTGATCCTGCATGCCTGTCACATTGGCGATCGGGTCCTGATTGGCATGGGAAGCGTCATCATCGACAAGGCGCATATCGAAAACGACGTCCTGATTGCCGCCGGCAGTCTGGTCACGCCGGGCAAGCGCCTGCAATCCGGCTGGCTGTATGCCGGTCGTCCCGCCCGCCCGGTGCGCGAGCTCAGTGAGGCGGAAATAGCCAATCTCCAATACTCCGCACGGCACTACGTGAAAGTGAAGAATGAGTACCTGAAAGGCGGCGAAGACGCGAAGCCTGGCCAAGAGGCCTTAAAATAGGCCCCATCCCGCGAGCATCCGGAATGATTCCGCTGCCCGAACACGCTTATTTCACCAGTACAGGAAGCTCTCTCAATGCCAACACTCGTTCTCCTTCGTCACGGCCAAAGCCAGTGGAATCTCGAAAATCGCTTCACTGGATGGGTCGATGTAGATGTGACCGAGAAGGGACGAGCCGAGGCGGCCAATGCGGGCGAGCTGATGAAAGCCGAAGGACTGCGCTTTGACTGTGCGCACACTTCGGTCCTCAAACGTGCCATTCGCACGCTCGATACGGCGCTGGATGTAATGGACATGATGTGGTTGCCAGTAACCAAGACCTGGCGCCTCAACGAGCGTCATTACGGTGCCCTGCAGGGTCTGGACAAGGCCGAAACCACCGAAAAGCATGGCGAGGCGCAGGTCAAGATCTGGCGCCGCAGCTATGACGTGCCACCTCCCGAAATGTCCGCCGCCGATGCCGGTCATCCGGCAAATGACCCGCGCTACGCCAAGCTCGATGCGAGCTGCCTGCCAGGCACGGAGTCACTGGCCACCACGCTGGATCGCGTGCTGCCCTACTGGCACGACCAGATTGCGCCACAGCTCAAGGCAGGCCAGACCGTGCTGATCACGGCACACGGAAACTCGCTGCGCGCGCTCTACAAATATCTGAACAATGTTTCGGAAGCTGAAATTCTGGAAATCAATATTCCGACCGGCATTCCGCTGAAGTTCGAGCTGGACGATCAGCTCAAGGTAAAGAGCTTCAATTATCTTGGCGATGCTGATGCCGCCAAGAAGGCTGCTGAGGCGGTGGCCAACCAGGCCAAATCAAAGTAGGCAGCCCTCAGCCGACTGCGCTTGAAACGACAGCGGCGTCCAGACCTTGATCTGGACGCCGCTGCCTGCAAAGCCCTTACTTCATGGATTTGCGGACAAATCCATAAATCACCAGAACCACGATCGCACCAACGACGGCGCCGACAAATCCTGCCGACTGGCCGGACTCGTACAGTCCCAGCGCCTGACCGCCATAAGTTGCAGTGACAGCGCCGAGGATGCCCAGGCCAACGGTCATGAAAAATCCCATGCCGTCATCCCCGGGTTTGATCGCTCGCGCCACCAGACCGGCGATGAATCCAACAATGATGGTGCCGATAATTCCGGTAATGCTCATGTCTTCTCTCCTTCAGGCGAAAGGCCAAACGCGTTGGGGCCCAATATTACTTCAAGTAACAATGGGGTCTGAAACAGGCTGAATTCACTCAGATTCGCCACTCGAATCCACTGTGAACCGAAATCCCCGGTAAGGGCGCCGTATCTTTGATCAATGAGGTATGTCGACGCGCTTCCTGATCCAGCAGGTTGTGGCCCGCCAGGAACAGCGAGAGGCTTCCGTAGCGCAGCGAAAGCGCATATTCCGCGCGGGCACTGAGCATCTCATAGCCATCGGTCTCGGACTCCAGTGCAGCAACATGATCCTGCTTTTGCACGGCCATCCAATCCAGACTCGCACTCAAGGGACCGCGGTGGGCATGCACGGCCATACCCCACCGCGCTGGCGTGATCCGTGGCAGATTCTCCTGGTCGATGATGCGACCACGAACCCAATCCGCAAAAATCCGGGTCTGGACCTGCGTAAGCCCTATTGACCAGTTCCGGCTGACTTCGGCCTCAGCCCCCCAGAAGCGCGCATTTCCTGACCGGTAGTCCAGCAGCAGGAATTCGCCTTGCGGGGTAAGCGTTCCGTCTTCATCCACGCGATCGGCCACGCCATCGGCCAGCATCACACCGGTGCCATCCGCGTTGAGCCCTGCATCGACTTCCTTCTGGTAGATGTAGTCGGCAATGCGCTGGTGAAAAACATTGACCCGCCAATCCCAGACCTCGCCGTGCCGGTCCAGCGCCAGTTCAAAGTTTTGCGAAGTCTCCAGTTCCAGATTGCGATCGCCTCGCTCGAAACTGCTACTGGCCAGATGTGGCCCGAACGAGAACAACTCTTCTGCAACGGGTGAACGTTGCGAACGCGTGGCGTAGAACTTGAGATGATGTTTCTGATCCAGCTCCCATGACACACCCCCAGACCAGGTCAGAGGCCGGAAGCGCCGCGACACCGGCGCCTGACCCTGACTGCTAATGCGATCTTCATCGGATCGAAAACCGAGCTCGATGCTGCCGAAACTGGTTGGACGATGCTCTACCACAAAGACGCCAAGGCCACGGCTACGGCTCGGCGGTAAAAAGGCCTCGTCGCCCAGCGCAGCGAAATCACGATCGCGACGATGGACGCCTATAACACCGCGAAAATCAGCGAACGGTTCGTGCAGCAACTCCAGCCGGGCTTCTTTCTGGTCGTTCGTGAATCGCGTGCCTGGCTCTCCGGCATCTTCAAACTCTATGTGCTCGTACTGACTTGAACCGTAGCGCAGACGCAAGGATTCCAGCCCTAAAATCGGTCGATTCAGGCGCGCTTCGATATCCCGGCGACTCTGTTCGAGGTCGATGAAGGCGGTCTCCTCATTGGGCAGGCCGTAGCGAGAATCAAACCGGCCATAACGCGCCGCGATGGAGCCCATGGCGCCGAACTGTGCAACGGATGCCGAGCCAGAGGCCGTGCGAACCGCGCTGTTTTCAAGTTCATCAGAAGGCGCATCCTGAATCCGGTAATCGTCAGCATCACGCCATGCAGCGTCCACGTTGAACAGGGTCTGTCCTATGCCGTACTCGATGCGCCCGGAAGCCGCAGGCTGGTCCGCCACGCTGGCATACGATGCGCCAATGCGTGCGCGCAGGCCTTCTTCGGCTTGGGCCGGCAAACTCTGGTCCACCACGTTGACAACCCCAGCTGCAGCGCCGCTGCCGTAGATCAGTGTCGCCGGACCTTTAAGAATTTCAATCTGTTCGGCCTGAGCAGGATCGATACTGACGCTGTGATCGGAACTCACATCCGACACATCACCCGCCGACATGCCGTTGTGCAGATTCAGGACGCGTGGACCACCCTGACCACGAATCACCGGGCGCCCTGCACCACGTCCAAAATCGGTGCTGGAAACACCCAGCTCATTCTCAAGGGTTTCGCCCAGACTCAGACCGCGTTTGCGATCCAGTGCTTCGCCGGCAAGGATTTCGCTGGGTTGTGTGAGCTGGTCTGCTGTCCTGGCAAAGGGATCAGCCGTGATTACGATGGTTTCGATAGGGTCGGTTTCGGCCGCGGCGGGCACCGCTTCCAGGGAGGCCGCATATACCGAGTTGGAGAAAAGAAGGCCGGGCACAGCCAGAAGCTGTGCACGAAGAATGCGTTTGTGAAATGACATTGTTGAATCTCGCGAAGTCAGAAAAGCGCCAAATAAGCGCGTCGAAACGCGGCAAGCCGCGTCGAGGGTTTTCAATACTCGGGAGTCCGCCGCAGGGCTGATGCGCCCTGCAGATGTTCAGTCAGTGCGGACTCAGGCGAAATTGCGTGGAGGACCGCGTGCGCGATGAAGCGGAACCGACACCATTGGCATCGACGCTTCAAACTTCAGTGCATCCGGCGTATCAGGAGCCAGGACTGGCAAGGTTGCGGGCGCAAGCTGTAAACCGCTACCGAGGCCACTGTTGAAAATACAGACCTCGCAGGCCTCATGCCCGGCAAGCGTCGACAGATGCTCTGCCGAATGCGCCGCACTCATCCACAGCCCAAACAGCAGGCTGACGATCAGCAACAAATGAGTTCGTGTGCGGCGCATGCGGGGAGTCTAACTTCTGATTGTAACAATCGGTAGCAGGCCCTGCCCTCGCAGCCAGACCTGGGCGTCGTCGCTGTCGCGCTCGAACCAAGCACTGGCTGAACCCAACACAAAGGTATAGCCCCAGGCATCCATGTCAGCAAAACATTGGCGCATGGAATAGCCCTGCAGTTCATCAGCCAACAGGCACTGCAGATAGCACACGGCATTTTCCTCGGTATCACTGCCACCGGCATCGCGGTGAAGTGCCTGTCGCCGCGCATCGTCCATGCAGATGAAATGACAGGCTTCGTGCAGCGCTGAATGCACCGGCGTATCCGCTCGCAGATAAAGCTGATGCCCGATCAGACCGGCTTCGGATTCTCCCCAATAGCTGCCGGGGATCTCTTCATTCTCAGGCACGAAGACCACGACCAGACCATGGGCTGAAAAAAAAGCGCGAACGACCTGCTCGGAGAGCGCCGAGACCGGTGTAACCGTCGCCGGAAGATTGGAATCCATGATCGAAGAAAAGTGAAAACAGCTGCGCAGGTCATCTGCGCCAGATATTATGGCCGCTGACATTGGGCCAAGAAAAATAACCCTGCTCGGGCAGCCGGCGATGCGACAAGCGACAATGCCCCGATGATTTCACCCATTTTCAAGGATCTGCGGCTGGGCGTTCTTAGCGCTGGCAACTTCATGATCGGCACCAGCATGTTCGTCATCGGCGGCCTGCTCAACCAACTCGCCGAAGCCTTCCAGGTCTCCATTGCCAAGGCTGGCTATCTGATTGCCGCCTTTGCGCTGACCAGCGTGGTGGCGGCGCCCCTGTTTGCAACACTCAGTGCAAGATTCGATCGTCGCAAACTCCTGACCCTGATGCTTCTGATCTGCGCGCTCGCCAATGGCCTAGCCTACTTTGCGCAGACCTACGAGCAACTGCTGGCCACCCGACTCGTCGCCGCCATCAGTTCTGCCGTTTTCACGCCTCAGGCCGCTGCAGTGCTGGGGCTGCTGGTCACGCCCGCGCAAAGAACGCAGGCCACCTCCGCAATCATGCTGGGCTGGAGTCTGGCGGCAGTCCTGGGCGTACCGCTCGGGGTCTGGGTAGGCGCACATTTCGGTTGGCGCACCACCATGGGCCTGATTGGCCTGAGCAGCCTCGTCGTGGCCGCGGCGCTGTGGCTGATCCTGCCGCGCGGACTGCATGTACCCAGGATCAATCTGCAAAGCTGGATGCGTGTACTCAGGACACCAGCACTACTGCTGCTCATCGGCACCAGTCTGATCTTCGCCTCGGGCCACCACTCGGTTTTCAGCTATATCGCGCCGATCATCGCTGCCATACAGCCGGATGACCCCGCGCTGCTGTCGAGCCTGCTCCTGACCTATGGCGTTGCAGCGGTGTTGAGCAATGTCCTGGCAGTGATTCTGATGAACCGGCTCGGCCTTGAATCCATGGTCCGCATCTGGGGATTGATCCCGCTCGCCGTTCTGTTGTTGTGGCCGCTGTTGAGCCAGAACCTGACGGCACTGTACCTGCTGATCTTTTTCTGGGGCGTTGGGGCTGCGGGATTTAACGGCCTGCAGCAGGCGCGTCTGGCCAGCGTTGCACCCGGTCTGGCGGCCGCTTCCATCGCCCTGAACTCATCGGCGTTCTATCTCGGGCAATCTTCCGGAACGCTGCTCGGCGGCGCGCTATGGGACGTGGTTAGCGCGCAATACCTGCCCTGGCTCGGCGTAGCCCTGATCGGCCTAGCGATGCTGCTTTCGCGGCAAGCGCGCCACGCGGTCAGACGGCATCAGACCTCGGAGCCGGCTGGCGACACCGAGGCCTGATGCCTGCGCAGCTTTACTCAGGAAAGCGCGTCGATGCGCGCCAGAATCTCCGCTGTCTTGGCTTCCATCAAGGCTTGATCGCCACGCGATTCCACGTTCAAACGCAGTAGCGGCTCGGTATTGGAGCCACGCAGGTTGAAACGCCAGTCACCGAAATCAAGGCTGATGCCGTCGGTGGTGTCACGGCCCTTGGCCTGGGATGCGTATTCACCCTCAATGCTGGCCAATGTGGCCTTGACGTCTGCCACCTTGCGGTTGATCTCACCGCTGACCGGGAACTTGGCAACCCGCTCGCCGACCAGCTGCGACATGCGCTTACCGCTCACGGACAGCAGCTGTGCAACCAGCAGCCAGGGAATATTGCCGTTGTCGCAATAGCCGAATTCGCGGAAGTAATGATGCGCGCTCATTTCGCCGCCGTAGATGGCGTTCTCGCTGCGCATGCGCTCCTTGATGAAGGCATGCCCGGTCTTGGACATGATGGCTTCGCCGCCCGCGGCCTGCACCATGTCCACGGTGTTCCAGGTCAGTCTTGGGTCGTGAATGATTTTCTCGGTACCGCCGCCAGCCGCCTTCATCAGCAAAGCCTCGGCCAGCAGCCCCACGATGTAATAGCCCTCGATGAACTCACCGTTTTCATCAAACAGGAAGCAGCGATCAAAATCACCGTCCCAGGCAACGCCAAAGTCCGCACCCGATTCCAGAACTGCCTTGCTCGTGGAGTGGCGATTCTCCACCAGCAGCGGATTGGGAATGCCGTTCGGGAAATCACCATCGGGCTCGAAGTGAAGCTTGATCAGTTCGAAAGGAAGATGCGGCTCTAGCGCATCGAGCAGCGGCCCCACCGCGCCATTGCCGGGATTGACCACGATCTTCAGCGGCTTCAAGGAAGCCTTGTCGACGTACGTCAGCAGATGCTCCACATAGGAAGGACGGTAGTTGGTGGGCTTCATGACCGGCTTTCTGTCTGGCGCCGGATCGCGCGCAGCGGCCACCATGGCCTCCAGATCACGCAGACCGGTATCTCCGGAAACCGGCACCGCGCCGGCGCGCACCAGCTTCATGCCGTTGAAGTCCGCCGGATTGTGGCTGGCCGTGACCTCGATGGCGCCATCCACGCCCACCTGTTGCGCAGCCCAATAGGCTTCTTCGGTGCCGCACAAGCCCAGATCAAGAACCTCCACACCCTGCTCATTAAAGCCCAGAGCCAGGGCTTCAAGCAGTTCCAGAGAGCTGTGGCGCATGTCACGGCCCAGTGCCACGCGCTCCGGGCGGAAATATTCCGCGTAGGCCAGACCCAGGTTGTAGGCGATGTCGCGGTTGAGTTCGTCTGGAATCCGTCCGCGGATGTCGTAGGCCTTGAAGCAGCTGAGTTGCGGTGATGCTTTCATAAGTAGATATTGATAACTGAATAAAGGGGCGAATTTCGCCGTTCAAGCGAGCGCAGGACCCCGATTATCGCAAGAGTGGCAATCTGTGTTTGCATGACCGGCAAAGTTGACACTCAAATGTCACATGGAGAGACCCGATGAATGCCGTTCAAGTCAAGGACATGATGGAAGAAGCCGCAGGCGACGTGCTTGATGCACGGCGGCGGATCGAACTTGCTGTCGATGAAGGCCTGCTGCCCACCTGGGTGCTGGAGGCCTGCGAACAATGGGAACGCGCGGCCATGACTTATGGCGCCGGCATGGTTCAACGCGAGATGCGCAAGCAAGCCGTGCCTGCACCCGAACTGGCCAGCGCCACCGTTCACTGAGATTCAGGCCGAAAGGCGCTCGCCCACTTCTCAACAGCCCGCCATGTTTTCCGGAACTTCGACATCGGCAGCTTCGGCTTGTAGCGGCGCTGTGCGTCCATAGACATCCTCGAATCGGACAATGTCGTCCTCGCCGAGATAGGCGCCCGACTGGACTTCAATGAGTTCCAGCGGCACAAGGCCCGGATTTTCCAGTCGATGCTTATGCCCCAGCGGGATGTAGGTGGACTGGTCTTCGCAAAGTAGAAACTCCTTGTCCTCGCAAGTCACCAGTGCCGTCCCGCGCACGACAATCCAATGTTCGGCGCGGTGATGATGCATCTGCAGGCTCAGTTTCTCTCCCGGCTTGACCGTAATGCGCTTGACCTGAAACCGATCACCGTCGGCAATGGATTCATAAGCGCCCCAAGGGCGCGCTACGCGGTGATGATTCGCCACCTCGCTGCGCCCCGCCCGCTGCAGGCGATCCACCACCTTCTTGACGTCCTGCACCCGATTTCTGGGCGCGATCAGGATCGCATCACCCGTCTCTACTACCACGTGATCCTGCATGCCAATCATGGTGACCAGCCGCTTCTGCGCGCTCACCAGGTTTCCGCTGGACTGCTCCAGAACAACATCGCCTCGTGACACGTTGCCATGCTCGTCGGTGGCTTCCAGATTGCTCAGGTAGTTCCAGGAGCCCACGTCATCCCAGCCAGCTTCGAGGGGGACAAGCGCCAGACCGCTGATTCGCTCCATCACCGCATAGTCCACCGACACCTTGCGGCATGAAGCAAAGGCTTCGGCATTCAGGGTCAACCATTGCTCCGATTGCTTTCCCATGTTCACTGCGGCATAGGCGCACTGATTCAGTGTCGGCTCCAGCTTCTCCAGCTCAGCCAGAAACACATCGGCCCGGAACAGGAACATGCCGCCATTCCAGTAGTGATTGCCCTTGCGCAGAAACTCGATCGCCGTGGCTTCATCGGGCTTTTCGACAAAAGCCTCCACTTCATAACCGCCGCTACCATCGATGGCCTTGCCTGTGCGCAAGTAACCAAAGCCGGTTTCCGGGCCGCTCGGACAAATACCAAAGGTCACGATACGACCTTCGCGCGCCAGCGCAATTGCCGATTCACTAGCCTCGACAAAAGCATCCAGATCCGTGATCGCATGATCGGCGGCCATCAGGAAAACGATGGCATCCGGACCATGCTCCTTGAGCGCCTGATGCGCAGCCACCGCTGCAGCCGGCGCCGTATCACGCGCTTCGGGTTCGAGAATAATGGAAGCGTCCTTCACGCCAGCATCACGAAGTTGTTCTGCAATCAGAAACCGATGCGCCTCAGCGCCGATCACAACGGGGTCAGTCGCCCCCGGGATCAGCCGCGCGCGCAGCGCCGTGTTCTGCAAAAGACTCAGGGCCCCCTGCAGTGCCAGGAACTGTTTGGGATGGCTGCTGCGTGACAAGGGCCACAGTCGACTGCCGTTGCCGCCGGCCATCAGCACGGGCACCACGGTATCCAGCAAATCTTTACTGCCTTGATTGGAACGAACCATGAAGTAACTCCAGATATTGAAAAGATGTTGTCAGTGCCGCTATCAGAAAGAAGGCATCGAAGGACCGAACAGTTCCGTCAGATTGCCGCCCAGTCGATAATTCTTGAGTGGCCGAATCCGGGACAGATGCGCTTGCTGCGCGTCGTTGCATTCGAGCGTGACGCAGTAGATTTCCATCCAGGCAAATTTGGAATTGGATTTGAAATCTTTCAGATTCTGCTTCTTGCCGGTCTTTTTCTCGAAAGCGTCCGGATCATCAACGCCGGAGAGAATACGTTCAGCAAGCCGATGCAATGCCTCGCGCTGCTGAGCATCAATGGGATGATGATTCGCTTGGGCAAAAGCCGCGATCATCAGCAGTGGCGTCAAGGCATAGTTGTGATAGTAGAGCGCACGCGTATCGCGGCTCAGTTCATTGGCAAGAAAGCCGCTGTCATCAATCTGCGAGGCACCGATGGCGAACTGCTTCATCGACCATTCAAAGTATTCCGGCTTGTTCAAGGCAACAGACGTTGCCATCACTGACCAGGCCGCCCAGTACTCGTGGTTGTTCATTTTCTTGAGCGGCTGGTCACGCCACTCGCTGACCACCTGCGCCGCCAGTCGATCCAGCCATGCATCGACTTGCGCCACCAATTGCGGATCGTCCTGCAGGGGTTGCGTTGGAGAGAACTTCAGTCGCAACCAGGATGAAGCCACTGTGCCGAGCGCCCACTTGCGCATGGATTTTCCAGTGTGCGTGCGCGAAGCCCCCATCAGGCCGTCAGCGGCAGACCAGTCCCGAAGCAGCTTCAGCGCGCAATCCAGCGAGGCCTGATTGCCACTGCGCATGTAATCCTCGATCTGCTGATTGACGCCGCGCTCCATGTTGCGGATTGGGGCTATCAACTTCTTGTATCGCTTTTCAGCCTCTCGATTCAGATCGTCTCGCGCCTTGTCGGAGCCTTCGAACTTGCTTGGAAAATCCAGATCGCCTGTATAAGGCTGCGCATCGGTCGGGCATGCGCGCACCTTCTTGTCCAGGTCGCGGACAGGAACCGAGAACCCGGGCGGCGGCCGCAGACCGGGGCTGCTGCAGGCAATGCCAATGGACATGATCCCCAGCGTCGTCGCCAACAGAAGTTGCCTTGCCCCATTGCCGTTTCTGTCTGTCATTGCGCGCGTCCTGCCATGTTTGCGTGGGCGCTCGACTTGGAACACAGCTTTGCATCCACTCTGAGCGGCGCAGCAGCGTCCGTGGACGGCTGTGCCTGGGCTGACGCAACTGCCACAGGCGCGGGAAAGTGATTGACCAGATCCAGGGACAGGAACGTCTGCTCACCCCAGTCGCCGCCTTGTCGAAGATTGAGTACAAACCTTCCATCACCGGTACCGAAGTCGGCCTTCTCCAGTTTGATCTGATCCTTGTTGCCATCGGTGTACCAGACCACCGCCTCGATCTCTTCGGGCACATTGCCCGTGAGTTTGAGGTCGAGAAAATGCCGGTCACCGCGCAGCAGACGCACGCCACTGTTAAACAGCACTTCGTTTCGACCTTTGCGCAGCGTGACGTCGTTCTGTATCACCGCAGGCGAAGACTGGCAGCCGTTATGCACCAGCGGGATGGCCTGCCGGTAGAAATCGGGATCGGAAAGATTGTGATACGTCTCGATCTCCCAGATCAGGACGCGCGGCGGATTGGTCTGGAATTCTTCGCTGGGCAGATAAGACAGCATTGCGCCGTCCATGCCGCCACCTGCATTGGCCACATTGAGAACGTCTGCTTCCAGATACTCCGAGATGAACCCGCCAAAGTTGTAGGCCGGCTCGCTGTTGCTGGTCCCGACAAGCGTAACCTTGGGCGCCACTTCCTCATCGAACAGCGCGGATGATGAACTGCTTTCAGCCGGCGTCGTGACATAGCGCGGCACATACTGATCACTGGCACCGAACCCGCAGATCAGGCGCGCAGCTTTTTGCATGGTTCCGCGCTTGGCCAGCAGCCCGTCGCGTTCGGTTACAAATTTCTTCTTCGGCAGGTCGGCATACGCGGACATGCTGCGAATGCGATCTGCCACGACTTGCGCGGTCCGCCGTGACCCCGATGGTGTCCAGTGATGGTCTCCTCTAAAGAAATAGTCATCCTCGGCTTCCTGAGCTGGCAGCTTTTCCAACTCAGGCACGATCACACCCGTCGAACGAATCTGCTCCAGGGCTGCTGCGTAGCTGGACTCCGCCACTTTTGCGTTGTACGGAACCGGCGTGTTCTGCGGCAGCTTGTGTGCCTGCATCAGGCCACGCGGCGGCTGCATGACCAACACCAGCTCGACTCCACGCGCATTCAGCGTCTGACGGAATTCCCGCAGCAGGCGCAGGCCTTCGGCATCCGCGCCGAAGTTCATGCGCAGATCATCTTCACTTCGAAACAACCAGCCATCTCGCCCCTGCACCAGGACCTTGAAGCTGGATAGAAAGCCAGATGGATAACTACGGATATCCGAGGCCTGCGGGCATAGCTGGCAGCAAGTCTCTGCACTGAACTGCGGAAACCCGCTTGCGCCGTTCTGCACAGATGACTCCCGGCCAAGGCTCAGGCTCTGACTCATCTGACTGAGCACGGCGGGCTCGGTCTGCTGCAAATCACCAGAAGACCAGGCGCTGGTCAGACAAGTTGCGAGCGCGAAGGCAAGGCTGACCCGAACAAGCTGCGGCCGCAGACGGGTCATTTTCTTGAGGATAATCACGAGCGAACTCAGTTGCTGGCCCAGACCAGTCGCGGCGCATCTGCGCTGCCCACTGCGAACAGACTGAATGCCTTGCCGCGTGCAAAGCTCACCGTTGGCGCGGAGGCCACTTTCTTTTCACCCTGGTACACCGCCAGCTGAATGCGGGCAGGATTGACTTCCCGCGTACCCACGGACTGGCTGGCCACCGGATCAATCACACTGGTGCTGCCATCGACGGTGCGCAGGCTCAGATCACTGGCGTCGGTGAGATTGTAGAGAATGACCAGGGCCTTGAGCCGGTTGCTGTACTTCTCGCTCTTGATGACGGTGATGCCATCGGCCTGCGCGTCTTCATTCAATACGGCTGTGTAGTACGCCCCAGACTCGAGTTGCACATCCTTCTGGACGCTTCCGACGGACAGGTTGTGTGAGCCGCTTGGCACAAAGACAAATTCGCTGGCATCGAGTGAATCGATGTTGGAAATTTCTTCATTGCCTACCTTGGCGTCCAGGTCGGCGGCGCTGCTGGCGTTGAACAGTCGAACAAACGCTGAGCCCGGAGGCGCATCGGGGCCGTAGAGAGCTTCATCGCCGGCATGATTCACACCCATGGGCAACATGACCAGCGCACTCGCCAAAGCTACAGCTTTGCTGACGCGGGATAAGGCATGTGTGCGCTTGAATTGTTTGCTTGTTTTCATATCAGGTTCTCCTTGAGAAGAGGTTGTGCAATCGTCTGCGTCGGCAGGATTCGCGGTGCCTTTAGGGACAGCGCAAGACGGGTCAGTTCGCCCAGATCGGTGTCGTCCGGTGCTGGCAGGTATCGCTCGGGTATTTCCCAGATAATCTGCTTCGGTGTGCCCTGCGTATCGGCGTCGCGCAGATACGCCAACATTGGCGCAAAGGGTCCATGCCCCGCGTCTGCAAGATTGAGCACGTCCTCGCCAAATGCCTCCTGCAGTGCCGAAGCAAAATTCCATCGCTCGTCGGCGCTGTAGCTCGTTCCGATGAGAACAAGCTGAGGCGCATCAACATCTCCGAGCAGACCTGCCGCATCCGATTGCGTCGGCGCAGCATCCTTGATTCGCGTCAGATGGTCAGGCTCCGGCAGCCACCGGGAGAAGTAAGGGTCCAGTGGCAAAAACTTGAGCAGGTCACCGCGATAAGCTTCGGTGTCCATCACCCGCTCTTCATAAGCCATGACCGTGGCCTGCTTGCGCGGTGACAGGGTGGATGCGGCGCATCGCGAACCGGCAGGTGTCCAGTGCGTATCGGTCTTCAGGAAAACCTGCTGCTCAGACTTGCAGTCAATCAGTGCATGCGCCAGATCGGGCACATCCAGACCACGAGCAGCCAGCGCGTCTCGCGCCTGGCCGTAAAGCTTCTCTCGGAAAACGCCCGGGCGATCATCTCCCAGATACTCTGGGTAAACACGGGTCTTGGCGGGCACCAGCGCCACTTTCAAATCCACGCCGCGCTCAGCCAGCGCCTCATGTACGTGTTCAATGACCGCGAGCTTGCGAGCAACACGATCCTGGGCGTCAGGAAATCTGGAAAACTCCTCTTCGGTGTAGAGCCAGCCTTGCTGGCCAACGACAACACCGCTGCGGCCCTCAGCAAAAGCCAGATACTGGATCGCGGCCCAGAGGTTGATGCCCAGCGTCTTGACCGGAAACGACTCGTCGTAGTGTGACTCGAACTTCTGCGCCACTTCCCCGCGCAACCATTGCGCTTGTTGTGGCAATTCAAAAGGTAGCGCGCGTACTGCCGCGACCGATCCCAGGGCAACGATGATCGTGATGAATCCAATGTTCAGTACCAGACTGTGCAATTTCATCGTGGCGTCCTAGAACTGGAAGTAGAGGAAAGGCGAATAGCTCTGCGCAGACAACTTGAGCACCGCCAGAGCAAACAAGGGCAGCACCACCGCTGCAGCAAGCGCACTACGCCACACCAGAACATTTCCAGTTTCGGAAACGGTTCCCGGTGCGCTGCCTTCAGGACGCGAGTTTCGCCATCCGCTGACGGCGATCACGATGCCTGCCAACAAGAGCGTGCTGACCTGGAGAGAGTCGATACCCTGCGCATAGGCAGGACTCAGTCCAGCGCCGTCAAAACGGAACATCGCTGCATAGAACTGCATGGCGTCGCCCACGTTCTCCGCACGGAATACCACCCATCCCAACAGCACCAGGAAGAAGGTCAGCAAACAGCGCAGAGGATTGAAGCGCCCGACGGTTTCAGGCTTCACGCCCAGGGCACGTTCAATGGCCAGAATGAAGCCATGCCATGCGCCCCAGATCATGAATGTCCAGTTGGCGCCGTGCCAAAGCCCGCCCAGGATCATGGTCAAGGACAGGTTGCGATATGTATTGAAGGTGCCGCCGCGATTGCCGCCCAGTGGCACGTAGAGATAGTCACGCAACCAGCTGGACAGACTGATGTGCCAGCGCCGCCAGAACTCGGTAATGCTCTGACTGATGTAGGGCTGGTTGAAGTTCTCCATGAAACGGAAACCCATCATCAAGCCCAGGCCGATAGCCATGTCGCTGTAGCCAGAGAAATCAAAGTACAGCTGCGCCGCATAGGCCAGTGCCCCGAGCCAGGCATCAGCGGTACTCGGCTCAGACAAGGCGAAGGCCGTATCAGCCAGCGGCGCAATGGAATCCGCGATGAAGACCTTCTTAATGAAGCCCTGCATGAAACGCGTCGCGCCTTCGGCGAACTTATCCGCAGAGTGCGTTCGCGCCATGAACTGGTTTTCCAGATCCTTGTAGCGCAGCACCGGACCGGCAATCAGCTGCGGGAACAATGCGATGAAGGCCGCGAAAGAAATGGGGTCACTGCTGGCCTGCGCATCGCCTCGATACACATCCGCCAGGTAACTGATCGCCTGGAAAATGTAGAAGGAGATGCCAATCGGCAGAATGATGCTAGACCATGCCATGGACTGGAATCCCATGGATTCGAAAATGGCATTGAGGCTTTCCACGCCGAAGTTGGCGTACTTGAAATAGGCCAGTACCGCCAGATCACCCGTGGCACCAGCGATGAGCCATCGCTTGCCGCCCTCGCTGCGAACCCCATGGCGCGCGATCATGTTGCCGATGGCAAAGTTCCATGCCGTCACCGCCACAAACAGCAGCAGAAAATCGACACGCCACCAGGCATAGAAGGTGTAGCTGCCCAGAACAATAATGAGATTCCTGAAGCGGTTCGGACTCAGGTAATAGGTCGCCAGGAATATCGGCAGGAACAGAAACAGGAAGATGTTGGATGAGAAGACCATGTCCGTTTCCTCAGCTCCCGCGACCGGCGCCGCCCGCCGGCTCGATGACGACAGGCAGGCGCTGTCGGATCAGCAGATCCAGCACCTCGTTCTGAAACAGGCCCAGCACGCCGCGCATCTGCACGCCGGTGGATTTCGTGGGCGCCAGTAAATCCACGTCATACAGTTCCAGGCTGAGCGGGCTGTCGATGGCCACCGGTCCGCTGTGGTTGTGCGTGAGCTGCCCGCCAACGACGACCAGCGAAACGGTCTGCTCGAAAGGATCCAGTCTCAAATCTCGATCGGTGCCCCGCAGATCCTTGATGTGCCCATAGATTCCAGACGAGCCGTTGCCGATAGAACGATTCTGATAGAGCTTGACCCTGACACTATTGCGCACGCGGATGCCGTGTCGATGATTGCCGACAGCGTGGTTGTTCCAGAGCAGATTGTCCGGACTCTCATAGATGGTGAATCCATCCGAGGCATTGTCGAAAGCGGTGTTATGTGCGACGACGTTATTGACACTGGAACGATCCAGAACAACACCGGACAATCCATTCTTGTGCGAGCGGTTACGGAATATCCAGCTGTCGTTGACTTCGCGCGAGACAATGATGCCGTGTTTCTTGCGCGTTCCGAAGACCTCGTTTTCGGCGATGATCAGCCGGTGAGAGCGGTCATGCGGGTCGATGCCGTAGACGATGTTGTCCCGATATGTATTGCGGGCAATCACCAGATCATCGGCTTCGTAGCAATAGAAGCCGTACCAGTTGTCCACGAACTCTGAATCAATCAACCAGGCCTTAGGACTTGGCCTGTCCATGCGATCCACCATGCCCGGGCTGTACTGCGAAATGGAGATGCCGTAGGACTTGCTCGCTGCATAGCCAAGGCTGCTGACAGTGCTATGGGCGATGTAAGTCTCAGTGCCGCCCCAGGCCAGCAGAAAGGGCCTGTATTTTTTTCCGTCCACAAAGGTGGCTGGACCCTTGTCGCCCTCTCGCCACGCGGTGAGCGCGCTATTGGTAATGAACAACTTTCCATCATTGACCAGGAAGGCCCCGCTTTCTTCCGACATGCGGAAATCACGCGTCTTGTCATCAATATGCAGCGTCGCGCCCTGCGCAATGAACAGCGGCAATCGCAACAGATAGACGCCCGCCTCCACCTCCTCGAAATGCCGCGGCGGCAGCGCCTTGAGCAGATCACGGGGCGTCAGATAACCACGCTCAATCACAATGGCGACAGGGTTACGTCCTTGTCTTACCGCCCACTGCACCAGGCGATTGTCGCCGCCGGTGAACTCACTGAGTTCCAGAATCTCGACCAGGCGGCGATAACCCACACGCCCGCGTGTCTTGCGATCAATCTTCTTCTCAACCTGAGCCAGCGTGAACTGGTCCAGATCAGGTAGTTCCGGCTCCTCGCGTGCAAGTTCTTCTACAGGTGCTGCACGCACCACGTAGTCCTTCTGCATCAGTGAAGAGCTTTTGACGATGTCCAGATCGAGGGCCTCGGTGGACGCCTGCGCAACACCGAAGCCTTGCAGCATCAACGCACACATCCATGCGCCTATCAGGACCGCTCTGCAATGGCCCCAGCTCAGTACCACAGGGTGAGCTCCATGGTGACGCGATACTGGTCGTCCACATCACTGCCATAGGCGCGGCCTGGTGAGAACTGTGAGGCACGCAGACGCAGGCTGGACCGGTTGTCTTCGCTCTCATTGGCCAGCGTGGTCGTTCGCGGCGCGCCGAAGTACCAGGCCACCACCAGATCATTACCCTCTCCCAAATCCTCAAGCCCTGGCAGCGGCTGGACATCAATGCCGTCCGTAATCACACCCTGACGGGTTTCATTTCGCGTAAACCAGTGATGCACGAAGCTGGCATCCCAGCGCTCCTGCGGAATCGATGCGTACACCGATCCCACTCGCATGTTGCCGATGTCCGGCTGATAGGCTTCGTTGTAGCGATACAGAATGCTGCGCGTTCCGGTATAGCGAGAACGATTGCTGTGCAGACCCGTCTGTTCATAGCGATTGTTCTGCTGTCCGTCATCGCTACCCGAACCATAGGCCAGCGCACCACCGACCTGTATCGGGTACGCGGTTGGCAATCTCCAGCGCAGCCCCAGGTCTCCGGACCAACCCAAAACCGAATCACTGCCTACGAAGGCCGGGCTGGTCGCAGTGGGCCCCTGGTAATCCTCGCGCGTACCGCTGAGCACGCTCAGGTCAACCCAATAGGAGAAGCCCGGCTTCTCGGTTTCTGCGTAGTAATTGCTGTGGGCATAGAAGTCGACCCAGGTGTACTGGCGACGGTCGAGCTTTGGATCAGCTCGATTGGACGCCGCTTCTTCGGCCGGGTCTGAATGATCAAATCCGTGGATGGCGCGTGCGCCGACAAAATGCCCGGGCCTGATCTGTGAACCGAGTCGTCCGTACAGGTAGGCACGATCACGGTCCGTGGTGGGTATCTCTGATCCATCGGTGCGCCAGGTGCGGAAAGACTCGGCAACACCCAGATCACCCTGCAGCAAGGTGGTGTCGAAGATCCAGCGTATCGATTCGATATCACGATCAAACCATTGACCATCTGGATCACGCAGCCGTTGCAGGCCCACGCGAATCACTTCGCCTGGAAAACTGGTGAGGCCTCGATAGTCTGCCCACAGTTCGCGCACACCAAGATAGGAATCACTGTTGCGCGGGGCGTTCTCGTCGGTGATCACCAGCTCATCGGTTGGCACAAAGCCCTGTCCCCGGAAGAACACCGATGCCTTGGGAGAGAACTGCCAGTGCAGTACCGCCTGCCCATCCAGAAAGCCCTCTTCAGTGGACTCCGTGTTGCCTGCGCCGAGATCACGTTCGCCTTCGGCAAAACCGCCAAGACGCACCTTAAAGTCCGTTTCAAGGCCGGTGCGCGGTTCTGCATCTGCAAATGCCTCTGCACTGAGTGCAAAGACCAATGCCGCTGTGGCAATACCCTTTAATGATTCCTTCATCGTGTCTCCCTCTTTTCAATTTGTGCCGTCGTCATTGCCGGCGTCTCGTTTCGTCTGGCGTCGTACTCGCGCTCTGCCTTCGCTTGCGCTTGCGCAAGCTCTTGCGCGCTCATGCCCTGCTGCACTTCGCCCAACAGCTCTGCTGCGCCCTCGACCTGGTAGTGCGTTGCGATTCGTGCAAACACATAGGCATTGACCGGGTCGACCCTGATGCCGCGGTTATTCCAGTACATCTTTGAAAGCGCCAGATCTGCTCGCGCGTAACCCTGGCGAGCGGCGTTGAGATAGTGATCCAGTGCGCGACTGGCCTCGGGTGGCCCCTGATATCCACGCTCGTAATAGCGGCCCAGAAAATAGTGCGCAGCAGGAACATGTTGCGCGGCCTCGCTGAGCAGTTCCTGTGCACGCTCCGGATTTGCTTTGGGATGATTGGCCTTGAGAAAACGACGACCCAGCAACATGGCTGCTTCGTAGGAACCCGCTTCGAAAGCTTCTTGCAGCAAGGCGTCTGGATTGCGGTCCGGATCGAGCTCCGGGTGCGCGATCAGCAATTTGGCCAATCGGGCCCGCGTATCAGGCGATGGTGCAGGAATCGCCGAGAACATCTCGAACGCCCCTTCTGCATCGACTTGTCCTGGAAGATCTTCTGCCGCCAGGACCCGTGCAAAGCGTTCCAGCGCCTCATTGGAAATCTGCCCTGCGTCGTAACGCTGACTGATCTCCTGCTTGAGCTCGACCAGCGCTTCTTCCTGATTCTGCGTGCGGTAGTGCTGGGCTAGGTCAGACAGGCAATCTTCCTGCAAGTCCTTGTCCTGCTCACAGAGGGCAGCCAGTGCTTGCGCATAGGCCGGCACATCAGCATGCACGCGATACCAGGAGATGGCTTCGGCGCGATCCTCGGCTCGTTTGCTATCGCCCGCGCGCTGGGCAAACTCCGCTGCCTCGCTTGTACTGAACTGATCCGGGTAGCTGCGATAGAGGCGGACCCGCAATGGCAAAGCGTCAGCGTGATCATTCCTGCCGGCTTCAATCAGGAGCGCCTCGATTTCACGCGGATCCGATTGTTCCGCTGATTGCATTAACAGACGTGCCAGCGAAACACGAACCTCAGGCTCCGCCTCCATGGCGCGGCGATACCATTGCTGCGCCTTCTCCATCGACTCTGGCGTACCGGCATCGCTGTACATGCGGCCCAGATAAATCTGAGCTTCCACAAAGCCGCGCTCTGCCAGCGGCAGCAGGTTCTCCTCGGCCGCGATCAGATCACCGCTTTCCAGCGCCGCCTTGCCCCTGGCCAAATCTGGCAGGGACCACGCAGCAGTGACACTCAGGCCCAGCACTGCAGACAGCAATAGCTGAGGCATAAACCTCACGGATTGGCCTCGGCATGTGCACTACCGGCATCCATTAACTGTTCTGCGCCGCTGAACCAATGCTGGGTATCAATGCTCACGTGCGCCGGGCGCGCAATCATGGATGACGGCAGAGGCTTGTCTGGCTTGACCACCACCACCAGATCCTGGCTGAGCACGTTGGGATCACCATCGTGTCGAATCTGGGTGACCTTGGCCTTGTGCGAAATCGGATCACCATTGACCTTCAGGCTGACCGGCGTCCCCGCCTCAAGATTGCCGGCCTCGCCATAGGCGAACCGCGCAATGACGAAGGGCTCGAACTCCAGCGGCGTCAGTGACACCAGCCGTTGCCCTTCGCGCAGATACTGCTCGTTGGTGACATAGGTGGTGGTCACCCGGCAGTCGCAGGGACTGGTCACGGTGCCTTTGATCTCCTTGCCCAGCATCGCATCAATTTCTGACTGCGAGAGTTCGGCCTCCAGCGCCTGCCGACTGACCAGGCCCAGCATGGACGTTTCAAAGGTTCCGATGGGGCTGCCTTTCTTGACCACACCATCATCAGGAATCAGGCTGCGGAAGACGCCATCGCGCGGCATCTCCACATCAAAGCTTGGCCCGGTGACACGCGCGGCCAATGAGTTTGCGCCAAAGAATTTCTCGCCGAGCTTCTGCCCCACGTAAACCACAGCAACAATGCCCAGCACCACAATCAGGCTGGTCTGCGCCAGGGCGCGGAAGTGACCCAGGAATCCGCGTTTGGGCGGTCGACCATTACCTCCCCCGCGCGGTGATGTGAAATTGTTGCGAGACAGGGTGTGCATCAGCTCACCCGCACCAATGAGTTCGCCGCCGAGAAAGCTGCTGACGACACGGCGAATAGTGGCAATCTGCGTTGGATCAATCTGTTCGAAGCGCGCACCGACCCGGCCGTCGGAATCTACATAGCGAACCTGGAACTGAAGCGGCACTTCCACCGTGATCGATTCGAGCTTGAGCTTGATCTTTCCGCTACAGGTTTGTCCGGCAGAGAATGCGCCCTTGCCGGCCGCAAAGCTGAGGCCTCCACCGGAAAGATCGAGCAGCTTGAAGCGCCTGGTCGAACCGTCGTTCTGAAGTTCCAGCGTTCCTGGAACCTTTGCGCGGACATACTGGCGCTGGGTCTCGGTCTCATGCACGAGGTTGCCCAGCTGCGATGCTTGGCTCGTATGGATTGAGGACATTGAAAAATTCCCTGATGAAAATTGAAATAGAGTGCGATAACCGCTTCGCTGTCAGTCAGCGAGCTAGACGACGCTGACGACCAGCGCCGCAAAAATGCTCGCGCCTGACAGCTTCATTGCGGTGGATGAGAAACGGTTGAAGAGAACCTGGCCGCGGCCCAGTTCTCGGTTGAGACTGGTGCTCTGGCGAGTCCAGGATTGCTGGTCCAGATTGCAGGACACGTCGATCTTCATCAGTGAACCCACAATCTGGTTGTAGTAGAGCAACACCGGAAAGCTCGGCCGAATCTGATGTCCCGAGGCCTTGAGCAGCAAGGTGAGGACCAACCGCGAAACACCGATCCACAGCAGGTAGGCCATCAACATCGCTGGGCCGAACAGGAAGCTGCCGTACACCGCGACGGAAATTCCGAGCAAGCTGGTCCACATGGAAATCCGCTGGTCCAGCAGCACATACCAGGTAAACAGTCCCAGGCGATTCCAGCCCAGCTGTGTCGCACGGCTGTTCTGCCGCAGTGAGTTTCCGTACCAGCGGAACATCAGCTTCCGGCTGGATTTGAAGAAGGATTTATCGGGTGGATGCTCAATCGTGGTGATCGACGCATCCGGCACGTAAAAGGTGTCCCAGCCCAGGCGCATCAGGCTGTACCAACTGGATTTGTCGTCACCGGTCAGGAATCGGAAGCGCCCGAGACGCCAATGATCCAGATGATCCTCCTCCACATCCTTGATGAACTCATGGTCGGTCACGATGCAGGCCCGGAACATGGACATGCGTCCGGTCAAGGTCAGCACCCGGCGCGACAGTGCCATCGAGCACATGTTCAGATGCCGCTGCGCAAAACGCAGCCGATGCCATTCACGCATCCAAACGCTGCCCTGCACTGCGCAGAACTCGTTGGTGGTCAGCGCGCCGACATTGGGCATGAGCGCGAAGTACGGGACCGTTTTCTCAAGCACGCCCGGATCCAGCACGGTGTCCCCATCGATCACTGCCACCAGCGCATCATCAGACGGCTGATCACGTGAGATTGCACGGAAGCCCTGCGCCAGTGCATCACGCTTTCCGGTGCCGGGAATTCGCACGATTCGCAACTGCACGCGGTCCGGCGGGGCATAACGCTGCCAAAGAATCTTCACCATCTGCTCGTCTGCCAGCTCCACGATCGAGGCCACGATGGTCACCGGACCATGCCAGGCCATCGCTTGCTCGATCACGGCGCGATAAACCGCTGCCGACGTACTGGATTCAATGCGGAAGCTGGTCACCATCAGGTACACCGGCGGCACTTCCGCACCCTGCGCTTGCAGTGCGGAAGCCTGCTTCTTCAAGCGCGGAAATCGGCTGCGCAGAAACCACATGGCACGCGTGAAATGAATTGCACCCAGGGAATATCGCCAAACGCCGATGCTCCCCAGTGCAACCCAGTAATGCGCATGCTGCGAATCAAAAGCCGATTGCGGCAACAACAGCGCGCCAACAAACAACACTGCGAGATAGAGCAACCAGCCGAAGCCGGTTGCTACATCGTCGAGAAAAGCGCGTGCCCGTATGCGAAGAGCGCTCATGGGTTACCAGCAGATGCCCTGTGCATGCCCTTCAGAGGCGCCATTCATGAAGCCAACCAGATCCAGCGTCGGCAGCCTTGAGGTATGTCTTGAAAGCGCCTCGCCGAAGGCCCGATCATTGTTGCCCAGCACCATGACTTCGCCGTGCGAGATCACCTCATCCAGATTGGAGTTGAGCAAGGATGAAACGTGCGGAATCTTGGTGTTGATGTAGTCACGATTCGCGCCGTGTACTCTCGCGTAATCCACGTTGCGATCAAAGATCGACAACTCGTAGCCTTTGCCGATCAGTGTTTCGGCCAGCTCGACTAGGGGGCTTTCACGCAGATCATCGGTTTCCGATTTGAAGCTCAGACCGAGCAGACTGATACGCCGCTTGCCAAATGCCGCAACCATTTCAACCGCCTTCTCTACCTGCGCCTTGTTGCTGCGCATGATCGAACCCAACAGCGGTGCTTCCACATCAAGCTGTCCGGCGCGATGCATCAGGGCGCGAAGATCCTTGGGCAGGCAGGAGCCGCCAAAGGCGAAGCCAGGACGCATGTAGTAGGGCGAAATATTGAGCCGTGTATCCGTGCATACAATTTCCATCACCTGACGCCCATCAACGCCGGCAGCCTTGGCAATGGCCCCGATCTCGTTGGCAAACGTGATCTTGGTGGCGTGCCATGCATTGCAGGTGTACTTGACCATTTCCGCGATCTCGATGGATCGGCGAATCAATGGCGCGGGCAGATCGCTGTAGATGGACGCCAGCGTCTCACCGGAGCGCTCATCCACTTCGCCGATGACCGTCATCGGCGGCTCAAGATAATCAGCAATGGCCGTGCTCTCGCGCAGGAATTCCGGATTCACTGCCAGGCCAAAGTCTTCACCAACACGCTTGCCCGATGCCTTTTCCAGCGCAGGGATCACAACATTGCGTACCGTCCCGGGCAGAACGGTGCTGCGTACCACCACAGTGTGGTAGACGTTCTTCTCCTTGAGTGCGCGCCCGATGTTCTCGCACACCGCGGTGATGAAGCGAAGATCCAACGAACCATTGGCACGGCTCGGCGTGCCGACACAGATCATGGTCAGGTCGGTATCGCGAATCGCCTGAGCGGTATCACTGGTCGCGCGTAGACGACCGGTCTTGACCTGACGCTGCATGATCTCTTCAAGACCCGGCTCCACCACGGGCGCCTTGCCCTGATTGGCCAGGTCGACCTTGATGGCAGACACATCAACGCCAACGATTTCGTGTCCGGCGTCCGAAAGACACGCAGCGCAGACCGCGCCGACGTAACCCAATCCAAATATGCTGATGCGCATGGCTTCCTCTTCATTGATAGGCAGGTTGAACAAGCAGGAACGCCTTCAGAAATCGTGTTCGCCTTGGCCGAATTCAGATTTCTCAGGAGCGACCCTTTGCCGGCCATAGGGCAAGCGCGGTGCCACATGGGATTTCCCGAAACATTTCATTCGGTTAATTACTTGCTCAGGTGAAGAAGCTCACATTGGTGGCCTGAAGAGACACAAACCTGTCTGCATTTGGCGACAGGTCACCAAGGGGACCCACTCAAGTGATTGATTTCAGGACATGTGCTTCTGTCGCCAAAAAACGACACAGCGAATGTTCGAGATGGATAGCCGCGCAGACGAACGCAGCATCTATCTCAGTTGTTCCCTTGATGGGCGACGCCCGCCAACTTGATCAAACCTCGTTGCCAACAGCGCTCCACCCGCTTGAGGCGCGACTTGTCGCTTCCTTGCGACACTGTGGCTGCAATTCGTCTGCTGCCACGTCGAGACAGCTCAGATGAGTCTCACGGTCCCAGCCCCGGTCATTGGCCCGACCACGCAGGACGAGGTCTTGTCTGCGCCAGCAAGGCCAGCGCTGCGAAAAAAATCTGGGCCGTGGTTCTTGCCCCGCACGATGGTCGGGCTGGTCGCCATCTGCATGGTTCTGGCGATAGCTCCCATCCTGGCGAGTGCCATTGTTCTGGGCCTGAATCTTGATCGTGTGCTGACACAGTCTGAAAAGCTGGTCAGCAATGGCCAGCAGGTTGAAGCGCTGGGCGCACAGATGCGCGATCAACTCAGTGATCTGCAGCGCGTGGGCCGCCAATACCTGGCGCTGGAAGACCCCGCCCTGCTCCCGTTGTTTGATCAGCGGCTTCGCATGGTTCGCAATACCGCCAAATTGTTTGGCAATGACGAATTACCACCAGAACTGGAATCACCTGCCGCAGCACTGGCCCGGGAACTGCGGGTTTTGGGAAGCCAGTGGCGCAAGAACGATGACAACGAAGCCCTGCGCGCTGAACTGGTGGATCAGATCGGCGAACTGAGCAGTAAGGCCGCTCGCGTGGTCGTCGAAGGTCGGCTGTCCATTCACCGGCAAGTCCAGAATCTGCATGATCAGGCCCAGCTCTCGCGGAAGCTGCTGATCACTGCAGCGATCTTCATCGTACCCCTGACCGTTCTTCTCGCGTTTGCCCTGTCCATCATCATTACCCGCCCGATGAAGCAGTTGCGCGCAGGCATTGCGGCGCTGGGCACTTCCAATTACGGCGATCCGATAGAAATCACTTATCCGCGCGAACTCGCCAGACTCGGTGACCGGCTCGAGTGGCTTCGACACCGCCTGCGTAGCCTGGAAGCGGACAAGGATCGCTTTCTTCGCGACATATCGCACGAACTCAAGACGCCGCTGGCGAGCTTGCGCGAAGGAACAGACTTACTCAGCGAACGTGCGCTCGGGCCGCTCAACAGCCGTCAGGCCGAGGTGTCGCAAATTCTTGCAGAGTCCGCTCAGGACCTGGATGCACAGATCGCAAACCTGTTGGCTTACGCTGAATGGCGCAGTGGGCAGCAGGTCCTGGCCATGAACTGGTTCGACGCACGAAAGCTCATGGAGGAAATCATTGCGTCGCAGAGACTTCCCCTGGCCAAACGCGGGATCAATGCAAGGCTCGACATACAAACGGTGAATCTCTACGGCCAACGATCAAGCCTGCGGGTCGCTATCAGCAATCTGCTGAGCAATGCCATCAAGCATTCGCCCCAGGGCGCAATCATTGATATCAGTCTATCCATGCACGACGGGCGATGTTCAGTCAGTGTCAGAGACAGGGGACGCGGTGTCCCCGATGAGGATCGTGATCGAATTTTTCTTCCTTTTGTCCGAGGACCCGCACCCAATGAAGGCGGCAACCACGGTACCGGTATCGGACTCTCAATTGTCAGTGAAACCATTCGCGCACATGGAGGTGCACTCGATGTACAAAATGCAAAACCCGGCGCAAAGTTCCTCATGGACTGGCCCTGCCCGAACACTGGTTCTGGCTAGCGCTGTGCTCCTGAGCACCGCCTGTGCACCTTTGCAGAGCTTTAGCTTGTCGGACCAGCAGGCCCTCACCTACTGGGCAGAGGCTGTCGATGCCGACGCGCAGAAGCGGGCCCAGATGCTTGAAGCAGCACGGGAGCAGGATGACGGCTGGAAGATTGCCATGCTGCGCTCTCTTCCGGGTCCAGAACATCTCGACGCGGCGACCACGCGCAGCACACTCAAAACGCTGATCAATACAGGACTGACACCCAACCGAGAGGCGCTCGCACGGCTGCGCTCGGAAGAACTGGCGACGGTTTCAGGATGCTATGCGGAGAAATCTCATGCGCGCAGCGAAGTCATTCACCTGCGTAGCGAAGTCAATGCGCTTCGCGCCAAGGTGAGTCAGATCGCCGACATCGAAGGGCAACTCGCAAATGCGCCCTGAGACTGCACAAATGCATTCAACCGTGAAAGAGACCAGCCTTGCGGCCGGGCGCGTATTGATTGTTGATGACGATGCCAACCTGCGCCGCATGCTCAGCATGCGTCTTGAAGCCGCCGGATACGACGTCACCGCCGCATCATCCGGAGAGCAGGCTTGCGAGCTTCTCCCGGCTTGCGCGCCGCAGCTGGTCATCACGGATCTGCGGATGCCGGGCATTGATGGGATCAGCCTGCTGCAGACATTGCATCAGCAACATCCCGGCCTCCCCGTTGCCATCATTTCCGCCCACGGCGACATTCCCGACGCGGTCAGGGCCACACAGGCGGGCGCCGTTGATTTTCTGACCAAGCCGGTGGGTGCGGAACTGCTGGCCTGCGTTGAAAGACATATTCATCGTGCGCGCGGTGAAGTCACCGACGAACAATGGAACTCCGGCATCCTCACGCACAGCCCCTTGTTGCGAACGGTCCTGGAAGATGCACGCCGAGTCGCACGTCTGGATTCAGCCGTGCTGATCAGTGGCCCCAGTGGCAGCGGCAAGGAACTGCTGGCCACTGCCATACACAAAGGTGGCCCGCGAAAAGCAAAGCCCTTCGTTGCCATCAATTGTGCTGCGGTGCCTGCCGAACTGCTTGAGTCCGAACTTTTTGGACACAAGCGCGGCGCGTTTACCGGTGCCAACCAGGACCATCCTGGTCTGTTCCGCTCTGCCGAAGGCGGCACGGTCTTCCTCGATGAAATCGGCGACATGCCAGAACAGTTGCAGGCCAAGCTGTTACGCGTGTTGCAGGAAAAGGAAGTGCGTCCCGTCGGCGAGCTACGTGCCGTGCCGGTCAACGTGCGTGTTATCTCTGCGACGCACCGCGACTTGCCCACGCTCATTGCGGAGGGACAGTTTCGCGAAGATCTTTACTACCGACTCAACGTGGTCCAACTCAAACTACCGTCTCTGGCGGAGCGCCGCGAGGACATTCCGCTACTGGTTGCCAGTCACCTGGCACAACTGGCGGACTCGGGTGCACCGCGCCGGGTATTTGCGCCCGATGCGATGGAAATGATGCTGTCGGCCTCGTGGCCCGGCAATGTGCGGCAGTTGTTTAACGTTGTGGAACAAACCGCAGCGCTGTCGTCGAGCCGTGTCATCACCGCCACGCTGGTGCGCAGGGCATTGGGGGAAGCTGATGACAATCTCTCGCCGCTGGACGCAGCCCGAGATGAATTCATGCGTCGTTACTTGCGCCAGACTCTGAGCCTGGCGGAAGGAAATGTCAGTCGCGCGGCGCGTCTCGCGGGTCGCAACCGGACGGATTTCTACAAACTGCTGAGACGTTTCGGAGTCACGGACAAGTCCTGATCTCTAAAGACTCACATAGCAGGCGCTGCTAATGTACAGCGCCTGCTATGCGGGGCGATTCGTTTTGCTTAGCTCGACAGCTCACCCTGGATGCGTTGCTGCAGCTTTGGGTCGGACTGCGCAGCCCGCGCAATCTCGTTGTACTGAGTCAAGGTGAGGCCTGTGTTCTGCACCGCGATGATCATTTCCTGACGTGCTGATTCCTGCACCTGAACCGCCTCTTCCTCGGACTGGGCCTCGTTGACCTTGGGGCTCCACTTCTGACTGATCTCGCGAACACGAGACTGTGCATCGGCAAAGGCCTTCACCTGATCGTCGGTAATGGAGGCTGGCGCGGGCGCCTGTGTTTCAGGCATGGCTTCAGAGCTTGCGCCGTCCTGGGCCATGACAGGTGCGCCGACCGACATAAGAAGCAGACAAGCTGCAGGTATCAGAATTTTCTTCATATCGATCGCCTGGGTCAGTGATGTGTTCATGGGATGACTCCTGAATGTAATTAAAACTTTGGGAATGCAATCAATCTTGCAAGGAGATGCCAATGCGCAAGAGATAGAGCTGCGCGTTTCAATGGCTCCTGCAGTACAAACACCCCCACGCCGTCTTTCGTTCCATGGAACCAGCCGGACGTAGACCGTGTTCTTGAAGCACAGGGGCTATTCAGCTGACGCACACGCGCTGATTTCCAGAATGGCTCAACGGCATCGGTCAAGGCGACCGTCATGGAGTCACAGTGCAAGAACGCGACAACTTTGAATGGTTGCTTGAACAGGAAATTCCACATCTGCGGCGCTATGCGTTGTCCCTGACCAGCGACCCGTCAGAAGCAGATGATCTGGTACAGGATTGTCTCGAACGTGCCTTGCAGAAGTGGCGGCGCTGGCAAGCGCAGGGCCGTTTGCGCAGCTGGCTGTTTCGCATGCTGTTTCGCGTGCATCTCAATCGCCGGCGTGGCCAGAAGCACGAGCGCGCCCATCAATCTCTTGATGATCTCACTGTAGAGCCTGCCCAGGCGGCGCAGCAGCAGAGCCGCGCTGAGTGCTTCGATATTATCCGGGCCATGGAACAACTTCCCGAAGATCAAAAGCAGGCGATCGTTCTGGTTGCGCTGGAAGACATGAACTATGGCGAAGCAGCCTGGGTGCTGCGAATTCCAGTGGGCACGCTACGCTCACGCATCTCGCGCGGCCGCAGCGTGCTTCGCGCCATGTGTGGTGAGCAAATGCTGGAAGCCCCACAACGCACTGCCTTGCGGAGGGTCAAATGAACACGATGAACAGACCTGATGAGTTGGAATTCATTGCCTTCGCCGAAGGACGCATTGATCCCGAATCCGCGCGCGGGCGCGAAATTGCGGCGATGCTGCGCAATGATCCCGAGGCCGAGGCGATGGTGCAGAACTACCAGGCACAGGACAAGGCGATTCGACGTCACTACGCGCCGATCATGGCTGCGCCGATACCGGCACAACTTCGCATTTCGAATATCCAGTCGGCCCGCAGGCGACGGTCGCGTGGCTGGCTCAACTGGGCGGGCGCAGCGGTGTTAGTGCTCGCAATGGGCTTGCTACTGAGCCGCGGGCCAGCAACCCAAGCTCCGGCAGACTCCAGCGATCTGGACGTATTTGCGGCGCGCGTTGCAGGCCACCTGATGCAACCGGAGCTTGCATCCCCTGCCCCGATCTCAGACTTGTCTGGTATCGCCAGCCCGGTGCTCGCTGGATTCGAACCCACGACTGCACGACAGGCTCTGGTTGAGGGTGAGCATCTGAGTGAAGTCATTTATCAGGATGCACAGGGTCAGAACCTGCGTCTGTTCATCAGCGAGCCCAGCGCAACCGCCGCGCAAGCTTTGCATTCGGCGCAGGCCGGGGATCACGAACTTGTGTACTGGCAACACGAGGGGCGTCACTACGCACTGGTTGGCAACGTTTCTCAGGAGCGGCTGGACGACATTGCCAGCCGCGCAATGATCGAAACATCCAGCGATGCCATGCAGTCTGTCGCTGAGGTTTCCACACCAGGCGAGAACGCAATTAGCGAGGTTCTTGAGGAAAACCCCTCATTGCTGCCAGCTGTAAACGATGCAACGAGTCACGCCGAGGCCATGCCCACAACGGTGAGTGAAGACGTCCCGGTGGAAATCCCGCTCTAGTCGGGCGCAGACGTCGCAGCGATCCGGCGCTGCGGCGTCGCATGCACGCGTCAGGTTCATCGTCACTTCAGCGCCATCGTTCAACCTGATGGCTCAATCACTTTTTCTCGATTCTGATGAAGAATTCTGTCCGGCTTTCTCGCGGCCTTCTGGCCTCCCTGTGCATGTACTTGTTGAGCGCCACGGTCACTCAGGCGTTTGATTTGCAGAACGTGGCAGACAAGGCACGGGCATTGGCAGACAAACCCTACGCAGCGCCAGGCAAAGACGCCGTTCCAAACGCGCTGACGGAACTCAGCTACGACCAGTACCGGGATATTCGCTTCAAACCGGAAGCCTCCATCTGGCGTAATCGAAAGCTCAACTTTGAACTTCAACTGTTTCACCCCGGTCACCGCTTCAATCATCCGGTGCGGATCAATCTGGTCACCGCCGACGGTGTAAATCGAGTTCCATTCAAGCCTGACTCCTTTGACTATGGGCATCTGAACCCAGACCTGGAGACCGAGAAACTCGGTGACATCGACTACGCCGGGCTGCGCGTTCACTACAATCTCAATAGCAAGGAATACAAGGACGAAGTGCTGGTATTCCGTGGTGCAAGCTACTTCCGCGCGCTGGGCAAGGATCAGCACTATGGCCTGTCTGCCCGCGCACTGGCGGTCGATACCGGCGAACTCTCGGGCGAAGAATTTCCTGAATTCAAGGAATTCTGGATCGCCTGGCCCAGCCAGGATGACAAGCATCTGGTGATCTATGCCTTGCTCGATTCCAGACGCATGACGGGCGCGTATCGCTTTGAGCTCAAACCGGGCGAGACAACCCGCATGGACGTGCAATCCCGCATCTTTCTTCGCGAGAAGGTGAAGAAGCTGGGCATTGCCCCACTGACGAGCATGTATCTGTTTGGTGAAAACCAACCAGCGAGCCACGACGACTACCGGCCAGAAGTACACGACTCAGACGGCCTGATGGTGCATGCCGGAAATGGCGAATGGATCTGGCGCCCACTGCGAAATCCGCAGCGTCTGGCTGTCACCTCATTTGCAACCGAGAATCCGGCTGGCTTTGGCCTGATGCAGCGTGATCGAAAGTGGTCCAACTACGAAGATCTCGAAGCAAGATACGAGCGGCGGCCCAGTGCCTGGGTCACGCCTGACGGCAAATGGGGGAAAGGCCGCGTTGAGTTGGTGATGATCCCGACGCCGGATGAAACCAATGACAACATCGTTGCCTATTGGGTCCCAGCAGACAGTCTCTCTCCCGGCAAGGCTTACGACTTCAACTACAGCCTGCAATGGCAGATGAAAGATGAAACCAGCCCGCCCAGCGCGGCGACGCAGCAGTCCCGTCGCGGACACGGCTGGCAGAAAGAGCCCGATGATTCGCTGCGCATGGTGATCGACTTTGACGGCCCTGCCCTGAAGGCACTCGAGGACGATGCCAAGCTCAGCGCGCTGGTGACGCTGGATGACAACGGCAAGCTGCTGGAGCAGCAGGTCTTTCCTAATTCGGTAACCGGTGGCTGGCGGCTGAGTTTTCGCTATCAGCATCTCGACCCCGAGAAACCGCTAGAGATGCGCGCCGTACTCAAGTCAGGTCAGGAGGTGGTGACTGAAACATGGAGCTATCTGCGGAGTCCCTGATGGCGGACGGAACACCGACAGACCACGCGGAGAAGGATGTAGTAGGCAAACGGCTCATCCAGTACATCCTGCAACTGGACCTGAACCCAAGTCATAGGGCGCAGCTGATTCAGTCTATTGTTGATCTGGAACCGGACGCTGCGTTTGATCTGATACACAGCGAGCTCGTGAAGCAAGCCGGAGGTGAGGCCTCCGGCGCCTCCCTGTCTGAGCAATCCGAAGAATGTCTGCTTCAGGGTTCGGACGCATCGAGGCAGACTGGTGAGCGCAGCAAGTCCGTGCTGAAGCGCGACCATCGCGGCATCGCTCGCCTGCAATCGACACCACCGCTGGCCCGCGCCTCGATGAAGGCGCGCCCCTGGGATACCGGCATCTTCTCGCGGCTGGGCTGGCACTGGCGTCGCAAGAAAGCGAATACGCACGCTGAGGCATCGCAATCGTCTGCCACTGAAAGCAATGTCGGGCCAGATCGCGCACAACACCCCTGGAAGAACGCTGGCCGCATACGCAGAGTTGTCCTGCTTTCATTTCTGCTCGGACAAACTTGGCTCGCCACCTACTTCATGACGGCCATCCTGCCGTACCACGGCTCGCACTGGCTGGAGATGATGATTCTGACGGTGTACGCAATTCTCTTCGCATGGGTTGGCGCCGGCTTCTGGACAGCATTGATGGGGTTTCTGGTACTGCTCAGAGGCAAGGATCGGTTCTCCATTACCGCGAGTGCCGAGCACCGAGGGCCTGTAGACCCTGAGGCGCGAACCGCGATACTCGTACCCATTTGCAATGAAGACGTGACCCGCGTTTTTGCAGGGATTCGCGCAACCTGGGAATCACTGGTGGAAACCGGTAACGATCAGGCGTTTGATCTGTACTTTCTAAGTGATAGCAGCGACGCCGACACGCGCGTCGCCGAGCTACACGCCTGGTTCAAGCTGTGCAGGGATGTTGATGGCATTGGCCGCATCTTCTATCGCCGCAGAACACATCGGGTTCGCCGGAAGTCCGGCAACGTTGCGGACTGGTGTCGCCGATGGGGCAGCCAGTACCGTTACATGATCGTGCTCGATGCAGACAGCATCATGACCGGCGACTGCATGAGTTCTCTGGTCAACATGATGCAGGCCAATCCGCAGGCCGGAATCATCCAGAGCGCGCCTCGCGCTGCTGGCATCGAAACCCTGTATGCGCGCATCCAGCAGATGGCCACGCGCATCTACGGACCGCTGTTCACCGCTGGCCTGCACTTCTGGCAGTTGGGCGAGAGCCACTACTGGGGGCACAACGCGATCTTGCGCGTAGAACCTTTCATGCAGCACTGCGCGCTGGGAAAGATAAGCGGGAAAGGACCGCTCGCAGGTGAGATTCTGTCGCATGATTTTGTGGAAGCGGCATTGATGCGACGCGCGGGTTGGGGCGTGTGGATTGCCTATGACCTGCCCGGCAGCTTTGAAGAAATGCCGCCGAGTCTGCTCGACGAACTCAAGCGGGATCGGCGCTGGTGTCAGGGCAATCTGCAGAACTTCCAGCTATTCACCGCCAAGGGTCTGCATCCGGCGCATCGCGCTGTCTTCATGACCGGTGTCATGGCCTATCTTTCAGCGCCCTTGTGGTTTCTGTTCCTGCTGTTGTCTACCGCACTGCTGGCCGTCAATGTCCTGAGCGAACCGGTCTACTTCACAGAACCACATCAACTCTTCCCGGTCTGGCCGCAGTGGCACCCGGAATGGGCCATCAGCCTTTTCGGTGCTACCGCCACGCTGCTGTTCCTGCCAAAAATTCTGGCTGCTTTTCTGCTTCTGGTCCGGCACCAGGAATTGAAAGGTTTTGGAGGCGGGCCGCGAATGCTGGTCAGCGTTGTGCTCGAAACCCTTTTTTCCGCACTACTGGCACCGGTTCGCATGCTCTTTCACACCCGCTTCGTCCTGGGGGCGCTGCTGGGACTCAAGCTGTCGTGGAAATCACCGCCGCGAGGCAACAACGAAACAGGTTGGCGCGAGGCCCTGTTCATGCACGGTGGCGGCACTTTGCTGGGCATGGCCTGGGCCGGTCTTGTTTACTGGCTGAATCCGCAATTCCTGTGGTGGCTGCTGCCCGTTGTCGGCAGCCTGATGATCGCGATCCCGCTTTCCGTGTGGTCATCCCGCATCGGGCTTGGATTGCGGTTCCGAAAATCGCGCCTGTTCCTGATTCCGGAAGAATCTCTTCCGCCGCGCGTACTGAGAACCCTTCAGGTGCGCCTGCGAAAGGCGCTGCAATCCCCGCCCGGATTTCGGGACGCGGTGCGCATTCCGCTGCTCAATGCCCTGATGTGCCGCAACGGCATCCCACGACTGCGCCGACCTCAGAGCATTGCTATGCAACAGAGCGAACTGCTGGAATCCGGAACCCTCCAAGGCCCCGATTCGCTGGACGAAGGCGCACGCAATCAGCTGCTTCAGGATCCAACCCTGCTGCGGCGCTTGCATCGGAAGGTGTGGACCCAGGCCAACGCGCATCAGGATTGGTTTAAATCAGCAGCCCAGTAAATCGGTAACCAAACCGGGTACAGCGGCAAGTCTGAATCAATCTCACAGACCTCGGACGAGCCGCAGGTTGTCGATTTGCACCTGCTACCAGCTACCGCTGCCTACCAACATCACGGCGCATCGCGTAATCAGATTCGCCAGCAACAAGACCATGGTATCCAGCGCTTCAATTGCCAATTGCATGCCACCACCTCCGCTTCGCACTCAAATTCGTGGCACGCAGATGCGTCACCCGAATTTTCTGATTTGGTGACCCCACGAACGCCTGTTCGCCCATTCGAGCCAAAAGCAGAATGTCATTGAACTCGCAGCGCCCGGGGGATCATTGATGGTCGGCCAAAGGAGCCGACAATCAGAAACACACCCAACCTTGCGACGCGGTTCCAACTGGCAGATCAAAAATTATTTTTCCGCCGCGGGAACCAGCAGACCAGGCCCGGTGTTTGTAGTAATGAGTCTCACAGCCGTGGCGTGATCCTGGATAGAGTGCCCAGATACCGCCTACTGGCTGCGAGGCTGGTCCACGCAGACTGCTCGGGGTGCACTGCAGCCCTCCCCTGCGCATGCAGCGCCGTCAGTGCCTCCCTCACTCGCGGCTCGCATCCCGGGTAGTCTGCCTTTTACCCGTCAGTGATCAAATGGACCAGAGCTGGTCCGAACGCTCGGACAGGTTCGAATATCCTGATAACCAGAAAACCCATCAGGCACAAAAAACCCCGCAAAAGCGGGGCTTTTTGTGGGTCTTGCGACCCCTGTTGGCTGGGGGACCAGGACTCGAACCTGGCACGTATCCATTTGAATTCGCGCGAATTGACTCGTTTGCATTTTGGATCGCTACACAAATTGCTACACAAATAGATTCCGCTAAAGCATTCGTACGATGTAAACGTGTCGATTGATGGAAACTGACAATGTCGACTCTTGAATCCCTGTCATCTAAGCAAAGCGCGTTTGCAGAAGCCATCGCAATCGGGGCCACGCAAGCCGACGCTTACCGACTAGCGTACTCGCCGCGCCCTTCAACGTCAGTCAAATCCATCCACGAGAGTGCGAGCAGAATCGCTGCGCTTCCCAAGGTTCGGTCAAGGGTTGCAGAACTTCAGGCTCGCGTAATGGTTGAAGCGACGACTGCGCATATCGTGTCCACCGATGCTTTACTTGAGGAAGCGCAACGGGCTTATGAAATCGCCCTCGCAAATAACGATCCGCGCGGGATGATTTGTGCCACGCGTCTCAAAGCACAGCTCACCGGGTTACTCGTCAAGGAACGAAAGAACCTTAGCGCCCCCCTAGATGAAGTTCCCGAGGAGCAGGTCCGGGCAGAACTCAAGCGACTACGTGGCGAGGCCGCACTGCAGTAGTCGCACACCCCAAGGGTCAGAACACCTTGCCGTCGATACGGTGTCCGCGACAGTTAGGGCAGCCACCTATACCCAACTTGCACCGGCCCAGTAGGACGAAAGCCCATTCTGCGACTGGGGCTTCTGCTTCGTCTAATTCCGCCTCTGTTACAAAGCGCCAGCTTGTTGCCCAGTGATCGCCAATGAAACTGATCAGCGGCGCCGTAGGAATTGATCAACATCGCCAGCAAGCTGCCCAGCGCCTAAAGGCGGGGCTTGGCCCATCGTCGCCTCAAGATCTAGCGATCCTGCCGCTCGGAATCAGCAATAACCTAATGGCTGGTCCTGCGCCAGAGCGGCGGAAACGGGATGGCTGCTATCGGCCGTTCCAATTCGATCGCTTCGCCGCCACCAACTAGGGAGAGACGGACAGCCTTGTGCCAAGAGCTGACCGTCGGCACTGGCCGCTATCGAATATCCCTACGCCACGATCAGCGGTTCACTTCACCTGCGGCCTTGCGCGAAGGGTCCATCTACTTCATCAGCCGTTACGGAAATTCTGCGTAATAAATCGGTGATATCGGGCAGGCGAGATAACCGCAAGAACCGTCACCACAACGTGCAGAAAGGCGGTGTCGATGGCCAGCGGGGTCACGGCTTTTGCATCTGTTAGCGGGCTGAGTGCGTAAGGGTCTTCTCAATCGGACATACAAGGAATACCCATGACCGGGTTCATCGCCGTGTTGCTGTACGTGGGGTGGATGCAATTGCTGACGCTGGCTTACGCGTTTCCCCGCGTGCCGATGGCGCTGTTCGGGGATCGCAAGTTCGCGGACTGGGAGCGCGCTGAGATCAACAGCGACCCACCCTTTATGGTCCGTGCCAAGGGCGCGCACCTCAACTGCGTGGAGAACTTTCCGCTCTTCGCTGCCGTCGTGGTGATCGCTGCGCTAATGGGCAAGAGCCCCGTGGTGGATGGCCTCGCGACTTTCATCGTGGTCGCGCGTGTGGGACAGAGCCTGTCACACCTCATCAGTACCGCCCCGGCGTTCGTGCTGCTACGTGCCACCTTCTTCCTCGCTCAGGTAGGTATGATTTTCTGGGTTTGCTACCAACTCGTCGCCTGATCAAGCGTACTGGCTCGAAGGTGTGCTCGCCCGCCGCGGTGAGATCTCAAATTTCGAAGTGTCCGCGTTATTCGATGCAAGGACCGCTTCGGGCTGGTCAGCGTCCGCTGGATAATTCTTTTGCGATGTGTCCCCAGCAGAAGAGTCCGATAGTCCGCATTCCTGCCGCGGACGTTCTGTGTCGGGGTGGGGGCCTGCCTATTCTTTTTCACTAAGTCTCCCGGTGATTAAGCCGTATCAACGGAACACGAAAGCGAAACGCATCCTTGGCGGTTCAAGCGATCAAAAGGTGAGATGGACCCAGCAACCGTAACGGGACATCAAAGCGCCTCGCCCCCGCGGATCTTGATGATTCCACGCGCGCCCAGCCCGCCGTCGGTGTTGATTATCGCGCCCGTGATTGGCCCCGCTTCCGCCGCAGATGCGAGCAGCATATAGGGCCCGCAGTAATCCTCGGGCCTCGGAGCGATCTGCAGCGGCGTGACGTCGCGCAGCATCTGGTCGAGGCCCTCTACGTCTGCCAGCGATTGCGCTCCCGTGCCGGTCGCGTGCAAGCCGCTCAGGTTGGTCTTCATGCCGCCCGGCGCGACACCGTTTACTCTCACCTTGGGGGCCAGTTCGTGCGCAAGCTGCTTCACCAATCCCACCAGCGCGTGCTTCGATGCGGTGTAGATCGGACC
>TARA_R110000850_G_scaffold16864_3_pt1 | contig 61403 bp, 54 predicted proteins | sample TARA_R110000850 | Tara Oceans TARA_R110000850 (sample SAMEA4397586) | marine metagenome | biome: Polar Biome; feature: [SRF] surface water layer (ENVO:00010504); material: water (ENVO:00002006), including particulate matter (ENVO:01000060) such as... | depth 5 m
GACTGACTGCACTTCCGATAAAGCGATTCCGTACCGGGCCAAGGCTTCGCGCTTCGGCAGAACGGATAACACCGGAAGTCCGGAAACCTGCTCCACTTTGACGTCCGCGGCGCCGCTCACAGCTCGCAGCGCTTGTGCCAGTTGATTGCCGGTGCCAAGCATTACGTCTAAATCATCGCCAAACAGTTTGACGGCAAAATCCGATCGCACACCAGAGATCAATTCATTGAATCGCAGTTGGATGGGTTGGCTCATCTCATAGGCATTTCCGGGAAGCTGTTCAAGTGCCGCTTGTATTTCGTCTTCCAGTTCGGACTTTTGTTTATCAGGATTGGGCCACTCGCTTCTGGGCTTCAGCATCACGTAGCCATCAGAGATGTTTTGAGGCATCGGGTCAGTAGCAACTTCCGCGGTGCCGGTACGGGCAAACGCCGTCAGCACTTCGGGGAACTGGAGTAAACGTTGTTCAATCTGCTGCTGAAACACGATTGACTGCGTCAGGCCCGTCGAAGGAATACGCAATGCCTGCACGGCGATGTCGCCCTCGTTGAGGCTGGGCACGAACTCGCTTCCCAGGCGCGTGGCGAGCCAACCGCAGCCGATCACCAGTATCAGGGCACCTGCAACGAAGGCAATCCGTGCCTTGAGCGCAAAGCGAAGCAGAGGTTCGTAACCTGATCGGGCCACCGACAGGATGACGTTGTGTTTCTCCTTGACTGGGCCACGAAACAGAAGCGCCACACCGGCCGGGACGAAGGTGACGGACAGGAACAGTGCAGATGCCAGCGCCATCACTACGGTCTGCGCCATGGGATGAAACATTTTTCCTTCCACGCCTTCGAGCGCGAAGATCGGCAGGTAGACCGCTGTGATGATGAAGACCCCGAACAGGCTGGGGCGAATCACTTCGGCGGTCGCCTCACGCACCGTTTCCAAACGTTCCTTCAATGTCTCGGTGCGCCCAGTCTCGGATTGTTCTGAAAGACGTCGCAAACAGTTCTCGACAATGATGACCGCGCCATCCACGATCAATCCAAAGTCCAACGCGCCCAGACTCATGAGATTGGCGGAGACTCGGGATTCGACCATGCCCGTGATCGTCATCAACATGGCCAGCGGTATGACTAACGCCGTCAACAACGCCGCACGCAGATTGCCCAGCAGCAGAAACAAGATCACCACAACCAGTAAGGCGCCTTCGGTCAGATTCTTCTGCACCGTCGCGATGGCTTTGTCCACCAAGACGGTACGGTCATAGGCGGGCACCGCTTTCACCCCTTCGGGCAAGGAGTCGTTGACCTTGATGAGTTGCTCGGCCACTGCCTTGGCGACGGCACGGCTGTTGTCTCCCACCAGCATAACGGCCGTTCCGAGCACGGTTTCATGACCATCTCGGGTCGCCGCTCCGGTACGCAGTTCTTTGCCGATCGCGACTTCTGCCACATCGCCAACCGTGATGGGCAAGCCACCACGCGTCACCACCACCAGCTTGCTCAGGTCATCAATTCCGCTGACCTGGCCGGGAATGCGAACCAGCAACTGTTCCTTGTTGCGTTCCAGATAGCCTGCGCCCTGATTGGCATTATTGAGACGAATCGCCTCAGACACCCCTTCAAAGGTGAGCCCGTAGGCCATCAGCTTTGCAGGGTCCGGCTGCACGTGGAACTGCTTGGCAAAGCCCCCAATAGAGTTGACCTCGGTCACGCCCGGCACCTGCTGCAACTGCGGCCGAATCACCCAATCCTGGAGCGTGCGCAGAGCCGTGGCATCGTAGGGCGTGCCGTCAGGTTGGCGGGCGTCAGCATCCGACTCCACCGTATACAGGAAGATTTCACCCAGACCGGTGGCGGTCGGCCCCATGCTCGGTTCCACATCATTCGGCAAACGACTCCGAACCTGCTGCAAGCGCTCGCTGATCAGCTGACGGGCAAAATAGATGTCGGTTCCTTCCTCGAACGCGACAGTGACTTGTGACAATCCATAACGCGACAAGGATCTTCTGTAGTCCAGGCCGGGCAGACCCGTGATGGCGGTTTCGATGGGATAGGTGATGCGCTGCTCGACTTCCAACGGCGTGTAACCGGCAGCTTGTGTGTTGATTTGCACCTGTACATTGGTGATATCAGGGACTGCGTCGATGGGCAGGCGTTGGTAGTTCCAGATGCCCAGCAACACCAGCGCGAGCATCACCGTCATGACCACGCCACGTCGCTCGATGGCAAATCGAATCAGAAAATCAATCATGAGTTGTTCTCTTTTATTGAATACGGCTCAACGTCAGGCCCGCTACTTCTTGCGTCGCGCAGGATGCCGATGCCGCCCTTGAGCGCGATCATCGCAATGACAACGCCGATAACCAGGTCGGGCCAATTGCTGCCCAACATCAAAACCAGCGCGCCGGCGACCAGAATCCCTGCGTTGGAATAGAAATCGTTCAGGCTGAACGTCCAGGCCGCGCGCATGTTCACGTCTTCGCGATGGTTGCTCTGCAGCAGCTTGATGCACCACAGATTCACACCGCCCGCAATGGCAGCCATGATGATCATCGTTGGGCCGATGGGGTCGGTGCCGGTGATCGTTCGCCGCACAACATCTGCAAGCACACCCGCCGCAAACAGCAACAACATCACGCCGGAGACGACCGCTGCACGTTGCTTCCATTTGGCATCACGTCCGATGGCATACAGGCTGATTGCATAGACCGCAGAATCAGACGCGTTGTCCAGGGCGTTGGCGAGCAAGCCGCTGGAGTCCGCGATCAGTCCGGTAATCAACAGTGCTGCCGCCAGTCCAGCGTTGAGCGCGAACACCCAGATGAGGGTCCGGCGCTCTTCTGCATTACGAGGATCAGATGCACCACATCCGCAGTCAGTGGGCATGTTCGGCCTCGCCTTTTCCAAGTTCAGCCTTGAGCACGAAGCTACCTTCTCCGACTACCCGTTCGCCCGTTTGCAGCCCTGAAAGAATTTCGACCACGCGTCCGTCACTGCGACCGGTCTTGACCGGTCGTGGCTCAAGACCATCCTCATCGTCGACAAATACAGACGTGCGGCCTTCCACTTCCTGGATCGCCGCAACCGGAACGGCAAGCGCGAGGGTTGATTCGGAGACCGTTACCTGGCCCTTGACGAAGAGTCCGGGGGCCCAGCGTCCTTCAGGATTCTGCAGCAGCACGCGTGCTGTGAGGCTTTGCGTGGCGCCGCTGGACAAAGGTGAGACAAAAACAATCTTTCCTTCCTGGTCGAGGCCACCCTCAGCAGCCTGGACTCGAACACTCTGCCCCAGCTTTACGCGCTGTCGATCCCGCGGATAAAGAGACAATTCCACCCAGACCGTGGATAGGTCCGCCACGGTAAAGAGCGCCTGCGTCTCCGCCTGCTCTCCGGGATTGGTGAACCTTTCGGTCACCACGCCGACTTGAGGACTGGTCACCGAGTACACCTGCAAGCTCTCGTTACTCTCGACGCGAGCAAGGGTTTGGCCCTTGCTCACCGTATCGCCAATTCTTGCGTTGACGCTTTGCACCACTCCAGGAAAGCGGGCGGTGACGCTCAAAACCCGCTCGGCATTGGGCTGCACCACGCCATATAGAAGGACCGAATCTCGCAACGACTCAGGTCCAACCGGGGCGATGATCAGACCTGCCGCCTCGCGGGCTTCGGCGGTGAGCTTCAGCACATCGCCGTGTCCGTCTTCGTGGTCATCCCCTTCGGCAGGACTTTCACTGTGCCCGGCTTCATGGCCCTCTTTGTGGCCTTTCTCTTGATGGTGCGCATCGGCGTCATCGTGACCCTTGGCATGATCATGAGCGTGGCCCTTTTCCTCACGGGATTGGCTCATGTCGCCGGACAACGTCTGCGTTTCGCGATCGCCGCAGGCAGCGAGTGCCAGTACCATCAGAGTGACCGCGACGGATTTTGATTTGCAATGTTTCATGACGGTTCCTTAGCGGCTCAGACGCTGGCCGGTGAGACGTTCGATCTCGATGAGGGTGAGGTGGTACTGGCGTGCGCTTTCGATGATGCTGCTGCGAACGGCGATCAACTCGCGCTGAGCGTCGACCAATTCCAGATAGCTGTAACGGCCTCGCGCATAGGCGTACTCAGTATTCTTGAGTGCTGACTCCATGCGGGGCAGTGCGCGCGCTCGGAGTGCAGTGAGTTCCCGTTCGCGATCCAACAGCTCGCGGTAGTTCCGGAACAACTGCACGCGCGCCTTGACCAGGGCGGCGTTCTGGTCGGCCGCTGCGCCGAGTTTTCGCGCTTCGGCCTCGGCCACCAGCCCCTGATTCTTGTTGAAGTACGGCAGAGGGATGCTCGCAGAGAAAACCAATGCGGTGTCCTGCGACGACTGCAACCGGCGCAGCCCCGCGCCGACCTCGACGCCGGGCCTGCGATTGGCCAGAGCAAGCTCGATCTCGGATTCACGCAAACGCGCTTCGCTCAGATAGCGGGTCAGGTCCGGCGTCGATTTCAGTTGGGTCAGCAGGTCTTCGTATTTGCCAATGGCTGGCAGCGCGTACAGATCTGCCGAAGCAACAGAGAAGTCGGGCTGCGCGGCACCCCAGCTGGCGGCCAGCTCATATCGAGACGTCAACAATTCATGCTCGGCATGTGCATCAGCCAATTTCGCTCGTTCCAGCGCGACCGCCGCTCGATCACGCTCCGCCAACGGCGACTTCGCCGCCGCCACACGGCGCTCGACCGCTTCGGCGTTCTTTTCCGCCAGAGCGACCGCGAGGTGCGTCAGCTCATGCTCTTCCTGCTGGCTGACCAGGGCGACGAAACGCCGTGCGGTTTCTGCGAGGGCGTCGAGTCGTCCGATATGCCCAAGCGCATCCAGCGCGTCGCGTTCGCGTTGCGCGACGCTAACGCGTTTGTCGCGCAGCCCGCCCAGTTCGATCAGTTGCGAGAGACCCAGAGTGACTTCTGCGGAAGACAAACCCTTTGTTTCGCCAGTTCCGAGCACGTTCTCCACCGAAGTGCTCACCGCAGGGTTGGGCCGAAGGCCCGCCTGTGTGATCCGGCCATCCTGAGCCTTGAGGACGTGCTGATAGGCAGCAAGATCGGGGTTGGTTTGCAATGTGCGAGACAGCGCCTCGCGCAAAGTCAGCGGCGCGGTCTCCGCACCAGCGGCCACCGGGGAAAGTACCAGCAGAACCACGAGCGCAATGCGCCCGCGGCGAAAAAATTGAAACATGGAAAGCTCCAGACATCGAGACGGCTGCCCCGCAATGCGCGGCAGGATCAGGGCTCAAGCTGGAGCGTGCGGAGGACCCCGAAGTGGTGGACGCAATCCACGCAGCGTCAACGACGCGATCCCGATCCGACGCAATGCAATCGGTCGATCGGGGGAAAGCAACAGACTCAAGAAGAGCGCGGCCGCCAGCAAAATCAGCGGCAGGTCACCCAGCTTGAGTTTGAAGATTTTGGCCAACGCATCCCCGGCGACTGGGACGTCGGCGTCCTGGTGTGTTTCACCAGGCCCAGTGTTTTCGTGATGCTGACCCGCATCCGCCATATGCAGCGAAACTGGGGGCTCGGTTCCATCGAAGCACAAATGCAGGTGTGCCCCGTTCGCGCGCGCAACCACCAGCGCCAGGCAAAGCAGCGCTATTAACCACCGCGGGTGGATTCGTGAGGAGCCCGTCATTGCTATTAGTCTAGCAGGCGAAGCCGCACCCTCAACTTCGACCTCAATGCTCCCATGCCTCCTGCCTCGGCGCTTTCGCCCGCCGGGCTCGGCTCAGAACGCGAGCGGAGACGTGCACGTTGAACTTTTCATCCGCTCGGCGTCTAATGCCGATCATGCGCTTGCACTTCGCCCGACAGTTGTCTGTTGCCCTGGCCTTGCTGCTGGGCGTTCAGAGCACGACGTTTGCAACGGGTATGCACTGCGCGGGGGGCGGGCCATCAGCGGGTGAACCGCACTCGCAATCGCACGTCCAAGACGATGAAGAAATGAGTCATGGTGACGGACATCACGCACACCATGCGTCCGGAGATGCGTCCATAGACGTTCCAAGTGCTGCATTGGCCATGGATTGCGATTGCGGCCCAGGATGTGGCATGGCCAGTTGCGTGGGCACCGGTCCCGGCCTGACGAGTCCTCCACCGTCCGGCGGATTGCAATTTGCGCTTGATTCCTTTGATATTGAACGTCGGCGGATCGCGCCGAATGCCGGATTTTCCAGCGACCTGATTCGCCCCCCCAGTAGATCCTGAGTCAAAGCCGCGGTCGCGGCGCGGGATCGTCCTGCGCGCTGAACCGCCTCTAGGATAGCCGCGCTTTCTTGCGGCACCTTGACTCACGATCACTGGGAGAAGTCCGTGATATCCCGATACATGCTTTTGCCTGCATCCCTGCTGCTTGCAGGGTTGGCAGGCTGTGCCAGCGTTCCTGCCGACTGGGGGCGCGCCGATGTGGTCCAAATCGCGTCCGATCGTGGCCGATCGTTCCCAGCAGACCAGGACGCGAGGCGATTTACAGACAAGGCCCTGCGCGCGCCGCTGACGGCAGACACGGCAATCCAGCTTGCCCTTCTGAATAACCCGGCAGTTCGGCGCGAAACTGCACAACTCGGCTTCGCGGCGGCTGAACTCTACGATGCCGGGCGCCTGGCCAACCCCACGTTCTCTTTTCTCCGACTGTCGGGCGACTCGTCAGCGGGTGCGAACATGCCTCAGCTGACGCTGGGCATCGCGTTCAATTTCGCCAACCTTCTGTTTCTCCCCGCCAACACCCGCTTCGCCAAGGCGGGGTTCGAGGCGGCCAAACTCAATGTCGCAGCCATCGCCCTCGACCTTGCAGCAAATGTGGAACAGGCCTGGTTCGAGGCAGTCGGCGCGGATCAAGTCGCCCGGATGCGCGACGCTGCGGCCAAGGCGCAGCAAGCCTCCGCCGCCCTCGCGCAGCGTTTTTATGAGGCTGGCAACATCAACCCGCGTGAGTTGGCCATGGAACGGGCAGCCGCGAGTCAGGCAAGCCTGAGCGCCATTTCAGCCAAGGCAGCGGCCGTGGAAGCGCGCACCTCGCTCAACAGACTGATGGGCCTGAGTGCTGCGCAAGACAACTGGACGCTCGATGCCCGCCTGCCCGAACTGCCGTCGCAGGAGCCGCCGATTGCAGACCTGCAGCAGCTGGCGATGGACAGCCGGCTCGATATTCAAAGTTTGCGGCTCAGGGCAGAAGCCATCGCCGATCGCTACGGGGTCACGCGGCGCACACGTCTGGTGAACGGGATTGAGGTGGGCGCAGAACGGGAACGGGATTTCGACGGCGCACTCAACGTAGGCCCGACCCTGTCGCTGGAACTGCCGCTATTCAACTGGGGCGGCGGTCGCGTGGCCGCCATCCAGGCGGCCCTGGATCAGGCCGAAGCGGAGCTGGATCAGGCAGTGCTGGATGCCTCAAACGACGTACAGCTGGCGATCGCAAAGATCGGCGCAAAACGAAGTCTTGCCGATGAATATCGGCAGGTGCTGATCCCGGCACAGGATGCGGTGGTTGACCAGGCTCAGCTGGAGCAGAACTTCATGCTGATTGGCATCTTTGAAGTGATTCTCGCCAAGCAGCAGGCGTACGACGCCTACGCCGGCTATCTCGAATCGATTCGCGACTACTGGATTGCACGCTCCGAGCTCAGTCGAGCGGTAGGTCGGGATCTGCCGATCCATGGACAAAAAGAATCCTCCTCGCTCAGCGTGGACAAGTTTCTGCAGCCCAAGGGCGGAGGCGCTGACCATAGCCAGCATTCCATGGGCGGCATGAAACACGACATGAAAAGCATGAAAGGGATGGAGGGGATGCCCATGAATGACATGGGCGGGTCGGCAGCGGAAGGTCGGGATTCTCCGTCGGCCCACGAAGGCCACTCGATGAAGCAGATGCCGGACGCGGGCAGTGATGCGCCTCCTCCTAAGGCGCCTTCGGGCGGCCCAGCAAAAACAACACCGCATCACCACTAATTCAATTTTCGCGACGCGACCCGTCGCGGTCAATGGAGCATGAACATGAATACCCAATTTCGTTTACTGACAGCCCTATTGCTTGGCACTGTCATCCAATCTGCGGCGGCGCATGATCCCGCCGAGCATGCCAAGGAAGCCGCTGAAAAGAGCGCCGCACCTGACTGCACTGCAATGCAGAAGATGGATCATTCAAAAATGGACATGAGCGATCCGGTCGCGCAAGCCATGATGAGCCAGTGCAGCGAGCCCATGGACCATGGCGCCATGAGCGACATGAACATGGATAGCTCAGAAGCAAGCGACGCTGCTTCCGACGACCACGGGAGTCACTGATGACCACGCGACGCGATCTGCTGCAAGCCATCGCTGCGGGCGGCGTGGGCCTCATGACCGGCGTTACCCGCAATGCCATGGCGCAACACGAAGGTCACTCCATGCAAGGCATAAAGATGTCGGGGTCCAGGGATGATCCAGCGCCAAACGTGCCACCGCCAGGACTTGCGCCGCCGTCATCGAGCAAACGCCATCCACAGGGCTATCTGCCGGTGCGAACACTCAATGGATGGACCTTGCCCTACAAGCTCAACGGCGGGGTCAAGGAATTTCATCTGGTTGCGGAAGAGATCATTCATGAGTTCGCGCCCGGCAGTGTTGCCAAGTGCTGGGGTTATAACGGCACCACCCCGGGACCGACAATTGAAGTCGTCGAGGGCGACCGCGTACGCATCTTTGTCACCAATCGACTCGGCGAATGGACCAGCGTGCACTGGCACGGCATCGACCTGCCTGCCGGCTTCGACGGGGTTGGCGGCCTGAATCAGCCGCACATTCAGCCCGGCGAAACCTACGTCTACGAGTTCACGCTCAAGCAGCATGGCACACACATGTATCACCCGCACGCGGATGAGATGACGCAGATGGCATTCGGCATGATGGGCTTGTTCATCATCCATCCGAAGGCCGGCGAAGAAGTGCCGATTCATCGGGACTACGCCTTCCTGCTGCACAACTGGGCGCTGCACCCGGGGACCTATCGCCCGGATCCCGCGATCATGGTCGATTTCGACCTGTGGACGTTCAACAGCAAAGTGTTCCCTGCGACAGAACATCTTGTGATCGGCATGGGAGAACGAGCGCGCATCCGCATCGGAAATCTTTCGATGTGGAATCACCCGATCCATCTGCACAGCAACCCGTACTGGGTCACCGGCAGCGATGGCGGTCGCTGGCCACGCTCACAGTGGCGACGTGAATCGACCGAGATCATTGGCGTCGGGCAGATGCGCGACATCGAGTTCCTGCCGAGCGAGCCCGGCGACTGGGCGTTCCACTGCCACATGGCGCACCACACCATGGGGCCGATGGGGCACGATGTTCCCAATCCCACCGGCGTTGATCAGCGCGGCGCCGAAGCCGAGGTGCGAAAGATTCTTCCCGGATATGCGGCGATGGGCAAGTTCGGGATGGCTGAGCACGGCAGCCACGTCGCGATGGGACTGCCCGGCCCGGTCAACACCCTGCCCATGATGGCCGGCGAAGGACAATTCGGCCCTATCGAGATGGGCGGCATGTTCACCGTGGTGAAAGTGCGCGAAGGACTCAGGCGCGGCGATTACACCGATCCGGGCTGGTATCAGTATCCGAAGGACAAGATTGCACGCAAGGTCAGTGCGGATCCCACTTTCGGTGATCCACCGCGGCGTGACCCTTACCCCAAACCTGAGACAGGGCCGCTCGCGTCACCCGCTCTGCCCGATATGCCTTCCATGCCAGGCATGGATCATTCGAAGCACCGGCGCTAATCGGAGAACGAATGATGAAGTTCTTGAAATATTCAATAGGTGTAGCCGTCATCGCCGCACTGGGCGGACTCGCTTTCCTGTATTCCGGCGTCTATCCGATGGGCGCTGATGTCCCGCACAACGCGCTCACGTACTGGGCACTGGAGACGCTGCGCGAACGATCCGTTGCCAGGGCCAGTCGGGACATTGAAGTGCCCGCTCTGGTCGATCCGCAGATGCTCCTGTCCGGCGGTGCGGACTACAACGAAATGTGCAGCGGCTGTCATTCGAAGCCTGGCAAGACTGCTTCTGATATCAGTGCCGGCCTGTATCCGCAGCCACCCAACCTCACCCAGGGTGCAGACGCCCACGGACATGAGCACGGCGGTGATGAAACGCAAGATGATGGACGGGCCAGTGCCGCGCGGCAGTTCTGGATCATCAAGCACGGCATCAAGGCCAGCGGAATGGCGGCGTTCGGGCCGACACACGACGATGAACGCATCTGGGCGATGGTCGCATTCCTGCAGAAGCTACCGACGCTCAGTCCGAGTCAATATCAGATTCTCACTGCGCGGCGCGGCATGACCGCGACGGAGGCGCCGCAGACGACTCGACCGCCTGCCTTGTCCGAAAGCGCGCGCACCACGCACGCGGACGATCACCATCATTAAGTATTACGCCCGAAGCCGCCGCGCGATGCGGGTTGCTTCCCGTGTTGCCGTTTGCGCGCCTCACCAAGACGGACCCTCCACGAGAGTCACAGCCGGTCGGTCGACGAAAATTTCTTGCACCCCCACACAGATCATTTGACATGAAAATTCCCCTGATCGGGTTCGCCCTGGCGATGTCGCTAACTGCTTGCGGACCGAAGCCGCCGACTCAACAACCGCTCATCGAAGTCTGGAAAAGCCCGACCTGCAGTTGCTGTTCGAAGTGGATCACACACCTGAAAGACAACGGCTTCGATGTCGCTGTCCACAACGAGTCCGCCATGAATCCCCTCAAAACCAAGCTCGGCGTTCCGCAGAACCTGGCCTCATGTCACACCGGCATCGTTGATGGCTACATCATCGAAGGGCACGTCCCGGCGGCAGACATTCATCGACTCCTGTTGAAAAAACCAGCGGGGAAAGGTCTTGCGGTGCCGGGCATGCCGATCGGATCACCCGGCATGGAACAAGGGGAGCGACAGGACTCCTATACCACGATCTTGTTCGCCGACGATGGTGGCGGCAAGTCATTTCAGTCGCACGGGAGACAACCGCAATGACGGGCCTGGCCAGATATTGGATCCGGGGCATCCTGGCTCTGTCGTTGATTGTCCTGACGCCCCAAGCCTATGCGCACTCTGCGCCTGAGAAGCCGCGAACCTTTTACGGCGGACAGGCAATGGCGACCGAGTTCTATAACGTCGAGTTATTGATCGCGAACAAGTCCGTTCAACTGTTCGTGCGTGACCGACACAATTGGCCGGTGGATGTTCGCGGCTTCAGTGCGACCGCGTTGCTTTCGAAGCCTGAGGGTTCGGAAGAAATTGACTTGGTGCCTGGAAAGCGCAAGGCCCTCATCGGGAGCACCGATGTCGCCGGAATCGAAGAGGTCGTCATTACCCTGAATGCGCCAGGTCGCGAATCCATCAAGCTCCGCTTAAACCGTGGCTCCTTGGAAGCGACACCAAAGTGAAGACGAATCGGATGACGAAACCGTGTCTGCCTTCCGCCCTGCTCGCATTCCCGTTCTTCCTGACAGCGTGCATCGGCACAGCTTCGTTTGTTCGGGCGGATTCCGATAAGGACGGTCGCGTTAGTCATCAGGAAGCCTCGTCGCATGACGATCTTTCAGTCGTGTTCAGCAGTGCTGACGCCGACCAGGACGGCTACCTGAACTCGGCGGAATATGATCTGGCGCTTGAGCTCATATGGCGCTTCAAGAACCAGAATGGTGAGGTCGCAGACGTATTGGCAAATGGCAGTGGTGGCGCCGGAAGCGGTGGCGGCGGTGGCGGCCATGGAGGACATCAGCATTAGCCTTGGCCGCTGAGCACTGCCTATCGGGATCGATGGATTCTCCATCAGGCATGTTCTTGGACTAGCACTTTCATGCAGTGTCAAGCGCACCAGCAGGCCTCCTCACCTGATCGAGAATTCGCTTGACTCTGGATATAGCTCCAGGGTTTACGATGCAGTCTCGATACAGGAGAGCAGCATGCAAATCATGACCATTGGGAAGCTGGCCAAGCAGGCCAGTGTAGGCATTGACACCGTGCGCTTTTACGAGCGGGAAGGCTTGTTGCCCGAAGCGCAGCGCACTGACTCAGGCTATCGACTCTACTCGCCTGACGATGTCGATCGCCTTCGCTTTATCCGTCGGGCCAAGAACCTGGGTTTCAGTCTGGACGAGATTACCGAGTTGCTGGAGCTGAATGTGCCCAAGGGAAGCCGGGCCAGCGTGAAACGCGTGGCCAAACAACGGCTGGACGCCCTCGACCAGAAGATTCGTGAAATGACTGCGATTCGCGAAGCCCTCGCCAGATTGATTCAGCAGTGTTCCGGCAGAGGCTCGCTGAAAGGCTGCCCCATCATTGAAGGCGTGCTGGCGCAAGGCGCATCAAATTCAACGGAGGATTGACGTGAAACACGAACATAGACTTGCTCAACCCGCTGCAAGCGACGAAGGCCACGCATGCGAATCCGATCCAAAATCAACCGATCGAGGTCCGCATGCGCACCACGCTCATGGCGGAGGTTCGACTTCGCACGCGCGCTTGACGACATCTGCCACGCTGCACTGCCTGACCGGCTGTGCCATCGGCGAGTGGATCGGTCTGGCTATCGGCGTCAGTCTCGGGCTGAACCCCTGGATCACCATGGGTCTGGCCACGGTGCTGGGCTTTGCAAGCGGTTACACGCTGGGGCTGCTTCCTCTGGTACGGCAGGGGCAGAGCTGGGCGCAGGCGTTCAAGACCATCTGGCTGGGAGAAACGATTTCCATTGCAGTAATGGAATTCGCCATGAACTTTACCGATTACCACGTCGGTGGCGTACAGGCTGCATCCATTCTTGCACCGCAGTTCTGGCTGGGCTACCTCGTAGCGCTGCCGGCGGGGTTTGCAATTGCATGGCCGGTCAACTGGTGGCTATTGCGCAGCAGCGTCAAGAAGCCCTGTCATTGATGGCGCGTATCGCTTATTCGAGGCGACTTCTATTGCGCGCCGTGAATGACAGGAATTGGCGTTCGGGGGTCTGGTCTTGGAGATGAGGAGTCGACCTTCGGATTCGCAATGGAAAGGTCAGATCACGATGGGCATGGGCTGGGCTTGGTTCAAAGGCATGGCCGGAGACAACAAGGCCCACGCCCATCGCGCCATTCAGATCGTCCTTTCTCATTCACCACAACGGGTTTGGACGAGCGCCGGTTGGACCAAAGGGCTCGGCATCCTCATCCAATCGAACGTGTTCCATCAACTGGCTCCTTCCTGCCAGCCGATATCGCTGATCTATTTCGAGCCCGATTCAGATGCGGGCCAGTTGATGTTGGCAGAACGAGAGGAATCGATCAGTACGTTGTCAGTCGATCTTGTACGGATCGCCCTGGAGCTGTTGGACTCAGGTAAGGCTGAAAGTATCGATTTCGCGCACTTCGCTTCGGCAATATTTTGTGCCAATCAAGCGCGCGCCCATCGTCGCAATGATGACCTCATCAGAAAGGTCACCGTCGAGCTGCCGACCCCACTGCCTGAACCGATCACCGTGTCTCATCTGGCGAAGCGTGCTGGGCTGTCGGTCAGCCGCTTCCAGCACAGATTCCGCGCCCATGCGGGCATGGCCGTGCGCCCCTACCTCCGGTGGCGCCGCCTGTTGCTGGCGTCCTCGCTGGTGCTGCAGGGATCGTCCATTACCGATGCCGCACTGGAAGCCGGCTTTTCCGACGCAGCGCATTTTTCGAATACGCTGCGGCGACACTTCGGAATTTCTCCTCGAACCTTGGGCAGTTTGATCCCTTCCTAGCTCAATCGTTCAAGACACCGGAACAGCCTGACGCCAGAATTCCTCGCCTCAGGAGATCCGTCATGCGCTTGTACGTTCGATACATTGCTTATCCATTCATCGCCGGCGGGGCTGCCGTTGCGCTGCTGCTACTGGCAAACGCCGGCGCGTCCTACTGGCCTTTCTTCCCCGCTATCGTGATTTCAGGCATTGCCCTGGTAGGGGTGCTCGAACGTCCATTCCCACACAAAATGGAATGGAATCGCGATCATGACGGGGATACGCTAACCGACAGCCTGCATTGGATCGTGAGTTATCTGCTGATCCAGATCAGTGTGGTGATCGCATTCAATCTACAGCAGCTGACGCCGGATACTTTGCAGATGTGGCCGAGCAGTGCGCCTCTATGGTTGCAGATATTGCTCGCCGGCTTGATTCTGGACCTGGGTCTCTACGTCATGCACCGCGCAAGCCACAGAATCGAAAGTCTTTGGCGCTTGCACGCCATTCACCACAGTCCCCGGCGGCTGTACTGGCTCAATGGCGGGCGACGTCACCCTTTATCTGCACTCGTACTGGCTGGGCCGAGTTTGGTCGTTTTGCTTCTCGTGGGTGCGACACCCATTGCTGTGGCAGCGTGGCTAAGCTTCATGAGTATTCATTTGGCCTTCCAGCACGCCAACCTGGATTACCGACTTGGTCCGTTGCGTTACTGCCTGGCAGTGGCCGAAATGCATCGATTCCACCACAAGCGTGAATTCGAGGACTCGCAGGTGAATTTCGGGGAAGTGTTCTTGATTTGGGACCATATCTTCGGCTCGTTTCACGATGCGTCCCGCGATTTACGGTCAGACGAAGTGGGTATGCGGGAGGCAATGCCAGACGGATACTTGGGTCAGTTGATATGGCCACTGAGAACGCGAAAATAGTGTCAGATGTTGTGGAGGGTAGGCTCTGGGCGGCGAAACGCACTGTCACGCAAATTCGCGCGACCGATTCTGCGACCTTTGCCCAGACCAATAGATTGAATTGCAGATTCTCACCAAAAAGTTCCGAGCAACGTCGGCGTTCGATCCAATGCCATTGAGTTGGCAAAAGCGATCTACAGACTGAGTTCGTGCATAGCTCTTTTGGATGCAGACGTAACTTTTGCGGATGGGGATGCGGCCAAGCGGATCGACCTGTTCGCGTTCGCCATGCCAGTCTGCTGCGCGCCCACTCAGCCCGCGCAGCAGGACAGCTGCCCGACATCCTTGCTGAATGTTTGCGCCGCGAGTTTGAGGCCCTCGACCATGGTCAAATAGGGAAACAACTGGTCTGCCAAGTCCGCAACGGTCATGTGCTTACGGACGGCCAGCGCCGCGGTCTGGATCAACTCGCCTGCGTCGGGTGCCACTGCCTGCACACCCAGAATCCGGCCTGTCCTGGCTTCCGCAACCATCTTGATAAAGCCACGGGTGTCAAAGTTGGCCAGCGCGCGCGGCACATTGTCCAGCGTCAATACGCGGCTTTCGATTTCGATGCCTTCATGGCCGGCTTCTGCCTCGCTCAAACCGACCGTGGCGATCTGTGGGTCGGTAAACACCACTGCCGGCATGGCCGACAGATCGAGCGTAGCTTCGCCGCCGGTCATGTTGATCGCTGCGCGCGTGCCGGCTGCGGCGGCGACGTAAACGAACTGCGGCTGGTCGGCGCAGTCGCCGGCCGCGTAAATGTTCGGTGCGCTGGTGCGCATTGCCGCGTCGACGACAATGGCGCCCGCCTTGTTCACGGTCACGCCCGCGGCTTCCAGATTCAGCGAAGGCGTGTTGGGAGCGCGGCCCGTGGCCACCAGCAGCCGGTCAGCGCGGATTTCCGCATGATTCGTCGTCAGCAGGAATTCGCCGTTGGCATAGGCAATGCTGTTGGTCTGGGTCTGTTCCAGCACCTCGATGCCTTCGGCACGGAAGGCCGCGGTGAGCATCTTGCCGATTTCCGGATCCTCTTGGAGCAACAACGATCGGCGCGCCAGGATCGTGACCCGGCTGCCCAAGCGTGCGAAGGCCTGAGCCAGTTCAACGGCGACGACCGATGAGCCGATCACAGCCAAGCGCGGGGGAATCCTGTCGCTGGCGAGCGCTTCGGTGGAGGTCCAGTACGGCGCGTCCTGCAAGCCGCGGATCGGCGGTATCGCAGCGCTGGCGCCGGTGGCGATCAGACAGCGATCGAAATGCAGGCTCTGTTCACCACCTTCGCTCAGGTTCACGCCAAGCGTATGGTCGCTCGTGAAGTGCGCGGTGCCTCGCAGAACCGTGATGCTGGAGTTGGCGCTGAGGATGCTTTCGTACTTTGCGTAGCGCAACTCCTCAACACGGCCTTGCTGCTGGGCCAGCAGCTTGTCGCGCAGGATCACCGGCTCGGTGGCGGCGATGCCGTCGTCGAACGGGCTTTCGCCGCGCAGGCGGGCGATATGCGCGGTACGGATCATGATCTTGGACGGCACGCAGCCGACGTTGACGCAGGTTCCTCCGATGATGCCGCGCTCGATCATCGTTACGCGCGCGCCGCGCTCGACGGCCTTGAGCGCACCAGCCATCGCGCCGCCGCCGCTGCCGATCACCGCAACGTGTGGTGATTTCTCGCCGCTCACCGTTTTGGATTCTCGTCTCGTCTGCATTTTGCTATTCAATTTCGCAGCGCCGACTCGCCGGAGAAAAGATGTCCCAGAGCGACACCGCCACCATCAATGCCAGCGCCGAATAGGTGACCATGCTGCTCCAGCCGTACTTGAACCACGGGTAAAGCGACATCAGCAGCAGGATCGGTCCAGCTATGCCGAGCAGACAGCGATGCCACTGCCGGTGGCTGAACCAGGCCAGCCCATTGAGGACCAGCGCGAGCCAGGCAAATGCCGGCAACAAGGTATTGATGAACAGCCCTTCCCATTGGCTGAGAAAGCCCAGGCCGAGCGCAGCGCCGAGGCTGGCAATGGCAGGAAAGCAAGCTGCGCACCCCATGGCGGAAATGACAGCCCCGAGCGAGCCGGTCTTGTCGCCGATGCGAGTGATCCACTGAACGATTCGCGTCATGCCCTGCTCCTGTTATGGACCTGATAGCGTCAGGCCCGCGTCGGCACTTCCGCGAAGGTCTTGCCGTCGGCAAGTGAAGGCGGCGTCGCCGGGCAGCTTGGAACGGTTCTGCATGCATCCTCCTTGAATGGACGCTGCTACCATAAGACCGTAGCTGACTACGGAGTCAAGATGCGCAAGACCTACACCATCGGCACTCTGGCAAGTCGCGCCGATGTGCACCTGGAAACCATTCGCTACTACCAGCGCCGCGGGCTGGTGGGTGAGCCGAATCGCCCCTTGGGCGGTGTGCGTCGCTATTCCGAGGATCATGTGCATCGGCTGCGGTTCATCCGAAACGCTCAAGAACTGGGCTTCAGCCTGGACGAAGTGGGAGAGTTGCTGAAACTGCAGGACGGCGCGCATTGCAGAGAAGCGCGAACCCTAGGCGAAAAGCGGCTTGCTGACGTTCGACGCAAGCTTGCGGACTTGCAGTGCATGGAGTCTGCACTGGCCGCGCTCGTGGATCGCTGCGGGGCGGTCAAGGGCAAGGGCCGTGTGCACTGTCCGCTGATTGGCTCCCTGCAGGCGGCGCCGTGACGGAGCTGCTCCGGGTTGGCGGGCTCTTTGCGATCACGGCGGTGGCTGAAATTGTCGGTTGCTATTTGCCCTGGATGGTCATCAAACAGGGCAAATCCTCCTGGCTGTTGCTGCCCGCCGCGATCTCATTGGGCTTGTTTGTCTGGTTGTTGACACTGCATCCGCACGCCGCGGGGCGCACTTACGCCGCGTACGGCGGCATGTACATCGCGGTCGCCCTGCTCTGGTTGTGGCTTGTCGACGGCGTCGCGCTGACTCGCTGGGACCTGCTTGGGGCGAGTGTCGCACTCGTAGGCATGACGATCATTGCGATGCAGCCGAGCGCCTGAGGTGCGCAGCCGCAGCCGCAGCGGCTGAGCGACCACCGTCCTCGGAAGATTCTGTTGCAGGCGTATCGCGCACGCGCCAACCGCGCTCGTCGGGCTATCGGCCGTTCTTCGATTGGTCCGGCAGACGCCTGGACAGGCCGGACCCGAACGACGAGAGGGCGGCTCCATCGCGAGGCCGCCCTGACAGGCGGCGAGGACGCAGCCCTTGTTGCCGACGGCTTTGGCCACACTTGACTCTGGACGTGGGTCCAGGGTTTAGGCTGCAATCCACAGACAGGAGGACGGCATGCAAACCATGACCATTGGCAAGCTGGCCAGACTGGCCAGTGTTGGCATCGATACGGTGCGCTATTACGAGCGCGAAGGCCTGTTGCCCGAAGCTCGACGATCCGAGACTGGCTATCGACTCTACTCGACTGAAGTTGTGGATCGCCTGCGCTTTATTCGTCGGGCGAAAAACCTGGGATTCAGCCTGGAGGAGATTGCCGAGTTGCTGCAGCTCAACGCTGCCAAGGGAAGCCGCGCCAGCGTGAAACGCCTGGCCAAACAACGGCTGCACGTTCTCGATCAGAAAATCCGTGAAATGAGCGCGATTCGCGATGCCTTGGCCGGACTGGTTCAACAGTGTTCGGGGCAAGGCTCCTTGAAGGGCTGTCCCATCATCGAAGGCGTGCTGGCGCAAACGACATCCAATGGTCAGGAACACTGACATGAAACGCGAAGACGCACACGCCCAGCCGAGTATCGGCGACGGCGGCAACTCAAGTGACTCTGCCCGGAAATCGGTCGCGCAGGCTCATCATGCGCACCACGCTCATGGCAGAGGTTCGACTTCCCACGCACGCCTGACGACATCTGCCACGCTGCACTGCCTGACCGGCTGCGCCATCGGCGAATGGATCGGCCTGGCGATTGGCGTCACGCTCGGGCTGAACCCCTGGATCACCATGGGTCTAGCCACCGCGCTGGGCTTCGCCAGCGGTTACACGCTAGGGCTGCTTCCTCTGGTGCGGCAGGGACAGAGCTGGGCGCAGGCGTTCAAGACCATCTGGCTGGGAGAAACGATTTCCATTGCAGTGATGGAATTTGCCATGAACTTTACCGATTACCACTTGGGTGGCGTGCAGGCAGCATCCATTCTTGCGCCGCAGTTCTGGCTCGGATATCTAGTAGCGCTGCCGGCGGGGTTTGCGGTCGCATGGCCGGTCAACTGGTGGCTCTTGCGCAGCAGCGTCAAGAAGCCCTGTCATTGATGCGAGGCCTTAAAACATGACCAAACGTCCGCTGACATTGAAGAGCGCCCAGCATGTGCGTAGAGTCTAATTAGTCATGATTCGTCAGCAAGCTCTGCTCAACATTTTCCTGGGACTGATCCTTCTGGTCCAGGGCTTTGCTGTTGCTGGGGCGCCGCGTGCGCAGCTGACCGATGCTGCGTCGACAGGCACTGCGGATGAAATGCCGTGTCACGGGCAGATGTTGATGCAGTCAGATGAGAGCGGCGAAAATCAACCTTCTTGTTGCAACGATAGCTGTCCCAACATGACGACCTGTGCGCTCGGCGCGATGACTTCAGTCACCGTACCGTCGATGATTTTGCATCGTCCGACTCAGGTTGAACGCGGCTTCACGCCCATTGCCGCGCCGCGAGCAGCATTTTGTCCGCTGCTTCGCCCCCCGATCTCACTCCACGTCTGATGCATTAGCGCGGCTCGCGTAGAGCCGTCCTGGGTCGTCGTCCGGCCCAATCGTGGAGATTCCTGATGATTGTTTTATATGGCCGTGCGTGGGCGCGGCATGTACTGAGCTCGATGTTGTCGCTCGCTTTCTTTTTGCCGCATTTTGCTTCTGCCCAGCAGCAGCATGGTGAATCGGTCCGAGGCGAGCCACTTGTCGTCCAGCGTCTGGTCGCTGATGTTCTCCGGAGCAACCCTGGACTGAAATCCATGCAGGCCGCCGTGGCAGCGGCGCAATACCGGGTCGAGCCGGCGGGTGCCTTGCCGGATCCGCAGTTCTCGGTCGCGGTTGCACCGGACACTATCAGCGGTCTGCAAACTCCGACGGGTGAGCGACGCGCAAACATCCGGGCCGAACTCAATCAGGAGCTGCCTTGGCCCGGTACGCTGGGGTTGCGCACGGAGCTTGCACGCAACGAAGTACGAATTGCGGATGAGAATGTCGCGGCCGTGCGACTGGAGCTGGAGGCACTAACCCGTAGCGCCTATGCGCAGTGGTATTACGTGCATCGGGCGCTGGCGATCAACCTCGCCAATCAACAACTGGTCGAAGAGCTCTGGCGAAATACCGAAACACGCTATGCAGCGGGACTGACCGGACAGCAGGACGTTCTGCAAGCCGACGTCGAACTCCAGCATCTTCGCCACCAAGCCATCGAGCTGCGGCGCCTGAAACGGACGGTGAGATCAAAGATTCGCGGGTTGTTGAACGATTCATCCAATAAGCCCCTGGGCGCGCCAGCCAGCTTGCCGCTGGACGACAAACTTCCGGCGTATTCGATTCTGCGCGATCGGGCGCTGTCGGCGCATCCGGAACTGCGCAGCCTGGAGCTGCGAATCGCTGCGGGAAAAAATCGCGAGTCACTCGCCAAAAAAGATGCCTATCCGGATTTCAAGGTTTTCGGCGGCTACAACAGCTTGTGGGACGTGCAGGAAAAGCGCTGGGTTGCAGGTGTCGGTCTCAGCATTCCGCTGAATCGAAGCAAGTACCGTGACCAGATTGCCGAGGCCAGCGCAGAGGTCGAAGGCATGCAGTACGACCTTCAGGATCGTCGCGCCAGGCTGCTTGACCAATTGGAGCAGGCCTATGCCCTGGCTGAAGAAGCAGCCCATGCGACTGAACTCTACGAGCAATCCTTGATTCCCCGCACGCGTGAGAATTTGAGCGCCGCGCGCGCTGAGTACGGTTCCGGTACTGGTTCATTTCTCGATGTGCTGACCGCAGAGCAAAGCAAGCTCAAGGCGGAACTCGAGCTGGAGCGCTCACGCGCCGACTACTTCATCGCCATTGCCCAACTGCAGCAATGGACCGGCGGCTCGCTCTCCCAATCAACAGGAACCACCGGGAACACACCATGAACACAAGCATCCGAAAGGTACTCGCTGTCATCGCTCTCGTCCTGGTTTTTGCAGGCTTGGGGGTTGGCATCGGTTTCCTCCGCGACAAGTCCGGCGGTGGCGACAGCAGCACGATGAATAATGCCACCACCTATGAGTCCGGCCCGTTTCGCGTGACGATTTCCGTCAACCCGTCCGCGCCGCGCGTCGGCAAAAACCAGCTCACCGTGAAAGTCGCGGACGCGCAGGGGGATCCGGTCAGCGGAGCGAGCATCAAGGCCTTCGGCGAGATGCCCGCGATGGGGGCCATGTCGGCGATGCGTGCCCCTGCCGACCTGGAAGAGCGCGAGCCCGGTATGTACGCCGGGCCACTCGCGCTAGAGATGCGGGGCGAGTGGCCTTTGTCGCTCTCCATTGAGAAGGACGGCATCGGCGAAACGCGGCTGGGTTTCGACATGGCCACGGGTCGCACAGGCCTTGCAATCAGTTCGGGGGGCAGGCCCGTGCGTGGTGCAGAAAGTCGCACTGAAACCATGGCCGGTGGCAGCGCTCCGACCAAGGACGAGAGTGGCTTCTACACCGTGGGTAACTACAAGGTGAAGGTCGATGTGCTGGGTCAGACCGATGCGATGACCGCCTCATCCAAAGAGCAGATGGCCGACTCCACCGCCATGATGGCCGGACGCAATCGCTTGCAAGTCACCGTGCTGGGAGCGGATGACGAACCCCTATCGGGTGCCAATGTCAGGGTCGCGGCGCAACGGGAATCATCTGCCAAGACCGCCATGTCAGACAGCATGAAGACGCGCGGTTCCGGGATGTCCATGCAGTCGGATATGAGCGGTTCAGCCGAGCGCCGCGACGGCGACGCAATGGCCATGAAGCCTTCAGGGGATTCTGCTGGTGACATGAGCAGCATGGCTGGCGAGCAACACATGGATGCCATGGCCATGCAGGACACGGATTCGCCACGCAACAGCGAGGTTGCGACTCTGCGCGATGTGGGCGACGGCGTTTATGAGGGCCAACTGAAGGTTCCCGGCGACGGTGACTACGTGCTGGCGGTGGATGTGTCTACCGAACAGGGTGGCCACGGCGACCTGGTGCTGGCTTTCACCACCGGCCAGTACGGACTGCAGGCGGCCAATGCCACGGCCGAAGGCGTCGCGTACTACACCTGCTCCATGCACCCCTCGGTGCGCGAGGCCGGGCCCGGGCAATGCCCGATCTGCAGCATGAACCTGAGTCCGGTAAGCAATGAACAGATTGCGTCCGGTGAGATCACGATCGACGCGAAGCGACGCCAGATGATCGGTGTGAAGACGGGAACGGCTCAGGTGCGGGCCTTGAGCAAGACCATCCGCGCGGTCGGGGAAGTCGCATTTGACGAACGGCGCGTCAGCAATGTCACGCTCAAGTTCGACGCCTGGATCGGCGATCTCAAGGCGGACTTCGTCGGCACAAAAGTGAATAAGGGGCAAACCCTGTTCTCCGTGTACAGCCCGGAACTACTGTCGGCGCAACAGGAGTATCTGGAGAGCCGACGGCGCTTGGTTGACCGCGGGCCCAATGACAGCCTGGTCGCCGCCGCCCGCCGTCGCCTGATGTTGTGGGATATCTCGCCGGCCCAGGTGCGCGCCCTGGAGCGCCGCGGCGAAGCGCTGGAGTACCTGCCGATCATGGCGCCGGCCAGCGGCACGGTCGTGGAGAAAATGATCGACGAGGGCAGCGCGATGAAGCGCGGCGACATGCTGTTGCGGATTGCTGATCTGTCTACGGTCTGGATCGACGCCGAGGTCTACGAGGCCGACCTGCCGCTGATCAAGCGCGGCATGGCCGCGACCGTGAGCCTGCCTTACCAGGCCGGGGAGCCAATCGAGGCCACCGTGGATTACATCTACCCCTATCTGACCGGCAACACGCGCACCGCGCGCGTGCGCCTGGTGCTGGACAACCCGGATGGGGTGCTCAAGCCCGACATGTTTGCCGAAGTCCGCTTGAACGTTGATCTCGGCCGTCGTCTGGTGGTGCCCAGCGAGGCGGTGCTGATTGCCGGCGAGTCGCGTGTGGTGTTCAAGGACCTCGGTGACGAGGGCAAGCTCAAGCCGGTGCGGGTCAAGACGGGCCAGCGCGTCGGGGACTGGGTCGAGATCACCGCCGGCCTGTCGCCCGGCGACACCGTCGTGACCTCCGGCAATTTCCTGATCGCGTCCGAAGCCAAGCTCAAGACGGGGATCGAACAATGGTAAATGCCAACAAGAAAACGACGACGCCCGGCAATGGCGACGGCAGCGGCCACAGTGATGGTCACAATGATCATACTCGCGGCGTCCTCGCCCACCTGATCGCATGGTGTGCCCGCAACTGGCTGCTGACGGTCCTGATGGTGGCGGTTGCCTCTGCATGGGGCTGGCGCTCGCTGACGGCAGCGCCGCTCGACGCCATTCCGGATCTGTCAGACGTGCAGGTGATCGTGTTCACCGAGTGGCCCGGTCGCAGCCCGGACCTGGTCGAGGACCAGATCACCTATCCGCTGACGACCACCTTGCTGGCCGCGCCGGGGGTCAAGTTCGTGCGTGGACAGAGCTTTCTCGGCCTGTCATTCGTGTACGCCATTTTCGAGGATGGCACCGATATCTACTGGGCGCGCTCGCGGGTGCTGGAGTACCTGAACAGCGCCCAGGGCGACTTGCCCGAGGGCGTGACGCCGCAGCTGGGACCCGACGCCACCGGCGTGGGCTGGGTCTACCAGTACGCCCTGGTCGATACCTCGGGCAACAACAGCCTGGCCGACCTGCGCAGCATCCAGGACTTCAACCTGCGCTACGCGCTGGAATCGGTGGAGGGCGTGGCCGAGGTGGCCTCGGTCGGTGGCTACCAGAAGGAATACCAGGTGAATCTCGACCCGGACCGCCTGGCCAGCTACGGCATTCCGCTCAAGCGCGTCGTCGAAGCGGTGCGCCAGTCGAACAACGACGTCGGCGGGCGGGTCCTTGAGATTTCCGGGCACGAACAGTTCGTGCGCGGTCGCGGCTACGTGCGATCCACGGCCGACCTGGAAAAGGTCGTGCTGAGCGTCAACGAGAACGGGGTGCCGATCCGCGTGAGCGACGTCGGCTCGGTCAGCCTGGGGCCGGGCCAGCAGCGCGGCAGTGCAGAACTCGACGGCCAGGGATTGGCTGTCGGCGGCATCGTGGTGATGCGCTACGGCGAGAATGCGCTCGACGTGATCGAGCGCGTCAAAAAGCGTCTAGAAGAAACGGCCGACTCCCTGCCCGAAGGCGTGGAGGTGAAGACCGTCTACGACCGTTCGGGCTTGATCGAGCGCGCCATCGACACGCTGAAGGTCACGCTGGGCGAAGAGATGCTGATCGTCTCCCTGGTGATCATCGTCTTCCTGTTGCACCTGCGTAGCGCGCTGGTGGCCATCATCACCTTGCCGATCGCGATCCTGCTCGCCTTCATTCCGATGTATTACCAGGGACTGACCGCCAACATCATGTCCTTGGGCGGCATTGCGGTGGCAATAGGTGCCATGGTCGATGCGGCGATTGCGATCGTGGAGAACATCCATCGGCGGCTGAGCCTGTGGCAGGAACAGCCAGAAGACAAGCGAGAAGATCGCACCGCTTTGATCATCGATGCGATGCAGGAGGTCGGTCCGTCGATCTTTTTCGCGCTGCTCATCATCGCCGTGTCCTTCCTGCCGGTGTTTGCACTGCAGGACAGCGAAGGCCGCTTGTTCAAGCCGCTGGCCTGGACCAAGACCTATTCGATGTTCTTCGCCGCCTTGTTGTCGGTCACCTTGATCCCGGCGCTGGCGGTCCTGGTGATCCGCGGCAAGATTCGCGGCGACAAGAGTTGGCTCAACCGCATCCTCGTGGCCGGCTATGCGCCGCTGGTGCGTGGTGCCGTGCGTTTTCGCTGGCCGGTCATTGTCATCGGCGCGCTGGTCATGGTCTCCAGCGTCATCCCGCTGCGCCAGCTGGGGAACGAATTCATGCCGCCTCTCAACGAAGGCAGCATCCTGTACATGCCCACGGCTTTGCCTGGCATGTCGATCGGCGAGGCGCAGAAAGTGTTGCAGACCATGGATGACATGCTGATGCAGTTCCCCGAAGTCGAGCGCGTATTCGGCAAGGTCGGCCGCTCGACCAGTCCCACCGATCCGGCGCCGCTGTCGATGATCGAAACCAACGTCACGCTCAAGCCACAGAGCGAGTGGCGGGACGGCATGACCTGGGACAAGCTGATCGCGGAGATGGATGAGCAGCTCCGCTTTCCCGGCATGCCCAACATCTGGTGGATGCCCATCCAGACGCGCACACAGATGCTCGCCACCGGTATCCGTTCGTCGCTGGGAATCAAGGTGTTCGGGCCGGACCTGGCCACGATCGAGGCCACGGCCACCGATATCGAAGAAGCGCTATTGGCTGACGAGTTGACCGCGCCGTTCACTCGGAGTGCATTTGCCGAGCGCACCACTGGCGGTTATTTCCTGGATTTCGACATCGACCGTGAGGCTGCGTCGCGCTTCGGGCTCAATGTAGGCGACGTGCAGGACGTGATCGTGTCGGCCATCGGTGGCCAACTGGTGAGCCAGACCGTGGAAGGCCGCGAGCGCTACGGCATTCGCGTGCGCTACAACCGCGACTACCGCGACAACCTGGAAGCCTTGGAGCGGGTGTTCGTGACCACCACCAGGGGCGCCCAGATCCCGATCAAACAAGTGGCCGACATCCGCTTCCGTACCGGGCCGCCGATGATCCGCAACGAGGATGGCCAACTGGTCGGCTTCGTGTTCGTCGATGTCGGGGATGGCATCGGGATTCCCGACTACGTGGAACAGGCCAAAGCCGTCGTTCGCGACAGGGTGAACATCCCGGATGGGTACCGTATCGCCTGGGCAGGACAGTTCGAGAGCTTTGAACGAGCGAAAGCACGTCTGGAGGTGCTCGTACCGCTCACCATCTTCCTGATCTTTTTCATGCTGTATTTCCACCGCAAGTCGCTGGTCGAGGCCTTGGTGGTAATGCTTGCGCTGCCGTTCTCCTTGGTCGGCGCCAGCTGGTTGCTATGGCTTCTAGGCTACAAGCTGTCGGTGGCGGTGGCGGTGGGCATCATCGCTGTGGCCGGCCTCGCCGTGGAACTGGGCCTGCTGATGATGTTGTATCTGGATATCGCCTGGCGCCAAGGCATCGCCGACGGGCGCATGCGTCACCGCAGGGATCTGACTGATGCCATTGTCGAGGGCGCCGCAAAGCGACTGCGCCCCAAGTTAATGACCGGGCTTGCGCTGTTCATGGGACTGGTCCCAATCATGTACTCGACCGGCACCGGCGCGGACGTGATGAAGCGCGTCGCCGCACCGATGCTAGGCGGGGTCGGTACGGCCTTGCTGATCGTGCTCATCGTGTTCCCAGCTGTCTTTGCCGTATGGAGAGGACGCCGACTCGATGAGAAGTAACGACCGGCTGACCTTTCCAGAAAATGCGTCTAGAGGAGGGGGCTGGAAAGCGCCCGCCCAATGCTCTGTCGCGCAGAAAATTCACTCGGAATCGTTGATGAATCTGTATGAATTGAGTTGCTGGAAAGCGGACATCTCGTTTCCGCCGGAATGGCGCATGAGCGAGCATTAGGTTATCGCCGGTTTCGGCCTACAGAATCCTCAATTCTTGAGGCCGCAAAGGGCCAGGCCCTGCCTTTAGCGCGTGGGATCGGTCTGGATCCGGCCACTCAAGGTTGACTGAAAGCACGAGGGGGAACTGGCAATCGATGCAGTGGTAGACCGAAATCGACCAAGGACTGAGCCTAGAGCACAAGTCGTTAATTCTGCGAGAGCTTTCTGAGCGGGCAATTTGCAAACCAATTCCCATATTCTCAAAGGGAATTGCCATTCTCAGACCCAATTACCTACGCACACCAGCGCTTTTTCTTCGCGAAATGCATCAGAAATTCCATCTGATCGACAAGGATCTTGCGGTTGGACAGAATCAGGTACTCGGCGAGATTGGGTATGTAAGGCACGGCCAATAGCTTCATGCGTGCCTCCTCCGGAGTGCGGTCCGCCTTGCGGTGGTTGCAACGCTCGCAAGCCGTTACGCAGTTTTCCCAGACACTAAGACCTCCTCTTGAAGCGGGGAGAATGTGGTCGCGCGTCAACTGATTCGCGGCAAATTGCTGGCCGCAGTACAGGCAAAGATTGCGATCTCGCTGAAAGAGGGTGCGGTTGGTCAGCAGGGGGGCGCCGGTCGCGAACTTTCGTGAGCGGTCCGCGACGGCGATGATCGAGCCAATCTCGAAACTTGAGCGGTTGCCGGTTTTGGCGCAGATGCCGCCCAGAATCTGGAACCGTTCTTCCCCGGCTTCCCAGCGCACGCGGTCCCGGGCATACAAAGTGACCGCCGATTGCCAGCGGATCCAGGCGACCGGTTGTCCGCCTGCGTCAAGCTTGAGGATGGAGGGAATCATGATCCTGATGGTGTCCGTGATTCGGTGGGAAGTCCTCTCTATCTGGCGCTTTTACTTGAATACTTTGCGAAATTTGCCTGTTTCATGTGACCGCTTCAAGGCGGCTGTGTCTTAATAGTGTTCGTTTTTAATATTATTCAATAGAAAGTAACACAGCTGGGTCGAGGCTGCGCATGTAGGGCAAAGGAACGCTTCGTACACGGGCTAGCCAGGTCGCTGGCTGTTTCGGCCCGGGCTAGCTCATACCTTGAAATAGGCCTCGGCCAGCGCTTCATGAACCTGCCCAAGGCCGATCTGGATTTCATCAATGAATTCAGACAGGCCCTCTTCAACAAGATGGCTGATATCTGCGTCCTGGATCACGCTGCGGACACGCGACAAGGTGCGTTCAACCTGCCGGTTCTGTGGCAGATGCTGGGTCGTTGCGCTGATAGCCATCAGGCAGGAATTTACGCTGCGGGGAAACTGCCTGTCCTGCAGCAGAAACTTGAGCACCCCGGTGCGATTGACGCGCGTGCGGAAGTGGCGACGGTACATCTGGTAGGCCGTCAGGGACTGCAAAACGCTCATCCACTGGATGTTGTAGAACGGCGCTAGATCTTGCCGCTGGCCGGTATCGATCAGCGAAGTCGAGCGTACGTCGAGAATGCGCGTGGTCATGTCCGCCTGTTCGATGTTGGTGCCGATCTTCAGAAACTGAAAGCCAACATCGCGGCTCATATTAGTGAAGATGGTGCCGTGCACCAGCACCGCGCCGTCGATGACGCGCTGCAAAAACTCCTGCCGCCGGGAGCGCGAAACCACGAGTTCGCCTCGGCCCTGCACAAAGTAGTGCAGGTCGTTGAGTTTTTCCCAGACCTCTCTTGGCAGGGAGTCGCGGACGGTGCGCAGAATCTCCCGGGCCTGCAGAAGCGACGACATGATCGAGCCGCTGTATCGCTCGTCCATCATGAGAAATCTCAGAATATTGCTTTCAGAGAAATCCGAATAATGTTCCTGGTAGATCTCGTCCGCGCCCACGATCTGGATCAGGGGCTGCCAGCCGAACACCGTGTTTTTGGGCAAATCCAGCAGCAAGTTGGCATTGACGTTGATCAGTCGAGCGGTGTTCTCCGCGCGCTGCAGGTAGCGGCCAAACCAGTAAAGATCATCTGCGACTCGTGACAGCATTACTGTGCCCCCTCGCTGCCCTGTGACTGGCTTTGTGATTGCGTCGCCGCGGAATCCGATTCGGCATCGGCTTCTTCATCCACGACCCAGGTGTCTTTGGCGCCGCCACCCTGCGATGAATTGACCACCAAAGAGCCGCGCACCATGGCGACGCGCGTCAGCCCGCCGGTGGTGACGTAGGTGGACTCGCCGCTCGAAAGAATGAAGGGTCGCAGGTCGAGATGACGCGGCTCGACGGTGTCGTCCGGCATCAGGATGGGAGCGGTGGAAATGTCCAGCGTCGGCTGCGCCATGTAATTACGTGGATTGGCCTGGATCAGTTTGCGGAAAGACTCGCGCTCCTTCTTGGTGGCGCGCGGACCGATGAGCATCCCGTATCCGCCGGATTCATTGGCTGGTTTGACCACCAACTTGTCCAGGTTGTCGAGAACGTAGCCACGGTCCTTGTCATTCATGCACAGATAGCTCGGTACGTTTGGCAGGATCGGGTCCTGATCCAGGTAGTACTTGATCATCTTTGGCACGTAGGAATAGACAACCTTGTCATCGGCGGCGCCGGCGCCCGGGGCGTTGGCAAGCGCCAGATTCCCCTTGAGCCAGGCGCGCATCAGCCCCTTGGTGCCCAGTACGGAGTCTTCCAGAAAGACTTCAGGGTCGAGGAAGAGATCATCAATGCGGCGATAGATGACATCCACGCGTTCCGGACCGTAGATGGTGCGCATGTAGCAGCAGTCATCATCGGCCACGAACAGATCAGGGCCTTCAACCAGTTCGATGCCCATGCGCTGCGCCAGCCAGGCGTGCTCGAAATAGGCGCTGTTGTAGATGCCGGGGGTCAGCAGGACGATGTTGGGTTGATCCAGCGGGCGCGGAGACATGGCGGCCAGCATGTCGTAGAGCTGGGAGGGGTAGTCGTCGACCGGCAGAATCGTGTTGTTCTCAAACAATTCCGGGAAGGCGCGCTTCATGACCATGCGGTTTTCGATCATGTAGCTGACGCCCGAAGGGACGCGCAGATTGTCCTCGAGTACATACACCGTGCCGTCTTTGCCGCGCACGAGGTCGGATCCGCAAATGTGCGCCCAGACCTTATGAGGCGGCGACATGCCGACGCACTGCTTGCGGAAGTTGACGGACTCGGCGAGCAGTTCGGCCGGGAAGATCTTGTCCTTGATGATCTTCTGGTCGTTGTAGATGTCCTGGATGAAGTGATTGAGCGCGGCCGCTCGCTGCACCAGGCCGGCCTCGGTCTTTTGCCACTCTCGCAGGGCGATAACACGGGGGATCAGGTCAAACGGCCAGGTCCGGTCTACATTCTTGCCTTCCGAATAAACGGTAAAGCTGATGCCCATGACCTTGGTCGCAAGTTCGGCAGCCAGCCTGCGCTCAACCAGTTCGGAATCGGTGAGGTCGTCGAGGTAGTCCGCCAGACGCTGGGCAGCCGGACGGGCTTTGCCCGGCTCTTCGAACAACTCGTCAAAAAAATCCTCGCAGCGGTATTGTTGCCAATCAATGGCCATGTGTGAGGCTCGCGCTCTTTAGTGCAGGTGGCTTCAACGCTAACGCATATCGCATTGCAAATCACAGGCCAGCTGAAATAAATGTTGCACGACGCCTTGGTCCTGCATCCGGCCTGATCGTCGGCAGGGCACGAACGTATCGGGTTAAACTTGGCAAACGCCATCGCACAGACCATGTCCAAATCCAGTTCCGCTCTTGAAATCAAGGGCCGTATGCTCTCCCTGACCCGGATCCGCGTCCTGGATGCGGATCTGACGGCCATCGAGACCCAGCTGCAGTCGTTCGTGCGGTCGCTGGGCGAAGCGGCAGCGGGCCTCCCGGTCTTGCTCGACGCTGACAGGGCGCTGAATCTGGGCCCCATTCTTGCGCTCATGCGTAGCGTGGACATACAACCCCTTGCCGTTGCCGACGGTGCTCTGGCACAGGCAGGAAAATCGCTGGGCCTTGCGGTGATGCCCAATGACCTGGTCTCCGACATCAAGCTCCGGTCAGCCGCGCAGGCTCCGGCGCCAGCCGAACCCACACCGCCCGCAGCGCCAGCGCCTGGTCTGGCAGAACGAAAACCTGCTCGTGTGGTGAGCACGCCGATCCGTTCCGGCCAGCAGGTCTACGCTGAAGGGTCTGACCTGATTGTGATGACCACCGTCAGCCCAGGTGCGGAGGTGATCGCCGATGGCTGCGTGCATGTGTACGGGACGCTGCGCGGACGCGCCATTGCGGGCGCACGGGGAGATAAATCTGCACGCGTTTTCTGCCGAACCATGGAGGCAGAATTGATCGCAGTAGCCGGAATTTACGCGGTTTCCGAGCAGGTCAGGGGGGCGCTGCGCGGCCAGCCTGTGCAGGCATGGCTGGTGGAAGGCAAACTCAACATCGAGAAGTTGGATATTTAGACGTGCGCCGTGTGAAGTGATGCAGGGCGCAGAACATTTTCAAAGAGGGAATCAATTGGCAAAGATCATCGTGGTGACATCGGGCAAGGGTGGTGTTGGCAAGACCACGACCAGCGCGTCCTTTGCAACGGGCCTTGCAACGCGCGGCAAAAAAACGGTGGTCATCGATTTTGACGTCGGCCTGCGCAATCTTGATCTGATCATGGGCTGCGAGCGGCGTGTGGTGTTCGACTTCGTCAACGTCATTCAGGGCGAGGCCAATCTGCGCCAGGCGCTGATCAAGGACAAGCAGATGGAGAATCTCTTCATCCTTGCCGCCAGCCAGACTCGCGACAAAGAGGCACTGACCCAAGACGGCGTGGAACGGGTGCTCAATGAGCTGGCCAAGGAGTTCGACTACATCATCTGCGACTCGCCGGCGGGAATCGAGCGTGGCGCACACCTGGCGATGTATTTCGCCGATGAGGCACTGGTGGTGACCAACCCGGAAGTCTCTTCGGTGCGAGATTCGGACCGCGTGCTCGGGCTGCTGTCCAGCAAGACGCGCAGGAGCGAGGGAGGTGATGCCAAGGTCAAGGAGCATCTCGTCCTTACGCGCTACAACCCGCAGCGCGTCGAGCAGGGAGAAATGTTGTCGGTGGATGACGTCAAGGACATCTTGGCTGTGCCGCTGCTGGGAGTCATCCCGGAATCGACGGCTGTCCTGACCTCATCTAATTCAGGTGCACCGGTGATCCTGGACCAGAGTAATCAGGCCGGACAGGCCTATGATGATCTGGTAGCACGGTTCCTTGGCGAAGACCGCCCGCATCGTTTCATGGATGTGCAGAAAAAGGGCTTGTTCGGCAAGCTTTTTGGAGGCTGACATGGACTGGTTAAAAATCTGGAACAGAAAAAAGCCACCCACTGCCAATACTGCGCGCGACCGGCTCATGATGGTGGTCGCCATCCAGCGAGACGAGGATGGGCGGCGGCGCGGACCCTCGGGAGCTGCCTCTTATCTCCCGGCGCTGCGCGAAGAGTTGCTGTCAGTCGTGCGCAAATACGTTTCGGTCCCGGACTCGGCAGTGAACGTGAACGTCCAGCGCGATGCAGGTCTTGAAGTGCTGGAGATGAATATCACCCTTCCGGAGCAGGCGGGCTGAATCGGCGGTCGGCGGATCGATGCGCCGACGACGTTCGCTGGACCCGTTCGCCGCAGCTATTGCGGCCCTTGTGTGCTGGCCTCAAGAAGCCACTCGCGCACCGACAGGTTGCCTACCTCGCGCATGAAACGGTCTTCCGCTGCATCGAGCAGGGCGAGGGTGCGCTGGCCCATGGGAAGGCGCTGACTCAGAGGCTCGTCGCTCGACCGAATGGCCTGCCACAGCTCGCTGACCTTGACTGACTGAAGGTCGCGCGCAGGAATAAGTTGTAGGCGATCCGGGCCTGATTCAACCAGAAAGCGGCGGTCAATCAGCAGTTGCATGACTCTGGTGACCTGCTCGGTTTCAATCTGCAGCACCTCGGAGAACTCTTCTTCGGTCAGGCCCGGCTTTCCGTCCACATAGCGCTGGCCGGCTGTGCCCATGATCATCAGGGCGATGTACTCGGACTGCCGGCCCGAGGGCAGCGGCGACTTGGGCTTGGGTTTCATGTGCATGGGATGCTGCACATAAAAGGCCAGCTGACAGCCGATGAGCAGGATGAGCCATCCCACATAGAGCCAGATCAGCAGGAAGATGATGATGGCAAAGCTGGAATAGATCGCGTTGTAGTTGGTGGCACCCGCGACGAACGAAGCAAAAGCAAGGCTCGCGGTCTGCCACATGATGCCAGCGGCAATGCCGCCAATTGCGGCAGCCCGCAGGCGCACCTTGGTGTTGGGCACGAAGATATACAGGAAGGTGAACATGCCCATGATCATCAGGTAGGGCACCAGCTTTGCGGCTCCGGTGATCAGGAAGCCCAGCGGAGCAATGCCGCCCACCTCGGCCATGACGCTGCTCTTGAGCACGGCACCGGTGATGCCGAGCGCCGAGAACACCACGATCGGTCCGACCATCAACACGCTCAGATACTCACTGATGCGCTGCCCGATCGGCCGGATACGCTCAATCCGCCAAACGAAATTGAAGCTCGATTCCACTTTTTGGATCATCGAAACAGCGGTATAGAACAGCAATGCGACGCCTAGAGAGCCGAGGACGCCGACCTGGGTTTTTTCCACGAAGCCAATCAGCTTGTCGGTGATCTCTGCACCCTGAGGCCCCAGCGGAGCCAGGAACTGATGCAGGGTCGGTTCAAGTTGATTCTGCACGCCCAATGCCTTGAGTACCGAAAAGCTCAGGGCCAGAAGCGGCACCAGAGACAGCAGCGTCGTATAGACCAGACTCATCGCCCGCATTGAGAGCTGCCCCTCAAACAGGTCGCGTGCAAGCGCGAAGGCATATTGCGCAGACCGGATCAGGGTGGCCTGAAAGCGCGGGAGGGCTTCGCGCTCTTGCCAGAGTCGCGTGCGGAGTTGGCTCAATCGGTCAGTGGGAAGCATGCGTCGAGTGTATGGAAAGTCGGGTCTTGTTGCCGCTTCGGCAGGCGGGGTGGTGGAGCGCTCCATATCAGGGCGCTTGGCAAACAAACCGACGAACGGTGTGCGTTTTGCTTGCCCCAATATTGACAATGCTGCAGTGCAACATTAGGATTTCGGCATCACTTGCTGCATTGCAACAAATCAGGCGGTAGGTGAATTGAATCTTTTTCGTTTCATTTACTTATTACAGGATTTCACAATGAACGTAGATACCATCGTGAGCGATGTTAAGGGTGCTGTCGAACCGTACGTGGCTAAGAGCCAGGACGTGGTGACGCTTTCCGTCGAAACCGTGAAGCAGGCCAACAGTGTTGTGATCAGCAGTGTGCAGGATCTTTTCAAGACCAACGTAGGTGTCAGCAAGGAGCTGTTCTCTGCTGCGCAGTCCAGCTTTGACAAGGCCCGTGCAGATGGCGTCAAGCAAGTTGCCTCCAAGCCGATTGAGTATGTTCCGGTTGGCAAGGAGCTGTTTGTCGGTGCGTACAAGGATTCTTACGCCATCGTGACCAAGGCCGGCGAAGAGCTGGTGACCATCGTCCGCAAGGGCTTTGATGACGTCGTGGCGCATTTCAGCGGCTCCAAGACGGTGTCCGGCGAGATGAAGAAGGCCAAGAGCACCGTGAACAAGACGGCCACCAAGGCCAAGAAGACGGTTCGCAAGGCTGCCAAGAAAGCGACTGCTTAATCGGCAGAAACGAGCAGTCCCGCTCAGGCGGGGCTAAAAAGGCCGGAGCTAAGCTCCGGCCTTTTTTTGTTTAGCTAGATTTCTTCGCACGCGTAGTTTTGCGAGGCGCGCGCTTGGTTCGAGAACTCTTCTTGGGTTCTGGTTCCGTCGCGGTGACCTCCGCATCAGCCACACGTGCCATGAATTTCTTCCAGGCCGGTGTTTTCTTGATGCTCTCGAAGTTGCCTTTTACAAAATCGCTGGGATTGAAGGTTTCGTTGACCTGTCCCACTTTTTCTCTGAGAAACTGTACGACGTCGTCCTGCAGCCCCGCCACATCGGGGAGTCCAAGGAAGCGGCGCAGCTCCTCAGGTTTGACGTCGATTTCGATCTTGATCTGCATGCGATAGGCCTTGTCTGGAGGTCTGGCGAGCGTAGCCCATCGAACATCGGCGCGCGATACATGGGTGCGTTTCACCTACCTCATGAGACGGGCTGCAATATGGCCGACCGGAATCTGCTGCTCAGCCTGGTCTGCTCACACGCCCGACATCAGCAGACTCTGGACCTGGCGGTAACGAGCAGATGTCTGCTCTGCCACCTCATCTGGCAACCAGGGGCCGGGCGGGCTCTTGTCCCATGTCTGGTCCTCAAGCCAGTCGCGCACGATCTGCTTGTCAAAGCTGGGCGGACTGATGCCGGGCCGCCACGTCTCGGCTGCCCAGAAGCGCGAAGAGTCGGGCGTCAGCACTTCGTCGATCAGATGGATGTTTCCGGCGTCGTCCAGGCCGAACTCGAACTTGGTGTCCGCCACAATAATGCCGCGCTTAATCGCATATTCGGCGGCCTCCTGATAAATCTGCAGGCTCAACTCACGCAGCCGATTGGCCAGCGGCGCGCCGATATTCTGTGCCGCGGTCTCGAAACTGATGTTCTCGTCGTGGCTGCCGACCGGGGCCTTATCCGCCGGTGTAAAGATGGGTTCAGGCAGTTTGTCGGCCAGGTGCAAGCCTTCCGGGAGAGAGATGCCGCAGACGTTGCCTGAGCGCTGATAGTCCTTCCATCCTGATCCGATGAGATATCCGCGAACCACGCACTCCACCGGAATGGCCTTGAGCTTGCGGACAATCACGGCCCGGCCTGCCAATGCGGCAATTTCAGCCTCGTCCAGGTAGTCTGAAAGTGACATCTCCGGTGCCATCTGGTTGGGCACGAGCTGACCAAAGCGCTGCATCCAGAACTCGGTCAACTCCGTCAGCACTTGTCCTTTGCCGGGAATGGGTCGGGGCAGAATGACGTCGAAGGCCGAAAGGCGGTCCGTGGTCACAATCAATAGATGCTGTTCACCGGCTGCGTAGATATCGCGAACCTTCCCCCGGTGTACGAGAGGCAAGTTCTTCAAGTCGGACTGGTGCAGCGTATCGTTCATGTTCTGGCGCGACCGTGGTCGGTGAGGGTCGCACATGATAAACGGCTGGCCGCGTCGAGGTGCCGGACACAGTCTGGCAATCAACAGTTGGTACCAGCCGAACGCGAGGTGCGAGCGGTCGGCGTTGATCGCGGCCTCAACAGTGGCAAACTAGGCGGCTCACGGCATCACGCCGTCCCCCCTTTCCTCGGAAGACGCGACGCCCTGACTGAACGGGCGACCCGAATCCGGAGGGCCGTCAGCGCGGACAGCGAGCCCCGATCAACTCAATATTCCCTCAATTCAAACTGTAATGAAGCAAGGTCAAACAATTCTGGTCATCGGTAGTGGCGGTCGCGAACATGCACTGGCCTGGGCGCTCGCTCGCTCCGCCTCCGTTGCCGAGATTCTTGTGGCACCAGGAAATGCCGGAACGGCGCAAGAAGCCAAATGCCGCAATGTGCAGGTTGGCGTAGAAGACATTCCCGGCCTGCTCGCCCTCGCGCTGCAAGAGAAGGTTTCGCTCACCGTTGTCGGGCCGGAAGTGCCACTCGCCCTTGGCGTTGTGGATGCTTTCAGAAAGTCGGGCTTGCGTATCTTCGGGCCGACACAGGCCGCAGCGCGACTGGAGAGTTCCAAGGCCTTCACAAAGGAGTTCCTGGAGCGCCATCAAATCTCGACTGCCGCTTATGCCGTATTTACCGACGTGTCGGAAGCATTGGCGTATCTCGATCAGCGTCAGGCGCCGATCGTGGTGAAGGCAGACGGCCTGGCTGCGGGTAAAGGGGTGGTGGTTGCCACCAGCATGGACGAAGCACGCGCAGCGGTCACTGACATGTTGTCAGGAAGCAGCCTAGGGGACGCGGGGGCCCGGGTGGTGATCGAAGATTTTCTGGAAGGTGAAGAGGCGAGCTTCATCGTGGTCGCTGATGGTGAGAAATATGTCGCCCTTGCTTCGAGCCAGGATCACAAACGCATCTTTGACGGCGACAAGGGGCCCAACACTGGCGGAATGGGTGCCTATTCACCGGCCCCGGTGGTGACGCCGGTCATTCATGATCGAATCTGCTCCGAGGTCATCGAGCCCGCTCTCAAGGGCATGGTGGCCGATGGATGTCCGTTTGAAGGCTTTCTCTACGCGGGTCTGATGATCAGCCCCGAAGGGGGATTAAAGGTCCTCGAGTTCAATACCCGGATGGGCGACCCCGAGACGCAGCCCATATTGTTCCGGCTGGAATCCGAGCTGCTCGAATTGCTCGATGCCGCAGTAGATGGAAAGCTTGAACAAGCGCAAGTGCGCTGGAATCCTGAGCCTGCCATTGGTGTGGTCATGGCGGCACAGGGCTATCCCGCATCAGCACGAAAGAATGACCGTATATCCGGTCTGGGAGAAGTTCAGGCCTCAGTCAAAGTGTTTCATGCCGGCACGAGCCTGAATGAGACAGGTGATGTGGTGACCAGCGGAGGTCGTGTGCTGTGCGTGGTGGCCACGGGAGCCGACATTCGCAAGGCTCAGGCAGCGGCCTATGAAAACGTCGAGAAAATTTCCTGGGACGGCGCGCAGTACCGAAAAGACATTGCCTACCGTGCCATTGCGCGCGAGAGCTAAACGCCCGCGCTGCAATCGGCCCAGCAAAAAGGCCCTGCCACGGTTCCGCGGCAGGGCCTTTTTTTGCAGCGACGCAGTATTGGCTTAGTTGCGTTTCATTGAGTCGAAGAAGGCCTCATTGGTCTTGGTGATCTTCATGCGATCAAGCAGCAATTCCATGGCAGCCAGTTCGTCCATCTGGTGAAGCAACTTGCGGAGAATCCAGATCTTGTTCAGATCTGCATCGTCCATCAGCAACTCTTCCTTGCGGGTACCCGAGCGGTTGATGTTGATAGCCGGGAAAATACGTTTCTCGGCAATGCGGCGCTCAAGATGCAGTTCCATGTTGCCTGTGCCTTTGAACTCTTCAAAGATCACTTCATCCATCTTGGAGCCGGTTTCGATCAGGGCTGTCGCGATGATGGTCAGTGAGCCGCCTTCTTCAATGTTGCGAGCAGCGCCAAAGAAACGCTTGGGTTTCTGCAATGCATTGGCATCAACACCGCCGGTCAAGACCTTGCCCGATGATGGGGCAACCGTGTTGTAGGCACGCGCCAGACGCGTAATGGAATCCAGCAGAATGACCACATCACGCTTGTGCTCAACCAGTCGCCGCGCCTTTTCGATGACCATTTCTGCAACCTGCACATGACGGGCAGCGGCTTCATCAAAGGTCGAAGCCACCACTTCGCCGCGCACGGTGCGCTGCATGTCGGTGACTTCTTCAGGGCGCTCATCAATCAGCAGGACGATGAGATACACGTCCGGGTAATTGGCGGCCAGAGACTGCGCAATGTTCTGCAGCATGATCGTCTTGCCGGCTTTGGGCGGTGAGACGATCAGGCCACGCTGTCCACGGCCAAACGGCGCCACGATATCGATGACACGGGCGGTAATGTCCTCTGTCGTGCCATTTCCCCGCTCCATGCGGAACTGATCATTGGCAAACAGCGGTGTCAGATTCTCGAAGTTGACCTTCTTCTTGCTGACTTCGGGTGCTTCATAGTTGATGGTGTCAACGTTGAGCAGGGAGAAGTGTTTTTCGTTGTCCTTCGGACTGCGCACACGGCCTGAAACCGTATCGCCGGTACGCAGGCTGAAGCGGCGGATCGTGGATTGCGAGATGTAGACATCATCCGGGCCGGCCAGATAGGAGCTATCCGGTCCACGAAGAAAGCCGTAGCCCTCGTTCATGATCTCCAGCACGCCGTCGGCCATGATGTGGTCGCCGCGACGCCCCGCTGCCTTGAGCAGGTTGAAGACCAGATCCTGCTTGCGAGCGCGGGCGATGTTCTCCAGACCCTGTTCCTGGGCCAGCTTGAGCAGTGCTGAAGCGCTCTGCTTCTTGATGTCCGGAATACGGACCACAACGGGAGGCTTCTGCGGGTTGAACTCTGGAGGGAGTCTGCGCGCAGGAATAGGAGGAGGTGGCTCGGCTGGCTCGTCGCCTTCCGTTGCAACGGCGGCCTTTGCTGCCTTGGCAGCGGCTTTTTCCGCCTTGGCTGTCAGGGCGTCTGCAGCAATATCCGCGGCGAGTTCGGCTTCGAACTCCTCCAGCGTCATATCAACCGGCAAGCCGTCCTGCGACTGTTTGCCGCCGCGCTGATTGCCGTTGTTATTGTTGCGGGGACCGCCGCCATGCCGGCGACGGTGCTTCATCATGCGAGGGGGTTTATTAGGCGGTTGTGACATGCTCGGAAACAAAGGCGGTGAGCTGGGCTTTGTGAACCGCGCCCACCTGGGTGGCAGCTGCCTGTCCATCCTTGAACAGGATCAGCGTAGGAATGCCGCGGATGCCAAACTTGGGCGGTGTGCCCGGGTTTTCGTCCACGTTGAGTTTTACAACTTTGAGCTTGCCGACATTTTCGTCAGCAACTTGCTCGAGGATTGGCGCGATCATGCGGCACGGTCCGCACCACTCTGCCCAGAAGTCGACCAGGACCGGGACGTCTGACTTGAGAACGTCTTCGTCAAAGGAAGCGTCGGAAACGGCGGAAATGTTTTCGCTCATGGAATGACCTCATGTGTCATGAACGCGGCAGGATGGCGCGCGAAAATGGAAATTGGGGTTAAGTCGAATCCAGTTCAGCAACTGCACTGGCCCGCGCATTGGCGGTACTTGGCGGTTATGATGGATAGCTTGCTACGGGGGGACCGATCAGAGCGGGAGCGCCGAGCAACCAGATAATTTGGTGCCCACGATTCCCGTGAGTGCGTCTATTTGAGCCGATTCAACCCGGCCTTGCAAGCTGACCATAAATTTATTCCGATGCAAGCTGATCATTTATCCGATATTTCATTCTCCAGCCTGGCGCTGGACTCCGGTCTTCAGGCCGCTATTTCCAAGCTGGGCTTTGATCGCTGTACGCCGATCCAGGCCCAGACCCTGCCGCTGGCGCTGGAAGGTCACGACCTTGCCGGTCAGGCGCAAACCGGCACAGGCAAGACGGCCGCTTTCTTGCTGGCCACCATGAATCGTCTGCTGACCGAGCCGGCGAAAGGGCCTGAAGGCCAGCCGCGCGCCTTCATTCTGGCACCGACCCGCGAACTCGCAGTGCAGATTCACGAGGATGCACTGCAACTGCGTGGAGACACCGGGCTGCGCCTTGCGGTGTGCTACGGCGGCACGGGTTATGAGTCACAGCGTCAGGCAATTCAGGATGGCGTCGATATTCTGATTGGCACTCCAGGGCGGCTGATCGATTACTACAAGCAGGACGTCTACTCGCTCAAGCACATTGAAGTAGTGGTGTTGGATGAAGCGGATCGCATGTTCGATCTCGGGTTTATTGCAGACATCCGCTATCTCTTCCGGCGCATGCCGGAAGCCGCTCAACGCCGCAATTATCTGTTCTCGGCCACCCTGTCCCAGCGCGTGCTGGAGCTGGCCTTTGAGCACATGAATGACCCGCGGCAGGTCACCATTGAAGCTGAACAGGTCACCGCTGACCGGGTCCGCCAGTCACTGATTCATGTGGCCAATGAGGACAAACTCAAGGTTCTGGTCGGGCTTCTGCAGCATCATGATCCCCTGCGGACCTTGATCTTCATCAACACCAAGCGCGGTGCAGAAATTGTTGAGAGCGCGCTGGCAGCCAATCATTTCGATGCCAAGACCTTGTCTGGAGATGTCCCCCAGACCAAGCGAATGCGACTTCTTGAAGCATTCAAGGACGGCAAGTTGCCAATCCTGGTCGCCACCGATGTGGCGGCGCGCGGATTGCACATCCCGGCAGTGAGCCACGTCATCAATTACGACTTGCCGCAGGACCCGGAAGATTACGTGCACCGGATTGGCAGAACCGCGCGAGCGGGGCAGGCAGGCGATGCCATTTCTCTGTGCTGCGAGACCTGGGTTTATTCCCTGCCGGAAATCGAAAAATATATCGGACAGCGCCTGCCCACTGAGCATTTCCCAGGTGAGTGGATGCCCACCGACTTTGTCGAATCCCGGCCACCGCCACGCAAGCCGCGCAGCGGCCCGGCGCGGCGCGGCGGCGGGGGCTCGTCTTCGCATGGAAGACGGCGCAGATAAGCCTGCCCAGATTGCGGGCGGGCCTTCGTTCATCGAGCCGGACTGGCCGCGCCACCCTCGCGTGCGTGCCGTTGTCAGCACACGCAACGGTGGTTTCAGCAAAGGTGCATTCAACAGTCTGAATGTGGCCACACATGTGGGTGATAGTCCGGCAGCGGTTGATGCTAATCGTCAGCGGCTCTGCCAGATGCTGGAACTGCCGACAGAACCGGTCTGGTTGGAGCAGGTGCACGGAACCCGCGTGGTGCAACTTGCGGATATCCGGGCTGAGCAGCCACCCGAAGCCGATGCGGCCTGGACTTCCCAGACGGGCGTGGTCTGCGCCGTGATGAGCGCGGATTGTCTGCCTGTGCTTTTTGCCGATCGATCGGGTCGGCATGTTGCTGCCAGCCACGCGGGATGGCGCGGCCTTGCCGCCGGGGTTCTGGAACAGACGGTTCGCTCATTGCCAGTTCCTGCCGCGCAGATCACGGCCTGGCTTGGACCGGCGATCGGACCCAGCGCATACGAGGTTGGAGCTGAGGTCCGGGCGCAATTTCTGAGCGCACACCAAGATGCTGATGATGCGTTCAGGCGACGAGCCAACGGAAAATTTGAACTCGACATGTACAGTGCAGCTCGGCTGATACTGCGCAAGCTCGGGGTGTCCGATGTTCACGGCGGAACGCACTGCACGTTCACCGAATCCGACACATTTTTCTCATTCAGAAGAGACGGTCGATGCGGACGCATGGTGAGTTTGATTTGGCTCGAATAACCACATGCTGCTGTCGCCAGCGCGTTGCGCCTGCCCTAGCTGCTCTGCTACAAGTTCTCAATCAGTCGGGCCCGACCCGCGAGTAATCTAAATAGAGGTCGCTACGCGACCCAGCAGTGAGGAGAGGGAATGAATGCAGGATTCGACGCGAGGTGAGGCCCAGCAAGCCCGGCTCGTTGTGCGTCCTGCTTGTGCCGGTATTGCCGGCTTCTGAACAGTGGTTTCGGCGAAATCCGCCTGCGCAAAAGAATGCGGGCACCTAGCGATCGAGGGCGTCATTTCATGAAAACGTATATGCGAACCAGCGTTTGCCTGTTTTTGGCTGGCGTACTGGCCGGAGTTCCCGCCTGGGTGAGCGCTCAAGGCGATGAGGAGGGCCCTGTAGTAAAGCCCCGGCCCGCCGAAATGGCAGGACTTGCAGCACACAGTCTGCTTCTGGATGTAACCAATACCGGCAAGCATCTGATTGCGGTGGGTGATCGCGGCAACATCGTCGCTTCCAACGATGGACTGCATTGGGCGCAGGTGTCGGTGCCAGTGCGTGCAACGCTGACCTCGGTGGATTTTGTAGATGAAAACCGGGGCTGGGCCGTGGGTCATGATGCGGTCATCCTGCACACCCGTGACGGTGGCAGGACCTGGCAGTTGCAGAATTTTCAGCCCGGATTGCAGCGGCCCTTTCTCAAGGTTCATTTTGAAGATGCCAGCAACGGTGTGGCGATTGGCGCCTACGGCCTGATGATGAGCACCAGCGACGGCGGCGTGAATTGGAGTGAGGTTGAGGCAGAAGCGATTCGTGAAGAAGAGCTTCATTTCAACGACATCACCAAACTCAACAACGGTGAGATCCTGTTGGTGGGTGAAAGCGGAATGATGGGGATATCCAGGGACGGCGTGGAATGGGAGCGTCTGGAATCGCCGTATGAAGGCTCCTTGTATGGCGCTGTTCCCCTGGGCGAGAAGGGCGCCATGGTTTTCGGCTTGCGCGGCAATGCCTACATTGCCCAGGACGTGAGCAGCGGCGAATGGACTCAGGTTGATACCGGCACCGTCGCATCTTTTTATGGCGGCACTTTATTGCCGTCAGGCTCGGTGGCCATGGTGGGTTTGGCAGGCGCGGTGGCAATCGTGTCGCCAGAGGGCAAGGTGCGCCGCACCAAGGTCCAGGCCATGGCTGGCGTGACCGGCTCCGGAACCTTGGCTGGCGCCATTCCATGGAAGGGTGGGGTACTGGCCGTTGGCGAGCTTGGGGTCAGTCAGGTTGGACTCTGACATCTGTCGATAGGCCTTTAACCAAGGCGACGAAAGCGATAAGAAATTCTTGAGGAAGCAGATATGAGCGACAGCGAACACGAGGTGGAATCCACTGCGCATAAGATCCTAGCGGCGATCGAGCCACTGATCTACGCCAAGCGCAAGCTGACGATGGCCATCCTGACAGCCATCACGGCGTTCCTGTTCTTCCAGATGGTGCAGATCAAGCCAGATGCCGGCTTCGATAAGTCCGTGCCGCTGGAACACCCCTATATGCAGGTGCTCAAGCAGTACATGACCGATTTTGGTGGCGCTAACACCGTGCTGGTCGCGCTGATGCAGAAGGATGGCAAGGGCGAGATTTACACTGAGGAATTTCTCAAGAGCCTGAAACAGGCCACCGATGAAGTGTTTTTCCTCAAGGGCGTGGATCGTTCGCGCGTGTCCTCGCTGTTTACCCCGGACGTGCGATACATCGAGGTGGTGGAAGGCGGGTTCAAGGGTGGCAATGTCATCCCGTCCGACTATGCGCCGAATGATTCAATGCATGCCCTGGTCAAGGCCAATGTGAGCAAGGGCGGTCACGTCGGTCGTTACACCACAACCGACCAGACCGGTGCGCTGATCTTCTCCGAACTGCTTGAGATCGATCCCGTCACCGGCGAAAAGCTGGATTACGGGCGGGTGGCGAATGATCTCGAAGACAAGCTCCGTGGCCGTTTCACCAAGGAAAAGAAACTGGTCTACAAGCTGAAGGAAGATCAGACCGTGGAGCTGGCTTCCGGCAAGGAAGTCACGATTGCCGCTGGTACCGAGGTAGGCGAAGGCTTTGTTGATCTGGGTGCCAAGCTCTACCTGCAGACCTTCTACTACAACTATCCGGTTGATGAAGGGACAACCGAGTTGGTGCAGATTTCCGGCGGCGACACCGAGTATGAGGAAGTCGACAACCCTCAGTACAACCCCAACATTGACGTCCACATCATCGGCTTTGCCAAGGTGGTGGGCGACATCATTGACGAGATTTTTGCAGTGGTCGGCTTCTTCATGCTGACCCTGCTGATGACCGGCATCCTGCTGTGGCTCTATGTCGGGCACTTCAAATTGGCCATGCTGCCGCTGATTTGCTCGATTGCGGCAGTGATCTGGGAGTTTGGTCTGCTCCGCCTGTTCGGCTTCGGTCTTGATCCGTTTGCGATTCTGGTGCCCTTCCTGATTCTCGCTGTTTCGGTCTCGCACGGCGTGCAGTTCGTAAACGCCTGGGTAGGAGAAATTGCAGAGAATGGCCGCAACAATTTCGATGCCTCTCTGTTTACTTGGCGTCGTCTGGCCATCTACGGAACCATGGCCATCATGACCGACGTGTTCGGGTTTGCGGTCATTGGCTTGATCCCCATTGATATTGTCCGCGAGATGGCACTCAACGCCTGCCTTGGCATGGCCGCGATCATCATTACCAATAAGTTCATGATGCCTATCTTCCTGACCTGGATCGAGATCAAGGACATCAAGGGCTTCATGGAGAAGCAGGAACGTCGCGACAGCATCTTTGATCCGCTGTGGAGGCTGCTGTCCAAGATGGTCAATCCGGTGCCGGCGATCACCGCCATTCTGGTCATGGGCCTGCTCTTCGGTTGGGCCACCTGGCAGGGCAAGGCCTTGCAGGTCGGTGACAGTCAGGCGGGCGTGCCCGAGCTTCTGCCGGATTCGCGTTACAACAATGACACGGCGGCCGTCGTGGCCAACTTTGCCATTGGTCTGGACATTCTCAAGATTGTGGCCGAGACCGACGCAGAAACTTGCGTGAAGTATGAGGTCATGGAGCAGATTGATCGCTATGCCTGGCACATGGACAACACCGAAGGCGTGAGTTCGACGCTATCTTTGCCGCAGGTCGCGAAGACCGTGAACTCAGCTTTCTCCGAGGCCAATCCGCGATTCAAGATCCTGCCGCGCAATCAATACACCATGGTGCAGGCGATCACGCCGATCCCCACTTCATCGGGTCTGCTGAATCCCAATTGTTCGGCAATGGCAGTCTTCGTGTTTATGAAGGATCACAAGGCAACCACCATTGCGCGTGCAGTTCAGAAGACCAAGGACTTCAACGTCTCCAATGCCGAGGCCTTCTACGAAACACACAGCAATGTTGATGCCGCCTACTGCGCAGACAAGCTTGCCGCCCTGCGCGCGGTGGGCAACGTCAAGCACGAGCGTCAGAAAGTCATCGACAAGTTCAAGAAGAAGAACCCGGACGTACCGGAAGGCGAGATTGCAGCCCAGGAAGTGGTTGTAGCTGCGACCGATAGAGTCAACGAGGCAACTGCCAAGCACGCCGAGTTCGACAAGCTCTGCCCGGTGAACTTCGCTCTGGCGACTGCGAATGTCGGCGTCATGGCAGCCACCAATGAAGAGGTTCACCGCCTCGAAAAGCAGATCCTCATCTACGTCTATATTGCGATCATCATCGCGGTGTACCTGTCCTTCTTCGAGTGGCAGGCGATCTTCTGCATCATGCTGCCGCTATCGCTGATTTCCTGGATGGCCTATGCGGTCATGGCGATACTGGGAATCGGCATGAAGGTCGCGACCTTGCCAGTAGTGGCGCTGGCGGTCGGCATCGGCGTCGACTACGGAATATATGTCTACGCCACGATGTCAGACGCACTCAACGGCGGCTTCAAGATGCGCGAGGCCTATTTCAGGACGCTCAAGATGACGGGCAAGGCGGTCGTCTTCACCGGTGTCACCCTGGGCTTTGGTGTCGCGACCTGGCTATGGTCAGGCTTGCAGTTCCAGCGGGACATGGGCGCGCTTCTGGTCTTCATGTTCACCGGGAACATGTTCGGCGCCATTCTGATTCTGCCGGCACTGGCTTCCTTCCTGCTCAAGGAGAAGAAGCTTGCACCGGGCGAGAAGCCGGTGTTCAAGTCGCGTCACTAGCGGTTAGCCTGAAATAAAAAAGGCCCGGCATCGCCGGGCCTTTTTTGTGCGCTGGCTCTGGCTGGCCAGGTTCAGGCACAAGGCGCTGGCAGGCCCTGCCCCGGGCTTATATATCGGGGGTTCTAGGTACGGCGCTCGCGACCTGGGTAACCTGCCTGGTCTCAAGGTTCATGGCTGTCAGGCAGCCACCCCATATGCAGCCTGTGTCCAGGCAGCTCACCTTATCCTGCGGCCAATGAATCTGGCCCAGGGCCGACCAGTGCCCGAAGACAATCGACGATTCCAGACTTTTTCTGCCCGGCACCTGGAACCAGGGCATGACTTCGGCCGGAGCGGACTCGACGGGGCCCTTATAGTCGAGAAGGGATCGTCCTTCCGGTGTGCAGTAGCGCCAGCGAGTCAGCACATTGATGATGAAACGGATGCGGGAAACATCTTGAAGATTGGCGTCCCACTTGTCCGGCTGGTCGCCATACATCTGGTTGAGAAAGGACGTGCGCTTCGGTCCGCTGATCCATTCTTCCGCTTCGCTGGCAAGCGACAGCGTGTCACTGACAGTCCATTGGGGGGCAATGCCTGCATGCACCAGCAAGGTGTCAGTGGGTGCATGGTGGTAAGCGAGCTTCTGCCGGGCTAGCCATTCGAGCAGTTCCTCGCAGTCTGGTGCTGACAGCACTTCATCCAGTGTGTCGCGCCGTCCAGCCTTGCTGCCCTGTGCCCGCGCTAGTAAGTGAAGGTCGTGATTGCCGAGCAAGGTTGTGGCTGAGGATTCAAGACTTCGGATGAAGCGAAGTACCTCCAATGATTTAGGTCCGCGATTGACCAGATCTCCCACAATTATCAGATGGTCACGGCGGACATCAAAGGAAATCGCCTCGATCAGCGAGATCAATTCTTCGTGGCAACCCTGGATGTCGCCAATCGCATAAGTTGTCATGATAGAAGCGAGTTTAAACGGTAGTCTTTGGCAGACAACAGGAGCCTAACCCCGCACCATCATTACAGGCCCGACAAGCGGTACCAAACCGGAGTTTGTGGTGCTTTGACGATTATCCGACGCGTCAGCATCATGTCCGCACTGACTGATATTGGTCAGATCAACAAAACGGAGTTCGCCATGCTTAACCAAATTTCTGCTCGTGGTGTTGCCACCATTCAGTCCTTCAAGAATCGTCAGGAAGGCGCTACCGCGGTTGAGTACGCGCTCATCGCGGGTGTCCTTGCCCTGATTATTGCGGCTGCATTCTTCCTTCTTGGTGACGGCTACACTGATGCGCTGAACAATGTCATTGATGAAATGACTGAGCCTACTCGTCCTGGTGCTGGCTAACACCTGATCGCGGCGAATGATCCTGGTGACCGGAGCCGCTGTCAGCCATAGCCTGCTGGCGGTTCCGGTTCACGACTGGTCAAGGCCCTTCATGAAAATGGATGAGATATTTCCACAACCAGTAAAACCGGAACTTTGAATGTGATGCGAGCCGTGCAGAATTTCCGATCATACAAACGCGGTGGCCAGCAGGGCGCCTCTGCGATCGAGTTCGCATTTATCTTTCCGATGCTGGTCGGTGTGACTTACGTCATCATCATTTATTCATTCCTGTTCATGATCAATCAGTCGATGCGCTTCGCGGCACAGGCTGGAGCTGAGGCGGCAGTCGCTGTCGAGCCACGGGCAGACGTTGGCGACTACCGCGAGGACATTCGTGCTCTGATTGATGCCACGATCAGGAGCAACATCAATTGGCTGCCAACCGATACGCGAGACCTGATCGTGCTAGACGACCTGGTGTTCTGCAGTGATGGCGGTGGCGATGTTGCGTGTCCCGCGGCCCCGAGCAACTCAGCTGTCGTGGTCAGGCTCCGGATGACCCAAGATTCCGGTAATCGTTTGTTCTCGACTTTGAGTTTGCCTTATCTGACAAATTTTCCTCCGCTGCCGAATCTGACAGCAGAAGCCGTCGCTCGTCTCTGAAGCGCTCCGATTCAATTTGCTCAAGGGCGTTTCGAACTGAGGGCCGTTCAACAGCATCACCAATTTGCATCAAAGTAGTAGCGGCGAGTAGTGCCGCGCCCTTATCCTAGCCTTCGATGTGTAACCAACAGGGAGTCATGAATGAGCAGTAATGCAGCCAAGATCATCGCGCTGGTGGCTGTGGTGCTGACCCTTATCCTGGCTTTTCTGGGCTGGAAGGTGAGCCGCGAATATGCGGCAAGCGCACAGCAGACCCAGCAACAGGTTACGCAGGAAAACGAATCGCCACGCATCCTCGCTGTGGTCGCCATCAAACCGCTGGCGGCTTACAAGCCCATCGGCCGTGACGATGTCGTTCTGGGCGAAGTCTCGGTGGCACCCAAGAATTACTACACCAGCCTTGAAGATGTGGTGGGCAAGCAACCGCTGGTGGATATCGATCAGGGGGCGCCGGTGACGCGCCGCTATTTTGCCGAGGGCAATGTCTTGGCCAAATCCATTCCGCCCGGTTTCAAGGCAATCTCGGTTGAGGTCAGTGACATCATCGCGGTAGGCGGATTCGTCCGTCCTGGTGATGTTGTCGATGTGCTCATGTATCTGGGACGCGGCGGCAAGGAAGTTGACGCTATTCAGGCGCGTGTCCTGCTCAAGGATCTGCGTGTGCTGGCTTATCAGGAATTGATTGTGGACCGGCCCGAGGGTCTGGTTGAAGACGAAGCCACATCGGATCGCGGTCGGTCGGGGCGCAGGCAGCGCACAGCCGTGCTGGCGGTGCCGGACAAGGACGTCACACGCCTGATGCTCGGTGCGAGCATGGGCGATCTTCGCCTGGCGCTGCACGGCATGATCACTGAAGAATCCGAGCTGGCATTGCTGGATGCAAAAGACTCAGAGACCATCGGTCTGCCCCAGCTGCCCAAGAGCGAAGAAGCCAAGAAGGCCGAGGCTGAAAAGAAAGTGCCTGACATGGCCATTACGGCGAAGGAACTTTCGCGTATAGAACCGCCTCCGGCAGTCAAGAAGAAAATCGTACCCAGACCCAAAGTGATTGTTTATCGTGGCGCCGCTGTGGAAACGGTGCGCCCGTGACGGGGTGGGTGCAGACGGACCATCATCATTCCTCCCAACCTCACGGATCAATTCCGACCATGAAGTACCAAAAGGGAATCAGTCGCGCGTTCCGGGGACGATTCGGCGCAGCGACAGCCGCTTGCCTGCTGGCATGGACCAGCTTGTTAGGCGCCACCACCAGTAGCGCACAGGCGTCATCTGCCGCCTCAGGCGAGTTCATCGAAGTGGAGGTCGGGACGCACAAATTGCTGCGCGAGACCAAGTCGGTTAAGCGCGTTGCGGTCGGTGACCCAAGCATTGCCGACGTCAATGTGATCAATACACGTGAGCTGCTGGTTACGGGTAAGAAGCTGGGTATCACCAGTCTGCTGGTCTGGCCACAGTCCGGCGCTGCGCCTGCACAGTTTCGGATCAAGGTTGGCAGCGTTACCGATCCGAGCAAGGTCAAGGTGCCATATCCCGAGCTGTCCGGGGCTGTGATCGACCGCGGCGCCAGCCTTGAAGGCAAGCTGCCCAATCTTCTGGCCTACCGCCGCGCGCTGGCTTCTGCCCAGCCGGCGGCAGACACGGTGACGGATCAGAGCGTGGTGGAAGGTGACTTTCAGGTGCTGACATCCATCAAGATTGCCGAGGTCAATCGCACCACCCTGCAGACCTACGGTGCCCAATACTTCAAGAACGTGCCCAACACGACGGCAGGCATCAGTCCTCCGGGCGTGCTCAACGGTGTTGCCAGTGGCGGCGGCGCATTTACGCTGAACAGTGCGGCAGGATTCCTGCCGGTCAGCGATGCATTCAACCTGGTCTTTGGTGATGCGACGCGCGGGTTTCTGGGCGTGCTCAGTGTGCTCGAGAACAAAGGTCTGGCGCGTGTACTTGCTGAGCCCAGCCTGACCGCCATGAGTGGTCAGACCGCCAGCTTCCTGGCGGGCGGCGAGTTCCCGGTCCCCGTCAGTCAGTCGGGCGGGAGCAGTGGTGCGATCACGGTGGAATTCAAGGAATTTGGTGTGCGCCTTGCGCTGACGCCAACGGTATTGAGCAAGCAGCGCATTTCGCTTCGCGTTGCGCCAGAAGTCAGCGATCTGGATTTCACTGCTGGCATCCAGATTGGCGGGGTTGCAGTACCCGCTCTGACAGTCCGCCGGACGGAAACCACCATCGAGTTGGGTGATGGTGAGAGCTTTGTGATCTCTGGCTTGGTCAGCAATAACTTGGTCTCGAATGTGGACAAGGTGCCATGGCTGGGAAACATTCCGATTCTGGGTGCGTTCTTTAAATCAGTGAGCAGTGAACGAACTGAGAAGGAGCTAATTATGGTGGTGACCCCGAAGCTAGTGCGGCCTCTGGCCCGCGAAGCGCGGCTACCTGAACTTCCGGGCTCAAAGTACGACGACTACAAGCCCGGTTTTGGAAAGATCCTGTTTGAGGAGACGGGTGAGTTTGATGCTGATTCAGACTTGTTCGGATTCTCAGAGTAATGGTGCATGTCTCGAGCATTGATGGCGGAGTAGGTGTTCACGCGTGAAAATTCAGGCTCTCTTGCTTGCAGATGACCCGGAGTTTCATGCTTGGCTCACAGCCTCGGCGCCGAGCGCCGAGATCACTCAAGTCCACGCCAGCACAATTGATGAACTGATCGAACACATCCAGTTGGCAGGGCATGTTGATGCCGTGTTCTTCGAGTTCAATGCGGTTACCGCAAAGGAGCGCGCTTCCCTGATTGAGGGTCTTGTCGACCGGGTTCCCGGCATTGCCATTGCAGGTTTGGGGCGCGAAGGCGACTCCAGCCAGATGCTCGCTGCGATGCGCGCTGGCGCACGCGATTTCTTTGTCCTGAATCAGGACCAGACCAATCTGTCAGCATTGCTTGCACGCCTGCTCAAACGACCCTCGCCAGGCGCGCTCGGCGCCGACAAGAGCTACGTATTCGGTGTCATGAGCGCGGTGCCCTATGAGGGCGTCGCATTTCTTGCGGAACATCTGGCAATTGCCTGCAAGGAGCAACTGGGCAACGAGGCCCGCGCCTTGCTGGTGGATGTGGCGCTGCCCGCTGGAGCGGCCAACATCTTTTTGAATATCAATCAGGCGTATGGTGTCCTGGACGCCATCAATGATGGTGGTCGGTGCGATGCCACGTTGGTGGATACCGCATTTGCCAAGCACAGCAGTGGTATATACGTGCTGAGTCTTCCCGAGGATATTCTGGGTAGACCACATATTGATGGCGATGAGTTGGTGACGCTGCTCAGCGTATTGCGAAAATTGTTCGCCTGCATCGTGGTCAGCTACGACGCGCACCTGTCGATGGACCTCCAGCAGGGGTTGATCAAGTTGTGCAACAAGACCTTGCTCCTGACCGACCAGTCCATTCTCAAATCGCGCCACAGCAAGTATCTGGTGCGAGCGCTGCGCCTTGAAAATTGCCCGATGGATCGCGTTGAAGTAGTGGTGGACAACTACCGGAAACGTGTCGGTCTCGAACCGGACAATCTTTCTGAATTGCTGGAACTGCCGGTCATGACCACCCTGTCGACGACCGCGGATCATCGTATACAAGCTATGAACCAGGGCGAGCCGATGTTTACCTGCGCGCCCAAGGATGCTTATTGTGGCGGCGTGCGCGGCATTGCCGGGAGCCTGCTCGGAACCTCTGCAAAAAGAGTCGCGGCCGTTTCTTCTGGCGGCTTTTTTGGCAAGCTGTTCAGCAAGTAGGCATGTGATCGAATTCGTGCATGAACAGTCCCGATCCCATCACGCGATTCCGGCTTTCGGATCAGTACCAGAAGCTTAAGAGCGCAATTCATCGCAATCTGATTCTCCAGATTGAGGAGCGCAATCTCGATATCGAGAAGTGGGAAACGCAGCAGATCGAACGCTTTGTCACCGAGCAGGTACGTGCGTATGTGACTCAGCAGCGGTTGCCCGTGAACGCGCGTGAGAGCGAAGCCCTGGCGCAGGACGCACGCGATGAGCTCATGGGCTACGGCCCGATACAGTCGCTGGTCGACGACGACACCGTTAACGATATCGTCGTCAATGGTCCTGATCGCGTGTTCATTGAGCGCAATGGGCTGCTCTCGACCGCTCCCGTGCGATTCGTTAACGACGCCCATGTGATCAGGGTGATCCAGCGCATTCTTTCACCGATTGGCCGACGCGTTGACGAATCTACCCCGATGGTCGATGCACGTCTGTCTGATGGCTCGCGTGTTAACGCCATCATCCCGCCCATCGCGCTGGATGGACCTTGCGTTTCCATCCGCAAATTTCGCAAGAGCGCGCTGACTGCGCAGGATCTGATCAACAGTGGCAGCGTAAGTGCCGCCGCCATCGACTACCTGAAAGAGAAAGTGGTCCAACGCACCAGCCTGATCGTCACCGGCGGTACGGGTTCGGGCAAGACCACATTCCTCAATTTGCTGTCCCAGTGGATCCCGGAAGGCGAACGCATCATCACCATCGAAGATGCCGCCGAACTGCGTCTTAATCACCACCACGTGGTGCGCCTGGAAACACGACCGCCCAATCTTGAGGGCGAGCGCGCTGTGACCGCGCGTGACCTTGTTCGCAATGCACTGCGCATGCGGCCGGACCGCATCGTGGTCGGTGAAGTCCGTGGTGATGAAGTGATGGACATGCTCCAGGCCATGAATACGGGTCACGACGGCTCTATGACAACCTTGCACGCCAACAACCCGCGCGATGCCGTTCACCGGCTCGAGCTGCTTGCGGGTTTTGCCGGGTTCTCAGGTAGTGATGCCACTTTCCGTGGTCAGCTTGCGGCGGCCATCAAGTTATTTGTGCAGGTTTCGCGCCTTGCAACGGGTGAACGCCGCCTGATGTCGGTTGCCGAGATCACCGGTCACGACGACAGCGGTATCCTGATGCGGGACGTCTTTCGCTATGACAGCGCGAGCCGTCAACTTATCGATTTGCGCGAGAAGGATTGATGGCTGCTTTCGTGATCTTTGGATTGGCGCTCTTGATGGCAGGTCTGGCCATCTGGTTGCTGATGTACTCGGATGCGCGCGAACGCCGTGACACCATTGCACTGCGCCTGCGTGCCGGGGACGATCCTGTTGATACGGTGCAGGTGTCGCGCGAGAAACTCCTGCAGAGTCCGATCCTGCGCTGGGCATGTCATATCTTTTGGCGTGCAGGTTCAGAAGCGGACCCGCCTACGGTTGCAAAAGTGATGTGGGTGCTGATGGGGCTGGTGCCCATCGCCTTGCTAATCTTCGGATTCTTCAAAGGGCTGTTTCTGATCGGCATCGTGCTGGCATTTGGCTACGGCGTGTTGCGTCGGCGCGCAGCGCGTCGCCGTGCTTTGATCGTGTCCCAGATGCCCGCATTTCTGGAGGCTGGCTTGCGCGTGCTGCAAGCGGGCAGCACCTTGGAAGAATCATTGTCGCTTGCGGCCGATGACAGCCCGGACCCGATTCGCAAGATGTTCCAGTCGGTAGGTCGGCAAGTCCGCCATGGCGCGCCACTGGACGAAGCACTCTACGATCTCGCCGAAATTCACGGCGTGCGCGACGTCAAGGTGATGGCGCTTGCCGCATCCGTCAATCGGCGTTACGGCGGCTCTTTACGCAGCTTGTTCCGAAGCCTGATGGCGGCCATCAGGGCGCGAGATTCTGCCGCCCGGGAATTGCGCGCACTCACGGCTGAAACACGTCTGTCCGCTGTGGTGCTGGCTATCATTCCGCTGGCAATCTCTGCGGTTCTCTTTCTGCAGAATCCCGAGTTCTATACGCAGATGTGGGCAACAAGCGGTGGCCGCGCGGCCCTGCTGGTTGCCGCCGGTATGCAGCTCACTGGCGTTGTACTGATCTATCGCATGATGGGTGCCACGGAGGACAACGTCTGATGTCGCCGGATCTGTTTGCCGCACTGGTTGCGATGGGCATTGTTGCGGCGGTGGTCGCACTCGGCTCACTGGTCTACCTGTACTCGCGAACGGTGACCGGTGTGCGTGTTCAGCGCAGGCTCGATCCCCGCTCGGCAGAGGCCGCGGGCATGGATGGATCGACCACGAGTGTCCTGATCCAGTCGCTGGCGGATCAGGGCAAGAAAATCGAAGGGCTGGTGGATACCAGCAAGGAAAGCTCGCGGCTGCTCATACAGGCAGGGTGGCGCACACAGCGCGAGCGCGTCGCTTTTTACGCTGCCTCTGCGCTGACGCCGATTGTCTTTCTTGGGCTGGCCGCGGTGTTCTGGTACGCCGGTCCACCCAAGCTGACGCAGCCGGCGATGATTCTGATTTCTGGCGCGTTGGCATTGATGATGGGCCTACTTCTGCCGCGTGTTGTCCTGCGGAGAAGGGCCGAAGCACGTGTACGCCGCATCAAGTCGGAAGTGCCGCTGCTGATTCACCTGTTGGTGTTGCTGTTCGAGTCCGGCCTTTCGACTCGTCAGGCCTTCGGCAGCATGGTTCGCGATGGACGCGGCGTCTTGCCCGAACTGGGCCGCGAGTTTGAACTGGTTCTACGCCAGCTCGATGCTGGCGGCGATACCAACGAAGTGCTCAAGAACCTGGCGGCGGGCATCGATCTGGATGACCTGACCAATGTCTTGGCCCTGCTCAGACAGGTCGATCGCTATGGCGGCGAAGTACGGGACCCCTTGCTTGAAACGCTTGAGGTACTCGAAGAGCGGCGCACCATGGATATGCGCGAGATGGTCAATCTGATCTCTGGCCGCATGACCATTGTCATGGTGGGATTCTTTTTCCCGGCACTGCTGATTTTTGTGGCCGGGCCAGCCTTCATGTCCATCCTTCGCGCCCTAGGCGGTGGGAATAATTAAATGGCCGGGATGTTGATCAATCGCAGCCACTGGGGACTCCTGGCCGTCGCAGCCTGGATGGTCACCGGTTGTGCGGGCTTCGCCGTGCTGCAGGCAGAGAAGAATGTCGAACAGGCGATTCCGTCCGATACGCCGGAGAATCGCCGCAGCGTCCATGCCGATCTGATTCGCGGCATGATCGAGGGCAAGCAGTACTACGCCGCGATTGCACACATCGAGGCGCAGGTTGCGTCCACTGGTTCTACTCCGCAACTGCGTCTTTTTGAGGCAGAGGCGAGACGCAAGCTCGGGCAGGGCGCTCAGGCACAGCAGATTTATCGCGAGCTGTTGAAGGAGCCGGAGTACGTGGCCGAGGCCTATTACGGACTGGGCCTGATCAGCGCGAGCTCTGACCTGGCCGTATCGACCTGGCAATTGCAGCAGGCCGTGAATCGTCGTCCTGCCGATGCCGACATGCGCAATGATCTGGGCTATGCCCTGATGTTGTCGCAGCGCTATCAGGAAGCCCTCACCGAGTTGGCAACCGCCGTGGAACTCGAAGCCGGCAGCGGCAGTGCCAAGGCGCGAAACAATCTGATCGTATTGATGATGGTGACCGGTGATGAGCGCGCAGTGCGCCGCCTGGCTGCCGAAAGTGCGATGTCGGAATCATCTTTGAAAAAATTGCGCCAACAGGCGCAGTCCATCTCTCGTAGTTCAGCAGGCCGTGGCAACAGCTAAGGCAACCCGGAGTCCAACATGTTCGATGAAAATTCAAGCTCGCAAATCAAGGCCGTGATCCTCGGCGCAGCTATGTATGCCATCGCCAATGTGGCCAGCGCTGCGGAGCCGGGGGCAGACACACGCGAATGGATTGACCTGCAGACGGGCGGTAGCGCCGCCTCTCCCGAGGCCAGGCCAATGCCCGGTGATATCGCGCAGAAAACCTACCAACGCTTCGCTGACAGCTTCGCGCAACCCATTCCGGAAAAGCTCGGACGTGAGTCGTTCATTGAAGCCGGCGGAGAGTAGGCCGGTCGCGGCGCGACATTAAGCGTGACCTGAGCAAAGCAGTTTGGAGCGGGTGGGTAGCACCGCCCAAAGGAATCACGACACCAGCGGCTCATCACCTGTGCGGATCGCAGCCATCCGCACCCACCTTTGCCTGGATTGATCGAACTTTCCGCTAGCTGAAGCCGCGTGCGAAAGTCTCTATTGCGCGTCCTGAATCCGCTGTGTGGTCGCAATGATCGGGCGGTCTACCGTGATGGAGCGCATGACCACCTGCCCGGTGCCGGTCTGCACTCCCAGTGCCCCCAGCAGAGGATCGATCAGGTTACTGGCCAAGCCGTTAACAAGATCAAGCAACGGCTGGACGACCACTTGAATGGTGTTGACCAGCGAGCCTATGAGGCCGACCAAGCCGCCAGTCAAACCTGAACCGGTGGTGGTCGTGCTGAGGCCCAGATCCAAGTCTACGGAGGTGCTGGACGCGATGTCTTGTGGGTTGGCGTCAACAGGATCATCGGGCGGAATGCCCAGTGCTTCGTAGAACGGCGTCGCATTGCTGCCCTGACCCGGAATTTTCTCGAATTCGGTGACATCCATGGGCAAGGTGTTGGGGCCGGTCTGGCTTACCCCCAGACTGGTGGCATCCAGCGATGTGCTGAGCGATGCATGACCCAGACTCCCGATGGGAAGGCCGAGAAGACGCAGGTTTCGGGCATCAATGGAGACATCGGCAACCGGAATGCCGCCTGCGAGATCCAGATCGGGTGCATCCGCCGCATTACCGCTGAAGCTTGCGACAATGACGGTGGCTACGCCGGTCTCACCGCTAAGCTGCGCGATTGGGTTGCCGTTGTTCACGCCGCTTTGCGGACAGGAAATGCGATCAAGAAACGCCGATGCGCGAGCTACTTCCACGTCCACGCCGATCTTGAGTTCCGTGGCCACGTTGATGGTGGTCACGACGCCGGTCAGACTGCCAATCAGGCCAAGCGTGGTATTGATCAGCCCGTTCAGTGTGCCGGTCAAGCCCGACAGCAAGGGGCCGCCGTCAATGCGCACCATCAGGCGAATCTGCGCTGTCCTGGCAACTGCGTCGGGTGACCCGGGCTTGCCCGCACCCAGTACTGGCGGCTCGATGATCTTGAGGAATGTGTTGACCGACAGGCCCGCCACGTTGACCGGCAAGTCCACGGCAATAGGGTTTGCAGTGCCAGACGGATCAGCATTGGTGGCCTGCGCCAGTGCACTGATGACATCAAGCAGATTACCTACCGTTGCATCACCGGGTACGCCGCCTAATCCGGCAATCAGATTATCCAGAGTCGTGGTATCGGTGTTGCTTGCCAGATCTGCCAGCTCGCGGATGGCTGCGACTGTGCTCGCGCTGATGGTTCCAGACAAGCCGTCGGCAAGGGCGTCCAGGGTGTCAGACAACACCGGCGACTGTACCGCCAGCGCAAGGGGGTCTGAGAGGTCGGCGACGGTAAGGCCTAGGGCCAGAGCGAGATCTTCGACGGTGACGTTGACGTCTGCCAGGCCGTTGTAGTCCACCAGAGAAAGATTGACGTCGCCGCCCAAAGTGGCACCAAGGATGGCATTGAGCGCGCCCTCATTCAGGCTCGCCAGTCCGCTGCCGATGCTGAACGTCCCGACCAGCGGTTGTTCGGCGGTTGCGGATACTTCCATGCGACGGCTGTCATCGCCGGTGAATAGTTTCGTGAGGAAACCCGGGAAGGGGGCGCGCAAAGTGACGCGTACGGCGTCCGCAGATTCAATCTGGCTGGCATCTGTTTCAAGCAGTCTGCGCTGGCGGGTGGTGGCGCCGTTGCGGGTGACACTGGCCGCTTCCAGCGTGCCTGTATCAATATCCACATCGAGCGTACTAACCAGTTCGCTACCACCGTTGCGGATCAGGCTTTCACTGACGCGCTGTTCCAGTTGGCTGCGGATTTCGGCAGGCGTCATGCCCAGAGAGCGATCGCAGGCGCTGACTTCGCGCACGGCATCTAGGGCGGCAAGTGATGCCATCTTTTGGATCTGGCGGTTGGCCAGATAGATTCTGCCCACCTCAAATGCCGCAAATGATCCTGTGAGCAGCGCGCTGATTGCGATGACCACGTACACGGCAACGGCGCCGCGCTGTGCACGGGGAAAGGATCGCCGATGACGAGAGATCATGTGCAACTCCGGGACATGCAATTGTGGTGGCGCATTATGCGATGTGCGTCGAAGTCTCAGTTCCAAAGGCCGACGGACGCGCTATGCGGCACGACAACCGAACCGGCCTCCCAGCTTCTGGAGTGTTCCGAAATTCGACCTTTTTTCACGATCTGACACAAAAAGGGTGTTATCGCCATGAATAAAGGGGACATCAGGTTCATCTCTGCCTAAAATCAAGTCGTTCACGCCAGTTCAGCGTGTTCCGGAATCCTGACCGGTGCAGCTCAAAATACCTAAATTCAGATCGAGACATTATGTGGTGGTGGCCGGGCTGGTTGCTGCTGTTGTTCTCGGTGCACTCTCAGGACGTGCGCTTTTGCGTGGCAGCGAGCTGCAGAGCGATCTGAACCGGGGCAACGCCCTGAGCGCCGCCAGCCAGACGCTGACCCCATTGGTGGCATCCGGTGGTGGGCCGTTCCTGGTCGAGCAGGTGCGACAGCTGGTGCAGAGCGCTGAGCTGGGCCTGACCTATCTGGCGGTATCGGATGCCGACGGCACCGTTCTGGCAGTGGATGGTCGTTTCGAGTCAATCGCGATACCGCTGATCAGTGCCCTGGCCAAGCAGCGACTCCGCGCTTGGCTGTACCAGTTCACCAGCACGCGCGGCACCATGAGCCTGCAGCAGGGTGGGCAGGTCGTCGGCGAGATCGACTATGCCGTGGCCCCCGGTTACGCACGGGATGTCCGTGAGCGCGCGCTTGGAGAGTTGAGAGTGCTGGCCTGGATCGGACTGATCGTGGGCCTGATTGCAATGGCAGCGATGGGTCACCTGATGATGCGCAAACCTGATCGCGCGGATCCAAAGCTGATTCGTCGCAGCATTCAAGACCCACCGCAGCGGCGAACTGAGGATATTCCCAACCTCAGTGAGGAGGCGGAAATTACCTCGGCTTTGCGCGAACACGGCATTCACGCGCTGGATTCGCTCAGTCGTGCGCTGATCGTGGTTGATCGCGATGCCCGCATCCGTTTCATGAATCAGACTGCCGCGAAGATTACCGGCTGGCCCGCTCAGGAAGCGCGTGGCCGTCTGGTTTACTCTGTTTTTCATCCGCTGGATGAGCAGCAGGCGCCATTGGTGACACCGGCGGAATCCTGTCTGCGGGAAGGTCGCGAATACGAGCCCAGTGAGTTGTGGGTGCGCGCGCGTGACAACACAGTGCATGCCGTTGAAGTCATGGCGGCACTGCTCATGGATGGCGACGATGCGCAGGCCAATGGCGCTGCCATGGTCTTTCATGTCATTGACGAGCGGCGCAATCTCATCGATCACCTCAAGCGGCAGGCGCGCCTGTCTCTTGGCGTGATCGACCATCTAGTGGAAGGTGTTTTCACCACCGACAAATCTGGCGTCATCCGTTTTGCCAATGCCCGTGCGGCGCGCATGTTTGGTTATCCGCGTGAGTCGCTGGAGGGCATGAGCGTGACCAAGATGCTGCCGGTTCCGTTCCTGAATACGCCGGGTGTCACGCTGACTGACTACATCGGCGCGCGCTATCACAACAGCCTTCCCAAGGTGGCAGGTTGGCGCAACGACGCTACCACCTTCCCGGTGGAGCTGGTCGTCCAGCCGATGAGTGTTGAAGGCACGGAAGGCCTTGTGGTGATTACCCGCGACATCACAGAAAGGTTGCACAGCGACAATCTTGCGCAGCGTCTCGGGCGCCTGCTCGATTCGGCCGCCGAGGAAGTCTATATTTTTGACGCGCAGTCGCTGTACTTTGTCGAGGTGAATCGTGGAGCGCGGCGTAATCTTGGATATGCCAGTTCACAGATCCTGAGGATGACACCGCTGTCGATCAGCCGGGAGCTGGAAGAGGAGCAATTCAGCGCCTTTCTGACGCGTCTTCGCAGTGGAGAAGTGGAACACCTGAGCTACCGCTGCCGCCATGTGCGCGAAGATGGTAGCGACTACCCGGTGGAAGTGCGCCTCAACTTCTCTGGTGATGAAGAACCACCGATGTTCATGGCCATCGCCGTGGATATCAGCGAACGCGAATCCAGCGAGAACGACCTGCGACGTCTGGCGCATCACGATCCGCTGACCGGTCTGCCCAATCGCATGACGATGATGGATCGCCTCAATCAGGGCGTCATCGCTGCCAGTCGCAGCAACAAGATTGTGGGTGTCCTGTTTGTTGACCTTGATCGTTTCAAACAGATCAACGACAACCACGGGCACGATATGGGCGACGCCGTCCTGCAGGAGGCGTCTCAGCGGCTGGCTTCAATCGTGCGCGAAACCGATACCGTTGCACGGTTGGGTGGAGATGAGTTCGTCATCGTTGCCCAGGGCTTGCGCAGTGTTGATGACGCCGAAGCACTTGCACGCAAGGTGATCGAAATCTTCGAGGCGCGTTTTGAAATCGCGGAGCACAAGCTGCGTGTCACCCCTAGCGTGGGCGTCGCCCTGTTCCCGTTGGATGAGTCCGACGCAGAAGGTTTGCTGCGTCATGCGGATGCGGCCATGTACCAGGCCAAGCAATCCGGGCCGGGCCAGTATCGTCTGCACAATGTTGCGGTGTCGCCGGACAAGCGTCGGCGTCTGGATATCGAGCGCAATCTGAGCGCAGCGCTGACGCTGCAGCAGATCGAAGTCGAGGCGCAAATTGCGGTGGAACTCGTCCCAGGCCCTGGCGCGGGGCGTGCAAGTGCCGTGTTGCTGGATTTCTACTGGCAGCATCCGCGGCTAGGTCGTATTGCAGCCCCGGAAGTCGCCGCAGCGGCAGGCCGGGCAGGTCTGATCAGCGAGTTTGAACTCTGGATGATCTACAGCGCGTGCACCTTGTTTCCGCAGGGCGCGGAGGCTGATACGGATACGCCGCCCATTCCGGTTGTCGTCAACGTATCCGGCTGGCAGTTCAAGGACCCTGATTTCTACGAGCAGGTATATGAATTGATGGATCGTCATCAGGTACCGCCACGTCGTCTGATCTTTGCGCTCGACAGTGAAGGCATCTCCAACCTTGCCGACGCACCAGAGAAGTCCTTGCGGCGACTGCGGGAACGCGGTGTGGGCCTCGCCCTGCGCGGCGCGCCAGACCGTGTTTTTGCGGCACTTAACCGTATCCAGGGCCTGAGTCTGAGCCTGGTTCTGATGGGCCCGGAGGATGTCAACGTCGCTGCCGCGGACGAACAGGCAACCGAACGCCTGAGGCTGGCGATACTCGCAGCGAAGGGACTGGATGTTCCGGTGCTCGCTGACGGCATTGTTTCCGACGAGGGACGCCAGTGGCTGGTGACCCAAGGTGCGCGGCACGGGGCGGGTCATCTGCTTGGAGAAGCGATGCCTGCGCGAAGTCTGAGCCGGGAACTGGCCGCGCCGCGTATCAAAGCCGCCTGAGAATTTTTGCGCGGTCCGAGAGAGTAGTGGGACCATTGCGCAAGCCACCATGGCGCGGCGGCACTGTACCTGCAGGGCCAGCACGTTCAGGATGAACCCATGATGGATGAGATGACCCTTTCCAAGCCTGCCCAAAGCGCGCCTGTTGTGCAGGCGCAGCCGCGATCATCTGCAAGCATGCGCGGCGCCCTGATGCTCGCGGCGGATGCAGTCGATCATCTTTCAGGGCGCACGCATGAATTTCATCGTGCCATTTCCGACATGCCTTTTGCCGTCCTGAATCTGATTCCTGGCGTGAATCTGGGGAGCAGGGCAACGCGTGTTCTGCACGATGGCATTACCGACGGGGTGTATTCGTTGCTGCGTTCCGGTGCGCGTACCTTGTTTTCTCGTGCAGATGTTCTGGCGCGCAATATCGAATTCAAACGCGCACCGG
>TARA_R110000850_G_scaffold198217_2_pt1 | contig 61380 bp, 60 predicted proteins | sample TARA_R110000850 | Tara Oceans TARA_R110000850 (sample SAMEA4397586) | marine metagenome | biome: Polar Biome; feature: [SRF] surface water layer (ENVO:00010504); material: water (ENVO:00002006), including particulate matter (ENVO:01000060) such as... | depth 5 m
CGGGGTCTTTAGCGCGATTCGGCAGAAAAGCAAGGATATTAGTGCATTTCCCGATACCATTCTTTTTCCGAACCCAAGCCGCATGGATGCCGACCAGAACAGTTGAGCTCCTGATCAATTATGCCTTGGACTTCTTTGGCTTTTGAACAGTCTTTGGTAGAACCGTTGGATAGGATGATTCCAGGCAACGGAGCTAGCTCCCGGACTATTCTTAAGTTCTTTCGTAGATCGCTGTCAGACAGAGTTTCTCCTAATTCGGAAGCTTCCCACCGCCAACCTATATTTTGATCGGATACGGTTACGAATATCAGGGGGGTGGAGTGGTATCCAGCAGGGCTTGGCTTGTCCCACCCAGGCTTACTCAAATCACAGATTTGCATTCGTTCGAAATTTTGATCACCGCAAGATATCAATAGCCCGCAGGCTATAAAAGTTCCAAAAATGGAGCTTAATGATGGCAAGCAAGCGCCTCCAGCACATCATCGATCCGCGCGTGATCGCCGATCGCCAGAACATGACCGTCTGATTCCGCGTGCAGCGGCTCGCCGTTCCAGTCGCACATCATCCCGCCGGCGCCATCGACTATCGGGGCGAGGGCTGCGAAATCATGGAGCTTCAGGCCTGCTTCGCAGACCACATCGACATGGCCACTGGCGACCAGGCCGTAATTATAGCAATCGCCGCCATAAATGATCTTGCGCGGGGCGACCTTGCTGGCCAGGCTCATGAAATGTTCGGCATCATGTTCGTCAAACTGGTGCGGTGTGGTGGTGGCAAGGACGGCGTCCTTGAGCTCGCGGCACGGCGCAGATTTTGCCGGCTGGCCGTTGAATATGGTCGGGCGGCCGATAACGCCGACCCAGCGTTCTCTTGAAATCGGTTGGTCGATGATCCCGATCAAGGGAAAACCTTCCTGCATCAGCGCGATTAAAGTCCCGAATATCGGGCGACCGGCGATAAAGCTGGTGGTGCCGTCGATCGGATCGAGCACCCATTGGCGCGATGCGCCTTCGTTGCGGGTGCCGTACTCCTCGCCGATAATCCCGTCATCGGGCCGCTCGGCCTCGATGATCGTCCGCATGGCAGCTTCCGCTGCGCGATCCGCTTCGGTTACCGGGGACGAATCCTCCTTGGTTTCCTGGTCAAATTTCGCCCGGAAGAATGGACGGATAGCTTCGCCCGCGGCTTCAGCGAGTTTTTGCGCGAGATCGATGTCTTTTGGAGTCATTGGTCGTCCCTTAATATCAAAAAATGCTTTTGGCGAGCATCAACCAGACAATGACCAGGATAGCCGAAAAGGCCGGTATGCCCAGAGCAAACCAAATCCTGTAAAGCCGATAATATTGTGCTGGTAACACCGTTCCGTCTTGTACGGCGGTCTTTGCCAGATTTCGCAAGCGAATCTGGATCCAGACGACTGGGAGCCAGCACAAGCCAATGAAAACATAAAGGGTTAGTGACCAGACGATCCAAGGGGTCAGAATCGGCCATCCGATCAAATGGGCGAGCCAGAATCCGGTAACCGGTTGGACAACCACAGCCAGCGCGGTGAACAGAAAGTCCGCAATTACAACCGTCTCGGCAACATGGGCCACAAGCTTTGCGTCGCCGGTGCGGTGAGCCATCAACATGAAAAACGCGATACCTGCACCGGTCCCGATCAGAACCGTTGCGCCGATGATATGCAGCCATTGGGCGAAGAGAATAGTGGTGCTCATCTCTTGTCCAATGCAATCAGGCAGGTGATGGACAGGCCCATGGCGGCTAAAGCCTTGATCAACGGCGCTAATGGATCGAGCCATAACTCCGGCGTGAAAAGGGTTCCGCCAAATATATAAGCGAGAGTGATTATAACGGTTCCTGCGAGTGCCAAGCGCGCGGTGCTACGGAACAATAGGCCAAGGCCGAGAATGATGTCGGTCAGTGCCCCGCCGATGACTAGTAATTCTGCTGTCTGGTATGAAAGGGGGGATCGTGCCAACAAGGCAGCAGCTTCATCAACCTTGAGAAGACCCAATATTCCGGACCCCAGCCACAACAGAACAAGCGCAGCGAGAAACAGCGGGAACAGGAGCATCAGTCGCGCGTGGATGCGGTCCTGTTTGCCTGAAGGGAACCCATATAGAGTCTTTTCCAAAGGCATGGCCGGGCGACCAAGCAATTCTTCGGTTTGACGAGGATCGCCGTGCACGCCTCCCGCAAGCGCCTCCATTGCGTTGCTACGCATGGGCGAGCGCCACCCCAGCCAACCCAACCCGTCCGAAATTTTCGATGCCAGCCTCATCAAGCTTTGGGGGATCCGGACATGATGTCGAGCCGGAGCGAAGCTCAGCCATTCTCGATGGTGGGTAATGATGGCGTTCAATGAATGAGGCTTTTCCTCGACCAAATCAAAGGATCCGGATGATTTTTCGGGAACGGCGATTGCGTGCGCCACCGCTTCGACGACCTCAGATAGAGATATTGTTTGTATCTCGCCGAAATCCGCCAGATACGGCGCAAAATAGGGAATCGCCGCTGTCATCCGGATAAGCTCGGTCCCGCCGTAGCTGTTACGGCCGACGACCAATCCCGGGCGCAGGATTGTTGCGTTCAGCGACGAGGCGAGCAAATACTGGTCGGCCTGGGCTTTGCTATGCATGAAATCACTGGAACCCTGATCAACCGCTCCGCAGGCGGAAATCTGGATGAATTGGGAAATGCCAGCTGTTTCGCAAGCTTTGGCTAGTGCGATGATCGCCTTGGCCTGAGTGACGTTCACGTCATCCCTTGGGCCGGACTGCAAAACCCCACTCGCATTGATTACTATATCAAAATTTCGCACAAGGGGTGACCAGCTTTGCGGGTCGCAATATTGACCCAGATCGCCTTGGTGCCAGTCGATTTGCGGAAGAATGGACCGACCATAGGAGATGTTACGCCCAAAGCCTGTGACTTGATATTTTGCGTCTGAAAGCTCACGGGCAATGGCGCTGCCTATAAAACCATATGCCCCCAAAATCAGGATTGATTTTGGGGCTCTATCCATCAAGCCTTCAATCCCACAGACTGCTCACCGAGCTTTCATCCGCGATCCGCCTGATCGCTTCGCCGAGCAGCGGGGCAATCGGAAGAACACGGATTCTATCGGAATCGAGCGCTGATTGCGGCGCCTTTATCGTGTCAGTGATGATTAGCTTGCGCAGCGAAGATGCGTTAACCCGCTCTACCGCTTTGCCGGAGAGAACGCCGTGGGTGATATAGGCAGCGACGTCGGTGGCACCCGCCGCGATCAGCGCATCGGCTGCGTTGCAGAGCGTGCCGGCGCTATCGGCGATATCGTCGATCATGACGCAGAAACGGCCTTTGACGTCGCCGATGATGTTCATGACTTCGGAAACGCCGGCTTGTTCACGGCGCTTGTCGACAATGGCCAGCGGCGCGTTGTCGAGCCGCTTTGCCAATGCCCGGGCGCGAACAACGCCGCCGACATCGGGAGAGACAACCATGATATCCTTGTCGCTATGGCGCTTGATAATATCTTCGCTGATCACCGGCGCGCCAAAGAGATTGTCTGTAGGGATATCGAAGAAACCCTGGATTTGTCCGGCGTGGAGATCGACGGTCAGCACCCGGTCGGCGCCGGCTTCGGTAATCAGGTTCGCGACCAGCTTGGCCGAAATCGGTGTCCGTGGTCCCGGCTTCCGATCCTGTCGTGCGTAGCCGAAATAGGGAATGACTGCAGTGATCCGCTTGGCCGAAGCGCGGCGCAGGGCGTCGATACTGATCAGCAGTTCCATCAGATTGTCATTGGCCGGGTGGCTGGTCGACTGGACGACAAAGACATCCTCGCCGCGGACATTTTCGTGGATTTCTATGAAAATCTCGTCATCGGCAAAGCGCTTGACGCTCGCGTCGGTGAGTGGAATGCCCAGATATTCAGCGATTTCAGTAGCCAGCGGCAAATTGCTGTTGCCCGACATGAGTTTCATAGTAGCGTTCCTTGATCTGGCGGCCCGCAAGAATTTCGAACGGAACCTCATGACAATTTTGCGACCCTGTTAGACAGATGGCGGTCGAATCAAAAGTCCGTATTTGCGTTTATTTCGATTGCTCCGCACTGTGGCCCTTTCTATCAGGGCGCGATGACCGAGAAGCTTATCATCACCATGGCGCAATTGACCCAGAGCGTTGGCGATTTGCGCGGCAATGCCGACGCGATGATCGCGGCGCACGGCGCGCGGCCGGATAGCGACCTGATCGTGTTTCCCGAACTGCAGCTGATCGGTTACCCGCCGGAAGATCTGGTGCTGAAACCATCCTTGTGGGAGCGCGCAGAAGCGGAGCTTAACCGGCTGGCGGCGGCGACCGCTGGGCCGGGACCAGCAATGCTCGTCGGGTCGGTGTTTCGCGAAGATGGCAAGCTGTATAACGGTATCGCGCTGCTCGAAGGCGGGCATATCAGGGATGTCCGTTACAAGGTCGAGTTGCCGAATTACGGCACGTTCGATGAAAAGCGACTATTCGCTTCAGGCCCGTTGCCCGAGCCGATCATGTTCAAGGGCTGCAAAATCGGTCTGCCGATCTGCGAGGATGTCTGGTTTCCGACCGTCTGCAACCATTTGAAATCGCAGGGCGCGGAATTGTTCGTGTCAGTCCACGGCAGCCCGTACGAAATCGAGAAAGACGATATGCGTCTGGGGCAGGTGGCTACCCGGCGGGTGCGGGAGACCGGAATTCCGCTATTGTTCCTGAACCGGGTTGGCGGACAGGACGAAATTGTTTTCGACGGCGCCAGTTTCGTACTGAATGGTGACGCGGCTGTGATGCACCAGCTGCCCGACTGGGACGAGGCGATAGTCGATACCCACTGGTCGCGCGACGGTGGCGCATGGACTTGCGCGCCGGGAGAAATCCACGAACTGGATGACCATCCCGCCGATATTTACAATGCGATGATCGTTGGTCTGCGCGACTATGTGAACCGTAATCGCTTTCCCGGAGTTTTGCTCGGTCTGTCGGGTGGTATCGATAGCGCCTTGTCCGCTGCGGTCGCGGTCGACGCATTGGGCGCGGACCGGGTGTGGAACGTGATGATGCCATCGCGGTTCACGTCGCAGGAAAGCCTCGACGATGCCAAGGGTTGTGCCGATATGCTGGGCACGAGGCTGGACACGATACCGATCGGCCCGGCTGTCGAAGGCTTTGATGCCATGCTCGAGGACAGTTTTGCCGACAGCAATGTCGATATTACCGAGGAGAATATCCAGTCGCGGATTCGCGGCGTGACGCTGATGGCGCTCTCGAACAAATTTGGTCATATGCTGCTGACCACCGGTAACAAGAGCGAGATGAGCGTTGGCTATGCCACCATCTATGGCGATATGGCGGGCGGCTATTCGGTATTGAAAGACGCCTATAAGCTGACCGTTTTCAAACTCTCGTCATGGCGCAACCGCAACAAGTCGAGCCTGGGCCTGGGTCCTGACGGACCGGTGATGCCGGAAACGGTGATCACCAAGCCGCCAAGCGCCGAATTGCGCGAGGATCAGAAAGACAGCGACAGCCTGCCGGATTACGAGATTCTCGATCCGTTGTTGCACGGCCTGATCGAGGAAGAATTGTCGGTCAACGATCTGGTCGGACGGGGTTTCGACCGGGAAACAGTGGTGCGGATAGAGCGGCTGCTCTATATCGCCGAATATAAACGCCGACAGGCCCCGCCGGGCGTCAAGCTTGGCACCAGAAATTTCGGCCGCGACCGGCGCTATCCGATAACCAACGCATTTAGGACCGTATGACCATAAAAACCCGCTTTGCTCCGTCTCCCACGGGCCACCTTCATGTCGGCAATATCCGCACTGCGCTCCACAACTGGATGTTCGCGAAGAAAGAGGGTGGCACATTTCTGCTGCGGCTCGATGATACCGATGCCGAGCGGTCGAAGGAAGAATATGTCGAAGCGATCCGGGCCGATCTGGCATGGCTCGGGCTGACATCCGATGAAGAGCAAAGGCAGTCGGCGCGTTTTGACCGTTATGGGGAACATCTTGCGAAGCTGAAGGCGGATGGACGGGTCTATCCTGCCTATGAGACGGCGCAGGAACTCGACCTCAAGCGCAAGATCCAGCTCGGTCGCGGAAAGCCGCCGATCTATGATCGCGCGGCGCTCGACCTGACCGCAGAGCAGGTTGCTGCCTATGAAGCGGAAGGGCGTAAGCCGCATTGGCGCTTCAAGCTGGATCACGAAACGCCGATCACCTGGACCGACCTGATAAGAGGCGACCAGAATTTCGATCCGGCACTGCTGTCCGATCCCGTCATCCTGCGCGAAGACGGCAGCTGGCTCTATATGCTGCCCTCGGCAATCGACGATATTGAGATGGCAATCACCCATGTTGTGCGCGGCGAGGACCATGTTGCCAATACTGCGGTGCAGGTCCAGATGTTCCACGCGCTGGGCGCAAAGCCGCCGGAATTTGCCCATGAAGCATTGCTGGTCGGCACCGAGGGCAAGCTGTCCAAGCGGCTGGGTTCCCTGGGAGTCAGCAGCTTTCGCGAGAAGAATATCGAACCACAGGCGATTGTTGCCTTGCTGGCCCGCATCGGAACCAGTGATCCGGTCGAACCGATTGCCGATGTGCAGCAGCTGATCGCCAGTTTCGACTTTGCCCGTTTCGGCCGCGCACCAGCGCGGTTTGACGACGAAGAACTGGCCCAGCTCAACCAGAAGATCGTGCACCTGCTGGATTATGCGGATGTCAAAGGCCGCTTGCCCGAAGCAATGACCGCCGAGGCTTGGGCTGTCATCCGTCCGAACCTGCACGATATGGGCGATGTCGACCAATGGTGGCAGGTGGTAACGGGACCGATATCCTTGCCCGAATTCTCGCCGGAAGACCGGGAGTTTCTGTCGATCGCCCATGATAAAATGGAAGATTTGGAAGCATCTTTTGACATATGGAAAGACCTTACCGGAGCGCTCAAGGGAGCGACGGGTCGCAAGGGCAAACCATTATTCATGCCCCTGCGTCAGGCGCTGACCGGACTCGATCATGGTCCGGATATGAACGCCTTGCTGCCCTTGATCGGTCATGAGGGCGCGCTTGCCAGACTGGCCAAAGCCGCCACCTAACTAGTTTTATAATAAGGATTTTCTTCCCTCGCAGACACTTGTTTGCAAAATCTAATGTAATGGTATATCATAACTATTGACGATGGGGTCAGATAGTCAAACAGGCACAGGCCGCTTCGCCATTTCTTAGGATGGTTGAGAGGATAGGATCATGAGCTATGTTTCCGTTTACGAGAACAAAACGCCCCGTTCGAAAGGCGCGGCTATGGCGGTTGCCGTTCACGCGCTGATCATTGCCGGCGCGATGGCGATGCCTGAAATAGTGGCACCGGAGAAATTCGAGGGGACGATCTTCGCCTTTCCGGTGAAGGTTCAGACGCCACCCGAGCCGGTTATCGAGGACAAGAAGCCCGAGGTCGAAATAGCGAGTCCGACAAGGCAAACGCTGCCTGAACGGCCGATCAATATCGATGTTCCTGATCCGTTTGTTCCGGTCAACAATTACGGCGATGTCGAAATCAAAGCCGGGTTGGGCGGGCTTGGCGACGCCATTCGCATCGATCCGATAAAAATTGCGCCGGATCCGGTGATCGTCGGGGCCAGTCTGAACAGGCGCTATGCTGGCGATTTCCAGCCTGCTTATCCTGTCGGTCAATTGCGCCGCGAACGGGAAGGTATAGTCAGTGTCCGGGTGCTGGTCGGCACCGATGGCCGGGTGAAAGACATCCAGCTGATCGAATCACCGCATGAGGATTTCTGGACCGCAACGCGCAAACAGGCACTGGGAAAATGGCGTTTCACCGCTGCGACCCAAGACGGAAAGCCGATTGAAAGCTGGATGACGTTGAAAGTCCGCTTTGAAATCAACGGTTGATTGCCGGACCGGATGGCCGGTCCCACTTTTCCCGGCTCAATTTTTCGGGAAGGGCTGGTCATCCGGCTGCGGCCGCACTATTTGGAGCGAATGGGCCTGTTGAAAGATGTATCAGTAACCGGCGGCTTTGGCGACCTGATCGCCGTTTTTCGCCAGAGTGAACCGGGGGAGCGTCTGCTCCCGGCGGCGTTGGCGATTGCCTGTACGTCGCTCATTCTCTTCCTTTTCTGGCTCGATCCCCAGGTAAATACGTACACTTATGTACCGCAGGAGGTCATTTATGTCGAAAACTGGACGACTGACCGCACCGATGAGGAAATCCTGAAAGACCGCTGGGAAATCCAGTGTCTGAAGGACGAACTGGAAGCCAAGCGGGTGGAAGCGGTGAAATCGCTGGGACGGATGTCCGGCATGGATGTTGATGAAATCGAACGCGAAGCGATCGCGGCCCGTCTGGCGCGTGGTGAAGTTGAGGTGGAACGTCCCGCCGGTCTGCAATGCTAGATCCCATTGGTGATGCACAATATATGGCAGTGGCGCTGGCTCTGTCGGAGCGTGGCCGTGGCCGTACCGGTGCCAATCCCAATGTCGGCTGCGTCATCGTCAAACATGGCATAATCATAGGCCGCGGCTGGACCCAGCCTAGCGGTCGGCCGCATGCAGAGGAAATGGCGCTGGCTCAGGCTGGTGCCGCCGCCAAAGGCGCGGATATATATGTCACCATGGAGCCCTGTGCCCATGAAAGCAGCCGGGGGCCGACCTGCAGCAATTCGATCATCGACGCCAAACCCAAAAGAGTGATTGTCGCGACGCTTGATGCGGATGAACGGACACGGCGCAGAGGCATTGACCGGCTGGGTGATGCAGGCATTCCTGTTTCAGTCGGCATCCGCGAGCCAAAAGCGCGCCGCGCAATGGCCGGTTTTCTCTGCCGTCTTGAAAATGCCCGGCCGTTTGTCACCCTCAAACTGGCGATGTCGCTGGATGGCTGCATCGCGATGGCCGACGGGTCGAGCCAGTGGATCACCGGCGACCGGGCGCGGGCGCACGCCCATCTCGAGCGCGCACGCAGCGATGCCATTTTGGTCGGAGCCGGAACGGCAAGAACCGACAAGCCGGGGCTGGATGTCCGGCTTGAGGGCATGACTGATCGCTCGCCGCAACCAGTCCTGCTCGGCAATGATCCGGATATGCCGGCGCATTGGCTGCAGATTTCCGAACCGGCGGCGATAGCGGATCTCGCCGATATCAACTGGCTGCTCGTCGAGGGCGGCTCCAAAACCGCGACATCTTTCCTGCAAGCCGGTCTGGTAGACCGGCTGTTGTTCTATCGCGCGCCGATCATCATCGGCGGCGGCTTACCCGGCATTGGTGATATCGGGCTGGAAAAGCTCGGCGACGCCCACGGTCAGTGGCGGCGTAGCGAACAGCGCCAACTGGGGCAGGATATGCTTGAGATATATGACCGCGCAGCCTAGGTTCCGCTCGGTTTACGGCAAATATAGGCATAGAAAATAGGATCGCCCATGTTCACAGGCATTGTTTCAGATATCGGCATGATTTCGTCGCTCGACCAGCGCGGCGACCTGCACATGCAAATCCAGTGCGGCTATGACATGGCCAGCGTCGATATGGGCGCGTCCATTGCCTGCTCCGGCGTCTGCCTGACGGTGGTTGAAAAAGGCCCCGACTGGTTCGCGGTTGATGTCTCGGGCGAGACTCTTTCGTGTACGGCCCAGGGATTGTTTACCGTCGGAGGGCGGCTCAATCTGGAACGGGCGCTGAAGGTCGGCGATGAACTGGGCGGTCATATCGTCACCGGCCATGTCGATGGTGTTGGCGAAGTGGTTTCCAGCAAGATTGCCGGTGATTCGAGAGAGGTTGTCATCCGGGTGTCAAAAGACCTGGCACCGTTCATTGCGGCCAAGGGGTCAATCACGGTCGATGGAGTTTCGCTCACCGTGAACGCGGTCACCGATGACGAAGCCGGCGCGCTGTTCACCCTCAACGTCATTCCGCATACCGCTCAGATGACCACATTGGGCGATCTCGACAGCGGTCGCCCGGTCAATCTGGAGATTGACATATTGGCGCGTTATCTGGCGCGGATGGAAAAGGTCCGTTCGACAGCCTGACCCGGGGGCAGGCGACCCGTCAGTCCCTCAGAACGGCAACCATTTCTGTGTCTTGCTGAACTTCATATAGCCGATATTCGCGCCAAGCCTTAGGCCGGCTCCGAGCCGTACCGGAATCAGCACCTTGTCGCCGCTTCGCAAATAGCTGACGTGGAAGCCGCCGATGAAATAGGCCGCGCCTTCGCCAGCCGGGAAGCGCTGGTATAATTCTTCGCTATCATAGAGATTATAGACCAGCACGAAGGTATTGGCTGCGTTGCCGCCGAAATCAAAACCGATCGAAGGTCCGGTCCAGTAGACCGGGCGCTCGCCTTCTACCTTGTGGTAGAGTTTGCCCGAACCGTAGCGCAGGCCGACAACAAAAGCGCCGCTGGCTTCGCGTCCGGCGATATAGGCATTGGGACGGCCCTGCTTTTTCAGAATGTCTTCGATGACTTCAGCGAGGCCTTTCGCGCCCTTGCCGAATACGCCTTCCGCTGCGCCGATCAGATCATCGTCCTGATATGTATCGCTGTCGTCGGCGGGCACATTCGCTGCGCCGTTTGTCTGGGCCGCGCTTGTGGACGGATCATAAGGCGCAACAATATCCGCATTGATATCGCTGTCGAGTGCAGGATCGTCGACCATGCTCGGTCCCAAACTATCGGACGAAAAATTTCCGTCATAGTCGGGCGTCGCCAGATCGGCATCGATCGCATCATTCGGATCGATATTTTGCACCTGGGCGAATGCCGGCGACAGATTAGGTGCAGTGGCAAGGGCCAAAACAGCAAATAGCCCCAAAAATTTCTTCATGCACAACGGTAACATGGGTAAACTCCTTCCCAATACCAGCCAGTCACGGCCCTCGGCTGTTGCACATGACCACGCAATGAACGGACGACGAAATGAGTCGATTCTGCGGCGGTTCGAGTCTCCTGGTTAAAACCGCACGGATTACCGCCTTTTTTGATCCGTTTTCACAAGGACCACTTTACCCGTTGCAGCGAAGGCTGTGCATGGTTATAGCGCCTCCTCTAGCCAAGCTGCGTGGACACGTGGGTGAGCGGCTGAAACCACCTCCCTGCTAAGGAGGCAAGGGCCTCACGGTCCTTCGAGGGTTCGAATCCCTCCGTGTCCTCCATTTTTCTATTGAATCTTAACCGCCTCACGCATTCTGTCCTATTTGCCAGTCTGCCCGTCTCGCGATTTTTCCAAAAATCCGACCGGCCTTGATTCCATTCTGAATATTTTTCTGCTGGCGTCGTTGTAGCTCAATAGCCCTCCGGGGCCAGGGTTCAAAAATATCCTGTGCCACCTCGAGTTAAAACGGGCCGATAAGGACAGAGTTTTGAAACCGCTTCAGTTTCCCGAGCATTGTCAATTTACCGCGCTGGCATGAAACTGAAAACTTGATCATTATCTGGAATTTCTCTAGCAGCCGCTGTCAATCTCTCGCCTGTTATGGATAAAGCGGGCAGCAAAGATGCGGATCGGTTAAATGCCCAAAAAGAAAAATAACTATGTAAGTCGGTTTAGCCATGACTGGCAATTTTGGCTATTGTGCGGGTTTCTCGTAGCCGTTTTTCTAGTCGGAGGTAGCTCACGTGCTGACGTTTCTTCGCTAATTCTTCTAAGGCCTTTGGCTATAGTGGTCTGCGCAATTGCCCTGATTGGGTTGCGATGGGATGATGTCAAATCGCACAGTTTTCTGTTTGCAATTGCGTTCGCTATTTTGCTCGTACCCGTCATTCATCTGATCCCGCTGCCACCATCGATTTGGCAACATCTGCCGGGACGTGATCTGGTGGTTGAAATTGATAAAATCACTAATCTGCAAAATCAATGGAGGCCAATTTCACTCGTACCGACAGAAACCTGGAACGCTTTTTACGCGTTGTTCATTCCCTTAGCGGTCTTTCTTTTGGCGGTGCAGCTTGATGCAAAGCATAGATTTAAGCTTTTGCCGTTGTTGATCACGATCGGATTGGTTAGCGGTCTTTGGGGGATTATTCAGATAATCGGCAATCCGCACGGACCGGCATATTTATACCGGACAACGAATAGTGGTTCGGCGGTCGGCTTGTTCGCGAACCGCAATCATCAGGCAGTATTCCTCGCAATGCTCTTTCCCATGCTGTCTCTGTATGCCAGTACAGGAATTAAGGGTGAAGCGCAGATGAAGTTTCAGACTGGTGTAGCGCTCTCCATTGGCGCGCTGCTTATTCCTTTAACGTTGATTACCGGATCAAGGGCCGGTCTTGCCGCAGGAATTATAGGAATGCTGTGCGCGGCGTTGCTTTATCGTAAGCCGAAACTAAACACACCAGTCAAGCGCAAGGTGCAAAAATTCAAATGGCAGTATGCCGTGGGCGCTTTTGTTGTTTTATGTTTGACGGCGCTTACTGTACTAATGTCGCAGGCGCAGGCCTTGCAGCGTCTCGCCCAGTCGGACCAGTCAGAAGAGCTGCGCTTTAAAACCTGGGGCTTGATTGCCAGCAAGGCATGGGAATATTTTCCTGCCGGTTCGGGTATCGGTTCTTTTGTCGAAGTGTATAAAATATTTGAACCCGCTGCATTGCTCAGGAGCAGCTATTTCAACCATGCGCACAACGATTGGCTGGAACTTTATCTGACTGGCGGACTTCTGGCTTTGGTTGTTCTTATCATCATAATTGTCGCCTTTACACGCTGTGTGAAACTTTCACTCAGCGAGAAATTGACGTCGGGTCGACGGGTCGCATTCAGTCGGTTGGGTGCTGTTGTGATACTGATTTTTGCCTTGGCGAGTCTGGTCGATTATCCACTACGAGTTCCGTCTTTGGCATGCGTTCTGGTGATTGCAGCGCTGTGGCTCGGCGATATTACCAAGCCAGCGCGGCAAACCGTCAGTAGCTTCTAACATGTTCTTTTTTCTAACTTTACCCCGTTATAGAATTTGGCCAAAACATAAAATCTTGAGGCTATCCTTGACTGTAACTATAATAATCTCAAGAGGTCTGGCATTGGCGTAAATATTGTCAATAACCCAATCACGCGCCGGCATTTTGAAAATTCCAAACAGGTCGTTGTTTCCGAGTACCATTCTTAAATTTTGCGCTGTAAAAAAAATGAACGTACACAATCGCTTTGTGATATCGAGATTAAACTTATGTTGAAGAGTGCCCCTGAAATGGCTGATATAGTCGATGACCATGATGAAAGTCGGGAGGACAGTATCGCGCCGCCAATATTGTTACAATATTGGGAAGCTGCGAGGCGCTGGAAGTGGGTACTTGCAGGAATTATAATTGCAGCATTGGTCATGGGGCTAATTCTCACTTTGCTGGCGACCCCTAAATATACGGCCACTTCACGGATAGAGATAAGCCGTGAAGACAAGAAGGTCACAAATGTGCAAGGGGTGGAATCGACCGACGCCAGCGGTAACTTGGAGTTTTACCAGACCCAATATGCTCTGCTCGAAGCCCGCTCTCTTGCAGAGAGGGTATCACGGCAACTGAGATTGGCGTCGGACGACGATTTTTTTGCTAAGCATGGGGTAAATCCCGATGATGAACTGGGGCTTTTCACCCGGAAGGCAGAGTCGCTGAGCGCTGAAGATCGCGCAAAGCGCGAGGCCAAGGTTGTAGAGATATTACAAGATAATATCAGCATCACGCCGGTTCGAGGTTCTGCGCTTATTGATATTAGCTATACAAGCGCTGGCAGCGGTCTTTCCGCCCGTATCGCAAACGCTTGGACACAGCAGTTTATCGAAACCAGTATGGATCGTCGCTTTGCATCGACTGTCGACGCCCGTAACTTTCTCGAAACGCGTTTAGCAGAGCTGCGCATCCGGCTTGAAAAATCGGAACGCGATTCGGTTGGCTATGCTTCCAGAAAGGGCATTATCAATTTAGGCGGCTCAGAAGACGGATCGCAACGCGACGGAACGCTTGTTTCAGCCGATCTACAGGCGCTGAATACTGCTTTATCGGAGGCTATTGCCGACAGGGTCAAGGCAGAAAGCAAGGCAAGTGTAGGCGGTGAACGTGGAGCTACAACCGAAGCGCTCAACAACCTCGCAATTGGCCAATTGCGTCAAAAGCGTGCGGAGGCAGCTGCTCAATATGCTAAGCTGTCTGTGCAGTTTGAGCCGGGTTACCCAACACTCAAGGCGCTCGCTGAGGAAATCAAGGTACTAGATGCCAATATTACGCGAGAAGAAAATCGCGTGACTAGTAGCCGTAGTGCTGAATATCGTGAAGCAGTCCGGCGCGAAAATAAACTACGCGCTAAAGTAGAATCCATAAAAGACCGACGTGACCTGGAGCAGCGGGATAGCATCCAGTATAATATCTATCTGCGTGAAGCTGATACAAACCGTCAATTATATGATGCCCTATTGCAGCGGTTCAAGGAAATCGGAATCGCGGGAGTCGGCACCAACAATATTGCAATCGTAGACGCCGCCCAGCCGCCTGAAAAACCGTCATCACCAAAAATGCTTGTCAATATGGCGCTTGCCCTTCTCGGCGGGTTGGGCCTAGCTGCGGCCACAGTTTTTGCTCTGGAACAAGTCGACGAAGGGCTGCGAGATCCTGGTCAGGTTGGCCGGATATTCAAATTACCGCTTTTGGGCAGCGTGCCGGATGTCGGAGACGAAGACGTATTGCAACAGCTCAAAGATCCGAAGTCCGCATTGTCGGAAGCCTATCTCAGCATACGTTCGAACCTCGCCTTTTCAACTGACCATGGGGTCCCGCGGTCACTTATGGTGACGAGTACACGTCCTGCTGAAGGAAAAAGTACCACAAGTCTGGCCATCGCCACTATGCTTGGTAGAACCGGGAAGAAAGTGCTGTTGCTGGATGCCGATATGCGTTCTCCTTCCATGCACGTATTCCTGAGCTCTTCAAATGAGGGAGGGGTTAGCAATTATCTGGCTGGCGAAGATGGCTGGCAGCAATTAGTGAAGCACACTGAAATAAAGGGCCTCGACTTGATGCCTGCGGGTCCCATGCCGCCAAGTGCTGCTGAATTGCTCAGTAGTGATCGCATGTCTAACCTAATGACGCAATTGTTAGAAAAATATGACCATATCGTTATCGACTCACCTCCGATATTGGGTCTCGCGGATGCCCCTCTTCTTTGTCGTACCGTGGAAGGATGTATCTTTGTGGCCGAAGCTGAGGGTGTCGCAATACGTGGCATAAAAGCTTCGCTCGGTCGATTGCAGTCGGTTCAGGCTCATATTTTCGGCTTTGTGCTTACCAAACTCGAGCACCGTCAGGCTGGTTATGGTTATGGCTATGGATACGGCTATGGCTATGGGCAGCCGGAAGAAGCAAAGGGATAAATTGAAATGCGTTGGCTGCGCTATGTAGTAATTGCTATTCCTGCTTTGTGGCTTGCTTACGCTTCGGCGAGCTATGCGCTCACGCGACTGGTGCCGGGTCCGGATTATACCGTCGGAGCATTTGGCAGTGGGTTTGCGCCAATGATTTACGCAGACCGTCAATTACCAACCACATTGGATGATATCGATGCGTCGAAACTTTTGAAGACTGCCCGACGGTCACTCGAAAGCGAACCGCTGAACCCGCGGGCGGTTAGAGCATTCGCATTGAATGCTAGGAGCCAAAAGAACACCGAAAGTCTTTTGCGTTACGCCGACCTGTCGCAACGGCTATCGCGACGGGATGTACTCAATCAACTCTTGCTAATTGATGGAAAAGCGAAGGATCCGGGCACCAAAATAGAAGATATTCTGGTGCATTATGATAATATTCTACGCGTCGCCCCCAGGCTGACTGAGCAGCTATATCCAGCATTGGTAGGGGTAATGGCCAATCAACAAGCGTTCGATGGAATTGCGGCATATGTGATAAAGAAAAGGCCTTGGGCAGAAAGCTTGATGTTTGAAGCCTTGCCTACGGAATACGGACCGAACGCTGTTGTCGAGATTTTAAAGCTCGCGAACAAGGGAAAAAAAATTGATCCCTCTGACCGGTTAAGCAAGACATTGTTCGACCGGCTATATGCTCAAGGTGATTATTCGACTGCAAAGTCTCTGTTTCTCCGAATGAAAGATGTAGAGCCAGAATGGTTGTCTTCGACGAAATTCGTCTCTGCCAGATGGCAAGATAAATATGGGCCGCTGGTATGGCAATTCAGCAATGATGCGAACAGCGGCGCCGATCTGGTGCCGGGGCGTGATGCTGGTAATCCGGCCATCGAGGTTTTTGCATTAAGTGGCGTTCGTGGGACACCTTTACGCCGGTTACTGTTCCTAAAGCCGGGCAACTATAAGTTCACGCAGGAATATGAAGTGTTTCAATCCGGCATGAATGCTGATGCCGGTTGGACCCTGGTCTGCGTCGGAAAAGCGTTTGAATCAGGGCAAGCGAACGAACTCATGTCCGTATCCACCGACGTCGGCAATACTCAAAAGAAAATGACACATGCTTCCGACGTAAAAATAACCTGTCCGGTTCAACATTTGAGATTCTCGGTTGCGGGCGGCGATGGTCAATCTGGTTTAACCATGCGCTTGTCAGAAGCGAACTTCACGGAATCCTGACGCGCTTTTTGGTCGGAATTGGCGCTTGTGTCTGATCAATTAACGTAGGCAGAATCTTAAAATATTTCAGTCTATTTGATCAGGTGCCGTATAGTAAAATCGAGTCCGCACTGAGAATTGTGCGACCCGAACCATCGGTGATAATGCAGAACCGCTGCCACCGTTTTCTCGATGGCTTGCATCGTAAAGCCTTATCGCAACTGGAGGCGGTGAACGAAATGCGCAAGATTGGCGAACGGAAGCCCCAGGTTCAGCCCACGAACGATGAAGATGGGATTCTCGATCACAACGGGACAACAAGACGAAGACTGTTTTATGGAATTGCCGGCACGATGGTACCTGTGTTCACTCAAGCGAATACAGGCAATCGTGTCGCCGCCCCGATCGCCTATAACAGCGTCGAGGATTTAAAATCGGCGAGTGTGGCGCTGAAAACCGCGACGCTCGTCCAAGATGGGCAACGCGCTGAATATTGCGTCACTTCCGCTGATGAAAGCGCCAACCCACTGGCGATAGCATCCGATACCGCAGGCTATTATTGGGTGCCTCTAGGAGCCGATGTTATCGGCTTTAAACAAACGGGTGATGAAGCAACACCACATTCTATAGAATCTAGGATGCAGAAAGTATTTCTGGCTACGGATCATGGTGCGGTTGGAGATGGTAGTGATGAGTATAAAAAGATTGCTAGCACCCTGAGGGAGCTTGACACTCAAGATGGTGGAATTTTGATATTCCCCATGACTGCGTCTGGAGGCGTTTTCGGATTGAGGGAAACGCTACAAATTCCCGAAAATGTGACGGTTAGCTTTCAAGGTGGCTGTGCCAAAATACTGGGAACAACTACTTATGATGCGGCGTTTATCGGTGTCCCGGGGGCAAAAAATATCAGAGTGGAAAATCCGCAAATCGATTGCAACGATATTCCCGGTGCCTGCGGCATCATTATGCGCAGGGATAACCCGCAATTTATTGTCGTCGGCGGCGTCATTCGAAACTGTGCCCATGACAAAATCCGAAAAGGCGGGCGCGCGATCAATATCGAAGCTGGTGTTAATACGACGACTTACGGTTCTCGCAATGCTGTCGTCTTGGGAACCGTTGCTCGTGATTGCTATGAAGCAATTTCGGTCTCGGGTGGATCACCATATCAGAGAGAAAGCAACATCCGCGTGGATATGGTCGCAGAAAATTGCGAAAGCGCGATAAGTGGGTTCGGTAACGCCGATGGCTATCCACACGGTCCCAGAGATATGGGCGGCCACATAACTATGACAGCCCGCAACTGCGGCAAGGCGCAAACCTACGATCGAGAACACGGGGTAATAAACTGCGACAGGGCAGCAAATCTCAAAATAGACATTCAAGTCATGAATGATGCGGACTACGGCGCAGTAGGCTCTCTGTTCCGTGGGGATGCTTCCAACGTCGTTCTCAATGCACAAATGACCGGCGATATCTCACGAGCCCTATGTGACTTTGCCAGCTATCAGGAAGCGGATGCGATTGATGAGGATGCTACATGGACTGCTTCAAGCAAGAGATTAAGCTCATTGGACAGCTCTTTCACTATTAAGCACACCGGCACCGCAGCCGATCTGGTCAACCTACCCATATTTGCTGAAAACTTTCTAATCAACTGCCAGTTCTACCTTTATACTGACGTGGTCCGCACCATAAAGCCGATCAATGCACAGATGGCAAACAAGTCGACATGCTGGCTATTCGTGCAAAATAAAAATTCAAATGCCATAGTCCAGGGTCACGCCAGCAACATTGGTTCGACGTTGACGTTTGCCGATGTGGCGAATCTTCGGTGGGACGCCGACCCTGGTTCGTTAAAGGCGCGACTTGTATTCCAGGGAGCCACAGGATCTATATTGGATAGTTATAACATATCTGGCTTGAAAAAAAACGGCCCTGGAGATTTTTCGGTTAATCTGACCGTCCCTGCGCCCAACAATCATTACACAGTCCATGTGAGTGCAACGCCAGAGTCGACCTCAACTTTTCAGAACGATATCGTTGTCGGGAAGGTTAGGGCTGAATTTCAAATTGGTACATTCAGCGGTGGAGTTGCCATAGACAAGGACACGACCGAAGTATCTGTTTTCTGGTGACCAGGAACCGAGGAGCGTTGGAAGTAAACTGGTTAACTCTTGGAATATACGCGAGCGCAACAGCGAGCATATCGGCCTCTCAATTCTGAAGGCTGAGCCGTATCAGAATTGTTCTGCGTATCGACATCTTGCGCCCGTCGTTTTTTCCCAAACTGGAGGAATCAGGAGGGTTGAATTTCGGACGCGCTCGAAACTCCGGCTTGCTCAAGAGGCAGGTATTTTGACCTTGAAACGGCCAAAAATTCAGACTAGTGACATGCCCCATAATCCATGAAATGGCTGCTTGCGCTATAACATTTGCGTCTCTTGAGTGAGGGCAATTCAAATAACTCTAGAGATAACGGGTGATCGGCTAAAAATGAGTGATGCTAATAAGAGAAAAGGTATCGTCCTGGCGGGTGGTTCGGGAACAAGATTATATCCATCGACGCAGGTGATTTCCAAACAGCTTCTTCCAGTCTATGATAAGCCAATGATATATTACTCGCTGACTACATTGATGTTAGCGGATATTAAAGAAATTCTTATTATTTCAACGCCAGAAAGTATTGATCAGTATAAAGCATTATTAGGATCGGGCGAGCAGTTCGGGATATCGCTACAATATATGATTCAAGAAAAGCCAAATGGATTGGCTGAGGCCTTTTTACTTGGTGAAGATTTTGTTGGTGACGATCCATCGGCTCTCATTCTCGGGGATAATATCTTCTACGGGAATGATCTTCAGACTTATTTGACCACTTCTAGCCGCAGGTATGACGAAGCGACTGTTTTCTCTTGCCGTGTCAACGACCCGGAGCGCTATGGGGTTGTTGAAGTTGACGAAATGGGGCGTGCGATTTCCCTTGAAGAGAAGCCCGCTGTTCCAAAATCCAACCTCTGTGTCACAGGTCTCTACTTTTACCCTCCAGGTGTTGCGGAGTATGCCAAACAAGTGGAATATTCGCATCGTGGCGAGTTGGAGATCACCGATCTGAATCGGCTCTATATGGCAGAGTCGCGTTTGAATGTTGAGGTGCTGGGCAGAGGATTTGCTTGGTTTGATACGGGAACGCACCAATCTCTCTTGGATGCCGCTCAGTTCATCGCAACGATTGAGCAACGCCAGGGTCTGAAGGTGGCTTGTCCGGAGGAAATCGCTTTCCGTAAACATTGGATCGACCACGCAAGGCTGCTGGCGGCGACCGAGCGTTATGCCAAGTCCCAATATGGCGATTATCTGAAGCTACTTAGCGACGGTGTCGTTTGATGATTGTGGAAGATACGCCGCTTGAAGGCGTCAAAATAGTCACTGCGACAGTCCATGAAGATGACAGGGGTCATTTTTTCGTAAGTTATAATGACGCCGAAATGGCAAAGCATGTCGGAACTCCGCCTTTTGTGCAGGATAATATCTCATTTTCAAAACGGGGTGTATTGCGGGGGCTGCACTATCAGACGGTACACCCCCAGGGGAAGCTGGTGCGCGCTATATCCGGAGAGATTTTCGACGTCGCCGTTGATATTCGGGTGAATTCGCCGACGCGAGGGCAGTATGTAGGCGTCGTTTTGTCGGCAAGCAATAAGCTAGCCCTGTGGGTGCCGCCCGGATTTGCGCACGGGTTTCTGACCATTTCGGATTCGGCGGAAGTCTTGTATAAGGTAACAGATTATTGGGACCCGGCTTCCGAGCGCACCCTCAGATATGATGATCCGTCGGTCGCGGTGAACTGGCCAGAGCTTGCGAGCTCTGACTTGATACTGTCGCCAAAAGACGCAGATGGGTTGTATTTTGAAGATGCGATCCAAGAGCTCAAAGATTTGGGAGTTTAGCCAAAATGACGATAGCTGTCGGTACGAATGTCAATTTCAATAATGAAGGCCCACTGGTCGTAATCGGCGGCGTCAATGTGCTTGAAACCTACGATATTTCTGCGCGCGTTTGCGAAGCATTTGAACAAAGCTGCAACGAGCTTGATATCGGTTATGTTTTCAAGGGAAGCTTCGACAAGGCTAATCGATCCGCGCATGATTCCTTTCGTGGTTTCGGGATCGACGAGGGTCTCAATATTCTATCGAAGATCAAAAGTGAATTTGGCGTGCCTGTGATCACGGACGTTCATGAAAGTGCGCAGGTACAGCCCGTCGCTGAAATCGCTGACATCCTTCAGTTGCCTGCTTTTCTAGCACGTCAGACTGACCTGGTGAAAGTGCTTGCCGGCGCGGGCCGGCCGGTTAATGTGAAGAAACCCCAGTTTATAAGCCCCAGTCAAATGAAGCATATTGTCGATAAGTTTTCGGCTTTTGGTTGCGACGATGTCATTGTGAGCGAGCGCGGTAGTTGCTTCGGATATGATAATCTGGTCGTGGATATGCTCGGTTTCGGGGTGATGAAGAAGCAATCTCCGCAAGTGCCTCTGGTTTTTGATGTTACCCATGCGCTGCAGATGCGTGATCCTAATGCAGCAGCATCTGGTGGGCGCCGTGACCAGATATTCGAATTGGCCCGCGCTGGTGTGTCCGTGGGCCTGGCCGGCGCTTTCATTGAAGCTCACCCGGATCCGGATAATGCAAAATGTGACGGGCCGAGTGCCATTAACCTCGAGACTATCCCTGTCCTTCTCAAGCAGATTAAGGCGATTGATGATATTGTTAAAAACGCTCGTTAAGGGTCGTTGATTTGCTCCGCCGATTACAAATTTGGCCCTATCGCCAGAGACTGAAATCGCTAGAGGTTGTGTTTGTTGACGTTGACGGGGTGCTCACAGACGGGTCCCTTTTTTATGGTGCGCACGGGGAGGAGATCAAACGATTTCATGTCCGTGACGGAGCAGGAATGAAGATGCTCCAGGCAGCTGGTGTACATGTCATCATGATCTCGGGCAAAGATAGCGTTGCGCTACGGTCGCGCGCAAAAGATCTGGCAATCGAGCGCAGTGAATTCGGCGTCGCCGACAAGGAGGAGGCCTGTACAAGGATCATACAGGCTCTCGGTACGCATTCAGACCGCTGTGCTTTTGTCGGTGATGACACTATAGATCTTGGCGGATTTCGCGCATGCGGCCTTGCCCTTACCGTTGCCGATGCACCGAGTTATATTAAACGACAGGCTGATTTGGTGCTTAAACAACCGGGAGGTGGAGGCGCATTCAGGGAGCTGTCCGATTTGATATTGCTCGTCAAAGGTCTGTCCGCAGTATATCAAACGCATAAAGGTTATCTCGAACAGATAGATAATATGGGACAATGATGATTTCAGAAAAAAGTGTAAAACCTATCGAGTTTCAAGACATTCTGAAACTGGGAACCCAGACGATTGATGACGAAATAGCTGCCCTCGCAACAATGCGGTCGCGTATGGGCGATAGCTTTTCGGAAGCTGTCGATACGATTATTCGATCTGAAGGGCGGATCGTAGTGGTCGGGATGGGCAAATCCGGCATTATCGGAAAGAAGTTGGCGGCAACCTTTGCCTCCACGGGAACGCCGTCCTTCTTTGTGCATCCCGGGGAGGCATTCCACGGTGATTTGGGAATGATTCAGCCTGCTGATGTAGCGCTGCTCATTTCCAATTCAGGTGAAACCGAAGAAATTCTCCGGATACTTCCGTTTTTCGCTCACCAGGAAAACAAAGTAATCAGTCTTACCGGTAAGCCCCAGTCAACTCTTGCGGAACATTCCGATGTCGTTCTTGATGTCGGTGTCGAGCGGGAAGCTTGTCCTAATGATTTGGCGCCTACCAGCTCGACCACATGCACATTGGTCATGGGTGATGCTCTGGCGGTAGCGCTGACCACCATCCGTAATTTCCAGCCTCATGACTTTGCAAAATTTCATCCAGGCGGTCTGCTCGGGCGTCGTTTGCTATCCCGTGTGAAGGATGTGATGATCAAGGAGCCCCTTCCCTTTGTCGCAAAGCACAATGGCGTTTTGGATGTCATCAACACGATGACAAAATCCCGTTTGGGCGTTGCACTGGTCATCGAAAACGACCAGTTGGTCGGTATCATCACGGACGGTGACTTGAGACGTGCTATTGAAACGAGCGGATTTTCAGCTTCCGTGGTTGCTTCGGATATTATGAATCAAGACCCTCAGACTATCATGTCCGATGAAATGCTGGTCGCTGCTGAAGATCGCATGCGGGAAAGCAGAATTGGTTGTCTGGTTGTGGTCGATGATGCCAAGTCTGTCGTTGGTGTACTCCAGATTTTTGATTGAGAGAATAAGATGATCAACCTTTTTGAACCTAATCTAGGTCAGCCCGAATTGGCAATGCTGGAAGAAGTGGCGGCTACGAAATGGCTTGGTAGAGGCAGCTATGTCACCCGGTTTGAAGAACTATTTTCTGACTTTCAGAAAGTCGGCCGCGATCAAGTCCACACGATAGCATGTTGTACCGACGCCATTTTCGGCGTTCTTGATATATTGGGAATCGGCGGGGATGATGAAGTTATCGTTCCGTCGATTTCCTTTCCCGCGATCGGTAGTGGTGTGGTCAAGTCCGGTGCTAGGCTTGTCGTCGTTGATTCCTGTGCGGAGACCGGCAACGTCGACCTCAAGGCTTTGTCGGAAGCGCTGACCAAGAAAACGAAGGCGGTATTCATAACCCATTATGCCGGCATTCCTGTTGATATTCAGCGTATCCGGAAAATGGTTGGCGATGATATTTTTATTCTGGAAGATGCAGCCTGCGCTTTGGGTTCTTTTAAAAATGGCCGGGCTGTAGGTACCGAAGGCGACTTTGGCTGCTGGTCTTTTGACGCGATGAAGTTGCTGACTTGTGGTGAAGGCGGCGGTCTTTATTTTTCAAACCCCGAGCATGTCATGCAAGCCAAGGAATATTTTTACCTCGGGCTGCCTGCTCAGTCCAAGAGCGGTATTGATCGTCAGGGGACGGACGATCGCTGGTGGGAATATCAGCTGACAATGCCCGGCCGGAGGTCGGTTTTCACAAACGTCAATGCAGCTCTCGGAATTCCACAGTTCAACACTCTGGACGCTGCGCTGGAGAAACGTGTTTCTATCAGGGAGCGCTATGTTGCCTGTTTGGACAGCGTCGGGGCCAAATATGTCGAGCAATCTGAAGAAGGGGTTACCTATTCCAATTACTTCTTCACCGTTTTGACGCCTGATCGAGACAAGCTCGCAGGCCATCTCAAGGAGCATGATATCTATTCGACGTTTCGTTACTATCCCCTACATCTGATCGGCATTTTCGACCAATATTCGCGCGAATGTCCCGGGGCGTACCAATTTAGCGAAACGGCACTCAACATTCCCATCCATCAGAACCTGTCCGACGACGAGGTGAGCCAGATATGCGAGGCTTTGGTGGAGTTTTTTCGGTGAGAATGCCTCCACTTGATTCCCGCATATTCTGGGGGGTCAGACATTTGTTTTACAAGATGATAACGGGGCGGTTAACGGGGGTCGGGTATATAGGGCGCCCGATTTTCTTTATCGGACGCCGCAAGTTTTATGCTGGAAATGGTTTGGGTCTTTTCCCCGGTGCGCGGATTGAAATTACAGACGGCACTTTGGAATTTGGCAACAATGTCAGAATCGGGCATAATCTGTTTATCAGTTGTGCCTCTTCGCTCAAAGTCGGGAGCAATGTGACAATGTCTGCAGGTGTCTTTATCAGCACGACTGAAAATAAAGTACAGAATGACAAGTTAACCCCGTTTTCCGAATGGCCCATCTTTGAAATGCCTGTTGAAATAGGCGATAATTGTTTCATCGGATATGGAGCGGCAATTTTGCCGGGCACGCGGCTCGGGAAAGGTTGCATTGTCGGGGCTAACGCCGTTGTTCGCGGTGAGCATCCTGACGGGACGATAATTGCGCCAGCTAAATCGGAACCCATAGGAATACGAAGTTGGACGTAATTTTTTTCGGCCACGACATTACTTACAGTCGGCTGGCTCGGGCGCTCGCAGACGAATTGCCTCCGGAATTCAGGCTGGTCTTCTACTGTAATAAACCAGGTCTTGCCTGGTTCGCCCGCAGGATATTGGGACTACCGACGATAAGGGCGGGCAGCGGACGCTTGTCAAGCCGACATAAGCCGGTTGATAAGCCGCCGTTTGAACTGGATTTGCGGTTCTATTCTCCGGCGCCGGACATGGTCCCCTATTGGAATTCTGTCGCCCAATGGCATCATGCCAAGGCGTCCGCAGCGCTGCGAGACACAAAGCCGGCTATTTTCGTATCTCCGGGAGAATATCGCGTTACCGAGCAAGCCTTTCAAGCGATTGCCGAAAAACAATATCCCGAGACACCAATCATATTTTTTGAAGCCGGGCCGGGGCCGTATGTTTATCTCGACTCTCGGGGGGTGAACGCAAACGCGTCTTTTGCCCATGGTATGAGTGCACCTCGTGACGAGAAGATGATTGCGACGAGAAATACTGGCAATCAAGACCATAGCGCGGTCAACGGACATGCCTTTGCGTCAAAAATGGCAAAAATTATCGACGTCGCGTGGGTACTGGCGATTGAAGCCATTTCTTCTGTGAACGAATTCTCCGAATATCGCGCCGCGATTGGGAACCGGATTAGAATACAGCTCAATAAATGGCGTCCCAAAAAACCTGAGATAGATTCTGAGACACGAATTTCAGACAATTACCTGCTGTTCGTTGACCAAGTCGGGACCGACGTTAATGCCACTCATTTCGGCTGTTCCGAAAGTATAATTGTCGGTCAAATATCTGAGCTTATGGATGAGAATCCCGACTGGAGGCTTGTCTGGCGCCCTCATCCGCTTGAGCGAAGGGAAGATTGTTTTAAACAGATATCGGATCGCTTCCCCGGCCGAGTTTTTCTTTCAAGCACCAGTTCATATAGTGAGGAGCTAAAGGGGGCTATGGCGGTATTAACGGTAAACTCCAACGGCGGGCTGGATGCATTGTTGGTTGGTCTACCGGTGCTGCTTTTTGGCGCGAGCTATTACCAGCGGTTGCTTGGCGTGACGCGATCGCCGAAAGAGCTGTCTGAAATGATATTATCCAGTGATCTCTCGTGCTCCGACATCTCGAATGCGGCAGAACGGTTTATTAGTGACAGCTTTATACCTCTCGACTACCGAGGACAAAATTTCGCAAACACCGGTGCTTTGGCGTCTAGCTTGCTAGCCCATATCAGGCATCCAGGAGGCTTAGATTGATTGCTTTGGATATTAACAAGGTTGCAGTGATAGGCCCAAGCTTTTTCGGCTATGTCCAGGCTGTGGCCCAGAATATTTCTTCGCGAGGATATGACGCGCAATATTTTGACGAGCGCCATTCAAATTCGATTTTCTCCAAAATATTCTATCGCCTCGGTATGAACTATTTAATTCGGCGAAACCGCAAAAATTACCTCGATGCCATCCGGCATCAGATTCTGTCAGAAGGATTTGGAACTGTATTGCTCGTCGACGTTGAAGTCATTGACAGGCAGTTCGTGGAATCCCTGACGGCGCAGGGTTTGAATGTTCACCTATATATGTGGGATAGCGCTAAGAATAAGCCAGGTTTTGTCGATATGATTGGATCGGTCAATTCGGCGGCTAGTTTCGAGCCGGTTGATTGCGAAGAACTGGGAATGCAATATATTCCGTTGTTTGCAGAAGATCTTTTTTCTTTTGATAGATCGGAAAGCGGGCGAGTTCAGAACAATATCGGTTTCAACGGGACAATGCACTCGCTGCGGGCCAAGCAGCTAGCCACGCTTGAGGGCCTTATCGGTAACGAGTATAGAATATCCAAACTCTTATACTATCATTCTATTTTACTGTACTGCATCAAGTGCCTCTCGAACCCGATTGGCTGGAGATATATTTCGGAGATATCGACGCAGCCGTTCTCCAAAGCCCAGATTGCTGAGCTTTACCGGCAATCTGCCTATGTTCTCGATATCCATCATCCTGGTCAATCCGGGCTTACTTCTCGCACATTTGAAGCGCTGCGATCTGGTGCTATTCTCATAACGTTCAATCAAAGTGTGAAGTCGCTCCCGCCATCGTTGGCCGCTCGTTGTGTCTATATTGAAGATATATCGGACGTTTCGAAGGTTTTGAAAACCATAAAAGCTGAAGCGAAACTAAGTGAGAGTGATGACCACTTTTTGTCGCTTGAACGGTTTGTCAGCGATATCCTGGACTTGATGTCGCTACCCCAGAAGAGACTCAACTAGGATATTTGATCAAATGATTACCATAATGATTCCAGCAAGACAGGGCTCAACGCGCTATCCAGGCAAGCCGCTAGCTTCGATCACGGGTGGAACGGGTGTGGCGAAATCATTAATAAGGCGGACTTGGGAGGCGGCATCCAAAGTCGACCCCACATATGCGGTATATGTCGCGACAGACTCCGATGAAATTGCCGACCATGTCGCTTCTTTTGGCGGAAAAAGCGTGATGACTGCGTCGGAATGCCGAAACGGAACAGAGCGGTGCTGGGATGCATCTTCCCGGCTTGGTGGCGATGACGACGATATTATCGTGAATTTCCAAGGAGATTCGCTTCTGACTCCACCAGCTTATCCGAAACAGCTGGTTGACTACCTGATCGCCAATCCGGAGCTTGATGTCGCGACTGTCGCTATCCCCTGTGAAGAAGAGCATTACAGGAAGTTAGAAGCCGATAGCCGTAATGATATTATCGGCGGCACGTTTGTCGTAATGGATATGAACGGCAAGGCGCTATATTTCTCAAAAAGGATGATTCCTTACCGGAGTGGCTATGACGAGAGCCTCGGAAAATCTTATCTTCACGTTGGAATATATGCGTATCGTCGGCGGGCGCTACGCAGCTATTGCGAGCTTCCCGTTTCTGCCTACGAGCAATGTGAAGGTCTCGAGCAACTCAGATTCTTATATAATTCGATCAGCATTGGAGTTGTAAAATGCCAGAGTCCCGAATGGGAGCTGTGGGAGCTGAATAACCCTTCCGATCTCGTCCATATAGAAAAGGCACTCTCGCTGGCGGGGATCGAATGACATCCGACGGCGATCAACTTTCTTCCGGGGCAGCAAGCTCTGCAGTAGTACGAAACGTATCGAATATATCGGGTAAACTGACGCAAGCCTTTTACAGGTTGCAAGGGCGGAAGCTTGTCCGCTCGCTGCGAATTTCGAAAAGCTTCCGGGTGTTCGATTTGGGAAGCGGAAGCGGTTTCTTGAAACCTATTTTTGAAGAATATGGAGCAATCTATCATGGCATCGATACCGATGAAAAATCGGTCGCAATGGCAAGAGAGCTATACGGTCCAGAAGGTTTCCAGTGCGGTTATTTCCCACAAGATGTGAGACTGGAAGAAGTCGATTTGGTTATTTCGCTTTCTTGCATTGATGAAGTGCCCGATCCGGTCGCCGCGCTGAAAGCGATCGGAGGGCTGATCGGTCCATCGAGGGGGCGGGCCGTTATAGCCGTCAGGAACGGCAGCTTCCCGGCCTATTCACTGAAAATGCTTGTCGAGAGAGTTGGATTTAAAAGACCGTCGTTGGTTCGTGATGCGAGTTATGACTGCTGGATCGAACGTATGAAAGAAGCGGGCCTGCGGATCGTTCACGTCAGTCCATATTACCGGCCTTGGTTCACCGGTTTCAGTGTGAGTGGGGTGAAAAACACTCTCTACAGAATAGCAAACTGGGTTCTGCCAACACGCTACTGTTACATGTTGCAGTTTTCTGTAGCGAAACCCTAATGTGGGTATCTCTAGTTTCCGTTGCATTAGGAAGCATCGTCACGTTGCTTCTCTATTTTGGATTGCATTACCTATTACCAGAGCAGCAATTTTTTTCTGCAAGAGCGGTCATCAACTCTATGAACTTGGTCGCTCCATTTTTGTGTCTGGGGCTTGATAACGCAGCGCCCCGTTTGGTTCAAAAGGGATCGAATGGTTCATATGTCTGGGGGTTTCTGGTTTATGCGGCGATCGGGGCATTGGCACTCGTTCTGCTGGGTTGGGGAATTGGGGAGTGGAAATATTCACCATTCATTATTGGCGCCGGCTTTGCTCTGACACTTTCTACTACTCTGGTGGCCTCGAACTTTCTACGCGCGCAGGGCGCGCATCGGCGCTATTTTTTAAACGTCAATATATATGACCGTTTTGCTCGCACATTCATATTGCTTGGAGCAGCTGTTTTTTTCGACGAGTTTCTCTTTTGGGCGTTGGTCGTCGTTCCGGCTTTCATCCTTTATTCAGCTAGCGTTGTAATGCGCAGTGGTGCGACGCTGAAAGGATCTCTCAGGTTCCCTGCAGAGGAGGCGCGTAGCTCGCTACCCTTGATATTGTCTTCTGTGGCCATAATTTTGCTGACGCGGTCACCCTATTTCGCGGCATATATAAAAGATGGCGTCATCTCGGCGAACGCGACCGATCTGATCTTGCTATTTTCCCTACTTATTCTGTTGCCGGTGCTGAACGTGCAAAAGATAGACGAAGTCATATTGAAAGGAACCGAAACTGACGGGCATCGGAACAAAGGGCGTCACTTAGCGCTCGCCGAGTTTGTAATAGTTTCCGGGTTTATTGCCTTTTTGTTTCTCGCGGACATAATAGGATTTTTAAGTCGTGCTGATCTAATCGGGATCGCGATGCCCCTAGGCATTGGCATGATATTGATATCGATGATACCAAATTACCCCCATATCCTGCTGTTAGTCGGCCGCACGAAGGCTGGATTAGCAGTTACCGTTATTGCGACCTTGCTAGCAGTAATTTCATATACAGCGGTGTCAGTGATTACCGACACGACCGCCTGGGGCTTTGTGTTCGCTGCACTGGCATATACATTGACCGGGGTTGTATTTGCGCGGCGGTATATTATCGCTTACGTCTCGGCAGGAAGAATTGTGCGTACCGTTGCTTTGGTGGCTTATCTGGTGATTGCTCTAAATTGTGCAGTGTTGCTCGATTTGCCCGATATTTTTGAGCCTTTGGTATCAAAAGTGAACTTGGTGATCAATAGATGACGAATAGTAATATCAACAGTGATTTCTATCTACGCAGGCTTCCTGTATTAGCTACTATATTATTGTTTTTGTCATCTTTATTCTATTTATATTCATTCTCTTATGGCGTACTTGTCTGCTTGGTGGCGATGTCTTTTTTACTTTGTCTTTTTAAGGATGAAGTGGCCTCTGCCGTGGGTATATTTTTATTAGCCAACAATGTCATTCTCGCGATCGCTTTTTTTATGCAGGACGGCATCGTGAGTTATTTATGGAATGGCCAATTTGACCAGTACTATATAAAAGTTCTATTTCTGGAGAGTATTTTCTGGGGAATATTCATTATAGGTTGTGGAAAGAAGTCCGGCTTATCGGGAATGAATGGAATTATAAATAAAAAGAATAACTTTCTTATGGTATCATCCATAATATTTCTATTCATCGGTATACCATTTCTTGTTTCTGATATAATTATTAGTTCTTCGTCATATTTCATTTCGTATGTTGAGTTCTCTTCTACTGGAACAGTCGCTTATGAATCGGGTGCTGCTTTCGTGGCTTTTGCTATATTTCTACGAGTAGGAAAAAAGGTGCCGACCTACCATTTGCTGCTGGAGCTATTGGCGGTCTTGTTAATTTTATATATTGCCATCGGTTCGGGTAAGCGGCTGCCTCTTGCCTACCCCATTTTTGCATATACGGTATGGATTGCGTACACATATGGCAGGCTGCTGGCGGGACTGGTTTACTTCGGCATTGCGTTGAGTGGATATATTTTCGGCATCGTGCGTGATGCAATGGTTTTGCAATCTGTATCCGCTGATGTGCTTCTTTCCGGTCTTAAGTATACGAATCAGGGCGCGACTTTGCATGCTTCGGCGGTTTACGTCCGCATTGTCGACGAGAATTTGATTTCGACCACGGACCAGTTGATCTCGTTTGCTTCCAATCTAATCTTGGCGACTTTTATGTCGTTAAGCGCATTACCTGACGTAGCTCGGATCAACGAGTATGCAATGAGCTATTATGATGTTCAAGGAAACGGCGGAGTTATCGGTGCTTACTCATATTTCTTCCTGGATTGGATTGGACCATTTGTTCTGCCATTATTTCTAGTCTGGATGTTCAGGTCCCGTGGCGCGACTGCTGCCTTGGCCTTCGGATTTGTGGCTGTGATGAGCCCCCGCTGGACACTCTACAATATCGGACCTGCCCTGCGGGTGCTGGGACTAGTAGCAGGAATGATTTTCCTTTTGATCATATTTGATGTCCGGCGCTTTACCTCAAGACGTAAATTCAGCAGGCATATGCCATGAAAATACTGCTGACGGGTTATTCGGGTTTTGTCGGACGGCCGTTGCTAGAACGACTGGAAAGCGAAAAGATCTCGGTAATCAAGGCTGGCAGATCCGCCGATAGCGATTTTCGATTGACGACGATCGGCGAAGAAACTGTGTGGGATAAGCGAGCCCTGTTAGTGGACGCTGTTGTGCATTTGGCAGCGCATGTACACCAAATGTCCGAACCGGACCTGTCCCGATATTTTGAAGTGAACGTTCGTGGCACCTTAAATTTGGCGGAGCAGGCAGCCAAGGCCGGCGTCAAATTGTTCATTTATATGAGTTCCGTGAAGGCGTGCGGTGAGGCTAGCGAACCCGGTTCTCCGTTAACGATGGATAGTCACTGCTGTCCCACGGACCCTTACGGGCAATCAAAATTGGAAGCGGAAAAAGCATTACAACAACTCGGCAAAGATTACGGAATGCGGGTTATCTGCCTACGACCCCCGCTTGTTTACGGGCCTGGAGTCGGAGCGAATTTCCGTTCATTAATGAAGCTAGTCGGCCGAGGCATACCTTTGCCGTTAGGCGGGCTTACCAACAAACGAAGCCTTGTCTACGTTCACAATCTTGTTGATTGTGTGATCCAGTCTTTGAAAAGCAAAAATGTTAGCGGCTCCTATTTCGTTTCGGACGATAATGATCTGTCGACCTCTCAATTGGTTGAGTTTATATCGAGTGGATTGGGAAAGCGGCCATTGCTTTTCAGGCTTCCCGACTGGTTCTGGACGATAATCGGGAAAGTTGGTTTTTTGAAGGGTCCAGCGCAGCGGTTGACAGGCGACCTCCAAGTTGACATTGCCGCGACCAAGATCGATCTGGATTGGGCGCCACCCTTTTCGACACAAGAAGGCATTTATGCAACGGCTTACCACTACCAAAATGCGCTCCGTTAATTCTTATCCGTTTTCCACCCGTAAGCGGGTTTTTGACATCACGCTTGCTGTGTTTGCATCGATTGTGTTGATAATACCCATCATATTGCTGGCGCTGTGTGTGAAGCTAACGTCCAGTGGTCCGGTTTTTTTCTCTAGCGATCGGGTCGGGCAGAATAATGTGATTTTCAGAATGGTGAAGTTTCGTACTATGCGTGAAGGCACGCCAATTGTGGCTACGGATAAGCTGGCATCTCCTGCAAACTGGATTACCCCATTGGGCCGTTTTATGCGGCGCACCAGTTTGGATGAACTTCCGCAATTGCTAAATGTTCTAGTGGGTGACATGTCAATTGTCGGGCCGAGGCCGGCGCTGTTCAATCAGGAGGATTTGATACAGGAGAGAACAGCGCGCGGCATTGATGCATTGTTGCCGGGAATAACCGGTTTTGCGCAAATTAGTGGAAGAGATGAGTTAAGCATACCTCACAAGGTTGAGGCTGACGCCGAATATTTGTCATTATGCAGCTTCTGGATGGACATGAAAATTATCCTTATCACAGCCTGGCAGGTGATTGCTCCACGCGGGGTTCAACACTAGAGCCTGATGGTTCATAATATTATCTGCGGACCAAATTAAATTTAATTTGGTTTAGATCGAGCAATTAGGCCTTTGCCTTTGGAGATGACTCAATGCGTATAATTGTAACAGGTGGAGCGGGTTTTATCGGTTCTGCGCTCGTCCGTTATCTCGTGCTCGAACGAAACTATGAAGTCCTGAACATTGATCTGCTGACATATGCAGGCAATTTATCATCGTTGGATGCATTGAGCGACAAGAAAAACTACCAGTTCCTTCAGGCTTCAATTTGTGATCGCGCGGCTATGGAAAGCGCCGTAAACGAATTTAAGCCAGACCGTATCATGCATTTGGCAGCTGAAAGCCATGTTGATCGATCAATCACTGGCGCCGCCGATTTTATCCAGACCAACATAGTAGGCACGTTCACCCTATTGGAGGCGGCGCGTGGTTATTGGGAGGGTCAGGAAGGTGCTGCGCGTGAGAATTTCCGTTTTCTACATGTATCTACCGATGAAGTTTACGGATCTCTTGGTGCGGATGATTTGTTTAAGGAAACCACAGCTTATGATCCTAGTTCGCCCTACTCGGCATCTAAGGCATCATCCGACCATCTAGCTATATCATGGCACCGGACTTATGGTCTGCCGGTTATCATATCGAATTGTTCAAATAATTACGGCCCTTATCATTATCCTGAAAAGCTAATTCCGCTTACGATTTTGAATGCCCTTTTCGAAAAGAGCCTCCCGATCTACGGAAAAGGAGATAACGTTCGGGACTGGCTCTATGTTGATGACCATGTGAACGCGCTGGATATGATTGTCGAGCGCGGGCGACCTGGCGAAGCATATAATGTAGGTGGGCGTAATGAACGTGCAAATATCGATGTGGTGCGCCAGATTTGTCAGGAACTTGATAAGCTGAGACCCCAGTCATTTCGGTATGAGACATTGATTGAGTTCGTTACCGATCGACCGGGACATGATGCGAGATACGCGATTGACGCGACCAAATTAGAAACAGAACTAGGTTGGCGTGCTCGCGAAACGTTCGATAGCGGGATATTGAAAACTGTTCAGTGGTATCTGGATAACAAATGGTGGTGGGAGCCGTTGCTGCAGAAATATAGCGGGCATCGTCTGGGGCTGATTCCGGAAAAACCCGAAACGGAATGAATATTCTTTTTCTGGCCAACTGCTCAATATGAAGTTGAACCGCGTAGTCTCCAGAACATTGGGTTCCGTGAGGGTGCCGCTGAACCTTATTCAATCCGCTCTTGCATTGACGCCGTGAAACATTGTTGATCGGCATTAATGCCGGGGCTCGCTATCAACAGCAGAGGGCATACTGGAGCGTTCCAGCTCTCTGCGCCTTTAGTGTCGTTTGCCTTGAAATTGGCTGATATATGATTGCGACACACGGGCGCACTACGCGGGCATAAATTCCCATAGATGCAAGCGCGTCGCTCACCATCATAACACAAAAGCTTTCATAGCCGGATCCCGGCAACAAAAACTCATGATCGCACGAAAGTCGAACAATCCAGTGGTTTGAGACCTTACTGCCTAAACAATATGATCAATGGCGTCGTTATAAGCGGCGAAGCTTGAATAAGAGTTTGGAACAAGCGCCTTGCCTGAGAATCCCCGACAACGATCACATCGTTAGCAAAAACCTCCGGATCGTTATACGTGCCACGACGAATTGCTTTTAGGTTGTACAGGCCGGCTAGCTGTTGGCCATTTACGCTCCGAAATATTACAACATCTTCGAGTTTAGCGAATTCCGAAGCGCCCTCAGCAGTAGCAACTGCGCGCATCAAGGTCATACGGCCAATGACCGGATAAAGACCAGGTTTCTCGACCTGTCCATCAACCGTAATGACTTGGCTGATCGTTTCTTCAAGATTAACAGTTACTTGCGGGTCACGTATAAATCGGCCTTGCAATTTATTTTCCAAAAGATCGGCCAGTTCCCCTGGTGTTAAACCAGAAGCCTCGACGACTCCGATCAGTGGAAATGACAAACGGCCGCTTGCGTCGATCTGTACTTCCTTGTTGCTCAAATCTTCAATGCCGAAAACATCTATTTTTAGTTTGTCAAAGGGGCCGATCAGATACGGGCGATTGGAAGAGAGTAAATCGACGCGTGTTGGTTCGGGCAGTCCGTCTGCTGCAACAAGCGTTACGTCAGGACTTCCACCTAAAATACTCGGGCTCCCGCAAGCTGAAAGAAGAAGGGTCGCCATCAGCAGGAAAAATCGTTTACTCATCGTCTTCTATATCCCATTTTCTCTCTTTTAGGCTAACTGATTGATCAGGTAAACCGCTGATGTCCAGACGCCTGTCTGTTAGCAATTCTTTTGTGAAGGGCTTTCGTTGAAATCGATAATATTGGACAAAACACAGGACATAATTTTTTCTACCTGACCATGACGTGAGCCATTAAAATTCGTCCATCTATAATTCAAGTCTGTTCATAGAAATGGGACCAGACGAATGAAGGGATGACGGTTTTAGTACGAAGCAGTGCTTGGTGCCAAGACGGCTGATCTCGCGTGCAAGCATGGAGTATCGAAAGCGACGCTAAGCTTTAGCCATGTCAAGTCGGGGTATAGCTGGGAATTATCTTGGTCATTCTACCGAGATTTTAAGTTGCTGCGGCGATGTGGAACTCGTCTTTTACTCTGTTGGGGTCGCATAGGCGCACGCGGTCCAGCTTCAGGATGCGTTTGAGTTGAGCGAACGGCATTTCAAGCTTCTTTCGCTCGCGGCGTGACACAAGATAAGCATCGGTAGTGGCGATATTGCGTGCCCCATCACGATAAGCTTCGTGGAGGGAGCGGATATCCTTGCGGGAAGGCATGTTGGGCGTGCGTCGCTGTCGGTGCTTACAACCCCGGCAGTCCTGCTGATACGCCTGACATCAAAAAACAGTCAACTGGCAAGCCGAAGGCCGGTTACCGCCTGCACATTGTCGGGCTGATCCGGCCAAATGCCGCGCGTGTCGTAAACGACTTTCCCGGCGCGTTCATCCAGCGGAATGGATTTGAATATATCATGGTCCGTTAGCGTAATCATGACCGGACAATTTTCGAGAGCCGCGTCAATATCGATTAGCTCTGCGCCTGTTCCGTCAAAGGCTGCCGGCAATTCACTGGCATAGGGCTCAACAATCTTGATCCGTCCACCATATTGCTGCGCCAGCTTAGCGGCGATTTTCAGCGCAGGACTCTCGCGAAAATCATCAATATTGGCTTTGAACGCCAGACCGAAGCAGGCAACAGACACTCCGGGCAATTCGTCGATCATGCGTGCTGCTTGTTCCAGCACATGGTCGATTTTTGAGTCGTTCACTTCCCGGGCGATACGGATAAGCGGGGTCTGGTTGGGTGCGCCGTGGATGATGAACCATGGATCGACTGCGATGCAATGCCCGCCTACGCCAGGACCGGGCTTCAATATGTTGACCCGGGGATGGCGGTTGGCCAGCCGGATAACCTCCCACACATCGAGCTCCATTTCGTCCGCCACGATCGAAAGTTCGTTGGCAAAGGCGATGTTGACGTCGCGATAGCTATTCTCGACGAGCTTTGTCATCTCTGCCGCGCGTGCGCTTGTCGTCACGCATTCACCCCGGACAAAGCGCCGGTAGAAACCCAGTGCCTTGCGGGCGCAGCGCGGCGTTATGCCGCCGATGCATCGATCATTATTGGTAAGCTCTTCCAGAATTCTTCCCGGCAACACCCGTTCAGGACAATAGGCAATGGCAACATCCGGGACATCATGGGTAAGTCCCGGTATCTTGAGGTCCGGGCGCAATTTTGCAATAAGGTCCCGCATTTTTTCGGTCGTCCCGACCGGAGAGGTGGATTCCAGTATAATCGTATCACCCGCTTTCAAGGCAGCGGCAACATTGGTGGCGGCTTCCATTACATAGCTGGTGTCCGGTACATGATTGTCACCAAAAGGAGTCGGCACCGCAATGACGAACACATCGGCAGGTTCAATATGCAGAGATGCCCGTAATGTTCCCCGCGCGACCACGCCCTGGACGAGGCCTTCCAGATCGACTTCTTCAATATGAATTTTGCCGCTATTCACGGTATCGACGACATGGGCGGTTACATCAACGCCGAGCACTGCGCATCCGGAGCGCGCGATGACGGCTGCTGTCGGCAATCCAATATAGCCAAGGCCCAAAACGCAAACGGAAGGTTTCTCGTCGGAAAGCATATTAAAAAATCTCCTGAAGGCGCCATATTGGGCGTAAATCTCAGGTTCTTCTGTAGTCGGACATCGTAAATATTTCGGTAATGCGGGCTAATCCGATTAGTTTTTACGATATGCGCTTCAGGATATCAGACTTTGCTCGATAATGGCGGCAATCCGCTCGCTAGCGTGCCCGTCACCAAAGGGATTATGGGCTTTTGCCATTGAGTCGTAGTATTTCTTATCATCCAGCAGCTTGTTGGCTTGTTTAACGATCACATCTTTGTCGGTCCCCACCAGCTGGGCCGTTCCGGCCTCTAAGCCCTCAGGTCGTTCCGTGGTGTCGCGCATCACCAAAACGGGCTTCCCAAGCGCGGGAGCTTCCTCCTGCACGCCGCCGCTATCGGTAAGCATCAAGGTGCAGCTATTCAACAAGGCAACAAAATTGGGATAATCCAGCGGTTCGATCATCGCAACATTGTCGAGACCTCCCAGAGCATCGTTCATGATCGCGCGCACATTGGGATTTAGATGCACCGGGAAAATTAGTGCAACGTCATCGCGGCGGGCGATCTCGCGAAGGGCAGATGCGATATTTGTCAAACCGTCACCAAAATTTTCGCGCCTATGACTGGTAACACCGATAATTTTTTTTCCGGAGAATTTGGCGAACAAGGTCTTCAATTCCGTGCTTATAAGGTGACCTTCCCCGTTTTTTTCTCTGGTGGCCAGCAACGCGTCAATTACCGTGTTGCCCGTCACGCTGATTTGCTGGTCGGGAATATTTTCTTTACGCAGAGCTGCAGCAGATGTTTCCGTCGGTGCAAAATGCTGATCAGCAATGGTGCCAATAATTTTTCGATTCACTTCTTCCGGCCACGGGTGATAAATATTGTAACTGCGAAGTCCCGCTTCGACATGGCTAACGGGGATTTTCCGATAATAGGCGGCGAGCGCGCCGCACATGGCCGTGGCAGTATCACCCTGTACAATCACCCTCTGTGGTTTGATTTCGTCGAGAGTCTGTCCAATGCCAGTAAGAAGGCGGCCCGTCAGTTCATCAAGGCTCTGGTTGGCGCGCATCAGATCGAGATCGTAATCGGGTTCGATGCCGGCAATTTCCAAAACCTGATCGAGCATTTCGCGGTGCTGCGCGGTCACGCAACTGATGGACTTCAGGCTGTCGCGTTTTGATAAGGCCCGGATCACCGGAAATAGCTTTATCGCTTCCGGCCTAGTGCCGAAAATCGTGACAACCTTCGGTTTGGATGTTTGACGGGTTTTCATGACTAGCTGACTAGCCTATCTTGGCTAATATTTTCTAAACCAATCTTCATGCTGAGCGCAATTGTTGGAAAAAATCACGCAATGTCACCGGGTTGATTACGAGGGCTGGTCTGTTCACAATATTGGATGGCTCGCCGGACGCCTTGTTCTGGCTAGGCGGAGTCAAGGCCATGCGGGTTATCCCCCCTGTGCACCTACCGCTTCGGTCACTCCGACCCGGTTTTCGCCCGAAATATTTCATAGCTGGCTTGCACAACCGCCGAGACCGGATAGCCGTGATCGGCCATCCCTATATGCTGGAACCTGTGCCCAGCCGCCCAGAATGTGGGGGTATAGCGGCAAATCCTGAACGTCTCACCAATCCCGTTTGACATCCGCTTACATTAATATAATGACTGTCATTATATTAATGTAAGCGGAGCGAGTCGATTGCCGAAAGCCACTACGCCATTGCGCGGCAGACCGCCGGGAGATGCTCGAGAGCGGATATTGCAGGCTGCCCGGCAATTGATCGGAAATGCGGGATATGATGCAACTTCGGTGCCGCAAATTGTCGAGGAAGCTGGCGTTGCTCAGGGTACTTTCTACCGATATTTCAAATCCAAGGCGGACCTGTCGAAGGCGCTTGCGGAAATTTTCAACGAACAGATGAAAAGCAAATTCGATGCGGCTTTCGAATCCCAGTTGCCGATGTTCGAGATAATGCCGACGATTATCGGAAAGCTGCTTGAATTTTTTCAGAGCTATCGTGACATCATGCCGTTTCTGGAAGAGCATACGATGCCCTTCGGTACGTCCGCCCATGCAGCGGACCTGCGGGAAGAACATTATGCCCGCATGGCGATTGCCATCGCACGGGACCAGAAGAGCGGGCTCATCCGTGATGATATCGTGCCGGAGCTGCTTGCGCGCATCGGCGGTGGTGTCTTCATGAATCTCGCGCGCATGGTTGCGCTGGAAGAGAGCGATCTGGAACCCGCCGAAATTTTCATGAGCGGAAAGGCCTTTGTCATGGCCGCGCTCGCGCCGCAGGAGAATTAGACATGCCAAAACGCGTAATCATCATTGCGGTGGTCGCAATTGCAATCGCTCTGGCTGCGATTTTTACATCGGGCTTCGGACTGTGGTCCGGGCAAGATGCGCCGGCTGAATATTATGGCAATGTCGATATCAGGGAGGTGAATCTCGCCTTTGAACAATCGGGTCGCATTACCCGGATGAATTTCGAAGAAGGCCAGCGCATTGAAAAAGGGGCCATCCTGGCAGTCATCGACCAGCAGTCGCTCGGCGATGATCTGAAGGCGGCTGAGGCGCGTCTGGCGAGTGCGAGGGCGCAACTGGTCAAAAGCCGCAATGGCAACCGCCCGCAGGAAATCGGTGCGGCTGCAGCACAGCTTGAGCAGGCGCGCGCGCAGCACAGGCAGGCCAAATCGGAATATGAACGGCGGGCCGGACTGGTTGCCAGCGGCGCTGTCTCCCGCGCTCAATTTGAACAATCGCGCGCCGTGTTTGAAATCGCGCAAGCTGCCGTGAACACTGCCTCGCAGCAGCTGTCTCTTCTTCGCGCCGGAAGCCGGCAAGAAGATATCGCGGCCAATGCTGCCGCCGTTGAACAGGCGCAGGCCGATGTCGCACAGGCGCGGACGCGGCTTGGCGAAGGGCAGCTTGTCGCTCCCTCCGGTGGCATCATTCTTTCGCGTGTTCAGGAACCCGGCGCAATCGTATCGCCCGGCGCGACCATTTACACGCTGACGATCGACAAGCCAGTCTATATCCGCGCTTATGCTCCGGAATCGCAGCTCGGGTCGCTGGTGCCGGGAGCCAGAGTGAACGTGACGACTGATAGTAGCGAAAAAGTCTATATGGGTACGATCGGCTATGTATCGCCGAGCGCCGAGTTTACACCGAAAACAGTCCAGACCGAGGACTTGCGCGCAGATCTGGTTTATCGTTTCCGCATAGTGGTGGAAAATCCCGACAACGGCCTTCGCCAGGGACAACCGGTAACCGTCGCATTGGCCCGCACCAATGCCCAGGATCAGGCGGCGGATTGATGACCAGCGTCGTCGCCACTGCCAGCAATATCGTCAAGAGATTCGATGCTGAATCGGGCAAGAGCGAGGACGTGATAACCGCCCTGGATGGCGTTGATTTTGATGTTCGCGCCGGTGAGATAACCGGTCTGGTGGGCCCCGATGGTGCCGGGAAAACCACGCTGATCAGGCTGCTGGCCGGGTTGATGAAGCCGGATGACGGCGAAATCCTCGTCGACGGGATCGATGTCATCGCAGATCCTGAATCCGTTTATCAGCGTATCGGTTATATGCCGCAACGCTTCGGGCTTTATGAAGATCTGTCGGTTCAGGAAAATCTCAACCTCTACGCCGATCTGCGTGATCTAAGGAAAGAGGAACGGCAGGACACCTTCGCCCGTCTGCTTGAGTTCACCGATCTTGATCGTTTCAAGGACCGTCTAGCGGGCAATCTTTCGGGTGGCATGAAGCAGAAGCTCGGCCTTGCCTGCGCGCTCATCAATACGCCGAAGCTGCTTTTGCTCGACGAGCCCGGTGTCGGTGTCGATCCGGTCTCCCGCCGCGAGCTGTGGAAGATGGTAAAAGATCTGACAGGCGAGGGTATCGGCATCGTCTGGTCCACCGCCTATCTCGACGAGGCGGAAGCTTGCGACCATGTGCATTTGCTCAATCACGGCAAGAAATTATTTGGCGGAAAGCCGCAAGACCTGACCGGATCGGTCAGGAACCGCGTGTTCAGGCTGGAAGGTTTTTCGGGCAATAAGCGGAAGGTGCTGGCCAGCGCGCTCAACCGCGAGGGCGTGCGGGACGGCACGATCCAGGGGAATGCTATCCGCCTGCTATTTGCCGAAAATACAGAGCCAAATCTCGACGGGCTCAGCGGCGCGGAAAAGGCGACGCTCACTCCGGTTGAGCCCCGTTTCGAAGATGCTTTCATCGACATACTCGGCGGCGGGCCTGATGGGCACAGCGCCTTGGCGAGCGACTATCGCGAGATTGAAGAGACCGACCGTCCGCAGATTGTCGCGGACAGGATGACCAAGAGATTTGGTGATTTTACCGCTGCGCATGACATGAATTTCTCCGTCAAGCGCGGCGAAATTTTCGGGCTGCTCGGTCCGAATGGCGCCGGAAAATCGACGACCTTCAAGATGCTGTGCGGATTGCTCAGCCCGACCGAGGGCAATGGCAGCGTCGCCGGATATGATTTACGGCATTCACGCGCCGATGCCCGTGGCGCGCTCGGCTATATGGCGCAGAAATTCTCGCTCTATGGCGAATTGAGCGTGCGGCAGAATCTCGAATTTTTCGCCGGAATTTATGGCCTGTCCGGACAAACCGCGAAACATCGTATCGCGGCCATGATTGATACGTTCGAGTTGCGCCCTTTTCTGAACAGCGATGCTGGCGGCATCCCTCTGGGCTTCAAGCAGCGGCTGGCGTTATGCTGTGCGGTGATGCACCAGCCACCGGTGCTGTTTCTCGATGAGCCGACCTCCGGCGTGGACCCGACGACAAGGCGCGAATTCTGGCAGCATATCAATGGGCTTGTCGAGAAAGGTGTCACGGTTCTGGTCACCACCCATTTCATGGAGGAAGCGGAATATTGTGACCGGATTGCTCTGATCTATCGCGCCGAGACGATTGCCTTTGGCACACCGGATGATCTCAAGAAAGAAGCTGCGCAAATGGCCGGGGCAGGGGCCGATGACAATTTTACCATGGAAGATGCCTTTATCGCGATGATCGAAAATGCCGATCTCGTCCGCGAAACTTCGGACCAGACGAAGGAAGCAGCCTGATATGGCGGCTCAATTCTCTTCCCGGCGGCTTCGCGCTCTATTCGTCAAGGAAGTGCTGCAAGTGTTGCGCGATCCGTCGACGATTCTCATCGCCGTTTTTCTCCCGATCATGCTGGTTTTCCTGTTTGGCTACGGTGTTTCGCTGGATACCTCGGCTGTCAAACTTGGCCTGGTGCAGCAGAGCGGAGGTTCCGCAAGCGTCAGCCTGACATCCGCTTATGTGAACTCGCCCTATTTTGACGTGAAGCAGTCCAATGACAAGGATGCGCTGTTCGATGACCTGACCGCTGGCCGGATCAGGGGTATAGTGACGATACCGTCCGATTTTGACCGGCTCTACGCTGCGACCGGGAAATCCGCACAGGTTCAGGTCATTACCGATGGCAGCAACCCCAACACAGCCAATTTTGTCAGCGCCTATGCGCAAGGTGTACATGCACAGTGGCTGGCATCCGAAGGCGCCCAGGATGACAGCGCACGAAGCGGCGGGATTCAGATGTTGCCGCAATTCTGGTATAATACGGCGCTGACCAGCCGGAATTTTCTGGTTCCAGGCTCCTTTTCCGTGATCCTGACGATGATCGGCAGCCTGCTGACGGCTCTGGTTGTCGCGCGGGAATGGGAGCGCGGAACGATGGAGGCGCTGATCGCAACGCCGGTTACCATTCCGGAATTCATAGTCACAAAAATGACCCCCTATTTCATTCTTGGTCTGATTGCGGCGACGATCTGCACATTAATGGCGGTCTACATATTCGACGTTCCCTTTAGAGGATCGATATTCGCATTATACGCTCTATATGCGGCTTTTCTGATGCCGGCGCTCGGTCAGGGACTGCTGATATCCGCAGCCCTTAAAAACCAGTTTGTTGCTTCTCAGGTCGCGCTGCTTACGGCCTTTCTCCCCGCCTTTCTGCTCTCCGGATTTATCTTCGAGATCAGTTCGATGCCCAAGTGGATCCAGGCGATCACCTATCTCGTGCCAGCCCGCTACCTGATCCCGCCGCTGCAAAGCCTGTTCCTGACCGGGAATGTCTGGGCGCTGTTGCTTCCCAATATCGCGATCCTGCTCGGATTCGGCGCGCTGTTCTTCATCCTGATATTCCGTGTTACGAAAAAGAAGCTCGACTGATGGCCGGACCTGCATTTGCGACATGGCCTGCCTGGGCGAGGATGAAGGCGCTGGTAATCAAGGAATTGCTCGCGATGCTGCGCGACAAGAAGGGACGGATCACTCTTGTCGCACCGCCGATATTGCAGCTTGTACTGTTCAGCTTCGCATCGACGCTTGCGATCGAACATGCCGATATCGTGTATCTCGACCGCGATGGCGGGACCGCTACTGCCGAAATCATCCAGCAAATCCAGGGGAGCCCGAATTTCAGATCAGTGACACGCGTGGCTTCTGAAAAAGCGATGGAAAATGCAATTGACGAGCAGAACGCGGTCGCCGGAATTTATTTTCCACAAGGTTTTACTGCAGATTTGAAGGCGGGGCATCCTGCCCCGATCCAGATAGTCTATGACGGCCGCCGGTCCAATGCTTCGCAGATCGTGAATGCCTATCTTGGGCAAATCCTGGCCAGTGCCAATATCTCTATCAATTCTGCCGGGCAGAGAAACCAGGGGACGCCGCCGAGCGAGATCGTCCCGTCCAATGCATTCAATCCCAATCTGGAATATATGTGGTTTGTCCTTCCCAGTTTGATCGCGATGATCAGCGCCATTACAACCCTGTCGGTAACGGCGCAGTCGGTTGCGCGCGAGCGGGAACTGGGAACTTTCGATCAGCTGATGGTGACACCGCTGAGGGTGCATGAAATCCTGATCGGAAAATCAATCCCCCCTTTTCTGGTCGGCCTGTTAAACTCGACAATCTTCATCGTCGCAGCGGTATTCGTCTTTGAAGTGCCGCTCCGGGGTTCGCTAGTTCTTCTGTACGGCGCGATCATTTTTTATCTGCTGTCTGTCATAGGTGTCGGGCTTTTCATCTCATCGCTTTCCAAAACGCAGCAACAGGCCTTTCTCGGCACATTTATCTTCATCACGCCCGCGGTGCTGTTGTCCGGCTATGCTTCGCCGATCGACAATATTCCCTTCTGGCTGGAGCGGATTTCGCTCGCCAATCCGGTCCGGCATTTTATCGTGATCGTTCAGGGCGTATTTCTCAAAGCCATGCCGCTCATGGAAGTGCTGGCGAACACCGTTCCGCTCATCATCATTTCTATCTTTACACTGTCCGCGGCAGCTTGGCTGTTCCGGCACAGAATGGAGTAATCGCAATATGTCCCAATCATCCGGAATATTGGTCGCAAGCGTCGCGATATTTCTATCATCCTGTACCGCTGTTGGTCCGGAATATGTGCGTCCGGATATTGCGCCGCCAGCACAATTTTCTTCGACAAGCGATCGCTCCGCCGTGGAAGAGAACTGGTGGCAGCAATTTCATGACCCACTCTTGACCGCGCTTATTCAGGAAACGGCCACGCGCAATCTTGACGTTGCCGAAGCCGCCGCCCGGGTTCGCGAAGCGCGTGCGCTGCTCGAAGCGGCCAGAGGTGGCCGTCTCCCGGAAGGCGCGTTGACCGGATCGGTCACCAGCAACCGGCTGAGCGAGGAAGGACAGATACCGGTCGGCAGTATTCCCGGCTTTGAACGCGACTTTACATTATTCGATGCCGGTTTCGATGCATCATGGGAAATCGATCTGTGGGGTCGCGATAGCAATAATATCAAGGCGCGCGCCAATGATCTTGCGGAAAAGCAGGAGCTGCAACGCTCCGTCCTGCTCAGCGCTATCGCCGAAACCGCAGCCGCCTATGTCGATTTGCGCAGCGCCGAGGCTTCGGCAAGCGCGATAGCGGAACAGGCCGAAGCCTTGCAGGAGAAATTGCGGTTATCGCGGCTTCGCAGCACAAGCGGGGAAGCGCCGAAATCCGAAACGGTGCAAATAGCGGTCCAGGCGGAGGAAGCTGCAGCGCAATTGCCGACAATATTGGCCAGCGCACGGGTTGCGGCCTATCGTCTGGCGCTGCTGACCGGGCGCAACCCGGCTGACCTGCTGGAACGCGTCAATGACGCGGCAGCCTTACCAGATCTGCCGACCACCGTATCGGCAGGCACACCTTCAGACGTCCTGCGCCGCCGTCCGGATATTCGTGCAGCGGAATATCGCCTCGCTGCTGCAACAAACCGGGTAGGGGCCGCAACCGCCGATCTCTTCCCCCGATTTTCGTTGCTCGGTAGCGTGGGTCAGCAGTCGCGCGATGGTGAGGGGCTGTTTTCAGGCGGCTCGACGCGCTTTGCCTTTGGACCTTCCCTGTCATGGCCGATCTTCCAGATGGGAACGATCCGGGCCCAGATCCGAGCGGCAGATGCCCGCAGCGAGGCTGCAGCCATCCATTACGAGCGGACGATCCTGACCGCGCTGAACGAAAGCGAAACGGCGCTCACGCGCTATACCCATGCGGTCGGCAGGGTCGAAAGAACAGGCGCGGCTTTGGCCAATGCCATGGAGAATGAAGTGCTGGCGCAAAAGCGCTACACGGCAGGCGAAGATAACAAGCTCGCGCTCATGGACGCTGTCGCGGCGACCGCCCGTTCGCGGTCATCGCTTGTCAGTGCCAAGGCCGACGCGCTCCGGCAGGCCATTGCCGCTTACAAGTCACTGGGCGGTGGCTGGCAAGATTTCGAGCAAAGCGGGGCCGAGTCGCAATAGGCACCTCAGCCTGCTAGATTTCGTCGATCATCTCGGCCAGCGTGGCGAGGCATTCGCGGGCAAGCAAAATGCTGCGTTCTGGGGACCAGCCCTGCTCGTCATCGGGCAGTTCGTGATTGTCCTTGAACGGCATTTCCAGAGTCATTGTGACAGCACCGAAACGTTCGGCCAGGTGATTGGTCGACATCGCCAGATTGGCTTTGCCCTTGGCGGCGGTCGGATAGCCGAGCGTGGTTTGGAAATCCGGCGTCCGCTGCGCCAGGCGGTTGCGGTAAGTGTGATATTTCTCCAGCTGCGCGTCGGTGATCGACGGAATGCCTTCAAAGCCGGCGATGAAAACTGCGGGAATCGCTTCGTCTCCATGAATGTCCATGGCAAAAGCAAGGCCGCTTTGGTCCATCGCATCGCGGACACATAATACTTCCGGCGATTTCTCGGCGCTGGGCTCCTGCCATTCGCGGTTGAGATTTGTTCCGGCGAAATTGGTTCGTAAATGCCCCCTGCGCGAACCATCTGGGTTCATATTGGGGATGACATGGAACCGGCATTGTTGCAATAACAGCCGTGCATGGGGATCGGCGGGATCGGTGAGCATTTCCAGCGCGCCTTCCATCCACCATTCGGCCATGCTTTCGCCCGGATGCTGACGGGCGTAAAGCCAGACTTGTTTGTCGCCGCTGCCCAGTTCCAGACAGTCAATCGGCTGGCCTTCGAGACTGTGCCCCAAAGTCCGCACCGATATGCCTTCAAATCCTGCGGTTTCGGCGATCAGATCGTGATGACGTTCCATGCTATATGGCGCGAAATAGGCGAACCAGATGATATTGCTGCTTGCGGTATAGCGAATCGACAGGGTGCCGCTGGCTTCGTCGTAACTGCTCGCCGCGCGGCACCAAAATTCCCGGTCTTCGCTGACGCAGGCGTTATAATCGGGCCAGCCCTGCGGATAAGCCGATTCCTTCAGGCCGCCGATGTTCAGTTCCAGTTCGTCGCCAATTTCACAGGCCACCCGGAAATGGAACCATTGGAAAAACTCGCTATCCTTGTCCTTGCGGATGGAGAGTTCTGCTTTGGTGCCGGTGATGGCATGGACTTCGATATTGCCGCTATCGAACGCGCTGGTGATTTTTATGGTCATGGTACCCTGATAGTGGTTCCGGACTCTCCGGGGAAGTCCTTGAATAAGGCTTCAGCCAATTTAGCGGCGGCGAGACCGGGCTGGGACGCAGGCGAGCCATCCTTGGCCTCGACCGATGCACGGCCTTCCCAGACAATGTTGCCGCTTTCCCGTTTGGTCAGGCGCACGGAAAGCTCGGTTACGACCTTGTCTTTGGGCGGCCCGCTGAGATCGATGCCAATGCCCAGGCCGACGCCGGAGCCACGACTGCCGGTGCTGCCGCCGACACCGACCGAGACCGGTGATCGTGATCCGCTGGCGCTCAAGACCGCTCTTTCGAGCGTGTAGCGTATAATATAATCGCTGTTTTGCTTGTCATCGCGCGCTTCGGAAAATCCGACCCGCTGCAATTCGCGCAGCAGTGCCGCCGAGTAGGTTGCATATTCGATGCTGCGACTGTCGCCTTCGTCGACCATATTGGGTTGGATGATGACGCTCCCTGGCACGATCGGAGTCACTTGCGCGTTGTGGAAACGGGTGACATCGACAGGCGGTGTCATCGCCGTACAGCCAGACAGGACCAATGCTGCCAAAGCTGTCGTTGCAAATGATTGAAAACCGGCCATGATACTCACTCCTTAAACTGCTTAGCCCTATAGTTAGCGCATAAACTCCGAGACTGCGGTAAAAAAATATATCTGCAGCTGGCCGTGGTTAACCGATTGGAGAGACCAGCGCGTTAAACAGCCGATATAGGGAATATATAGGAACGTAAGATTAATGGCGAAACCGTTTACGATATTGGTCACCGGCGGAGCAGGCTATATTGGTAGCCACGCGGTGCTGGCGCTGCTGGATGGCGGATGGCCGGTCGCGGTGATTGACAATCTGACCACCGGGTTTCGCTGGGCGGTGCCGGAAGGTGTTGCTTTCTATGAAGGCGATATCGAGGATGATGCTCTGGTGGCGCGAATCATCAAGGAAGAGAATATCGGGGCGATCATGCATTTCGCCGGCTCGATCATCGTACCGGAATCGGTAGAGAATCCGCTCAAATATTATCACAATAACAGCGCGAAGAGCCGTAGCCTGATCGAATCGGCGGTGACCGGCGGTGTCCGGCATTTCATTTTCTCGTCGACCGCTGCGACATACGGTATGCCCGAGGAAAGCCCGGTCAGCGAAAGCACGCCGCAACTGCCGATCAATCCCTATGGCATGTCCAAATTGATGACCGAATATATGCTGCACGATGTGGCGGCGGCGCATGATCTGAATTTCTGCGCGCTGCGCTATTTCAATGTCGCTGGTGCCGATCCGCAAGGTCGGACCGGACAATCGACAGCCGGTGCCACCCATTTGATCAAGGTCGCGGTAGAAGCGGCGCTGGGCAAGCGCGACAGCGTCGCTGTCTTTGGCACTGACTATGATACGCCGGACGGCACTGGTGTTCGAGACTATATCCACGTTTCGGATCTCGCCGATGCCCATGTGCTGGCGCTCGACGCACTGATTGCCGAGCCGAATCGGAACCATCTGCTCAATTGTGGCTATGGCCGCGGTTTTTCGGTGCTCGAGGTTCTTGATGCGATCGACCGGGTCAGCAACAAGACAATTGTCAGGAAAATGGAGGACCGGCGCGCCGGCGATCCCGATTCGCTGATTTCCGACAATAATGCGATCATGCAGCGCTTCCCGTGGCAGCCAAAGCATGCCGATCTCGATGAAATTGTGGCTCATGTGCTGGCGTGGGAACGCAAACTGATCGGAATTCGCGGAGAATAGCGCTGGTCGCTTGACTTTAGCGGTTGTCGACCGTAATTGCCCTGCTTCAACGCAGCATGCGCTGCTTTCAAGAAATTCAGAAAATCAAGGCGTGGTACCAAAATGAAAGTCCGCAACTCACTGAAGTCGCTTAAAAACCGTCACCGGGATTGTCGCGTAATCCGTCGTCGTGGTCGCACCTATGTGATCAACAAGACGAATCGCCGGTTCAAAGCGCGCCAAGGCTAATTGCCTGTTTATGGCAGAGACTTCTGCCATTTCCAAAATTGACACCGTCATCTTCGATATAGGCAATGTCCTGTATCGCTGGGATTTGCGTTGTTTATTTACAAAATTGATTGATGATTCCGAAGATCTGGACTGGTTTCTGGCTCATGTCGTGACGCCGGAATGGCATTTCCAGCATGATGCCGGACGGCCGTTTGCCAACATGGTCGCGGAGCGAAGCCGCGAATTTCCCGAATATCGTGATCATATCATCGCCTATTCCCGCCGATTCCCGGAAACCATTCCCGGGCCAGTCGATGCCATGCTCGACATCGTGCGTGCATTGGCGAATCGCGGTGTCCCGCTATTTGCGATCAGCAATTTCGGGGCCGAATCCTGGGCGCAGTTCCGACCATCGGCACCAATATTCGAACTCTTTACCGATATTGTCATTTCCGGCGAAGAAAAGCTGATCAAACCGGATGCAGCGATTTACGAACTGGCGCTGGAACGCTTTTCCCGCCGCGCCGACCAATGTCTTTTCATTGACGACCGGTCGGACAATATCGAGGCAGGTCAGGCTCTCGGGATCGCCGGGCATCATTTCAAGGATGCACCACGCCTCGAATCGCATTTGCAAGCGCTGGATCTGCTCTAGCTGCGCTTGAGCTCGTCCCCGGAGAGGCGCACGATATGCAGCAGATTGGTCGAGCCTGGTGTGCCAAAGGGTACGCCGGCACAGACAATCAGTCGGGAACCCGCCTCGCCGAGCTTGTGACGCAACGCCATCCGCTTGGCCTTGGCGATCATTTCCTCAAAATCGGAAACGTCGCGGGTGACCACGGCATAAGCTCCCCATAATAGTCCGACACGCCGGGCGGTGTGGCGGTTCGGAGTCAGCACCATAAGCGGCACAGAAGGGCGTTCGCGCGCCATCCGGCGGGCAGTCGAGCCGGACGCGGTATAGCAGACGATGGCAGACGTCTCGATCGTGCGGGCGATATTGTAACTGGCGGCGGCCAACGCGTCCGCAGTCGTTTCATCGGGCACGGTTTCGGTGAAATGAACCCTGTCTTCATAAGACGGATCATTTTCCACCTGGGCGGCGATCCGGTCCATCATCGTCGCCGCCTCGATCGGCCAGTCACCGACAGCCGATTCGGCTGACAACATGATCGCGTCGGCGCCGTCATAAATCGCGGTTGCAACATCGGAGACCTCGGCGCGAGTCGGGGTGGGCGATTTGATCATCGATTCGAGCATCTGGGTGGCAACCACTACCGGCCGCCCGAGTGCGCGCGCCGCAGCGACAATTTTCTTCTGCAGTGGCGGCACCTGTTCGGGCAATAATTCCACGCCGAGGTCGCCGCGCGCAACCATAACCGCGTCGGACAATTCGAGTATTTCGTCGAGCCGGTCGATCGCGGCGGGTTTTTCGATCTTGGCCAGTAGGGCTGCTTTGCCGCCAATCAGCCGCCGCGCTTCGGCGACATCCTCGGGGCGTTGTACGAAACTGAGCGCGATCCAGTCGACATCCTGCCCCAGCGCGAAGGTCAGGTCCTTGCGATCCTTGTCGGTCAGCGAACTGACCGGCAGTACGACTTCCGGTACGTTGACACCCTTGCGGTCGGAAATTTCACCGCCGACAATCACTTTTGTCTCGACGCTTTTACCGTCCGCCTTGGTCACTTCCAGCCGGATCTTTCCGTCATCCAGCAACAAATTATGGCCTGGCTGCAAGGTGCTCAATATTTCCTTGTGCGGCAGGGTGACGCGTGTCGCGTCGCCCTTTTGCTTGAGCATGTCGAGCGTGAAGCGCGCGCCCTCTTCCAGCATCACCGGCGGCTTGGCAAAGGTTCCGATGCGCAGCTTCGGTCCCTGAAGATCGGCGAGAATAGTGATCGGCCGACCGATTTTCTTTTCCAGCGCCCGGATCGATTTCACGTTGACGGCATGGGCGGCATGTTCGCCGTGGCTCATGTTCATCCGAAAGGCGTCGACCCCGGCGCGGTACATTTTTTCGATCATTTCCGGGCTGCCACTCGACGGTCCCAGGGTCGCCAGCACTTTGACCTTGCGGTTACGGGAGAAGATCGGTGTTGCCATGCGTAAATTCCTTAGTGGCGCTTTACCTGCGGGTTGCTTATCTCCAATTCATGACAGGATAAAAACAAAAAACAACGGAAACGAACATGACCGATAAAATAACTGATGCCGCCGCCGCCGCTGCCTTTCGCCGTCTGGTTACCCATCTGCAATATCGCCACGATGCGGAAAATATCGATCTGATGGGTCTGGCGGGTTTCTGCCGCAACTGCCTCGCCGACTGGGTGATGGAGGCGACGGTTGATGCCGGCGGCTCGATGACCAAGGATGAAGCCCGCGAAGCAATCCACGGCATGCCGATGAACGAGTGGAAGGGAAAATACCAGACCGAAGCGACACCGGAACGGCTCAAAAAGATGAAGGAAAGCGTGGCCAAAAACGCCGACGCGTCTTAAAGGCAGGCTTCGAATCCGAATATAGTTTTAAAGGAATGAAAGAATGAGCGAAGGCAATGTTGCCGCAGACCAGCTGCGTCTGTTTATTGAACGTATCGAGCGGCTGGAAGAAGAGAAAAAGGGCATGGCGGACGATATTCGTGACGTTTATTCCGAAGCGAAATCACAAGGCTATGATGCGAAAATCATGCGCCAGATCGTTCGTTTGCGGAAAATGGAAGCCCATGACCGTCAGGAAATGGAAGCCATTCTCGACACCTATAAAGCGGCGCTTGGCCTGGCCTGATCAATAGGCTAATAGCCAGTCTTTAGCGGCAGGAGAGCATTGATGATTGTCACCACGACACCCAGTATCGAAGGCCGCGCGATCCGTGACTATCGCGGGATCGTGATTGGCGAGGTAATTGTCGGCGCGAACCTGTTTCGCGATCTGTTTGCCAGCATCACCGACATTGTCGGCGGCCGCTCCGGTAAATATGAAAATGTCCTGAAACGCGCGCGCGACGAAGCACTGGCGGAGATGGAAGCAGAGGCGGTGAAAGCCGGCGCCAATGCGGTTGTCGGAGTTGATCTTGACTATGAGGTCGTTGGCGACAAAGGATCGATGTTGATGGTATCCGCATCGGGAACCGCGGTAATTGTAGAATGATCAAATCGGGAATTTGAGGTAAAATGGCAGGCCATAGTAAATTTAACAATATCAAGCATCGCAAGGGCGCTCAGGACAAGAAGCGTGCGGCGCAATTTTCGAAGCTCTCGCGCGAGATAACCGTGGCGGCCAAGTCGGGCATGCCGGATCCGGATTTCAATCCGCGTCTGCGCCTGGCGGTCAACAGCGCCAAAGCGGTGTCGATGCCGAAGGACAATATTTCGCGCGCCATTGAAAAAGCGACGGCGAACGAAGGCGATGATTATAGCGAGATCCGCTACGAAGGCTTTGGCCCCGGTGGTGTGTCCCTGATCATCGAGACTCTGACCGATAATAATAACCGCACTTTTACCAACGTTCGTACGATCATGTCGCGAAATGGTGGCAATCTGGGCGAAAGCGGTTCGGTTTCTCACGGTTTTGACCGGGTCGGCTATATCCAGTATCCGGTCAGCGCCGGCGACGAGGAAAAGGTCCTCGAGGCCGCGATGGAAGCCGGTGCCGAAGATATTTCTTCCGATGAAGACGGTCATGAAATCTGGACGGCGATGGAAGATCTTCACGAAGTATCCACTGCTCTGGAAAAAGCACTGGGCGAAGCGGCAAGTGTCAAACTCGCCTGGCGGCCTTCGGTTCAGGTCGAAGTCGATCAGGAGCAGGCCGAGACCTTGCTCAACCTGATCGACATGCTGGAAGAAGATGACGACGTCCAGACCGTCTGGGGCAATTATGACGTGTCCGACGAAATCATGGAAAAACTGAACGCCGAGTGATGTGGGAATTTGCCGCCAAAGCTGCGCTCGCGGGAGTGATCGTGGCAATGGTGGCAACCATCGCGCAACGCCAGCCCAGCTTCGGCGCGCTGGTCGCCTCGCTGCCCTTGATCTCGATATTGGGCATGATCTTCCTCTGGTATGCGCGGCCTGACACGGAAAATATGGCGTTGCATGCTGAAGCGACCTTCTGGTATGTTCTGCCATCTCTTCCGATGTTCCTCCTGATTCCGATGATGTTGCGCAATGGTATCAGCTTCTGGCTGTCGCTGGCGGCGGGATCCCTGCTGACGATCGGCCTTTATCTCATAATGGCCGTTGTCGGTCGCCGTCTCGGGCTGCCCATTTAAGATGATCATTCTCGGCCTCGATCCGGGTCTCGGTACCACCGGCTGGGGCGTGATCGTGGCGGACGGTAATCGCCTGTCCCATATTGCCAATGGCCAGATCAAGACCGATAGCAAAATGGCCTTGGCGACCCGTTTGCTCAAGCTCGATCTCGAACTCACCGACCTGCTGCTCGAATATAAGCCGGATGGCGCGGCGGTCGAGGAAGTCTATGTCAACAGCAACCCGCAGAGCACGTTGAAACTGGGTCAGGCGCGCGGCGTGGTGCTGCTTGGTGCTTCTCGGACCGGAATTGAAGTCGGCGAATATTCGGCGCGGACGGTGAAGAAGTCCGTGGTCGGCGTTGGCAATGCCGACAAGGAACAGGTGCAGGCGATGTTAAAGATCCTGCTGCCCGGCGTGAAGCTGGCCGGTGCGGATGCTGCCGATGCGCTGGCCGTGGCGATCACCCACGCGCATCATCGGAAGAGATAGCGGAGCAAAGCGCCGTTCGTCCTGAGCCTGTCGAAGGACCTTGGAGCGCGCAAATTCGTACTTCGACAAGCTCAGCACGAACGGAACTGGACTTGTGCCGCCCTTGCATTAATACACAGCTATGATCGCAAAACTCACCGGCACCATCGACGAAATCGGCTCGGACAATATCGTGCTCGATGTGCAGGGCGTCGGCTATCTGGTTTTCTGCTCGTCGCGCACCATCGGTGCCATTGGCGGCAAGGGTGATGGCGCGACCATCTATACCGAGATGCAGGTCAGCGAGACCGACATGCGTCTGATGGGCTTTGCCAGCAGATCGGAGAGAGACTGGTTCCGCTTGCTGATCTCGGTGCAGGGCGTCGGAGGCAAGGTGGCGCTGGCGATCTTGTCGGCGCTGGAACCAGGCGAAATTTCACGCGCCATTGCAATGGGTGACAAGGCAATGGTCAGCCGCGCCAATGGCGTCGGCCCGAAACTGGCGCTGCGGATCGTCAACGAATTGAAAGACAAGGTCGGCGGCATCGCGACCGATCCAATTGCTGGCGGCGGTACGGTCCACGCGCCCTCGAACAACAGCGCCGATGCCGTCAGCGCGCTGCAGAATCTTGGTTTCAAACCGGCGGATGCGAGCGCGGCGGTGGCAGCGGCCGATTCCGAGATAGGCGATGGTGCAACCCTGGATGCGCTGGTACGGCTGGCGTTGAAGAAGGCGGCGCGTTGATGCAGGGGAATGAACACGTACGCTGTCAGCCCAGCATATATAACGTCGCAGTTTTTAATGGATCACGCGAAGCCGCGAAGGCGCAAAGGGGGCAGGGCTTGCCGCACTATCTTTGCGCCTTCGCGGCTTCGCGTGAAAAACTATTCATTGGTGATACAAAGAACCGGGTTCCCGCTTTCGCAGGAATGACGGATGAGCTAGGCCGCCTTCATGACTGAAGACCGGCTCCAATCTCCCGAACGCAAGGTCGAAGACATCGACGCGGCGCTGCGCCCTAAAACGCTCGACGAATTTATCGGGCAGGAAGCGGCGCGTGGTAATCTTCGGGTGTTTATCGAGGCGGCCAAGGGGCGCAGCGAGGCGCTGGATCATGTGCTGTTCTTTGGTCCTCCCGGATTGGGCAAGACCACGCTGGCGCAGATCATTGCGCGCGAACTGGGGGTTGGTTTTCGTGCTACTTCCGGGCCGGTCATCGCAAAGTCCGGCGATCTTGCGGCCCTGCTGACCAATCTCGAAGAAGGCGATGTTCTTTTTATAGACGAGATTCATCGGCTCAATCCGGTGGTCGAGGAAGTGCTCTATCCGGCGATGGAAGACCGAGCGCTTGATCTGATCATTGGCGAAGGCCCGTCGGCGCGCTCAGTGCGGATCGATCTGCCGGCTTTCACCCTGATCGGCGCGACAACGCGTCAGGGCCTGCTGACCACGCCGCTGCGCGACCGTTTCGGGATTCCGGTGCGGCTCAATTTCTACTCGACCGAAGAACTGGAAAAAGTCGTCCACCGCGCCGCGAGGTTGCTCGATCTCGAGATTGCGCCCGATGGTGCTACTGAAGTCGCTCGTCGCGCACGAGGCACGCCGCGTATCGCCGGTCGTCTGCTCCGCCGGGTGCGGGATTTTGCCAATGTCGCGGGCACTAGGCTTGTCGACCGGGAAATTGCGGATGCGTCCTTAACCCGGCTGGAGGTCGACAGCATCGGCCTTGATGCAATGGATCGGCGCTATCTCTATATGATTGCGGATGTCTACAAAGGCGGGCCGGTTGGCGTGGAAACGCTCGCCGCGGGCCTGTCGGAACCGCGCGACACGGTGGAAGAAGTGATCGAGCCTTATCTGATCCAGCTCGGCCTGATCGCCCGGACAGCACGCGGCCGGACACTCAATGATCGCGGGTGGAAACATTTGGGACTGGCCCCGCCTGCGGGCAAAGAAACGGGCGGCGAACTGTTTGATTGAGGGCATCCTCTCCCTTTAAGGGAGAGGATTTCATGCCTCTAGTTCACCCGCGTCTCTATCAGTCGCGCAGCAATTCGTTGATACCGGTCTTGGACCGTGTTTGCGCATCGACCGTCTTGACGATCACGGCGCAATAGAGGCTGGGTCCGGGGACGCCGTCAACATTGACCTTCGGCGGCATCGTACCGGGAACCACGACCGAATAAGGCGGCACTTCGCCGATCCAGATCTTGCCGGTGACCCGGTCGACGATCTTGGTCGAAGCGCCGAGATAGACACCCATGGAGAGCACTGCGCCTTCGCCGACGCGCACGCCTTCGGCGACTTCGGCGCGGGCACCGATGAATGCGCCATCCTCGATGATCACCGGACCGGCCTGCAAGGGTTCGAGAACGCCGCCAATGCCGGCACCGCCTGAGATGTGTACGTTCTTGCCGATCTGCGCGCAGCTGCCGACGGTGGCCCAGCCGTCGACCATCGTGCCTTCATCGACGAAGGCGCCGATGTTGACAAAGCTGGGCATCAGCACGACGCCCTTGCCGATAAAGGCGCCCTGACGGACGATCGAGCCGGGTACAGAACGGAAACCCGCCTCGCGAAACCGGTTCTCGCCCCAGCCGGCAAATTTGCTTGGCACCTTGTCCCAGTGATTGGCGCCACCGGGGCCTTCGATCAGCACATTGTCGTTGAGCCGGAAGGAAAGCAGCACCGCTTTTTTGAGCCACTGGTTGACCACCCACTGGCCGTCTTTTTTCTCGGCGACCCGTGCGGTGCCGTTGTCGAGCATGGACAGGGCCAGATTGACCGCATCACGCTCCGGTCCCTGCGACGTGAGGCTCAAAGATTCCCGTTTGTCCCAGGCGGCGTCGATTACGGTCTGCAATGCTGCGGTCATGTTGATATTTCTTCCTTTGCGCTATGGAGGCCAGTGACCCAGCTTTCCAGATCGGTGATTTCGTGATCAATATAGGCAGGATCATGTTCGCGGCCAGCCCATTCTGCACCGGTATTGATCCATATTGTTGTCATGCCCAATGTTTTCGCGGGACGCAAATTGCGCGCCATATCTTCGACAAACAGGGCGCGAGTCGGATCGATGCCGGTTGCGGCGATCAGGCTTTCGTAAGCGGCTGTCTGCGGCTTGGGTATAAGGCCTGTATCCCGAATGTCGTGCATCTGATGGAAAAGCCCGCCGAATCCGCGCTTTTCCAGAACCCGCTCGGCATAAGGCCGGTCGGCATTGGTGAAAATCAGCTTCTCGCCCGGCAGTGCTTCAATGGCGGCACGGACCAGAGGCGCAGGCGAAAGGCGGTCCATATCGATATCATGCACAAAATCGAGAAAATCGGCGGGATCGGTGCCATGATGATGCATCAGGCCAGCCAGCGTGGTGCCATGATCGTGAAAAAATCCCTTCTGGATTTTCCGCGCTTCGACCAGATCACAATCCAGCGCCCGGGCAATATATTCGCCCATCTTGATATCGATCAGCGCGAACAGATCGCACTCCACGGGGTAGAGCACGTTATCGAGATCAAATATCCAGTGATCGATATGGGAAAATTCCGGTGGCATGGGGCAATCGCCTAAAGGCCGTTTCGGCCAATCACAAGCGGCAATATCGGCTAGGCCCGTGTTCCGGTATTTTCGACGCTCGCGCTATTGTGACGCAGTGCTTTCAGGACGGTTTCGACTATACCATCGGCGTCTAGCCCCGCTTCGGCATATTGCACGTCCGGCTTGTCCTGATCCTGGAATATATCGGGCAGGCGCATCGTCCGGATTTTCAGGCCGGCGTCGGTGAGGCCATTGTCAGACGCATAAGTCAGCACATGTGCGCCGAGGCCGCCGACCGAGGCTTCCTCGACCGTCACTGCGACTTCATGGGTTGTCAGCAATTTGCGGATCAATTCTTCGTCGAGCGGTTTGGCAAAGCGGAGGTCGGCAACGGTTGTGCTGAGGCCCTTGGCTTCGAGCCGCTCTGCTGCCTTCTTGGCTTCTTCGAGACGGGCGCCAAGCGACAGGATCGCGACCTTGGTACCCTGTTTGACGATCCGGCCCTTGCCGATTTCCAGCTGTTCGAGTTTTTCCGGGATCGGCACGCCGGTGCCATTGCCGCGCGGGTAGCGAAAGGCGATCGGACCGCTGTCGTGCAACGACGCGGTATAGGTCATATGCGCCAGCTCGGCCTCGTCGGCTGCGGCCATCACCACCATATTGGGCAATGTCGCCAGATAGGTGACGTCGAAGGATCCGGCGTGGGTGCTGCCATCCGCGCCGACCAGACCCGCCCGGTCGATCGCGAAACGCACCGGCAGATTCTGGATCGCCACGTCATGGACGACCTGATCATAGGCGCGTTGCAGGAATGTTGAATAGATCGCGCAAAAAGGCCGCATGCCTTGTGCAGCCAGACCGGCGGCAAAGGTCACGCCATGCTGTTCGGCGATCCCGACATCAAAGGCCTTGTCCGGATGCGCCTTGGCAAATTTGTCGACGCCGGTGCCCGAAGGCATGGCCGCGGTGATCGCGCAGATTTTCGGATCGCTGTCGGCCAGCTTGGCGAGGGTTTCGCCGAATACATTCTGATAGGCGGGTGGTCCGCCGCCGGGACCCTTGTTCTGCTTGCCGGACACCACGTCGAACTGGGCGACGCCGTGATATTTGTCATCGGCTTCCTCGGCGAATTTATAGCCTTTGCCCTTTTCGGTGACGACGTGGATCAGGCAGGGGCCTTCTGCCGCATCGCGCACATTTTCGAGCACGGGAATCAGATGTTCCAGATTATGGCCGTCGATCGGGCCGACATAATAGAAGCCCAGTTCCTCGAACAGGGTCCCGCCCATTGTCATGCCGCGGGCATATTCATCGGTCTTGCGCGCTGCGTCGTACAGGCCCTTGGGCAACTTTCGGGCGATGCGCCGCGCCAGCTGGCGGACGCCGAGAAATTCACGGGAAGAAACGATTCGGGCGAGATAGGCCGAAAGCCCGCCGACCGGCGGTGCGATCGACATGTCATTGTCGTTGAGAATGACAACCAGCCGGTTGCCAGCCGCTTCCGCATTGTTCATCGCTTCATAGGCCATGCCGGCACTCATCGCGCCGTCGCCGATAACGGCAATGCCGCGACCTGGTTTGTCGTTCAGCTTATTGGCGATCGCAAAGCCTAAGGCTGCGCTGATCGAGGTCGAACTATGGGCCGCGCCGAAGGGATCATATTCGCTTTCCGACCTTTTGGTGAAGCCGGATAGTCCGCCGCCTTGGCGCAGGGTGCGGATCCGGTCGCGGCGGCCGGTGATGATCTTGTGCGGATAGCATTGATGGCCAACATCCCAGATCAGTCGGTCTTCGGGCGTGTTGAAAACATAATGGATCGCTGTCGTCAGCTCGACAACACCCAGACCGGCGCCCAGATGGCCTCCGGTAGTGGACACCGTGTCGATGACTTCGGCGCGCAACTCGTCGGCAAACTGGCGAAGTTGGGTCGGCTTCAATTTCCGCAAATCCGCCGGAAAGGAGACGTCATCCAGCAATGGTGTATTCGAAACTGGCATATTCACTCCCTGATTGGTCCCAGCTTTAACGGCATCGCGTTGCTCTGTCGAACTTTCAGCAGTCCGTCTGTGAACCTTTGCTGACACGCGGAAACAATTAGCTGCATTTCTGGCAAATGCCGCGCACCTCGATTACCGGGCGAATAGAGCTAAAACCCTGACTTTTTGCAACCGTGCGCACTTGCTGGGACAGGGGGTCATCATCAATATGCGTTGCCTCTCCGCAGGTGTCGCAGACCAGAAAGATGCAATCATGGGCGCAGCCCGGATGGCTGTTGGCGAGATAGGCATTGGCGCTTTCTACCCGCATCGCGAGGTTATTCGCCACGAACAGGTCGAGAATCCGGTACACACTATTCGGTGCGACACGTTTGCCCCTTGCCGCAGATACCAGTTCGGCGATGTCATAGGCCGAAGCCGGACGGGAGAAGCCCGCCAGCGCGTCAAATATCGCGGCCCTTGTATCGGTCCATTTCTCACCGGATTTTTCCAGATTGGCGCGTGCCGCGTCGGCTAAGGACTCGCCTTCATGCTCATGATGATTATGTTTTCCCATAGGGATAATTTAGGGATGTTTCGCCGCAAGGGCAATGGGGCGCAGTTTAATGGGTGGCGCGGTAGTTCAGATCATGGCCTAGCGCGAGAACGCCTACACCGAGCATGGTATAGAGAACCTCCGCTCCGTTATGGCCGCTTTCGTGACCTAGGGAGATCGCTCCAATCATCATGCCCAGGCCCAAGCCGCCTATTGCCGCTGGCATCATATAACCGTGGTCCAATACACCCCGGCCGAGGGTGAACAGGCCCAGTGCGATTGCGATACCAAGGCCGATTTCATGAACCAGCGGATCGAGCAGCATGCCGCCCGCCGAGGAAAGGATGGCAACAATAGCGATGGTCGAGACGCAGTGAACAAGGCAGAGGCCGGACACCAGCACGGCCAGACGATCCCACAGGCCGTCCTTGATCAAAAGACCATTTTTGTTCCACAATTTTGCTGCCGTAAACACGACTCACTGTCTCACTTGTTGTTTGCGTAGGACGGATATAGGGAAAGGCGTGTTAAGATACAACATATCATTTCCGAAATTTCGGGCTTTTTGCGGGCGGTTTCCGCGTTTCCAGTTGTCAGATGGCGCTTTTGATCCCAAATAGCGGCCCATGACCGACACAAGCATATTGAAGCAGCGGGAAAGCAACGCAAGCAATCGTCCGATCGCTATCGCCAACTGGCTTATTGGCGTTGCGATTCTGGTGTTCATCATGGTCGTCGTCGGCGGCATTACCCGGTTGACCGAATCGGGTCTGTCGATCACCGAGTGGAAGCCGGTGACCGGCGCGCTACCGCCGCTGAGTGAAGCGGACTGGCTGTCGGAATTTACCAAATACCAGCAGATCCCCGAATATCTGGAAATCAACGGCCCGGCCGGCATGACACTGGCGGATTTCAAGTTCATCTATTTCTGGGAATGGGTGCATCGCCTGCTCGGACGTTTGATCGGTGTGGCCTTTGCGCTACCGCTGCTCTGGTTTGCAGTGAAGCGGGCGATCCCGTCCGGCTATGGCTGGCGGTTGGTGGCTTTGCTCGCGCTCGGCGGACTGCAGGGTACGATCGGATGGTGGATGGTCAGTTCGGGTCTGAGCGAGCGGACGGATGTGAGTCATTTCCGGTTGGCGGTGCATTTGCTGACCGCTCTTTTCATCCTTGGCGGTCTCGTCTGGACGGCGCTTGACCTGCGCCAGCTTGCTGCAGGTAACCCGGGGCCGGCGCGGATGACGGGGCTTGGCATAGCGGTCTTGGCGGTACTTTTTTTCCAGCTGTTGTTCGGCGCCTATACAGCGGGCCTGGATGCAGGCTATGTGTCCAATACATGGCCGCTGATGAACGAATATTTCGTCCCCGGCGGGATCAACTGGGCTAGCGGCACGTGGGCCGCACTCAACTATGATCCCTATCTGATCCATTTCATCCATCGATGGTGGGCCTGGGTCGTCGTCGGCTTCCTTGTTATATTGGCGCGAAAAGCGCGACCGATAGATCGCAGGGCCTCGGTCGCGATCCATATCGCTTTCGGTAGCCAGATATTGCTGGGCATTGCCACCGTGATGACCGGTATAGATATTCATCTGGCGGTATTGCATCAGGCGGTTGGTGCTCTGGTCGTCGCTTCGTCCATATGGGGAGTGCATCTGATCGGCCGCCAGCCACGGTAGCCAATAACCTGTTTTCGCGATAGGCAATTTCGGAGGCCGGATTTTCGCTTATCGAATTGTGAAAAATCGTCATTCGACCAGTTCCAAATAGCCCTTCGGTATTATTATACCCGTTGGCAAAGCCCCGCTTTCGCTTGACTTGCCGGAATAACATCGCCAATAGCGCCGCAGTCGGCCGGATCTTTGCGTCCGGCTTTTATCATTTTTGATTCAAATCATTCTCCCAGAAGGAGCAAACCCCATGAAGGGTATCACCAAACAGACCCAGTCGGCGAAGCCTGCTGAAGTCGAAAA
>TARA_R110000850_G_scaffold254303_3_pt1 | contig 60651 bp, 58 predicted proteins | sample TARA_R110000850 | Tara Oceans TARA_R110000850 (sample SAMEA4397586) | marine metagenome | biome: Polar Biome; feature: [SRF] surface water layer (ENVO:00010504); material: water (ENVO:00002006), including particulate matter (ENVO:01000060) such as... | depth 5 m
ACAACATGCACCCTGCTTCAATGTATTCATTGAGTTAATTTCCTCGTGATGACCTGAAATATGCCGACGGCAGGGCCGTGGCTATGGCGTCAGATCAGACACGGGGAGGGCGGTAGAGGCCGAAGGGACCGGCGCGAGGCGCGGTCGCGTTTATGCCTGGCCACACGGAAGCGTCAGGAATTATGCGAGATACGGAGCTGGTATGAAAGGACCCGGCCAGATGGAAATGACAACTCCCGCATGCGTCTACATGATGATCATGATCCGGGCTCGACTGTCCGTCTTTCATGCGTACTGTGTTCTTTTCGACGCCTTGGTCATCTAAAGCCTGACAGGTAATGGCTTCGGGATCCAAGGCGTGTAAATCAGACGATGCCGGACCAATCAGCATGGTCGCAAACACGCAAATCACGAGCCAAAGTCTGATATTGAGCAAGAGGTGGAACAAACGCATAAAAACGCCTTTAACAGGCAATCTTCAAAAAATCACTAAGTAATGTCACGATGGTTCGGCCTTTAACTCAACATGGCTGGTGGTTGCTTGCCGGTCTGGCAGGCGTTAAAGCGCGAAAGGAGAGCGGAGTATTCGAACCGCTAGCCAGTGGTCACGAAACGGCTCTCACCGACCCTTAGTGCCTCCCCAGCGCCTTTCTACCTGTTTCAAATCGACCACTCGGCATCCTCCAGAATTCCGGAGCCGCTGCTTGGGAGCTGGAGCATTTTCCTTGGTGTGTTGAATGTCGAGGCCGCCCAGGGTGTGACCTGCGGCGCCTTGCGGGAAATACTCTATGGCCCGCCGGATTCCGCTGAACTCTAGGACAGGGTTCCGGGCATGATCTGGAGCCAGGTTCTTAATCCGCTTTGCTGGCTTGGGCTCCTGGCTGAGTTCAAGACCGAGGAACATCAGCATCTCGCCGATCGGCAGTATGTGACGACCGGGCTCTGGGGATGGGCGTTCAGGTTCCCTTTCGATGACGGGCCTGACGCGCCGATCCGGCATTGAATTGAGCTTATGTAGGGCTCGCCGATCGACCTGTGAATTGGCTCCAGCGTTTAACGCCCGTGCAATTTGAGCTCAGCCGTGTATATGACCGATCAATTGCAGCAATGCAGGGGGGGCGTCGGCGCCGTTTGTTACCCAAGGCATTTTTCCAGAAAATCGGTCGGGCCAGTCTGCTACGGCTCAATTCTGAGTTGGAAATATCGGGCGCTCGCACACATGCTGGAATAATATGTTTCTTGGATCTCCAATTCGAATCTGCTTTCTTGGGCTCAAATAAAGTGGGTCATAATATCCCTACAAAAATACCTACAATTATCCCTACAATAGAATGATAGATTCGTACTAATACATTGAAATACAACAATAATAAAAATTGATTGGAGCGCTTCGCCCGCTCCAGAATAATATATGAAAACAGGGTGTTGTGTCGCGTCTAACTCGGACGCAACGCGGTATTATTTATAAAATCATCACCATATAAGGCCGGTCCCTCGAGGGGGGTAGAAGCATTAGATCGCCGGATTACTGATGTACGGGGAATGGTCGTGAATATTGCTGTCAAGAGCCGTCAGGCGATGGTCTCGCCCATGGTGGTGGTTGATAGAGTGCCGCCGTTTTCAGTTACAGCATGGTGGCAAGCCCGCGCGGTGAGAGCAAGCACAGTCAGTGTTGGGTTCTGAAACCCTTGCGAAGGAAATGAGGCTGCATCAGTGACGTAGAGTCCGGGCATGTCCCAGCATTGGTTGAAGGGATCAAGGACGCCGTCTTCAGGTGTCGCTCCCATACGGGCAGTGCCACATTCATGTGCCGAAGTGCCCGGAATGGCTGGACCATCAGGCTGCAAGGTCAGCTTCACATCACAGAGCGCAGCAAGTTCTCGCAATGCCGTGCTCATCATTTCCGCCATTGTATTGTCGCGTGTACTGAGTCCCGCATCGAAAATCAGGCTTGGAATACCCCAGGCATCCTTTCTCGTGGGATGAAGACGGATATGATTACTCGCATCAGGAAGCATCTCACCAAAGCCAACTGCAGTGAACCACGAGCGCCCGTTGTCACCCGGCGTCTGGTAGAGCTGCACACCAAAGCCGCGATCGCCGAGGCTGGCAGTACCCATCGCCCTGTCGAAACGCGGAAGGAAGCTACAGCGCCCATCCGGTGGGGTAGCGGTCTCGGCGGGAAGTGCCGGCCCCAGCCCTTCTGCCTTTACCAACACATGATCCATCAGGTAGCGACCGAGTGCGCCACTTCGCGCGCCGATGCCTTCCGGCGAGCGGGATGTCTGGCTGAGCATGAGGATACGCGCCGATTCGATTGGCGAAGCGCAGCAAAAAACGAGTGGTGCCTTTGCTTCAAGACGGTCACCCGTTTCCCGGTCATGCCACGCAACGCCCTCCGCGCACCCATTGGAGCCCGACAGTATCTCATGGACGATCGCGCCGCGCCGCGCATGGATATGATGTGATGATTCCAGGGCTGATAAGTGGTTGACGGGTGGCGCAAAGCGACCACTCAGAACAGGGGCGCCAGGCCAACGGGCTTCAATCTTTTGTTTCAGTTCCCTCTCAGCCCGTGTCGGCTGCAGGAGGGCCGCAAACTTGCTGTCAGGCACGTCTGCGTTACCATCTGGATTGCCTGAAAGACCGAGTAGGGATTCAACATAAGTATACCAGGAATCCATTTCTTCAGCCGGGAAGGGCCATGCTGGGGACAGGCCGTCCTGAGGTGCGAATTCACGCTCAGAAAAGCGACAGTACTGGCGACCGTGCCCGGGGATCACAACGCGCCCACCGGCGTTGCGTGTCCGAATCCAGCTATAGTCCCGCCCGTTGGCCGTATCGTAGGGATTGTCGAGATCATCGACGAAGGCGGATGGATCACGCTCCCAGGCGTAACAAGAGGACTGGATGGGTTGGCGACGACGTCCGAGCAATTTGAGAACCTGCCGGCCCTTGTAGATGATTCTTGGGTTGAGAAAGCGAAGCGCCCGAGGATCGGCTAGACGCGCAATTGCCTCAGCCGTAGCCTGACGCACAGGCTCGGTTATAAAGGGAGCGCGCCAACCGGCATCGAGAATCAGGACCTCAAGTCCTGCGTCATGTAGCGTGCGCGCTGCCAGGCTTCCTGCAGCTCCGGCACCAATGACAATGGCGTCGAAGCCGTCAGGCCGTCCAAGTGTTTCTTGTGTGGTGCGCGCTGAGATAGTCACGAGACTATTGTGAGGACTTCTCATTCGCTACGCATCTCCCTGGCATCGCAATTGCTCAACGAAGTATAACATGCGCCGTTTATGCCATATTGTCGCAATGTTCATACATCTTCTTGGAAGGAGCCCTGCGTGAATACGAACAGCGACATGCCACGTTGCAGAATCGGCTTTGGTACAGGGCATTTAGGTTCCAGTATAGAACGCGCAGAGGCCGTCAACCTCGTCCGTTGCGCGCTTGATGCGGGCCTGACCCATATCGACACTGCGCGTCTGTACGGCGATGGAAGGGCCGAAGCCATCGTTGGCGAGGCCATAGCCGACCGTCGACCCGAAATCTTCCTGGTAAGCAAGGGGGGTATCCTGCCAGCCCATAACGGGTGGCCAAGGCGGATCCTCAACAAGGCCCTGTCTACAGGCCGCAGACTGGCCGGTGATACGTTATTGCCTGCGCCGCGATGGAACGAACCCCGTTTTGGTCTATTCGACGTTTCAGATTTGCGGGCAAGCCTGGAAACGTCGCTGGAAAAACTGGGCACGGACTATCTGGACCTGTTTCTCCTTCATGAAGTCGAGGCTTCTCACTTGTCGTCCGGACGCGTCATACAGGCGCTCCAGGATTGGGTGAAGGAGGGCGTGATACGGTCTTATGGCATTGCGTCTACACCGCTGCAGTCGCGCGATCTCCTGGCATCAGGTGAAGCATTTTCATTTGTCCAGACTGCGGCATCTGTTTTTGACTGCAACGCGAATGAGTTCGTGGGGGGTGAACACAAGACGATTACCCATTCATGGCTCGGCCCCGCACTCGCTCGCTTCCGGCGCGCGTTCGAGATGGACCAGGATCTCGCGACCATGGCCGGAGGCGAGCTGTCCATCGATGTTCGCCAGTCATCCCAATTGGCTGCATACCTGTTGCGTCATGCGCTTGCCAGCAACCCTGAAGGTACGGTTCTGTTTTCAACACGCAGTCCTGAGCGGATCAGAGAAATGGTTCGAACTGCCGATGGCGGCGCGCTTTCACCGGACGAACATGGCCGGTTGATGAGAGTTGTAGCCCGCGTTGCGGACGTATCGGACTAGGTGGCTATTGGCTTTGCATCATCGCCTGTAGACGGTGATCCGGGTTTGCGGGTTTTCAAGGATGACGAAATCAGCGGCATTGCCTGTTATGAGGGTCTCCTGGCCTTCTTGGAATCCAAGCGCTTTAAGTTCTGTATCAATGAGCGCCTCCCGGCCGGGGTCGCAGAAAGCACGAATGAAAAGCACCTCATTGTCATTAGACAGAGCGGCTTTCATCCCGCCCTCAATCAGCCAGCCACCCCCAAGCGCGGCGTCAATCTCATGGGCTTCTGCAATCCTGAGTTTTGACATGCTCATCTTTGCGGCCTGCCAGTATTCGGGTCCTTTGTAGTCGATAACTGCGCCGTCGCGATAATAGAGCGTGCGTCCATCAGGGCGGTTCTCCCACGCAGCCGCTGCCTGGAAATGCACACATGTGAGAGCCGGCGCATCGCCAACGCCCTGTTCGGACGCATAGGCATAGGCCCCGGGATAATCTTCCAGCTTGATATGATATTTCAGCTCCGTCACCGTCGAACCAAAACTTGCCAGGGCTAGGCATCCGGCAACGATACTTGCCATGAGTATGGGTTTCAGACGCGATAGCGCATAGCCAACGCCGATCGTTATCCCGATGAGGCCCGGCAGGAATATCCTGTTGATAAGAAGGGGTTGGCGCAGGTGCATGATGAGCATTGCGGCTGGATATAAGAGGATCAGGCCCAGAAGGATGAAGGCAAGCTCTCTGCGACCGTTGATCAAGGCGATCGGAACAGCGAGTATGGAAAGGCCATAATAAATAGCTTCGAATGGCAAGCTGAACCTATCCAGGCCGGGAAAGCCCGTGGCATTGCGGAAGAACCACACACTGTCAGTAATGCTGTTATCGCCGATGATGCCGGGAAACGTGCCCGATGCGCTCGGCAGGGCAACCAGCCATGGTAGCGTGATTACAAACAAGATCAGGTTTCGCACGAACCAGTCGCGTGCAAACCGGTGGCGTGCGTCACCATACAGACCAGCGGCCAGGCTGGCGAAACCGATCATGCCCATGGCGATGAGGCCAATCGCGTGGCTGTAGATGGCAATTGAACCACCAAGCACGTAAAGTGCAGCATACATAGGCGGGCTGCATAGGCGCGGTCTCACATGGCCGATTGCTCCCCATACCGCCAGGATCAGACCGAAAATCAGATACGCATACATCCGCGCATCCTGACTGTAATAAATGTGACAGGTCGCGACAGCGAACAGCAAGCCGGTAAAGATGGCGGCTCGTGCTGACGCAACGTCGCGTGTGGCGAGCAAAATGGCTGCAACAGATAGTGAGCCAAACACGGCGACAGGCACTCGCGCATGGGCCGGGTCGGGGTTAATTGAATGCCATAGCTTCTGGATCATCCAGGTCAGGTTAGGGTGGTTGTCGATATTGCCCCACATGATCGTACCGAAATCAAGCCGCGCAAAGGCCAGCGTCACGGCCTCATCCATCCAGATCGGCGCGCCGCCCAGGTCCCAGAACCTCAATATGGTACCAAGCAAAGTGATCGCGCCGAACCATATCCACCAATGCGAAACCGGTGTTTCCTCCTTGATGAGAAAACGTTGCGCGCGTTTTTCGAATTCTGCGATAAGCCCCATCCGTCAGGTCCCCAAGTCAGCGTCTAGCCAGGTCGTCTTTACCGTAGCCAAGTGTCTCCATCATCGTGTCGAACGCAACAGGCAGTTCCGCTCGTTGGGACTCCGACAGGTTCTTGTGGCCAAGTCCGATCGAAGCCGGCGTTATCGGGCGGGTCACTGCGGCATGGTGCCCATGACGCCCGACATCGCCGAGTCTCTCTGGAACACGCGTCAGATAGTCTGGTTCAAAAACGAGATCAGCCCATTTGAAGATGTTGCGAAAGACGTCTTCGGGCTCACGCACCAGGTCTTCGTAGGTCACTGTCATGGGCGGAATGCGAGCTTTCTTCAAATGCTTCAGGCATGACGCATTGGCATCGATCCAGCGCTGCCCGGAATCGTGAATGTCGCGCATGCCGGCCTCTACTTGCGAGGCAACGACATCTAGGCCATCACGTTTCAGGTAGAGGTAGTATGCGTCCGGATACGCCCTGACAATTTCTTTAAGATATGTTGTATTCCATGGTGTCTTGTCACCCCAGCGCGCCGTGGTGAAGTGATGCGCGTTCGCCATGAAGGCGTATAGCTTGTTGTAAAAATTATGGATTGTTTGCTGCTCTTTGGGGGCGTCCTCAAGCATCGAGGCAAGAGGGCTGAAACTGTCGATTTCCATGTCATCACGATGAGGGTGACGATCGAAATAGGCGCAGGCAAGCCATACTTTTTCCCGCCAGCTGACGTTACGCCATTTAGGCCAACGGGAAAGGATCTCTCCGAACACGTAGGTTTCCGGGGGAATGTAGATCTGTCCTGAGGCCATCAGCACGCGCCGTGTAAGCGTATTGCCGGAGCGAGGCGCGCCGATGATGAACAATGGTTGGCGTTGTGGAGACATGGGTTTCATTGTTTCCTGGCTTGGTGGCTTCGGCGATGGAAGCCCGTCCATTTGCGTGCAGCAGTAAAAGGGGAGGCGGCTATTGGGCCGCGTCGGGAGGTCGTGCCGGGGTCGCGGGTCAGGGCCTCAAATCTTGCTGGTATGAACTCTGCCGCATAGTTTTTAATACACCATTCACGGGCTTGCCGTGTGGCCTGACGCGCGCCGTGCAGGTCATTGCGGATTGCATTCAGGACCTGGGCGACTTCACTCGGTTCGCAATACAGCGCATGGTCGCCAAAAGTCCTTTTCAGTTCAGGCTGCAGCACGCAACGCGCACCCATCAGCATGGCCTCTGCTACGGTCCGCCCGAAGGTTTCGATCCACCTGGAGCTGTGGAAGTATGAAAACACATCTAGGCTGTCGAGAAAGTCAGGGACTGGCTCGGCATTGAATGGCAGGATGTCCCAATTGGTTGTTTCGACTCCCAGGGCTTCGAAAAAGTCCTTATCTGCCCCCATTGTTCGTATTCGGGTAAGGGCCCCAGCGGGCAAACTGGCGGCAATATCTGTCCTGTCATCACCCCATTTGTCAGTGTGGGGACGGCCGTGGCGGCCAACCACAAGGTGTGGAATGGTCAGCTTTTCGCGCTTCGGGGTCCAGTCACCAACCTGGAACGTGTTCGGCCAGTCTTCATGTGTCAGACGCAACAGCGGTGAAAAGCTGCGGAGCTGGGCGCGACAAATCCCGGAAATGGGTGCCCAGGTTGGGAGAGTGCCGAATTGATTTCGGATCTGGCGCTGAATCAGAAAGGGATCGTATTCGAGTGCGCCGTCACCCTTGAAAGGCGCCTGGTGACAAACAATGACTGTATTGTCGGCTATCACCTGGATTGGATTGTCTACACCCCTTTGAAAAGGTTGCGGATGATGAAAAAAAGCAATGCGGGCTCTCGTGGTTCTGTCGCATGGAACGCGTTGAACCCCGGACAGATCCAACAAGGCCGCCAGTCTCGGATTGATGGTTTCGTGAGGCAGGAAAAAGTCATGCCCGGTCACAAAGTGCAGGCCCACTGCCAGGCCGGCTGCTTCCAGCGCGCGAACATCTGTTTCCACGGCCGTTGCCGTGCCGCCCATGAATCGTGGATCGACAAGGATCAAGGCGTCGTACTGTGTTGATGCCATGGCCCTGTTCCGAGTGTCCAGAATAAAGAAAACTACCGTGAAAGCCTAGCAAAACCCGTGCCTGCCGCAAGCTGTATTGCCTATTGGACGGGCGCTTCGCACTAGCTAGGCGAGAGCAGTTACACACCTTGTCGAAAAGGCTCCGCAAATCGATGGGCAGATTCGCCAGTCTGGGACTCAAAGTCGGCTGAACCAGGGTTGCAATCGCCAACGATAATAGCTCGAAAGACAGAAATTGCGGTATAGCTATGCCAGTATGACCAAACTGCTCCGGAGCGGTAATCCGTGCCAAACTGGATAGCGCAATCATGAATTGAAGGCGTTTCTTGAGCAGGGTTAACCAATTCTGGGTCCTGCGCGCCAAGTCTGTCAATCTTGGTGTTGCCATACGCTATCTTGTTATCGAAGCAGCCATCGGGACTTATGGTCGATCGCACTTAAGTCGTTCGGTGAACGACTTTGCATGACTCTTGCAGGTTTTACAGGATGTGGTGTGCCATGTAAGGCACAGGAGTGGGCATCGACCGAATGGGGAGAATTGTATGGCAGGTCGCGTAAGTGTCATTCTGCCCACCTATAACCGGGCGGGCCTGATCGCTGAGACGTTGGACTCCCTGATGGTTCAAACGCGCCCTGCGCATCAGATCATCGTCATCGATGACGGATCGACCGACGGCACGGGAGACATTGTCCAGCGCTACAGAGAAAAGGTTACCTATTTAAGGAAAGTGAATGGTGGCAAGGCAAGTGCCCTGAATGTCGCGATGAACGAGATAGTCGGCGATTACCTCTGGATTTGTGATGATGATGATTTGCTGGAGCCGGATGCCTGCGAGCGGTTGGCAGGCAAGCTTGATTCTGACCCCGGGCTGGGGTTCGCAGCCGGTCGTCACGATGATTTTGTCGTGGATCATGAAACCGGTGAACACTTGCACAAATCGCCAGGCTACTGGCTGCCGTCACGACCTGCAGAGATATTTCCCGACTTGCTGGACGGCTGTCATATATTTCAACCCGGCATGATCGTCCGCAACTCGGTGTATGAGGCAGTCGGTGGGTTCAATCCAGCGCTGACCCGTGCGCAGGATTATGACATGATGCTGCGCATCGCACGTATTGCGCGCGGCCATCTTTTTTCGGAACGCGTCTATTTGCATCGTGAGCATTCCGGCGCACGTGGCTCTGCCGCAGAGCGATTTTCCACCGAGCAGATCAATGCCAAATGGATAAAGTTTCATCGCATGATCTTTGAACCATTAATGGGCGAACTGGAAGATGAAGAATTGCTCGCGCCTGAGGACTGGCTCAGGCCCGAGGTTGCACCGGTGAGTGACCGGGTCGCGAAATTGAGGCGCGCTCGTATATATGCACGTCACATGATGTGGCCTGAGGCGCTTGAGGCGCTCAGCGATGCCAGCGAGCTGCATGTGCATACCCCGCTCAGCCATTTTGAGCGGGATCTGGTCTTGGGGGCGACAATCTACAATTTCGGGTGTGCGCCGATGTATGACGATCCCGCCTATCGTGCAGAGGTTATGGGGCTAAAAGGCAAGTCACCAATCGGGCGCAGCCTGGCGGGTTTGCTCGGCCGGTCATTGCATTGGCGCATCAGGGATGCTGCGCGCAGCGGAAAGCTGGGGCTGGCTGCGAAATTGACGGGATTTGTGGCCCAGAGCCGCATTTAAGGGCTTCAATTCCTGTTCCCGGGCATGCGGAATATCCGGAACCGAGCCTGTAGTCTCTCTGCGCCAGAAAGTGTGTGCCCAAGAATAAAGCGCTTGCCCGGGATTTCGGCGAAGCGATGCAGCAGCAAGGCTGTTGCGATCACGATGATGATGGCCAGCGCAACCGATATCCAGGGAGGGATGCCCGCGCTGTTGAGCCAGTACATGTAGACCATCCCCGGCCGCTCGTGAAACAGGTATAGTGGATAGGATGCGAGCCCCACCGCGATGAAAGGCGGCCATGTCAATGGCTTCAAAAGTACGCTTCCGGTCAGGAAGAGGACGAACGGCAGGCCAACCATGAGAAGCATGATGATCTGACGGGCAGCAGATTCCGATATTCCGGTTGCGCCTGGTGCCAGACTGATTATCGGACCAACCAGCACGGAGAGACCTGCAATGGTGGCGAGCAGGAGCAGGGCCGGATGTGCGCCCAGATCGCGCCACTTCCAGCTCACCAATCCGAGTGTAAACCATGCGAGCATGTCAGGCTGCACCAGCATGGCGAGTGGCCATAGTCCGCCAGGTAGCCCGCCCATCGCTTGCTGCAGGACGTCGACGCCAAAAGAGAGCGCTTGTAGTGCGGCCCAGACCCAGAGAAACAAGCTCCGTGGGCTGAGCCAGAAGGCGATTGCAATAAGCGCGTAAAAGCGCACTTCGCTCCACAGTGTCCAGTATACACCTTCCACCCAGCGTGGCATGTCCGATTGCTGGATGCCAAACAGGCTGGCTGTCATGTCTGGCGGGATGAAGACAATTGATGAGAGATATTCTACTGGCGTGACCTGCCAACGCGTCACATTCTCGTACAGATTTCCAACGCCCGAAACATTGATGATCAATGTCGATAGCGTGGCGCAGACCAGCATGGCCGGCCAAAGCCGCGCAGCACGTTTCACGATGAAGTCAAGCAGTCCCGTTGCGCGCTCCAGTGTCATCATGATCACGAAACCGGAGATAAGAAAAAACAGGTGCACGCCGACCTCGCCGGCCAGCTGCAATGGCAGGAATGTGGCCAGGTCGTCGCCATGCGCATAAAGCGTGGGTGTGAATTGCGGTTCTGCCCAACGAGCAAAGAAATGATAGGCAACAACCATCAGCGCCGCGAGGCCCCGCATGCCATCCAGAACTTCCAACCGCTGATCGGATGCGGTCTTGATGCGTATCACGGGCGTTGCGGTCATTCCGGCCTTGTGTCTGCCCTCAGAATTGTTGGTCGAGGTGCTCCAGATAGTCTACCAGCGCCTCGGTCACGCGTGGATCCTCAATACTTGCGGGCGGCATATAGCTGTCAGCAAATCCATCTGGATCATTCAGGAAGGCGATAAGGTTTTTACGGTCCCACCGGCCATCCTTGTTGCTGAGGCCATCGGAGTAGCCCTCAAATCCGGTTGCTGCGATCTGGTCATTGAATATCTGGCTGAGGCCTGGCGCCTTCTCATTGTCGTCCACCTGGAAGGAGTGACATTCCACGCAACGGTCCATGACCGTATCGAGGTCAGACTTGACGCGGCGTGGGAGATTGCTTGTTTCAAGCCACTCCTGGAAGCGCTGGCCTTCGTCTACTCTTTGCATGGCGGAGAGAAAGATCAACTCGGAGTTATCGGTCCATAGAGCGATACGACCATCGGTATGCTGATGAACATATCGGATCCGCGAACCTATTGGGATACGCTCGGAATAGACTGCCTCATGTCCTTCCATGCGGACCCGGTGAAGTGCTTGATCGGAAAGAGATGAGACCAGGATATCTCCGTCCCAGCTTTCATCAAAACCTTTGACAAGGGTCATGCCGGAGACGGCAACAGAAGGCACCCATGAGAAGATGGGCGGTTGGAACTGGGTGTGACGACCATAGGAAAGCGAGTCGGGAATGCGTGTTCCGCGATACGTTGTGCCATAGCTTTCCAGTGGCCACCCATAGTTAAGTCCATCCTGGATGAGGTTCAGCTCATCTCCGCCGCGCGGTCCATGCTCCGCAATCAGAACAGTGTCGTCGGGCAGGGCCGCAATACCCTGCGCATTGCGATGACCAAGTGACAGGATGCGGCCTTCGCCGGTTTCCACATCCACGATAATGGTCTTGCCATACATGGCGGCAGGATCCTGAGCGATACCCGGACCCACCGAGCGCATGCCATCAAGGTGGAAGTCGCCGCTCTGAAAGATGATGGTCGCAGGCGCGCGGAAGACCATGCGGCCTCCGGCCATATGGCCCTCCATTGCCAAATGTTCCTGTTTGAAGGGCATGCACGGTTCCGTGCGGAAAAACACGTCCCAATCATCGGCTGAAGCGCTGATTTCGTCTACACTTCTGACGCCTTCTGGTAGGGTTAGCCTGGCCAGAGTGTTCGTGTAGCAGGCATTTTCAGGATGATATTCGGTATACGACGAAATAAGCGCAGGCCCCGATGGGGAGTCAATGTACATAAGGTCATTGTAGCGCAAATACCCGCGATGGAAGGTGTACTGCGAGAATGCAGGATCATCACTCAGGGCCTGGTATGCCTCCCGATTGTTGTCCGGAGCCGCAATCGCCGTTTCACGCGCAGCACCGTTGCCGGAGGATGCGTAAATTTTACCATTATAGGCCAGAACCAGGACGTCCTCACCGAGGGAGGTCAGGCCGCCCCCATTCTGGCTGAGGGGGTTTTGTTCCTGGCTGTTCCGGCCTGTATCAACGACTGAGACAGTTGATTGCAAACGCACCAGCGCAGAATTGTAGATCGTTGATTCCAAGGGCGGTGTCGGTCCGCCCCTGAAGAACATGTAGTCGAGCTTGTTGGTTACCTTGGCAAACAGGGGGTAGGCAGGGCCGACTTCGCGTTCGCCTGACACAAAGCCGAGGAAAAAGATGAATCCAATCGCCCCCGCAAGGATGGCGCCGGCTCCGGAAAGCTGCATCCATACAGGCCGTCTGCAAATCCATGCCCAGCTTGACACCAGCCAGTCTGGAATTCTCAAACGTCTTTCAGAGCCCGGATTTTGTTTCATGACCGTATTCTCACTCGATGACTTCGGCGGCTATTTTGATGTGTTTACGGCCAGCGTCTCAGGGGCTGGCTTGCGGCCGGAAGCGGGCATGGTTAAAGGCGGCACTGTCGGGGTGCTCACTTTGGTCGTGCCCGAAGCCAGGCTGTCCAACAGCATGTTCGCCATGCGGTTTCCGTCCCGGATCGCGTAATTCGTGCCGCGATCCATCGGGTAGATCTGGCTGAAATTGCACATGAATACGCCTGGGCATGGTGTTTCGTGAGGTACCAGTTTGTTTTCCTCAAACCCGATATCGACAATATGCTGGGCGTTACGCATGCGGAACAAGCCAGCATCGATGATCAGGCTGGGGTCGAAATCGGGAAACATCTTCTTCAGTTCCGCGTACCACAGGGCTTTTAGCTCTTCCTCGGGCATCGACATGTATTTGTGCTCAGGGGGGACATAGTCGCCAATATAATAGATGTGGTTGCCGTCAAAATCCTCAGTGCCGATCAGGGCTGTGAAGGACAGGAACACAACGAAGGGCGAGTTCGGGGTGTTGATATTGTGCCAGTAATAGTCGGTGATCTTCTGCGGGGTGCAAAAGGACAGCACGGCAGCGTCGAGATAATCCACCGATCGTATCTTCTGGAAATAGGTCGGGTCTGTGCTTTCATAGTCGGCGATCATCTTTGCGAGGACATTGGACGGAACAGTCGTCAATACACGGTCAAATGCCTGTTCCTCGCCACCCCTCATGGTGACCACAACCTTGCCGCTTGTTTCGTCATGATGAATCTTGTCGATGAAGCTGTTGAAGCGGACATCTGTACCGGCAGCGCGCACCGGGGCTTCGAGAGCGTCGATGACGGTCTTGAAGCCGCCATTGAAATACCCCAGCGCTTCCCCGCCTAGCTTGGAATCACGGGAGTCCACGCGCTGCAGGACGCGGCCCCAAAGCCATGACATTGTTACCTTGTCATAATAGCGGTCGAATTTTCCGCGGAGCAGGGGTTCCCAGATAACATCAGTCACCGCTCGGCCAGCATATTTTCGCAGCCATTCCAGTGCGGTGATTTTCGATAATTTGCGCCAGTTGCGTTCTCGCTGGAGCCATAAAACAGTCAAGCCCGCCCGTATGCGGTCGATGAAGCTGATAGGCGTGAACCTGATGAGGTCTATTGGGCTCTCCATCGGGTAGAGCCGATCTCCATAATAGGTCGATACTGAGGACTTGTGATAAGTAAGTTTATCGTTCAGCCCCAGCTCGTCGACCATAGCGAGGATGAACTCGTCGGTTTTGTAGAGGAAGTGGTATGCCTGCTCCATGCGGTAGCCAGCCAATTCGTACCCCGCCGCGAGCCCACCCAGACGGTCACTGGCTTCGAAAAGAACCACATCAACGTCCTCCTTCGCCAGTTGATAGGCTGCGGTGAGGCCGGTTAGGCCACCGCCGATAATCCCGATGCGAGGCTTGGTCATTCTACTGCTTCCCTGGAAGTTCGGTGCCTGGCTGGCGTGCCTAGGCCGGTGAATCTTGAGTTTTTCGGAACGTGATCTTGGAATTGAGGATGTATTGGATGAAGAAGACAACGGGCAGTGAAACAATCTTGCCTATATTTGCGCCAACAGCTTCATTCGTGAACAATTGCTGCACGGAAACAATCACGGCAAAACCAGCGACATAGCCGATGGTACAGACGATACAAAAGGCGACGAAGCGTTTGAGCGCATGGTCGCTGGTCTTGAAATTATGCCGCGCATTTACGACAAAGCTGAATACGACGGCTGTCGGTACTGACACCGAATGGGCAACAAGCTCTGACGTACCAACCCCATTGTAGAGGACAAAGAAGAGGATGAGGTCGATGGCGCTGGCCATGCCGCCGATGATCAAGTATTTGAGCAAGTGATGGTGGCGCGTATACAACTCGCGCAGTTTTGCAATCAGGCCGTCATTGGTGCCTTGATCTGGTTCTTGATTAGACACTCTGGTCAACTCCTACCATCACACTGAATACTCATATTTGCCTTCGACCCCACAGTCAGACCCCACGCGCCTTCAGGCTTTACCGTTGAGCCATGCCAGGCTGTACCACAACCAATTTCATTGAGGACAAATCCGTTCGGGTAAATCCCGGTCGCGGATTCGGGCCCCTTGCGACCAAATTCTTGCAATCCTCATGCCAGTCAGGGGGGAAGATTCAGGCTTGAACTCTCCTGCGACGCTGAAAGAAAACACCAGGATATTTAGTCCGTCCCCAGACAAAGGCGTTGGTGGCGACGTAATTCCAAACGACTGTAATTAATGCGCCTGCGACGGCTGGAATGAGAACCGAGACGGTTGGGTAATCCTGGTGCAGGAAACTGGCCACCCCGACATTCCCCAATATTCCCACTGAGCAGAGTGCGACAAATATCAGGAAGCCAGCATAGAATTTGGCGCCTTTAAGTCTGCGATCCGAATAGGTTACCAGGTTGTTGGCTGTATAATTGAAGGCCATGGCGACAAAGGTCGCGACAAGCTGGGCACTCACAAAGGGGTCCGAGTTCTCGCCACCGAAAAGGGCCAGCATCGGAAAGAGGACAGCCAGGTGCACCAAGATGCCAATCGAGTTGATGAAGGCGAATGATAAAAACCTAGCCGGGAGAGGCAGGACTGAACTGATCTTCTTCTCAATAAAGAACAGGAAGAATTCATACATCACGCGATTATCCAGCTTGGACTCCCCATGCTGGCGTTCGCGGAACTTGAAAGGCACTTCCATCACGCGTGGTCGAGGGTTTGCAGAAACAATCAAATCCATCATCACCTTGAAGCCGAGCTCTGAGAGGTCTGGTAGCGCGCGCCTCACAACATCCCTGCGGACGACGAAGAAACCTGTCAGGGGGTCCGTCATGTCCAGTTTGAAGATGAGATTGGAGAGCTTGATACCATTGTTTGAAATCGCAACCCGCTTGGCAGAAGACAATCCGTCAGCGCCATCTTCACGCAGGAAACGGCTCGCTGAGACCAGGTCTGCTTCGCCATTGCGAACCTTGTGGTACATGTCCGGTAAGACGCTTTCGTCATGCTGAAGGTCGCCGTCCATGACGGCAACAATATTCGCCGATGCCGCTAAAGCCCCTTCGATGACCGCAGAGGCAAGGCCCCGTCGATTATGACGGGAAATGAGCCGGACCCGATGGTTCGTGCGCGCGATAAAGCGAACGACATCTGCAGTTCCATCGGGAGAGGAATCGTCGACAAATATCAGCTCCCAGGAGATGCCCTTTAGCGTGCCATCTAGCCGATGGACCATCTCGGAGATGTTCTTGCTCTCATTATATGTCGGTACGACAACTGTGAGTTCAATCTCAGTGCCGATCTGTTCCCGTGCCATTAAAATTCCCACACCCCCTGCGCTGGTGAACTGCTTGGGCACGCTTTCTGCAGCTATCCCTGAGCAGGGCAATAACCTGCGCCAATCCACCACCTTTAATGATTTTATAGACTTTTCGCGCAAGAAAAAGGGATCAGTCAGATATTTCCGCCATTCGATCGCAAAACAGTGGCGGGAGCCTCATGGCACCCAACCTGTTCGTTTGATTCGGCCAACATTGCTTCGATGGCCTGGCGCTTGGGGGTGCTCTTTCCTGAATGCGGGATTGTGTCGCGTCCGAGAGCATGCCGGCAGAGGCGCAGGACAAGGGCCATTGTCACTTCCGGGGGAGCCGCAAATGTGCGAACTGCACCTCGGAAATCCCGCTTTTTAGTCATTTCGATCAAGCGCACCCATGCCCATTGCTTGTGAGCGAGTGCCTTGTGCGCGCTAATGGCCTGGCGTTCATCACGACTGAGGTGGCGTTTGCGCAGCAGAGCGATATCCGTGTCGACGATGGGGCGAAGCTCTGTTGACGTGTACGCCTTGGACAGGGAATTTGGATAGTCGACTGAGAAATAGCCGCACGGATCAATCAGGCCGAATCTGGCATTTGCCGACAAGGCCCTTGCATAAAGATCATAATCCTCAGCCAGGCGCATGCTTTCATCGTAGGCAATACCATGCGTTTTCAGAAACCCGACACGCATCAGTGGCTTGAGGTATCCGAGTTCGCGTCGACTGCCTGTGTTTTTGCCGATATTCTCTCGGACAAATCGGGCGAGGTCTATACTGATGCACCCTATCGGATCGTCTGACCATAACCGTGTGCCCGTGATGGGTGAAGGCGCGTCAGCCACCCTGATGAGATCGTCGGCCACAATGTCGAGGCTCTCAGCCCTTGCGACCTGTAGCATGCGACGGATCCGGTCCGGGTGCATGTAGTCGTCGGCATCGAGGATGGCGATCCAAGGTGTTTCAGCGGCCGCGATAGCCCTGTTTCGTGCAGCGGACGGTCCTTGATTACGAGGCTGTTGGAGCACGCAAAGGCGTGAATTCTCCCGCGCCAACGCCTGCAACTTTTGAACGGTATCGTCGCGCGACCCATCATCCACGGTAATTACGTTAACAGGGACTGTTTGAGCGAGCGCGCTTTGGACGGCCGCCTCAATCGTGGCAGAGCTGTTATAGCTTGGAATGATGACGGTCGTTTCGGTCAAATCGACGGCTTTCTTACGCGGAATGGAAGCGCTTTTGAGTGCTGGATTTCTGCAAGAGTCGCGCCGGGTTCCCAAGCATGGCGGGAAATCTTGATCCCGGGCGACCAAACACAGAAATTGCGATGATTTTTCCGCCTAGATCAGCTAAACTGGTTCAGCTCGCTGTCATGGCGCCATCGACGACAAGTTCCTGCCCACTGATGTAACTGGAAGAGTCGCTGGCAAGAAAGACAACAAGATCAGCGACTTCCTCGGGGCGGCCGGCACGCCCCATCGGGGCGCCCTGTGCGATGACATCCGCGTTGAGCGAATTTGCACCTGATGGCCCTGACAGCCCCGCAATCTGTTCGGCGGACATGGTTTCGGTCATGCGCGAGATCGATTTGTGCCAGATTGGTGTATCGATAATGCCCGGATGGACCGAGTTGACGCGGATTGGCAGACCAAGCTGGCCGCACTCGACTGCAGCGGCCTTGGAGAAAAGCCGAACACCACCCTTGCTCGCGCAATAGGCGCTGACGCCTGATGCGCCGCGTAATCCAGCGATGGATGAGAGATTGATGATTGAACCACCAGCGACCTTCATGGCTCTCATCGCCGCGCGTGTGCCCAGGAAGACGCTGTCCATGTTAATTGCCATTTGTTTCTGCCAGTCTGCGAGACTGAACTCCATTATCGCGCCGCCAATCGCAACGCCTGCATTGTTCACCATGACGGACGGGACGCCCAACTCGGCTTCACACAATGTCATTATCTCGTCCCAACGAGCTTCATCGGTCACGTCATGATGCGCTGATAGGGCCTTCCCCCCATCTTTCTCAATGATTGCAACAGTTTCGGCGGCGCCTGCATCGTCGATATCGGTCACGAGAACTGCGACCCCTTCGTGAGCCAGACCTACACAGCAGGCCCGGCCGATACCGCTGGCGCCACCCGTAACGATGGCTGTCCGTCCCTTCAGGTTCTTCATTGTCTTCCTCCCGCACTTTTTGAATGTTTTATGCGCCAGCACTAGCAGGCGGACGGCTTGACGCGCCAGTCAATTTGGTGTTTTACCCGCCGCTTATCTACGGGCTGGTGCGGAGCCGCCGTTGAAATCGTGGGTGCGAATTAGCGCCGCCCACCGGCCCGCGTCAAAAATGAGGTACTACCATGTCACGTCGCCACAGCGCGAAGTACAAGATCGACCGTCGCGTCGGTGAAAATATCTGGGGTCGCCCCAAGTCTCCCGTCAACAAGCGTAACTACAAGCCAGGGCAGCACGGCCAGAACCGCCGCAGCAAGGTCTCGGACTTTGGTATGCAGCTCATGGCGAAGCAGAAGCTCAAGGGCTATTACGGCGACATTACTGAGAAGCAGTTTTCGCGCGTGTACGTTGAGGCGAGCCGGATGAAGGGCAACGCTGCAGAAAACCTGATCGGCCTGCTTGAATCGCGCCTTGAGGCGTTCGTTTATCGCGCCAAGTTCGTGCCGACGATCTTTGCTGCCCGCCAGTTCGTCAATCACGGGCACGTCACGGTCAATGGTCGCCGTTGCAACATTGGCTCGGCTCGGCTCAAGCCGGGGGATGTGGTCCAGGTGCGTGAAAAGTCGCGTAACATTGCGCTCGTGCTTGAAGCCCTTGGCAGCCCTGAGCGCGACTTGCCCGATTATATCGATGTCGATCCGAAGGCGATGTCGGCGACTTACACCCGCGTCCCTGGCCTGGCCGAAGTGCCTTATCCGGTACAGATGGAACCCGCACAGGTAGTCGAGTTCTACTCCTCATAAGGTACTTGTTTTTCTTGAAGTTTTGGAAAGGCCGCGCCAGACTGGCGCGGCCTTTTGCATTCCGGAGACGAATTCATGAGCATACCCAGTATCACGGCGACCCGACGCGCTCTCGTGGCAGCACCTGGCAAACCGTTCGAGCTTGCAGCGCGGGACTCCCGCGATCGGTCCCTGTTTGACGACAAGGAGACGGCGGAAACCAGCCTTAAAAAAGACGCTGCGGTGATCAATGAGTTGAAGGACCGGATGTACGCCGAGGGCAAAAGATCCCTTCTGGTTGTCCTTCAGGGCATGGATACAGCCGGCAAGTCGGGCACGATCAAGGGCGTTTTTTCTGATACGACGCCATTGGGCATGGAGGTGAAGGCGTTCAAGGCGCCGAGTTCGAATGAGCTGGCCCGAGACTATCTCTGGCGCGTACACAATGCGGTGCCCGCCAAAGGGCATATCGGCATCTTTGATCGGTCTCACTATGAAGACGTTCTGGTCGTGAAAGTTCGAGAGTTTGCGCCAGCAGATGCGATCGAACAGCGTTATGGACAAATCAACGCTTTCGAGAAGCATCTCACCGAGAACGGCGTCACAATTGTCAAATGCATGCTCAACCTGGGATATGAAGAGCAGGGCGTCCGCCTGGCCGAGCGCCTGGAAGAGCCGCACAAGCAGTGGAAGTTCAATCCTGCGGATCTTGAAGACCGCAAGCGGTGGCCCGAATTCATGTCGGCCTATGAGACGGCGGTCAATCGCTGCTCCACCCGGCATGCGCCCTGGTACGTGATCCCGTCCGATAGTCGTACGCGGCGAAACGCCATGATCGCGCGACTTGTGCGTGGCGCGCTGGAGGACATGAAACTCGAATGGCCCGGCTCGAAATACAAGCCGGGCGACTTCGACATAGGTTAGTGGAACGTCGTCGAACCGCCTGATATTGAGCGATTGTTCTCACGGGTTTCAGGGGCGCCATAGATGTCGACGCTGCCGCCGCTCGATGTGTGGCTCTTTGCTTGTTCAGAGGCGTAGGCCCTGACTGACCCTCCACTCGACGCTTTTGCGGCGACCTTCTGGCAGCTGACACTTTTTGCCGAAGCGTTCCCACCTGAGTTCGCCTCGATCTTGAGCGATCCACATTTGCCGTCGGCCTTGATGTTGGCGCCACTGGAAGCGTCGAGTACCAGGATTTCGGAATCGATTCCCGAGGCGCGGATACTGGATCCTGAGCTGGCCTCTATCTCATTCAGCTGTGGCGATGTTATGCGCACTTTTGCGCGGACACGGTCGCGCCAGCCTGACGTCGCCTTTTGTGAAATATAGAGGCGGGAGCCATCTTGGCGAAGTTTCATGTCGTCCGGGCCGCCGTGCTTGAAGTCGATGACGACCGCATAATCTGGCCCCGTTTCATAAGTGACGTCGACGCCTGCCGAGATGTCGAGGGCGTCGAAACCTGTAAAGTCATAGGCTTTGGACGTATCGGCGATAGCGGCGCCGGGTATGAAAAGGGAGAAGCAAATCGCTGCCAGGAGGGTCTTGTACATGGAATTGGTCCTTCAGGAATTAGCCGTTGATCTCAATGTTGCCGCCACTGGACTCGCTGATGTCGCGCGATGGCGGATTTCCGGAAATTTCAATATCGCCCCCGCTCGAGGCGCGCGCTTCGACACCCTCTTCAAGGAAAGCCGAAATGTCGGCGCCGCTGCTCGCCTGGACCATGCCCGTTGCGCAAGGCAGGTCGTGGGCTTCGACGTCGGCACTGGATGATGCGGCAATGTCGAGGCTCTCACAGCTTCCCGACACCTCAACGTCGGCGCTCGATGATGCTTGGACCGACACCTTGCTCGCGTCAAAGGCTGTGACAACCACATCAGCGCTCGAGGAAGCCTCAACATCGAGTGTGCCATTGCGGACAAGGGCGTGTGCGTCAGCGCTCGATGAGACGTCCAGTTTCAGGCTTTCAGCTTCGAACTCTGATGCATCGAGATCGCCGCTTGATGATGCACGCAACGAAACCTGTGCAGCCTGACCTGCGAGGACGAGGTCAGAGCTGGATGACACTGCGCCACTAAATGTCTGACTGTTGATGCCGGATGCCTTGATGGATGACGAGTTGGATACAGAGGCTTCGGTCAGCAATGGTGCGGTGACGCGAATGGTATAGGTAGGCACTTGCTTTCCGTTCACCTTGACCACTTTCTCGCCATCCTTGTGGCGGACCGAGATATTGCGAGCCCACCCGGCCTTTTCGCGGAGACTTTTGCGGCCGATCTCGAGCTTCGCACCATCTTGGCCAATATAGATGTCGGTGAAATCTCCGTCGTCCTGATCGACGGTGATCGAGGCCGTTTCGCCGGTTTCGAATATGACGTCGATCACGCCACTGACATCCAAGCCAGTGAAGTCGCCGGCGGGGTATGTCTTTGTCTCGGCATTTGCGAGTGGTGCCAGCAACACAGCCAGGGCGAGCAGGGGAAGTGTCGTGCGGGTCATGTGATGTCTCCCAAGTGATTTCAGGCGACTATGATATATCGAAATACGATATGTCAACATATTGTTTTTCAATAAGTCTATTTTTCCGTGAAATCAGGGACTTTCATTACAAAGAAGCGTGCGCTCGGGGATGTGGGCTCGCGAAGACGTGGGCCTTTGGCCGGATTCGACTGCGCAGGCGCTCACAAACCTGTTCTGCTAGGCAGGTTCTGCATAGAGATCGTACGCGTCGGCATCGGTGATGTGCGCGCTTATGATGTCGCCGGGCTTCAGGTGGGCCGCGTTCGCGAGATAGACCACCGCGTCCACTTCTGGTGCGTCGGCCTTGGTGCGCGCCAACATTTCACCCGCCTCGTCACCTGGACCATCAATGATCACGTCCTGCGTCGTGCCGACCTGGGCAGTGGCGCGGGCAGCGCTCACTTCGGCCTGGGCCTGCATGAAGCGGTGCCAGCGGTCTTCCTTGACGTCCTCCACGATATGGCCGGGCAGGTCGCGACTGTCAGCGTGGGCGACATTTTCATACTTGAAGCAGCCGGCGCGATCGATCTTTGCTTCACGAACAAAATCGAGCAGGATCTGGAAGTCTTCCTCGGTCTCGCCCGGAAAGCCGACGATGAACGTGGACCGGATGGCAAGGTCAGGCACATCACGGCGCCATTGCTGGATGCGCTCAAGAACACGGTCCTGTTTTGCGGGGCGCTTCATGGCTTTCAGGACGTTGGCCGAGGCGTGCTGGAAGGGGATATCCAGATAGGGGGTAATCAGGCCCTCGGCCATGAGGGGTATGACCTGATCGACATGGGGGTAGGGGTAAACGTAATGCATTCGGGTCCAGACCCCGAGACTGCCCAGCCCCCTGGCGAGATCCAGGAAGCGCGTTTCGTATTCAGTTCCGCGCCAGTTCTCCGGTTTGTAGCGAACATCCAGTCCATAGGCTGACGTGTCCTGGCTGATGACCAGCAATTCTTTCACGCCTGACCGCACGAGTTGTTCGGCTTCTGTCAGGACGTGGTGGATCGGGCGGGATGCAAGGTCGCCGCGCAGCTTGGGGATGATGCAGAAGCTGCAGCGGTTGTTACATCCTTCCGATATTTTCAGGTAGGCGTAGTGGCGGGGCGTGAGACGCAAGCCAGCCTCTGGCACGAGGTCCAGATGGGCATTGTGGGGTGGCGTGAGGTGGGTGTGCACTGCGGCCATAACGTCTTCGTACTGGTGGGGGCCGGTAATGGCGAGCACCTTGGGGTGCGCTCGCTCGATCACGTCGGGTTCGGCACCGAGGCATCCGGTGACAATGACCTTGCCGTTCGCCTCGATAGCTTCGCCAATGGCTTCGAGGCTTTCATCCCGAGCGCTGTCCAGGAAGCCGCAGGTATTGACCAGGACAAGGTCTGCGCCAGCATAATCTGGAGCGATCTGGTAGCCTTCTGCGCGCAGGCGCGTGATGATACGCTCTGAATCGACGAGTGCCTTCGGGCATCCGAGAGAAACGATGCCGACTTTTGGCGCGCGGGTGCTGGGTGAGGTCAGTGTCATGGCGCGCGCTTTACCACATCGGGAGGCGTTTGCGAGCCGATTGTCTCAGCGGACCGGTCAGACATCGTCGTAAACCGGCGGTTAAGCGGATGGACGGATTTTCCAGATTACATTTTCGTGAACGCAAACACGTTTGGCATAGACTGCGTCTCGGAGGCGAGGCGGAGGTTTCAATGGCAATGCTGGATGCAGGCATCCTTTACTGGCTGGCCTCAGGCGTCGGGCTTTTCCTGATCGGGTACGTGCTGCTGCGTTGGCGTAAGTCTGCGCGGGCCTGCTACCCGATGCCGTTCCGCCGTCGCAAGGGCTATCTGGCTGGTCTGCTTTTTGGTCTTACAGTCATGCTGCTGCCACTGAGCCTGCGGCCGGATAATTGTGCCGGATGCGCGCTGGCGGCGGCCCCGTCCACGATTGCCAGCCTGATCGGTTACACACTCTAGCCGCGGTCCAGACGGTTCAGAAGGCGCTGATGCAGGCGGTCCTGTAGCAATTGGGCAGGATCGCGGTCCGCTGCCGGCTTGCTGAGCGACAAGACTGCCGGGGACGGGTTGGCTGCGTTGTACGTCAGCGCAAGCGGTGGCTTGTTCGTCGCAGCAAGGACCGGGGCTGACTGGCGCACATGTGCCGGGTTTTCGGAGGACACCAAACGCAGCGCGCCCTGCCTCCCGACTTCGGCCGTTGACGCGGCGCGGGCTTCCTGAATATCGAACAAGGCCGTCAGTACGTCATGGCTGTTGAGTATCGCATCCCGAACAATAACCGTAATGGCGGCTTGGCCCGGAACCGTATGGATGAACTGAACCTTCATCTCGTGACGCTGACGGGGGAAATAGCGATATATGCCCCCGGTTTGCCCATTGAACTCGACAGTCAGCGAATGAACGTCCGACACGTTCCGCATGAGAAGCGTCCACGGCTCACCTGCAACACACTGATTGTCTATGAAAAACTCGAATCCCTGTCCGACCACGTCACATTCTCCTGATGCGTGTCCCATTCATAGAGGCGTGAAAAAGATGGGAAACAGGTCAGGCAGTTACGCGTTATGTGCAGATTGTTCGCTTGATCGAGATCAGGCTGCTTCGACTTCGACGCCTTTTTCCAGGAAAAAGTCGCGCAGTTCGCCGCTTTCAAACATCTCCTTGACGATGTCGCAGCCGCCGACGAATTCGCCCTTCACGTAGAGCTGCGGGATCGTTGGCCATTGCGAATAGGCCTTGATGCCTTCGCGTACGCCAGCATCTTCAAGAACGTTCGTGGAGACATATTCGACGCCAAGATAGTCAAGGACCTGTACGACAACCGAGGAGAAACCGCACTGTGGGAACGTGGGCGTGCCCTTCATGAACAGGACGATATCGTTCGATGTGACGACCTTCTCAATGGCGTCGTGGGTGGTTTGATCTGTCATGGCAGGTTCCTGAATGTTGATTAGACGCTGATGTGTGGTGCGCGGCCGCCCTCGTCAAGCGGACCGCCGCGCACAACAGTATCGAGCCTATTCTGAGGCCTCTCTGTCCCAGCCACATGACTGACCGGCATTTGCCTCTTTGAGATAAACCATCAGCGGGTCGAAATACTCAACGATTGCACTGCCATCCATCTCGCGGGTGCCGGTGAAGGATTCCAAGGCATCCGGCCAGGGTTTGGACGCACCCATTTCCATCATCGCGTTGAAGCGCTCTCCGACTTCCTTGTTGTCATAGATCGAGCAGCGGTGAAGCGGGCCTTCCCAGCCAGCCTGTTCGCAGGCCGCTTTATGGAACTGGAACTGCATCACAAAGGACAGGAAGTAGCGCAGGTACGGCGTGTTGCCCGGAATGTGGTACTTCGCGCCTGGATCAAATGCGTCAGCTGGCCGTTCGCCTGGCGGTATGATCCCCTGCAATTCGAGGCGCTTGGCCCACCAGGCATCATTGTAGTCTTCAGGCGCGGTTTCGCCGGAGAGAACATCCCAGCGCCATCCATCGACGGTCAGCGCGAAAGGAAGGAAGGCGACCTTTGTGAGGGCCGTGTTGAGCAGAAGCGCAGTGTCGGCCTCGGCTGGCGGCATCTCGCTCTCATCGATCAGCCCGATCTGCTTGAGGTATTCCGGCGTTATGGAGAGGCCGACAAAGTCGCCAATGGCTTCATGGAAACCATCATGGGCGCCGTCCTTGTAGAGCAGGTCCTGATCCTTGTAGGCGCGCTGGTAAAAATTGTGCCCAAGCTCGTGATGGACCGTATCGAAATCCTCTTTGTTGACTTCGGTGCACATCTTGATGCGCACGTCTTCCTTATTGTCGAGATCCCAGGCTGAGGCGTGGCAGATGACTTCACGGTCAGCCGGTCGAGTGATCATCGAGCGCTCCCAGAAAGTCTGGGGCAGTGGGGCCAGGCCCAGCGACGTGAAGAAGGCTTCACCGGTCTTGACCATCTTGATCGGGTCATACCCTTTTTCGACAAGGCGCGCGGTGAGGTTGTAGCTGGGGCCGGGCGTGTCCGTCTTGACGACGTCGTAAATGCCCGACCAGTCCTGAGCCCACATGTTGCCAAGAAGGTCGGCACGAATGGGGCCGGTCTTTGGCTGGACGTCGTCGCCATACTGCGCGTTCAGCTTGGTGCGCGCGTAGCAGTGGAGTTCGTCGTAAAGAGGCTCAACCTGCCCCCACAGGCGGTCGACTTCCGCTTCCATCTCTTCCGGCGGCATGTCGTAATTTGACAGCCACATCTGGTCGAGGCTGGTATAGCCGAGCTCTCGCGCGCCTTCATTGGCGATCTCCACCATGCGGGCATAATCATCCTTCATGGCCGGTGAGACGGTGCGCCAGCCTTCCCAGACCGCTTTGAGCTCTTCAGGATCACGTGACGTTTCGATAATGGTCGACAATTCGTCGAGCGTGAGGTCCTTCCCCTTGTAATTGAATGTACCGGTGCCGTAGGCGGCATCCAGGCCAGTTGTGATATTGGACAATTCTTCCGCGGCGCCTTCGGTAGACGGGGCAGGGATGGTGATACCCGCGCGCAGGCGCGTGAACTTGCGGGCAAGGTCTGGCGGCAAGTCGTCGATATTGAACGTCTTGGACTCATTGGCGAGTGAAACGGCCAGCTTGGTTGCGCGCGCGCCAACTTCTGCCGCTGCCGCATTCGTCTCGTCAGTGATGTTTGTGGCCTGGTTCCAGAATACCAGGCTGGCCTCGTCCGACATGTCCGACAATTCCGATTCGGCGCGGGCCATGAACGCCTTTGCGTCTGCAATTGTCGTGTCCTCGGCGACGGTTTCAGTGGCAACCGGCGTTGTTTCTGCGATAATTTCTTTGGGTGCCGCACAGCTAGCGACGGCAATTGTTAGCGCAATGGCGCTGGTTGCGAGTGAAAAACGCATGGTGAAATGGGACTCCCTTGGTGAGATTTGCCCCGAAGTGACAGGATAGACGCAATGCCGTCAATCGTGACAGAGGACAAAATAATGATTGTTTCTTTCAGTGTTCAGGCTGTAATGACTACTCAGCAAATGGAGCCGCAACCAATGACCGATACATTGTCCTATGTTCTCAAAACGTCCGTCAATCAGATACTCGGCGCGACCAGAAGCACGCTCAGGAAGGGTGAAGAGCACGCCCGTACCCTTGGTGTCGAAGATTCGGTCATGCTGGCGGCACGCCTTTACCCGGACATGCTTCCGCTAAGCCGTCAGGTGCAGATTGCATGTGACAATGCCGCCCGAGGTGCAGCCCGTCTTGCCGGTCTCGACATGCCGGTCTTTCCCGACACCGAAACGACCTTTCAGGAACTGATGTCGCGGTGTGAGGCGGCCCTGGCATTTGTCAATTCAACCGACGATGCCAGCATCAACGCGAACGAACGCGAAACCCTGCAGATTCCACTGGGTCCGCAGACCGTGCCGATGCAGGGACGTCAGTACCTCACCTCGTTCGTGCTGGCGAACGTGCTGTTTCATGCGACGATGACCTATGGCTTGTTGCGCCACCAGGGCGTGGTCCTGGGCAAGCGGGACTTCTTGGTTCCTGGCTAGGCGTCAGGTGCCTTTGTCTTGAGGGCGAGGGCGTGCAGTTCGCCGCCCATCGTGCCCTTTAGCGCCGCGTAGACCAGCTGGTGCTGTTTCACTCGGGACATGCCGGCAAAGTGCGGGCTGATTATCTCGGCCTGCCAGTGATTATCATCCCCTGCGAGATCGGTGAGTGTGATCTCGGCGTCCGGAAAGGCGTCGGTCAGGTAGCCGAGCAAGGTGTCGCGGGTCATGGCCATGGCAGTGTGTCCTCGATTCAGTTAGGCACATGGATGCAGGTCCTGATGGGGTCAAGGTGGCTAGCGGAGTAGATTCAGCGATGAATGGCAGGAAAGCGTGGGGCCTGGCGGCCATTCTGGGGGTCGCAGGGCTGCTGATCGGCGGGGTTCTGCTGTCGCTGGACCGGGATGAGACTGCGCCGGGTCTGGTGCGATACAATGCGCAATACATCGACGCAGGGGCCATGCTGCGCCTGACTGAAACATTGTCCAGCGATGCGCTGGAAGGACGGGCGACGGGCACGCGCGGCAACCAGGCGGCACGGGATTTCGTGCAGAAGCGGTTCGAGACGCTGAGCCTGAGGCAATTTGGCGAGACTTATGTCCAGCCATTCGCTGTGATTTCCAGTGACGACGGCGAGGCGCCGATTTCCGGCGCGAATGTCGTCGGCTGGATCGCCGGGCAAACACCGGGCGAGGGACCCGCCATCGTCATAACGGCGCACTATGACCATCTCGGTGTTGTCGATGGCGCGGTTTATAATGGTGCAGATGACAATGCGTCCGGGACGGCTGCCCTGATTGCTGTCGCCGAATACTTCACGCGGCATGCGCCCAGGCATGACATCATCTTCGCCGCATTTGACGCCGAAGAGATTGGCCATCTCGGGTCGCGCAACCTGGTCCGGTCTCCGCCCGTGCCGCTGGAGCGGATTGCCCTGAACATTAATTACGACATGGTCAGCCGGTCAGCAGCCGGAGAGCTCTATGTGGCGGGCACGTTCCACACGCCCGGTCTGAAGCCGCTCGTCGAATTGGTCGCTACAGATGCGCCGGTCAGGATATTGATGGGGCATGACGACCCGGCACTGGGACAGGCTGATGACTGGACCCTGCTGTCTGACCATGCGGCGTTTCATGAGGCAGGAATCCCGTTTCTCTACTTCGGCGTCGAAGACCATCCGGGCTACCATCAACCGACGGATGACTATTCAGACATCACACCGGATTTCTTCGCACGTGCGGGCGATGCACTGGTCATCGCGGCGATGGCGGCTGACGATGATCTGGAGTCTATCGCCGAGATGAGGCGCGCCGACTAGTCGACTTTGTTCATGTAGGTTGGCAACCAGCCTTCATGCGCTTCGCGGAGCCGGGAGAGGGGGAGATTGACCTCGTGACCGTCAGACGTGATTCCGCTGAGGGCTTCACCTTCGAATTTTGCAAAGGCAAAATAGTCGAGGCCTGCCTCTGTGGCTCTGGGGGCAAGGGCGCTAAGTGCGTCATCGCTCATTGCTACCAGGTATCGCGCCTGGTCTTCGCCAAACAATTCCAGGGAGCCGTTTGCGCCGCCGTGCAGAGTGAATTTGACGCCGATGCCGCACGCAAGTGCCATCTCCGCAGCGGCACATGCAATGCCGCCATCGCTGACGTCATGCACCGCGTTCGCGAGACCGTCATGGATCAGTTGACGAACAAATGCGGCGTTCTGGATTTCGGATTCGAGATCGACAGGCGGTGGCGCACCAAGGGCTTCACCCTTCAGGCCAAGCCATTCGCGTGCATAGAGGCTCGCGCCGATATGGCCTTTGGTTTCGCCGATCAGGATGAGCACGTCACCGGGCTGTGCGCCTTTCAGCGTGGCGATCTTGCTGACATCCTCGATCAGGCCGACGCCGCCGACGACGGGTGTTGGCGGGATCGCGACACCGTCGGTCTCATTGTAAAGCGAGACGTTTCCTGAAACGACCGGGAAGTCGAGCACGCGGCAGGCTTCGGCCATGCCTTCTATGGCTTTGACAATATATCCCATCGTCGCGGGCTTTTCCGGGTTGCCGAAATTGAGGTTGTCGGTGATGGCAACAGGAGTTGCGCCAACGGATGAGAGATTGCGGTAGGCTTCCGCAACGGCCTGCTTGCCTCCCTCATACGGGTCAGCGGCAACGTAGTGCGGGTTGCAGTCCGAACAGATGGCGAGCGCCTTGTTCGTACCATGGATGCGTACGATCGCGGCGTTGCCCATGCTCTGCGAACTTTCGACTGTGTCGTTCATCACGTGGCGGTCATACTGTTCCCAGATCCAGCGCTTCGAGGCCATGTCGGGACAAGACATCAGCTTCAGCAGCACTTCACCATAGTCATTCGGCTCGGGGAATTTGGAGATGTCGAGCGGCGCGCGTTTTGGCGGCTCGACCCAGGGCCGGTCATAGTTGGGCGCATCTTCAGCAAGAGGGGCAACCGGAATGTCGCAAACGACCTCGCCGAATTGCTTGAGCACAAGGTGACCGGTGTCGGTTGTCTCGCCGATAACTTCGGCCGAGAGGTCATACTTGTCGAAAACCGCCTTCGCCATGTCGATCTTGTCCGGGTAGAGTACCATGAGCATGCGTTCCTGGCTCTCGGACAGCATGATCTCGTAGGCGGTCATGCCCTCTTCGCGCTGCGGCACTTTATCGAGGTCCATGACCACGCCGACACCTTCGCCATTCTCGCCGCCACTGGCCGCCATTTCGACCGATGATGATGTCAGGCCCGCCGCGCCCATATCCTGGATGGCCTGAATTGCGTCAGTCGCCATCAGCTCGAGGCAGGCTTCGATGAGCAGTTTTTCAGTGAACGGGTCGCCGACCTGAACTGTCGGGCGTTTTTCCTCATCGCCTTCGGAGAACTCGGCTGATGCCATGGTCGCGCCGTGAATGCCGTCGCGGCCGGTCTTGGACCCGACATAGAAGATCGGGTTTCCGGGCGTGGCGCCGCGTGCGTAGAAAATCTTGTCCTGGTCGGCGAGGCCGACAGCCATCGCGTTGACGAGGATGTTGCCATTGTAGCCGGCGTCAAACTGGGTTTCGCCGGCAACCGTTGGCACGCCGACGCAATTGCCGTAGCCGCCAATGCCAGCGACGACCCCCTGAACGAGACTGCGTGTCTTCGAATGGCTCGGGTCCCCGAAGCGAAGGGCGTTCACCAGTGCAATGGGCCGCGCGCCCATGGTGAACACGTCGCGCAGGATGCCGCCAACGCCTGTTGCCGCGCCTTGGTATGGCTCAATATAGGACGGGTGGTTGTGGCTCTCCATCTTGAAGATGGCGGCCTGGCCGTCCCCTATGTCGATTACGCCGGCATTCTCGCCCGGTCCCTGGATCACACGGGCATTCTTGGTTGGGAATTTCGACAAGTGTCGCCGTGACGACTTATAGGAGCAATGCTCGGACCACATGACCGAATAGATGCCGAGTTCGACAAGGTTTGGGTTGCGCTCAAGGCGGGTGACGAGGCGTTCCCACTCATCGGCCTTGATGCCGTGCTCAAGACCTTGGGTCTCGTCCTGGGTGGCTGTCAGGTGGGCGAGTATCGCAGATGTATCAGGCATGCGGGCGCTTTAGACGCAAAGCGCGCGAGTCGCCAGCCTGATTGTGCTCACTCGGCGTTTTGGGTGTCCAGCCATGCGCGTCCTTGAACTTTAGCCAATCCGACAAGGTTTCCCATCGCCAGGTTCATGTCGACAAGATGCAGGCCCCAGTCCGACACGACTTCTCCATTGACGATAAGGTCGCCGGGTATGTCGTCTGCGCGGGGATCGGCAGGATCGGCATGAACCGTAACGGCCAGCCAGTCATGCGTCTCGTTGGATAGACATTCGGCTGTCAGGAGGCCAGGCAGTGTCACGAAGGGCATGTCGACGGCGACGCCATAATCATTCGGTGCCAACCGTCCGAGGCTCTGGCGGGGCATGATGGCTTTCAGGTTGCCGTCATCACCGCTGAGGCTGGCGGGATTGGTGCAGACAGCGCGCTTGCCGTTCTGGGTCTTGCCGAACCAGGAGTTGGACGGGGGCGGCACGGCCTCACGAAAGCTTTCAAAGCTGACCAGGCACTCGGTTTGCGCGCCGTCTGTGCAGACGGGCAAGCCTGCCGCCAGGCCTGTGGCCGGATCAATACCGGTTCCATACCCGATCGCATGCACGGCGATGAGCTTTTCCCTTGCAGGCGACGCGAGGATGTCTTTCTCGAGCATTTCGTAGATCATGCCGGCGCCTTGTGAGTGGCCGACAAGGACGACGCCGCGGCCATCATTTTCTGTCGCGAGATAGGCATTCCAGCTGTCGATCACGTCTGCATAGCGCATCGCATCGTCCGCGGCTGTCTGGCCGGTAGTCATCTGGTTGCGCAGTTCGAGTAATGTGGTTTGCCGGTACATGGGCGCGAAAAGCCGGCACGCCTCACCGTACCGGGCAAACTGGTTGGCAACGACGTTCAACTCTTCCGGCCCGGCAACCATGTCGCTATTGGGCGTGACGTCAAAAGACACGGTCGGGTAGATGTAGAAACAATCGAATGCAGGCCCAGCCGCTGGTTCAAAGGGTATGAGTTGTGTCGAGCCGTCTGCTGAAATCTCTGTCGCCGTGAGGTCAACAGAGCACGCATCGTCGGGCTTGTCAGGGTGGCATAGCCAGTTGGCCATCTCAGCATAGTCATTGCCCGCGCTTGCCAAGGATTCCGTTTCAGGTGCGGCAGGCACAGGCGCTTCCACCACGGGAGAGCCACCCTGGCTGCACGCCGCCATCGCGATCGTGGCCGCGGCAATCATCAGTTTCTTGAGCATATCAGACTTCCTTGGATGCGATTATGAGACGGGTCGGAAACGTGTCAGATTCCCACGACCGTGTCGATTTCTGCCAGATGGCGGGCCTTGTCGGCGTCACTCATGAATGCGGCGGTGAAGCTGTTGCGGGCGAGTTGGATGATCTGATCATCGGACAGGCCCAGCGCGTCCGCCACTTCCCGGTAGTTTTGGTTCACATAGCCGCCGAAATAGGCCGGATCATCCGAATTCACCGTAACCAGTAGCCCGGCTTCGAGCTGGGCCTTGACCGGGCTGTCGCGCAAGTCGTCGATGACACAGAGCGAGAGATTGGAGAGAGGACAATTGGTCAGAGGCGTCTGTGTGTCCTGAAGCACTTTCAACAGGCCTGCATCTTCCATCGAGCGATTGCCATGATCGATGCGGTCCGCGCCGATATCGATAAGGGCTTCCCGGACATATTCTGGCGGGCCTTCTTCGCCCGCGTGGAGGCATAGATTGAATCCCAGTTCCCGGCATTTCGCGAACAGGCGCGCAAACTTGGACGGCGGGTGACCGATTTCAGAGCTATCGAGGCCAACCCCGATGAAGCGGGAGTGATAGGGGGTCGATTCCTCAAGCAGCGCGAAGCCGTCCTCCTCGCTGAGATGTCGGAGAAAGCTCATGATCAGATGAGACGTAATACCGAGCCGGGCTTCGCCATCGGCCAAAGCCTCGAGAATGCCGTCGGCAACGGTCGAGAAGGCAACGCCGCGTTCTGTATGGGCTTGAGGATCGAAGAATATCTCGACATGCCGGACATTCTCTGCCGCGACCCGTTCAAGATACGCCCAGGTGAGGTCGTAGAAGTCCTGCTTGTGCTGCAAGACCGCCATGCCCTGATAATAGATGTCGAGAAACTCCTGAAGGTTCGAGAACGCATAGGCCGCTCTGGCCTCGTCCAACGTCTTGAAAGGGACGGATATCCCGTTTCGTTTGGCGATCATCATCATGAGCTCGGGCTCGAAGCTGCCCTCAATGTGGAGATGAAGCTCGGCCTTGGGCAATTTTGCGATCAGTGCGGCGCGGTCAGTCATTCAGAGCCTCCAGAAGTGGTTCAAGGTGGGGTTCATAATTGCGCCAGCGCCCCGATGAGCGCTGGTAAAGCGGTTCGCGAACTTGCCAGACACTGGCGGTCTTAACGGGCGCCGGGCTGGTCTGAAAGTCTAGGCATGCCGCCTCGAATGAAAGGCCGAGGAACGTCGTCACGTTGCGAATGGCGGTTTCCGGATTGCGGACAAGCGTGTCGTACTCGACGTCGAGCATCCTGTCGCCTGCGATGGTTTTCCAGTGGGCCATCAGGCGCTGGTACGCGCGGTAGTGATGGCCGAGATCGGCTAGGTCGAGTGCGTGCGGCTGGTCGTGGCTGAGGTGCAGGAAGTAGTTGGACAGGCAGGTGTCACGTGGATCACGAACGGTGTGCAGTATCCTGGCATTGGGAAACAGGCGAAGGATGAGCCCAATATGGTAGAAATTGTCGGGGCGTTTGTCGGTCACGATCCCGAATGAATCAGGAAAACGGAGCATAACGCCTTCCAGGTAGGCGTCGCGCAAGGCCGAGGCCTTGTCAGCGGCAAGCGATGCCAGGCTGGCGGGATAAGGGCTCAGATCACGCGCAGCGATGGTGCCAAGCAGGGGTAGCTCGCCCCCTGTTGTGATTGCGCTATGCGCCGACAGGATCTGTTCGAGCAGGGTTGAGCCAGAGCGAAACTGTCCAAGAATGAAGACCGGCGAAATCGCGGTCGCGCTGTCGGCAGCCGCACTCGCAGGTGGTGGTAAGGAAATCAGTGAGTCCACAAGCTCATCCTGACGAGCCCGATTGTATCCGGGCATTCGCGGATGACGCGAGGCGAGACTTGCCGCATTGGCGTGTCTGTACGCGTCAAAAGCCATATCGAATTCGCCAGCCTGGTCGAACAGCCGGCCCAGCGCAAACCCGAGGCTGGCGCGATGGTCTGCGGGCAAGTCGTTTCGCGCGAGCGTTGATTTCAGCCTTTCGACAAGTTCGTCGCCTGGCGATGTCACCACTGTCAGGTTTGCTAGCCGGGCAAGTGGCTCGGCCGCATCCGGCGCCTGGTCCAGCAGCGTCCGGTATTCTGCCGCCGCAGCTTCGCGGTCGCCAAGGTCTTCCAGCGTGTTGGATAGATTGAACCGCGCCTCCGCATACAGGGGATTGATCGCGAGCGCCGCGCGGTAGGCCTGTTCGGCTTTCGCCGGGTCCAGCAAATCGTCAGCGTAGATGACACCCTTGTTGAGCAGCACTTCCTCCGGCCTTGAAATCAACAGCGAGAGTGCGCGGTCATAGGCCTCGAGGGCGCCGATCGGATCGCCCGCCCGCCGGAGGAGCCAGCCGAGATTGTACCAGCTGTCAGGCAGCCCGGGCACCTCGGCGAGTACGGCGCGATACGCGGCGACGGCCTCGGCTACCTTGCCGGCCTGCCGAAGCGCCGAGGCCTGCGCCAGACGCTGGGCGACGTGAGGTGGGAGCGGTGGATGCTTCATCTTGCTAGTCGTCATAACGGTGGCAGCAAGGTGTGGCCAGCAGGGTCAGGCGGCGTTCACGAGGCTTACAAACACGCCGAGGCCATCCATGCCACCTTCATTGCCACCCACGGCTCGCTCAGGATGCGGCATCATGCCGAGAACGCGCCCGTTTTCGCTGAGTATGCCGGCAATGTCTCGTGCGGCGCCGTTTGGATTCTCACCCTGGGCATAGCGGAAGGTCACGCGGCCTTCGCCTTCGAGCCGGTCGAGCGTTGCCGGGTCGGCGTAATAGTTGCCATCATGGTGGGCGATCGGGAAGGTCACCATGTCACGACCGCTATAGGCGCTTGTGAAAGCGGTGTTCGCGCTTTCTATCGTCAGGCGCTGCGGTTTGCAGACGAAGTGAAGCGAAGCATTGCGCATCAAGGCGCCCGGCAGGAGGCCTGTCTCGCAGAGGATCTGGAAGCCATTGCAAACGCCGAGCACATAGCCGCCGCGTTTGGCGTGGGCGGTCAGCTGCTCAATAACGGGCGAGTTACCAGCAATCGCGCCGCACCTCAGATAGTCTCCGTAAGAAAAGCCGCCCGGAACCATGACCAGATCGGCATCATCGGGAATAGTGCCGTCCTTATGCCAAACCATGACAGGTGCCTTGCCAGTAACTTTGGCGAGGGCATCTTGAGCGTCCCGGTCGCAATTGGAACCGGGAAATACGACGACGGCGGTTTTCATGCGGGTCCTTTAGCAGGGAGTCGCGACGAATGGGAACTGATATTCACCGTCGATCGTGACAGGATGAGGCTCATTGGCGCCTCAATGGCTAACATCAAAACTTTGGCTTGCCCGTTCAAAACGGAGGCGTAATCATGATTTGTCTACTCAAAAGGAAAGTATCCGATGAAGAAAATCCTTATTGCCCTATTGGCCGTCTCTTATGCGCCATTCGTGACCGCCTGCAATACAGTGGAAGGCGTTGGCAAGGATGTCGAAGCCGGCGGCGAAGTCGTACAGGACGTTGCCAAGGATGTGAAAGAAGAGATCTCGAACTAGAAGTGATCGGCGTCCGGCATTTATACTTTGCCGGGCTCCGGCGTTCTGACCGAAGCCTCAGTTATCCTTCATGAAATCGAAATCGATGTGGCGCTTGAGCGACCACATTCCGGGCAGGTTCAGGGAGACGCCCCATTTTTCGGCAATTGCGCGTCGGCGGCCTAGACTCACGAGTTTGAGATAGTCGGTTTGGGGATGGTATTCTGATAGGGCACGGTTTGCAGCCAGTCTCCCAATCTGTTCGGCGAGGACAGCGCCCTGGCGGACTGCAAACACGCCCGCTTTGGGGCGGGGAGAGAATGTCAGATGCGCCGTGTCACCGCAGGCAAAGATGTGTGGGTGGCTGATCGACTGAAGGGTCGGACCAACTGAAACGAAGCCATCGTTCAGCGCCAGCCCGGTCCCGGCGAGCCATGACTGAGGGCGCGCGCCGGTGGCAAGGGCCACAAACCGGGCTGGAACGCCTTCGCCGGATGCAAGACGCATAAGGGTTTCGTCAGCATCGACAACAGGCTCGCCCTTGTACACGGTCACACATGCCCGGTTCAGTTCCTTCTCCAGCTGCCGCCGCATTGACGCGTTTCCATCGGGCAAAAGGACTTCGCCGCGCTCGATAAGGGCGACCTTTGGCCGGGCGGTCAGGTCGAGCTTGTCCAACCGGTGTTTCATGGACAGGGCGAGTTCAACGCCTGCTGTTCCTGCACCGATAACAGCGGCGCAGGGTGGATTGGCACCGGCCTCTACACTGGAGACAAAGGCTGACCATTGGTCGGCGAAGGGGCCGAGTGGCTTCACCGGAACTCCAACAGATACCAGTCCATCCGGCGCATCGACCGCTGCAATGGCACCGATATCGAGCGAGGCATATTCGAAGGCGAGCTCGCGTCCGTCGTCGAGTCCGGCGATGCGCGCGGAAGGGTCCAGCGATATGGCGCGGGTGGTGTGCAGCGTGGTGCCGGAGGGGTGGCAGAGGGGGGCCAAGGGTATTTCGAGGTCGGTGCGCGGCCAGTGGCCTGCAATATGGCCGGGCAACAGCCCGCTGTATGATGTCGACGGTTCCGGACTGACCAGATGAATGTCCAGGCCAGCTGGTTTCATGCTGGCAAGGCGTCGCAACGCGACCACGTGCGTGTGTCCGCCTCCGATAAGGAGGATGCGCGTCACGTTCTGGCTGCCGGTGACGACCACCGGGACTGGATCGCTGCAGCGATGGCGTGGCTTGGATCGCGGGCTGAAGCGGGGGCGCGGAAGGCGACCATGGCTGAACCTTCGAGGGCGCTTTCATCTTCGACATCGACTGGCCACCTTGCGCCAGCGATGATGCAGTCTTCAAGGCTGCCCAGATACTCGCCGAATTCGGCTTCGCGGCCGTCCCGAAACAGCGGCAGCCAGAGGATGAGAATGCCTTGTGGCCAGCGCTTGAGGGCGCGAGGGGTCCACAGGGCCAGCGCATCGATGTCGCGGCTGGTCTCGTAGCTCGGGTCAACGAAGCAGACCATTTGCTCTCCGCTGCGGGGCGAGAGCTTCAGTGCGCCGGAATACCCGTCAGCATGCTTGACCTGAACGCGTGGGTCATTGCCGACAGCTTTTGCCAGAGCCGCATGTTCGGCGGGATGCTTTTCAAAGAAGACCATGCGTGCTGACGGGGGCAACAAGGCCTGCGCGAGCGCGGGAGAACCGGGATAGTCCTTCATGCCGCGGTCTTCGACATAGGAGACCCACGGCTTTAGCGCGCGCGGCGGCTTGCCGCGATGCAGGGCGATAATGCCCGTTTCTGCCTCGCCGCCTTTGCGGGCCTGCTCTCCGGTCAGGTCATAACGACCACGACCGGAATGGGTCTCGACATAGAGAAGGGGTTTTCCGGCCGCAGCGATGTGACCGAGCAGAGCATGCAGGACGGCATGCTTGAGCACGTCAGCGCGGTTACCCGCATGAAATCCGTGTTGGTAGGAGAGCATGGCAGCATCTTTCTGGCGTCAGAATGAAATAGTCCCGAATGGCCGACAGGGCCATCCGGGACTAAGCCGTTTGTTCAGTTGCGTTTATTCAGAAGCAAGGGATTCCTTGCGGGCAGCTTCGAACTCGTTGCCGGCATACCAGGTTGGCCAGTCGCTGGAATCAGCGATGCCTTGGCCAACGGCGTAGAGCGCCTGGATGTCCTGCGCGAAACCGGACAGATCCCAATCGTCTGAGTATTCGTCCATGGGCTTGTGGTAGCGCTCGGCGGTGTAAGCGGCAGCTGCAGCCTTGCCGGCAGCTATGCCGCCATCAACCTTGTCTTCGCCGCCATCCGCATACAGCATCGGCACGCCGCGCTTGGCAAGCGAGATATGGTCGGAACGGTAGAAATACCCGGCCTCCGGTTTGCCGTCTGGCGTGACAACGCGATTGTCCGCTTTGAGAATCTCCGCCAGGCGGTCTTCGAGTTCAGATGCGCCATAACCGATGACGACCATGTTACGGGTCGGGCCGATGGGAAGTGCGCCATCCATGTTCAGGCCCGCCACGATCTTGTTGAGCGGCACGGTGGGGTTTTCGGCGAAGTATTCAGAGCCAAGCAGGCCGGACTCCTCAAGTGTGACAGACAGGAACATGACCGAGCGCTCATGCGGTTCCTGTGCAAAGGCTTCTGCGAGTTCGAGAAGCGCTGACACACCCGTCGCGTTATCGACGGCACCATTGAATATCTGGTCCTCGTAAAAGTCTTCGCCGGGGGCCCCTGTCTTGGCACCTGTTTTTTTGCCCAGGTGATCCCAGTGAGCTGTATAGAGAACATATTCGTCAGGCCTCGTCGTGCCGGGCAGGACGCCTATCACGTTGCGGCTGTCCAGCTTGTCGATTGTCTGGACGATCTCGCCTGTTGCCTTGACACCCTCAAGCGGTGCTGGCTGGAAGCCGCGTGTCTTCGCGGCAGTCTTCATGGCATCGAAGTCCATGCCAGCCGTAGAGAATAGCTTCTCAGCCATGTCACGCGTGATCCAGCCTTCGACCTGTGCACGGTTTGCGCCGCCATCGGCACGCACAAGATCAGACTGTGCGCCTGACCAGGAATTCTTGACGACATCCCAGCCATAGGATGCCGGTTCGGTTTCGTGGACGATGATAGCAGCGGCTGCACCCTGACGGGCGGCCTCTTCAAACTTGTAGGTCCAGCGGCCATAATAGGTCATGGCCTTGCCCTTGAAGAGCTCCGGATCACCTGTTGCGAAGCCGGGGTCGTTTACGAGAATGACAACGGTCTTGCCGGTGTAATCCTGGTCCGCATAGTCATTCCAGCCATATTCGGGCGCAACGACACCGTAGCCGACAAAGACGACATCAGATGGCGCAAACGAGGTCTTGTCGGCCCCTTGCTGCTTGGTCCAGATGACTGAGTCTTCCTTCAGGACGGTTGGCATCTCGGTGCCATCCGGCGCGGTGAAAGTGAGGAAGGACTGTTCCGGATCAATGGTCTGATTGACCATGGCAACTTTCTGGAAATATGTGCCGTCATCGCCACCAGGCTCAAGGCCGAGGCGGGCCATTTCGGCGCTAATCCATGCAGCGGCAGCCTCACCAACCTGCGTACCCGGCCCGCGACCTTCGAACGTGTCGTCGGCCAGTGTCTTTACGCGTACGGCAAGGTCTTTGGCATTGATATCTGCAGTCGTGTCAGTTGGAAGCGGAAGCAGAAGTGTTTCAGCTTGTGGCGTTTCGGCGGCGGGTGCCGGCGCGGGCGTTTCCTGCTTCGGGCCGCCGCATGCGGCAAGCGCCACAAGCGACACGGCGAGTGCGAAATATTTCATGGATGTCTGCCCCTCCAATGGGCGTTGTTTGTAGATTACCAAAGGGTCTGGCATGGCCGGTGGCAGGCTTCAAGCTGCAGGAGATCACCGGGATCAGGAAAAAGGGCGGACTCCATTTCTGGAACCCGCCCTGAATCGTCTTGAAATTGGTCAGAAACTATTCGGTCGCTTCTTCAGCAGCAGCCTCTGCTTCATCGGCTGCTTCTTCAGCAACTTCTTCCGCAGCGTCAGCGGCGGCTTCGGTTGCAACGGCTGCAGCGTCGGCGGCTTCTTCTGCAGCCTCTTCGGCAACGTCGGCAGCTTCTGCTGCGACAGTTGCGTCTTCAGTGGTTTCAGCAACTTCGGCTGCCACAGCGGCTTCAACAGCAGCGTCTTCTGCGACTTCAGCAGCAGGAGCTGCTTCTTCGGCAACATCTGCTGCTTCAGCAGCAACGTCGGCGGAAACGTCAGCCGATGCGGCGTCCAGGCTTGCAGCGGTTTCGGATTCGGCAACGGTTGGTGTTGCGCAAGCTGCGAGCATAGCGATTGATGCGGCTGCGCCGGCGATAAGTTTGATGTTCATGTATTCACCCTCTCTGAGACTTTATAGTCTTGTGTATGGCGAACTCCCTTCCCGAAGATCGCCTATCGCGGGCGTCTCAATCAAATGTGGCGATTTCAGGGCAGGGGTATCCATTCCGTATCGTCACCCGGAACAAACGGAAAGCGTTCTGTGCCGTGCAATCTGATGGATTCATTCCAGTCTTGCTTGGCCTGGTCGATCCGGTCTGCACTGGATGCGACGAAGTTCCAGTCAATATTCCGGGCGCCGTCGAGCGACGCGCCTCCGCAGATGACGGCCTTCGTGCCAGGCAGGAATTCCACAGCAATATCGACGCCTGGCGTGAAGACAACCATCACGCCTTCGCCGATCTGACTACCGTCGACCGTGACACCACCCGACACGAGATAGAGAGCGCGTTCCTCCGCAAGTGTGGCGGGAAGAACCATGCTGGCGCCGTTCGGGGTTTCGATGGCTGCGTAAAGGATGGGCCAGGGAAAGCTGACGGGTGAGCGATGGCCCCACGCCTCGCCGGCGAGCACCCGAATATCTGCGCCGCTGATCACGAATGTCGGGAGCGTGTCTGCAGGATGATGGACGAATGATGGCGGCATGTCTTCGTGGGTGACCGGCAGGGCAACCCAGGTTTGCAGGCCGTGCATGCTCTGGCCAGCTTCGCGTTCCGGTGCTGGCGTGCGCTCTGAGTGCACGATGCCGTGGCCGGCGGTCATCCAGTTCACGGCGCCGGGGCGAATGACCAGGTCCGAACCAAGGCTGTCCTTATGCCGGATCGCGCCCTCAAACAGGTATGTCACTGTGGCGAGACCGATATGCGGATGAGGGCGGACGTCAAAACCGTCGCCCGGTGCGTATTCGACAGGGCCGAAGTGATCGAAGAAGATAAATGGCCCGACCATCTTGTGGGCGTGGAACGGCAGCACCCTGCGCACGTGAAATCCGCCACCGAGGTCACGGGCGCGCGGATCGATTGTTCTGACAATTGCATTGGTCATGAGAAGACAGCCTTTCCAGCAGTATTGGAATGCCCGAATATGACGTCATGACCGACGATCTCAAATCATATCTGAATGGCGTCCGCGCATGCCGGCTGTGCGAGCATGAGATGGCGCGCGCTCCGAACCCTGTTCTGCAGGCGAGCGATACGGCCCGCGTACTGGTCGCCGGGCAGGCCCCTGGAAACCTGGCAGATGTAACGGGGACGCCGTTCAACGACCCATCCGGCGTTCGCTTGCGCAACTGGATGGGCGTCTCGGAAGACCAGTTCTACGATGCGTCACGAATGGCGATTATTCCGATGGGTTTCTGTTTTCCCGGCAATGACGCCAAGGGCGGCGACCGGCCGCCGATGAAACGCTGCGCGGCAACCTGGCGCGAGGGACTTTTGTCGAGATTGCCGAATATTCGCGTGACGGTCCTCGTCGGTGCCTATGCCCAGAAATGGCATCTGAGAGAAAGGACGGCAGGCTCGCTAACCGAAACGGTCAAAAACTGGAAAGCCTTTACGAGTGAACAAATGTTCACTATTCCTCATCCGAGTTGGAGAAACACGGCATGGCTGAAACGCAATCCCTGGTTCGAAACAGACGTGCTGCCGGAACTGCGGCGCGCCGTTCGTGGTGCCTTGGAGTCCTGACCTTTCTGATAGCTGCGGTGACGCTAACCAGCTGTACGCACCCGCTCACGCAAGGACCGCAATTCGTGTCTCATCCTGTTGGACCTCACTTCGACACCGATCACGATCTGTTTGTCGCGTCCGATGACGCGAAGCTGGGTCTCACGGTGTGGCCAGCCGAAAATGTCGAATCCCCGGACTTCGTCGTCGTCGGCGTGCACGGCATGAATGATTATGCGAACGCCTTCCACATGGCAGCGCCTTATTGGGCCGCCAGGGGTGTGACCACCTATGCCTATGACCAGAGAGGATTCGGTCGGTCGCCGGGGCGGGGGATCTGGCCAGATGAGGAACTCATGCGCAACGACTTGCGCACGGCGGTCGACGTTGCCAGGGCGAAACACCCTGATGCGGTTATCACGGTGGTCGGCATATCCATGGGGGCCGCCGTGGCGATCAGCGCTTTTGGGTCTGACGATGCGCCCAGGGCCGATCGGTTCATCGCCTCCGGGCCGGGGCTGCGTGGTTGGGGCGCGATGAATCCGATCTATCGGGCCAGCCTGTGGGCTTCGACGCGCACCCGTCCGGGCTGGATCGTGCGGCCGCCACGCCGGCTCGTGAAGATTCAGCCATCCGACAATGTCGAGATGCTACGCCGGACATGGGCCGATCCCCTGATGCAGCCGTTTAACCGCATCGACCAGGTCTATGGCGTGGTAAGCCTGATGGAGACCGCTCACACGCGGTCAGCGAGTTTACCAGCAGACGTACCCACCTTGTTTTCCTATGGCGCGAATGACCTTGTGATCCCGCCATCTGGTGTAAAACGTACCGCAAGGGACCTGCCTGGCAGTGTTCGGACAGTGTATTATGCGGATGGTTACCATATGCTTTTGCGTGACCTGCAGGCGGAGACAGTCCACGCCGACTATCTCGCCTTCATGCAGGCGCCGGACGCACCCTTGCCGAGTAGTGCGCCAGAATGGCCGTGGCGCTGATGCAGGCATTCCACAGCCCAAAGCCTCTTGCGGTCAGTCACGCGTGGACAAATATAGGTCCTTCTGCCAGTTCTGGCAGAACAGAGATTCCTGACAGCCAGCCCCGAGGCCTGATTTCATGACGAGTTCGTACCAGACTGCCCTCAACCTTGTTCCGATGGTGGTGGAACAGACCAGCCGAGGGGAGCGGGCTTTCGATATCTTTTCGCGCCTGCTGAAGGAGCGAATCATCTTCGTAACAGGCGGGATTGATGACGGTATGGCTGCACTGATCACATCGCAGCTCCTGTTTCTTGAGTCTGAAAACCCGAAAAAAGATATCGCGATGTATATCAACAGCCCCGGCGGATACGTCACATCGGGCCTCGCGATCTACGATACGATGCAATATATACGGTGCCCGATTTCGACAGTCTGCTTCGGACAGGCGGCCAGCATGGGCTCGCTTCTGCTCGCAGCTGGTGAAAAAGAAATGCGCACCTGCCTGCCAAATGCGCGCGTCATGTTGCACCAGCCATCGGGCGGATATTCAGGCGTTGCTACAGATATCGAGCGGCACGCGCAGGACATTATCGACCTGAAACGCCGCCTGAACAACATTTACGTCAAGCATACCGGCCAGGAATACGACGTGATCGAGCGCAAGCTCGACCGGGATACGTTCCTGACGGCCGAGGAAGCTGTCGAGTTCGGGATCGTCGACAAGGTGTTTGAGCGTCGCGACTCTGAGGACGAAAAATAGTCGACGACGCTCCCCACCAAATGCGGCCCACCTCTTGCAGGGCGGGCCATGACCCTTATTGTCATAATAACGAACCGGGTAAGGGCGCTTAAAGGCCCCGTTAAACCTTACCCGGCATTGAGGACGGTATGACCAAGCAAAACGGATCAGGCGATTCAAAGAATACGCTTTATTGCTCTTTCTGTGGAAAGAGCCAGCATGAAGTGAAAAAGCTGATCGCCGGACCAACGGTGTTCATCTGCGACGAATGCGTCGAACTGTGCATGGACATCATCCGCGAAGAAAACAAGACAGCTATGGTGCGGTCGCGCGAAGGCGTGCCGACACCGCAGGAAATCTGCGACGTGCTGGATGATTACGTTATTGGCCAGCGCCATGCAAAGCGCATCCTGTCGGTGGCCGTGCATAACCATTACAAGCGCCTGTCACACGCCGGTAAAACGGATGGTGTGGAGCTTTCGAAGTCCAACATCATGCTGGTTGGCCCAACGGGTTGCGGCAAGACTTTGCTTGCGCAAACCCTGGCTCGCATCCTGGATGTGCCGTTCACGATGGCCGACGCGACAACTCTGACCGAAGCCGGCTATGTCGGTGAAGATGTCGAGAATATCGTCCTGAAGCTGCTCCAATCGGCCGACTACAACGTTGAGCGTGCCCAGCGCGGCATCGTTTACATCGACGAAATCGACAAGATTTCGCGCAAGTCGGACAATCCGTCCATCACGCGTGATGTGTCGGGCGAGGGCGTCCAGCAAGCGCTTCTGAAGATCATGGAAGGCACGGTTGCAGCCGTTCCGCCACAGGGCGGACGCAAGCATCCCCAGCAGGAGTTCCTGCAGGTCGACACGACGAATATTCTGTTCATCGTTGGTGGAGCCTTTGCCGGGCTGGACAAGATCATTTCGTCACGCGGCGACAATGCGTCGATCGGCTTTGGGGCGTCGCTGAAAGACCCGGAGGCGCGCAGCGTTGGCGAAATCCTGCGCAACACCGAGCCGGAAGACCTTCAGCGGTTTGGCCTGATCCCGGAATTCATCGGGCGTCTGCCCGTCATTGCGACGCTTGAAGACCTGGATGAAAAGGCCCTGATTGAGATTCTCACGCAGCCGAAGAACGCGCTGCTGAAGCAATACCAGAAGCTGTTCGACATGGAGAATGTCGCTCTGACGTTTACGCCTGAGGCGCTGACCAGCGTGGCCCGTCGTGCCATCGGACGCAAGACCGGTGCGCGTGGTTTGCGCTCGATCATGGAATCAATCTTGCTCGATACCATGTTCGAATTGCCGAACCTCCGTGGTGTCGAAGAAGTCGTGATCAATGGTGAAGTGGTTGAAGGCAATGCCGAGCCGCTCTACGTCCACGCCAAAAAGAGCCAGCCAGAAGCGGGCTGACTACAATTGATACTCAAAAGCAAAAGGCCGACACCCGAAAATGCCGGCCTCACTCAGCTTTCGAGAGGTCTCGCTCTTAGACTTTGTAATACATGTCGAATTCCACCGGGTGAGGGTGAAGCTCGTAGCGCATGTTCTCTTCCATCTTCAATTCGATGTAGGCATCGATCTGATCGTCATCGAAAACGCCGCCCTTGGTAAGGAATTTGCGGTCCGCATCAAGTGCCGCGAGTGCCTCGCGGAGTGATCCGCAGACTTGTGGGATCGACTTGGCCTCTTCCGGCGGCAGGTCATAGAGATCCTTGTCCATGGCGTCGCCTGGGTGGATCTTGTTCTCGATGCCGTCGAGACCGGCCATGAGCAGGGCTGCGAAGGCAAGATATGGGTTCGCTGTCGGATCAGGGAAACGCGTTTCAATACGCTTGGCTTTTGGATTGGAGCCGAACGGGATGCGAATGGATGCCGAACGGTTTCGAGCCGAGTAGGCCAGCATCACGGGCGCTTCATAACCGGGGACCAGGCGCTTGTAGCTGTTGGTCGACGGGTTAGTGATCGCGTTCAGGGCCTTTGCGTGCTTGATGATGCCGCCAATGTAGTAGAGGCACATCTCGGACAGACCGGCATACTTATCGCCGGCGAAGAGTGGTTTGCCGCCGCCCCAGATCGACTGGTGTACGTGCATGCCTGATCCGTTATCCTTGAACATCGGCTTCGGCATGAAGGTCGCCGTCTTGCCGTAGGACGCTGCAACGTTGTGAATGACGTACTTATAGAGTTGAAGGCGATCAGCCATAACGGTCAGTGTCGAGAATTTCAGACCCAGTTCGTGCTGGGCGGGCGCCACTTCGTGGTGGTGCTTTTCAGGCTCGAGGCCGATATCACCCATGATCGACAGCATTTCACCGCGCATGTCCTGCTCGGAATCGATCGGTGGGACAGGGAAGTAGCCGCCTTTTGGACCAGGGCGGTGGCCCATGTTGCCCATTGGGTATTCTTTCCCGGTATTGATCGGCAACTCGGTCGAATCGAAGCTGTAGCCGGTATTGTGCGGCTCAACTGACCAACGTACGTCGTCGAACACGAAGAATTCAGCTTCCGGTCCGAAGAACACTGTGTCGCCAACGCCCGCCGCCTTGACATAGGCTTCAGCTTTCTTTGCGGTCGTGCGCGGGTCGCGGTTGTAGGCTTGGCCCGTGATGGGATCCAGGACATCGCACATTACGGCCAGCGTCGTCTGCTGGAAGAATGGGTCGATCATCGCTGTATCCTGGTCAGGCATCAGCAACATGTCGGACTCGTTGATGGCCTTCCAGCCCGCAACGGACGATCCATCAAACATCTGGCCCTCGGTGAAGAAGTCATCTTCAACCATGCCCTTGTGGAAGGTCACGTGCTGCATCTTGCCGCGCGGGTCTGTGAAACGAAGGTCGACGTATTGTACGTCCTCGTCCTTCATCATTTTTATAAGCTTGTCAGCCATTGGATTTGCCCTCCAGGAATGTGGTTTGCTGAGTCGAGAGTTGTTTATTGCAGGATTAAAGCGCCGCGTCGCCGGTTTCTCCGGTCCGGATGCGCACGGCTTCCAGCACCTCTGAAACGAAGATCTTCCCGTCGCCAATCTTGTCGGTGTGCGCGGCTTTCTTGATGGCCTCAACGGCACCCTCGACAGCGCTGTCAGCAAGCACGATTTCGATCTTGAGCTTTGGCAGGAAGTCGACGACATATTCGGCGCCGCGATACAGTTCTGTATGTCCGCGCTGACGGCCGAACCCCTTGGCCTCAATAACGGTCATGCCCTGCAGGCCGATTTCCTGTAGCGCTTCCTTTACGTCGTCCAGTTTGAATGGCTTGATGATCGCTTCGATTTTTTTCATGGCCCATGTTCTCCCAGCCGCTGAATTTGGTATTGATTTTGGGTAGGCGTACTCTCGCTGCGAGGCGAGCGCTAGATGCTGAAAGGGCAGTGGGATCAGAACACGTGGTCAACAATTGGGCACGCGTGCCCCGAAATTGACCACCGACTGAACGGACCTGATGTTCGAAATATGACGCGTGCGTCACTTTAATTGTTAATCCGCACATGCTAGGGTAAATTCGTAATTTCAGCGAAAGCGTACGTCATGACCGAAGTGTTTGTTCATCCTGATCGCCGTCCGGCCAAGTTCCGCCCGTTCACGGCGTGGAGGCATATGCAGAATCTTATCGCTGATAAAGAAGACACAGAGCAGGTGTTTCATATTATCGAGTCTCTGAATGGCCGCTCTTTCGAAAAGAACTTTCATGCGTTTGCGGACAGCGAAGAGGGGAAGGCGCTGCTGGCAAAGCGAGAATACCTGCCTCCGATGCTGGATGATCATGACTGGATCCGTGCGTTGCCGAAAGGCACGGTTGGGCATGCTTATGTGGATTTCATGGAGCGTGAGGGTCTGACAGCCCAGGGACTGGTTGACGAAAGCGAGAAATTTCGTGGAGCGGTTCGAGATTTTGATGACGACTATTACTGGTTCGGCAATCGGCTGCGCGACACGCACGACCTGTTCCATGTCCTGTCTGGATATGGTCGGGACGCGCTGGGCGAAGCAAGCCTGCTTGCCTTTACCTACGGCCAGAACCCAGGCCTGGGCGTGATATTCATTTCTTATATGGGTTGCCGCCAGATCATGAAGAGCGTGCCAAAGGAAGCGCGCATCATGGATTGCTTCCGTGAAGGCAAGCGGAACGGTGCCGCCGCTTCGCGTATCGTGCGCGAGGACATCATTGCCTTGCTTCATGAGCCTCTTGATGCCGCGCGGGCGAGACTGAATATCGCCAAGCCGGTCGCCTACCTTCACGCGCTGGATGTTTGCGCCGAGAAGGGATTGGTCGCACATCAGATAGGGCTCGATCCGAACCAGGTTCAGGTCGCGGCGTGATTTTTCTCGTCAGGCATGGTGAGGCCGCAGCCGGTTGGGGTGATCATCCGGACCCTGGATTGAGCGACCTCGGCAAGCAGCAGGCAAATGCCGTCGCCGTTGCACTTGAAAACCTCGGTGCAAAGTCAGCCATCTCCAGTCCGATGCTGCGGTGCCGAGAAACCGCCTTGCCTTTCGAGCAGCGTATGGGTCTGGTCGCGAAAGTGGCACCGGAAGTATCCGAAATAGATACGCCCGACGATGTGGAGGATCGCGTGGCGTGGTTACGCACATTGATGGCGGGCGAATGGAAAGGTGCGTCACACGACTTCCAGGGCTGGCGACAGGCCATGCTCGACTTCGTTACTGGCCTGCCTGATGATACAGTTGTCTTCTCTCACTTCGTGGCAATCAATGCATTGGCCGGCATGATCGAGTCGGATCCGAGAGTCGTTGTGTTTCGCCCGGGGCATTGTTCCGTGACCCAGCTTTCGCGAACGCCAACGGCCCTTCATGTTGCTGAATATGGAAGCGAATCTGCTACACGCGTGTTATGAGGTCGCCCTATGGGCAGACCAATTATTACACCGCAGGAAATGACCGCCGCTGAGCAGGCAGTTTTCACAGCAGGCACAGACAGTTTTGATGTAATGAAACGTGCCGGCAACGCCGTCGCGGAGTTTCTTCATGCGCGCTGGCCGGAAGGCAAGGTGCAGGTCCTTTGCGGCCCAGGCGGCAATGGCGGTGACGGCTTTGTGGCTGCGGCCCAGCTTTCGAGGCTGTGGCGTGAGGTTGAGGTCTACTGCACACATGACAAGGCGAGCCTGACAGGTGACGCCGCCAAGGCGGCCGCGATGTGGGACGGCAATGTCCATCCGCTCGAATCGGCTCTTGAAGCGCCCCACGCCATCGTGCTCGATGCACTTTTCGGCGGCGGCTTGTCACGTCCCCTGGATGGCATGGCAGCAGCACTGGCAGAGCGGGGAGGCCGGGTTGTATCCGTTGATGTGCCATCCGGCGTCGATGGTTTGAAAGCACGGCCGCTTGGTCCCTGTTTTCGTGCTGAGGGAACGATCACATTTGCGGGTTTGCGTCCGGCACACGTCCTGCAACCGGCCTCGGCTTATTGCGGGCTGGTTGCGACGGCTGATATCGGGGTGCCGGTGCAGACGCTCACGGTCGAGAACGGCCCGATGCTGTGGGGGCCTCTCATGCCGCGGCTCGGACCAGTCGTTTACAAGCACGCGCGTGGACATCTGAAAGTTGTAAGCGGGCCGGCATCCGCGACCGGTGCGGCGCGCCTCGCGGCGATGGCGGGACTCAGGATAGGGGCGGGGCTGGTCACGGTTCTGTCGCCGCCCGGCGCGGTAAGTGTGAATGCAAGCCATCTCACGGCCATCATGCTGCAACCGATAAATGACGCCGTAGACCTTGAATTGGCGGGCCAATCGGCACAGGTGGTGATCGTTGGCCCCGCCGCAGGCGTGACACCGGCGACGCGGGCGAATGTCGAAACCATCCTTAAGTCCAGGGCGCGGGCCCTTCTCGACGCAGATGCGCTGACCGTTTTTGAGGGTTCACACAACGCTTTGTTCAAGCGCCTCAGGCCTGATGACATCGTCACGCCACATGCGGGAGAGTTTCACCGCCTTTTCGGATACGCGCAGGATTCCGGCGTCAACAAGATCGAAACGGCCCGCCGTGCGGCCAAAGAGGCCGGATGTGTGGTGTTGTTGAAGGGGGCCGACACGGTCATCGCGGCGCCAGACGGGCGAGCGATCGTGAACACGCACGCGACGCCATGGCTCGCGACGGCGGGTTCGGGCGATGTGCTGGCAGGTTTTGTTGCGGGGCTGATGGCTCAGGGCATGCCCACGCTTGAGGCTGCCGCCATGGCGTCATGGGTTCACGGTGAGGCAGGACGGCGCGTGGGAGCAGGCCTGATTTCCGAGGATTTGCCGCATCATGTGCCAGACATATTGAGCGCCCTGCATGGCGAAACCGCTTGAAAATCGACGCTCATGGTCTTTCCTGTTGATACGTCCGGTCTGCTCGGTTAGGAACCGCGGATCGCGGATGTGGCGGAATTGGTAGACGCACTGGATTTAGGTTCCAGCGCCGCAAGGCGTGGAGGTTCGAGTCCTCTCATCCGCACCAGACTTCTGAACATGCAGCATATCCCGCATAGTCTGCGTGGACAGGCGCTTTAGCCTATGACATAAGCCGCGCCTTCAGACAGGTTCACACAGCCTCCAGCGTGCTTTTTTGCCTCGCGACGCCAAAAACGGATGAATAAAACAATGGAAGTAACCCAGACCAAGGCAGAAGGTCTTAGCCGCACATTCGAAGTGAAGGTTCCGGCGAGCGAACTCAAAACGAAGCTTGACGAGCGAATTGAAGAAATTCGCCCGAGCATGAGGCTGAAAGGCTTCCGTCCGGGCAAAGTTCCGGCTGCTCACGTTCGGAAAATGTTCGGTCGGGACCTTATGGGTGAACTCGTCAACAAGCTTGTCGATGAAACCAACCAGAAAGCCCTGGAACAAAATGAGCTGCGTCCGGCTGGCCAGCCAAGTGTGCGCCTTGATGCCGACATGGAAGCTGTGATCAAGGGCGAAGCTGATCTTGCCTACCACATGGACATCGACGTGATGCCCGAGTTCACACCAGCAGACATCGCGAACCTGGAAATTGCGCGTCCGGTTGCAGACGTTTCTGACGAGCAGATCGACGAAGCACTTGGCCGAATCGCTGAACAGAACACGCAGTACGAGCCCCGCGCCAAGACTGCCAAAGCGAAAGACGGCGACGCGGTCGTCATTGATTTCGTCGGCAAGGTCGACGGCGTGGCCTTCGAAGGTGGCGCGGCAGAGCAGCAATCGGTCGTGCTCGGCGCCAACCGCTTTATCCCGGGCTTTGAAGAACAGCTCGTCGGCGTCAAAACCGGCGAGGAAAAAGAACTCAATGTCACGTTCCCTGAAGATTACCCATCGGCTGATCTCGCTGGCAAGCCGGCGGTCTTCGAAGTGAAGGTGCAGGAAGTTCGTGCGCCCAAGACGCCGGAACTTGATGATGATTTCGCCAAAGGCCTCGGTCTTGAAGACCTTGATCAGCTCAAGGGCCTTGTGAAGGACCAGCTCAAGGCGGAGCATGACACTGCGTCCCGCTCAAAAGCGAAGCGTGATCTGCTCGACAAGCTCGACGACGCACACAGCTTCGATCTGCCGCCCAACATGGTCGAGCAGGAGTTTGCCCAGATCTGGCAGCAGCTGCAGACCGAAATGGATGCGGGTCGGGTTTCTGATGAGGATAAGGCGAAGTCGGAAGATGAACTCAAGGATGAGTATCGCAAGATTTCCGAGCGCCGCGTACGCCTTGGTCTCGTGCTGGCGGAGATCGGCCGGATCGCTGATGTCCGCATCACCGAGCAGGAAGTGAACCAGGCGCTGATCGCTGAAGCCCGGCAGTATCCGGGGCAGGAGCGTCAGGTTGTAGAGTTCTTCCAGAAGAACCCGAATGCCATGGCCCAGCTGCGCGCACCGATCTATGAGGACAAGGTTGTGGACCACATCCTGGCCACGGCCAAGGTGACGGACGAGACAGTTTCGCGCGAAGACCTCTTCAAGGAAGACGACGAGTAGATCCGACCAAATCGGATTAAAATCAAAAGCACCGGACTTCAGGGATGAAGTCCGGTGCTTTTCGTTTGTGATGCAGTCTGGATGCTCTGGTAAACGCTGTGTTAACCGCGCTGGGAGAAATTGACCGATATTGATTCTTGGGGATTACGGGCCAATGAGCGTTCAGAGTATACGACCGCAGCTGACCGAGCAGGACATTGAACGGCTGATGCGGGGTGAAACCCCCGAGCAGCGTGCGTCAGTGGCGCACCGCGTCTGCCGCCGTATTGCACTCGACGTTTTGAGTGATCGCGAAAAGTCGTTCGCCAACGAGATCATGGCAATTCTGGCGGAGGATTCGGCCGATCTGGTGCGCCGCACCTTGTCTGTCACGCTGCGCAATTCGCCTGTCCTGCCGCGCGAAATTGCCCTTAAGCTGGCCCAGGATATAGAGGCTGTCGCCATTCCGGTGCTTCAGGATTCGCCCGTCTTTACCGATGAAGACCTGATTGAACTGGTTCTGGCCGTCACGGCTGCCAAGCAGGCTGCCATTGCCAATCGCAATTCCCTGTCGATCACCCTCACCGAAGTGATTTCAGAGCATGGCGCAGTGGAGGCTGTTCGGGCGGTATCGAAGAACAATGGCGCCGAATTTAGCGATAAGGCCTATGATGACACACTGCGGCGTTTCGGGGCGGACGAGGTTGTTCAGAGCGGTCTGATCAAGCGGGAGTTCATTCCGACGCATATCGCAGAGAAAATGGTGTCCCTGGTCTCAGGGCAGCTGTTTGACCTCCTGGTCAACCGTCACGAGTTGCCGGCCCAGATGGCGATCGACCTAGCTGGCAGCGCACGTGAGCGCGCGACAATCGATCTGGTCGAACAGGCAGGGCGAACTCACGATCTGCCGCGTTTCGTCTCCCAGCTGAATCTGAACGGGCGTCTGGGGCATTCGCTGATCATGCGGGCGCTGTGCTGCGGCCAGATGCCGTTTGTCGAGCATGCGCTCGCTGAATTGTCCGGCGTTGGCCACCAGCGCGTCTGGTTGATGATCCATGATGCCGGGCCGCTCGGGCTGCAGGCCGTATTCGATCGGGCTGGGTTGCCGCGCAAGATGCTTCCTGCATTTCGTGCCGCCGTGAATGTTTTCCACGAGACAACGCATGATGGCGGCGCCAATGATCGCGCAAGGTTCCGCGCGCGCATGATCGAGCGGGTTCTCACACAATTTCAGGCCATACCCAAGGATGACCTCGACTACCTGCTCGACAAACTCGACTATTATTCGGAAATGGCTGCTGAAGAGGAGAGCGAGAAAGAATTCGACGCCGCCTAGGCGTCAGTTCTCGGGTGCGTGGCAGCATGAACACCCACGCGTGCCAGGTATTCGCCATCGCGCCAGTGCGCGTTCTCGGCAACGATCAGGATACCCGACGCATCCGCAGCTTCAACCAGGTCCATCAGATCGGGATTGGTTTCAAGTGCTCTGGCATCCACGCGGATCGTATCGATCAGCAGGCGCAGTGAATCGCTGAGCGGCGTCTGCCATGATCGACGCATGTCAATGGCAACACGAAAGCCATGGCGGCGCAGCAAACCCAGACGAACAACATAATCAGCCGCGCCCCCGGCGAATGCGGCATCTGCAAACTCGAGGCATACTTCCTGTTGGCAAAGTGACGTCCGGCGGATGGCGGCGTCGCAAGCGACGGCCGTGTTCGAATGCGCGAGCGCTGCGATAGGAGCTGAGACGAGTATAGGGCGCTGGCTGGCTGGCTGGCCATGCGTAGCGCTCGCGATGCGGCTCAGCTGGTCGGCCAGCCACTTGGCAGGGTTGGCAACCTCGTTAGGCATCGTACGGGGACCGAACGCGACACGCTCTTCGAATGCAACGGGAGTTTCGCAAACCTGACCGAGTGAATCGCCGCTCAAGAGGTGAACAACTGTATGAAAGCGCAACTGCGGGGCAGGGGAAAGGCGGGCCTGACGATCAAGCGGGGATTGAATGGCGCGCATGGCCAACTCCTTTCCTGTGTGTTGTCTCTTGCCTTCCCTAAGGGCGAGAGTTGAACATCACGCGCAGATAATCGGCTGCATTTTTGCGAAATTTGACCAATCGAGGTTACCAGCATGACGAAGACCCCTTCGACACCACGTCTTTCAGCCACTGTCCTGATCATTCGGGACGGAGAAACCGCGCCTGAAGTCCTCATGGTAAAGCGCCATTATCAGATCGATTTCGCGGCTGGCGCACTCGTGTTCCCGGGTGGCAAGGCCAATGACGAAGACTCCAGTCCGGACTGGGATGCCTATACTGACGGCGATTTTGGTCCGGTGCAGCAAGATGCACGAATTGCGGCGGTGCGTGAGGCGTTTGAGGAGTCAGGCTTGCTGTTGGCGCGGCATGCGAGCAGGCGTGGCCCTGGCGCGCCGCTTGTTGGTCCCGAGATATCCGAGAAGCTTGCACCGCACCGCGGTGCCGTTGACCGGCAGGAGGAAAGCTTCCTGGAACTGATACGCGATAACGGCCTCGTTCTGGCGCTAGACAGCCTGATCCACTTTGGCCACTGGATTACGCCGGAGATGATGCCGAAGCGCTTCGACACACATTTCTACCTGGCGCCAGCACCGTCCGACCAGATTGCCGCGCATGATGGCCGCGAAACGACGGATGCCGTCTGGCTGGGCGCAAGCGAAGCACTCGACATGGAGCTTGCCGGAAAGGCCACGATCATTTTTCCGACCCGGATGAACCTTGTGAAACTGGCCCGCAGCACATCAGTCGCAGAGGCGGCTGAACGGTTCGGCGCAGAAGATGTTGTCATGGTGCTGCCGCAGGCCGGAAAGACCGATACGGGTGAACCCTGCCTGTTCATCCCCGAAGAAGCGGGATACGGCCAGACCGTCGAACTGCTGTCGCGGGTCAATGTCTGATCAGTTGGTGGCGGCTTTTGCGGCGACCGTTTGCTCGAGCGCATCGCAAACGGCGTCAGCGACTGAATCGGAGCCGTCGCCCCTGCCAACCCCGATGAAGGCGGCGCGGCACGCTTCGACATGCAGATTGATGAGGGCGGAGTTCTCGCCTGGGTGTGTGTCGCTGAGCAGGGTCGAAAGCGATCCGCAAAGGCGCGATATTGCAGGGTAACCGTAAGACCCCGCGACCCCACGTATGTTGTGTGCGGCCATGAAGACGGCGCGGTATTCTTCCGGAGTCGCATCCGGGACGTTTGCGGCGTTCCAGGAGGCTATCAGATTGTCCAGGTCAGCGGACATCCATGCTTCGAACCGTTCGGAGAGGGAATCGACCGCCGCCTCTGCCTTGTCGGCAAGTTCTTCCGGATCGACCGAACTGGCGATCACAGCCTTGGAGTCTTCCGGTTCCGGCGTGCGCATCTTGATGACGCGGGAAATGTCCGGCGTGGAAACCTGCTTCGTTTCAGCGGTCGAGCGACCTGCCGTAAGACGCCATTTCCCAAGTAATTTGTCGAACATCAATTCGCCCCGCATTTGCAGGACAACACTATGAGCGAAGCCTTAAAAAAACGCTGACAAGTCAGACGTCACATCAAAACGCGAATTGCTCGCGCAGTATGCGTTCGTCAAGCGCATGCCCTGGATCAAACAACATGGTCAGTCGCTGGTCCCGGCTCTCGCGAACTTGCACATGGACAATGTTTCTGACTTCCTGATTGTCGGCAGCGGCGGCCACAGGCCGGCGGTCAGGGGCAATGACATCAATGTTGACCGTTGCGTCATGGCGTAAAAGCGCGCCTTTCCAGCGTCGCGGCCTGAAGGCGCTTACAGGGGTCAGCGCCAGGAGGTTGGCGCCAATCGGCAGGATCGGACCGTGTGCCGACAGGTTATAGGCGGTCGATCCGGCGGGCGTGGCCACCATAACGCCGTCACAGGTCAGCTCTTCCATGCGCAACCGGTCGTCGACGGTGATCTTGAGGCGAGCCGATTGGGCCGTCTGACGCAGTAGTGAAACTTCGTTGATGGCCAGTGCCCTGTGGTGTTGGCCATGGGTGTCGGTTGCGATCATGCGGAGGGGAACGATGCTTGCCCGCTCGGCGGCATTGATTCGCTCGACCAGTCCGTCGACGCTGTAATCGTTCATCAGGAAGCCCACGGTTCCGCGATGCATGCCGTAAACGGGTTTGTTATCGTCAAACCGGCGGCGGAGCGTATCAAGCATTGCGCCATCACCACCTATAGCGACGATCACGTCGGCGTCCTCTTCCGCAAAGTGTCCGTAAAGCCGCCGCAACTCCGGCAGGGCTTCCTGAGCTTCAGGGCGTTTGGAGGCAAAAAAGGATATTCGTAACTGGGTCATGGCGCCCACATGTCGGCGGCGCCGGAAGAATCGTCAAGGCGTTCGATGCCTGCGCTATCCTGACGCCAGTGTCAGGTTTGACTGGCATGTGCCCGCGATTTCCGGTACTTTCCCTTTAAAAGATGGAGGAAGACAGAATGGCTGACGGTGCCCAAAAGATTGATATTCGCGGTTCTGTAAGTGCGGACGAGTGGAAAGCGCGTGTCGATCTGGCCGCGATGTACCGTCTTGTCGCCTTACACGGTTGGGACGACATGATTTTCACCCATATTTCCCACCGCGTGCCGGGGCCGGACCACCATTTTCTCATCAACCCCTATGGCATGCTGTTTGAGGAAATCACGGCCTCATCGCTGGTGAAGGTCGATCTCGACGGTAACGTGATCCAGGAAACCGAATATTTCATCAACCCGGCGGGCTTCACGATTCACTCTGCTGTTCATGCTGCGCGCGACGATGCGCATGTCGTCATGCACCTGCACACCGACGATGGCGTCGCGGTGTCCTGCCAGAAAGATGGCCTGATGCCGCTCAGCCAGACATCCATGCTGGTTCGGCACGATCTGGCCTACCATGACTATGAGGGCGTTGCTCTTGATCTTGGAGAGCGTGAGCGCCTCGTCGCTGATCTCGGCACAAGGAACACGATGTTGCTCTACAATCACGGCACTTTGGCCGTTGGTGGCACTGCAGCTGAAACCTTCCTGCGCATGTTCTTCCTCGAGCGCGCCTGCACAATGCAGGTTCGCGCCCTGTCGGCGGGACGGGACGGTGTGATTGTCGCTCCGGAAGCCGTTCAGGACGTCGTTAAGGGCCAGAGCAATCCTGAAGGGACCAAGGTGCTCGCCAACCGTCTCGCCTGGCCGGCACTGTTGCGCAAATTGGACCGCCAGTCGCCTGGATATGACTCTTAAGGAAATCCACGTATGCGACAAATGCGGCCTTTGTCGTAGTTGAGGATTATCAACCGGGCTGTGCCCGCCTATCTAACGCCACAAATCCACCAAGGGCGACCACAAGCCATGAAGCATCTTAAAGCATTCGAAGACGCCCTGGGCGCAATCCATGGCGAGGGCCGCTACCGGGTCTTCATAGACCTTCATCGCCATCGTGGGCGGTTTCCCAAGGCGACCGCGCGGTTTGAAGATGGCGAACGCGAAGTCACGATCTGGTGCTCGAACGATTATCTCGGCATGGGCCAGGATGATGACGTGATCAATGCGATGCACGAGGCGATTGACAGTTTCGGTGCAGGCTCTGGCGGTACACGCAATATATCGGGCACGACTCGCTACCATGTCGACCTGGAACGGGAGCTGGCCGATCTGCATGGCAAGGAATCGGCGCTGTTGTTCACGTCGGGCTATGTGTCCAACGAAGCAACGCTTTCGACGCTGGGCAAAATACTGCCCGACATGATTATCTACTCCGACGCGCTCAACCACGCGTCCATGATTGAAGGCATCCGCCGGTCGGGTCTGGACCGCCGCATTTTCCGGCATAATGACGTGGACCACCTTCGCGCCCTGCTGGAACTTGATGACCCCGAAAGGCCAAAGCTGATTGCGTTCGAAAGCGTCTATTCGATGGATGGCGATTTCGGCCGGATGGAAGAGCTTTGCGATCTTGCGGACGAATTCAACGCCTTGACCTATCTTGACGAAGTCCACGCGGTCGGACTTTACGGGCATAATGGGGCAGGGGTGGCAGAGATGCAGGGCCTCGCCGACCGGATCGACATTATCGAAGGCACGCTGGGCAAGGCCTATGGCGTGATGGGCGGATACATTGCCGGGCATTCAACCGTGATCGACTCGATCCGTTCGATGGCCTCCGGGTTCATCTTCACGACATCGACCTGCCCTGTGATGGCGGCAGGAGCGCTCGAGAGCGTGTCCAAGCTGCGGACGGATGAAGGGCGCCGCTTGCGGTCTGTGCACCAGGCGAATGCGGCCCTGCTCAAGCAGAAATTCGCTGACGCGGGCCTGCCTGTCATGGACTCACCCTCGCATATCGTGCCGCTGCTCGTTGGTGACCCTGAGCGCTGCAAGGCGCTGTCCGACACGCTCTTGTTCGATTTCGGCATCTATGTTCAGCCCATCAACTACCCCACTGTGCCGCGTGGCACCGAGCGCTTGCGGTTTACGCCAAGCCCGGTTCACGGCGAGGCCATGATGGATGAACTCGTGGCGGCGATACTTGCGGTATGGAAGCAACTCGGACTCGACCAGGCGGCCTGAGGCGCTGGTCGGTTAATTAATCCTCGTCGAATACTTTATGTGTCACGATTTCTTCTTGCCAAGGCCGATATCTCTGGCGTGCTGGGACCGGATCTTGGCATAGTTTGGGGCGACCATCGGGTATTCGGCCGGCAAGTTCCAGCGGGCCCTGTATTCCTCCGGAGTCATGTCATACCGGGAACGAAGATATCGTTTCAGCATTTTCAGTTTCCGGCCGTCCTCAAGACATATCAGGTAATCTGGCGTGATGGATTTCGCAACAGGCACCGCAGGTTCGGGTGTATCTTCCTTGACAGGATCTCCCTTTGAAAGACTGACGATCGTGTCATGGACAGCCTTGATCAGTTCCGGCAACTCAGAGGCGGGAACTGCATTGTTGGCGACAAAGGACGACACGATGCCTGTCGTCATTTCGAGCGCATCCGTGTGGTCGATTTCGCGCATGATTGACGATGCCCCGTTGCGATAAAAGTGCGCAGTTTGCCTGTTAATACAGCCCCAATAATCATGATATCATATACAGCCAAGTAATGGCACTCAATATTCGTCACTTAAATGGACTAAGAATACTGCGACTTGCATGATCTTCTTGGTAAATCGTCGTGGTTGCAGCAGGAGTGCAGGCGGCGTAAAGACGTGCTGACCCTTGCTACAGGAGATTCTCATGGCTGACACGGCAGTACCCGCGCAGATCAAGTCGCGCGGATTCTTTACAATGTCGGTGTCTGAAGCTGACCCCGAGCTGTTCGCAGCCATCGCGGACGAACGGTCACGCCAACAGCATCAGATTGAATTGATTGCCTCCGAGAATATCGTTTCGCGTGCAGTGCTGGATGCGCAGGGTTCCATTCTCACGAACAAGTACGCCGAGGGCTATCCTGGCAAACGCTACTACGGCGGTTGCGAATTTGTTGACGTCGCCGAAAACCTGGCAATCGACCGCGCCAAGGCCTTGTTCGACTGCCAGTTTGCGAATGTGCAGCCGAACTCGGGCAGCCAGGCCAACCAGGGTGTATTCCAGGCCGTGCTCAAGCCGGGTGACACTATACTTGGCATGAGCCTGGACGCTGGCGGCCACCTCACACACGGTGCAAAGCCCAACCAGTCTGGCAAATGGTTCAATGCGGTCCAGTATGGGGTTCGGCGCGAAGATGACCGGATCGATTTCGTGGAAGTGGAGCGCCTGGCCAAGGCCCATCGTCCGCAGATGATCATTGCGGGCGGCTCTGCCTATCCGAGGCAGATAGATTTCAGGAAATTCCGCGAGATCGCCGACGATGTCGGCGCGATCTTCCTGGTCGATATGGCGCACTTTGCCGGTCTCGTCGCAGGCGGGGTGCACCCCAACCCGCTTGAGCATTGCCACATCGCGACGACAACAACACACAAGACGCTGCGTGGCCCACGTGGCGGTATGATCCTGACCAATGACGAGGCGTTGGCGAAGAAGATCAATTCGGCCATTTTCCCGGGTATCCAGGGCGGTCCGCTGATGCACGTCATCGCCGCCAAGGCGGTCGCGTTCGGTGAAGCACTGACGCCTGAATTCAAGGCGTACGCCGCTCAGGTTGTGGCGAATTCGCAGGCCATGGCTGCGGCCTGCAAGGCCGGCGGACTGGATGTTGTTTCCGGTGGCACTGACACGCACCTCGCGCTGATCGACCTGCGTCCCAAGCAGGTGACTGGTCGTGACGCCGAACAGGCGCTTGAGCGGGCCTTCATCACCTGCAACAAGAATGGTGTACCTTTCGATCCGGCCAAGCCGACCATTACCAGCGGCATTCGCGTTGGGTCGCCCGCTGGAACGACGCGCGGCTTTCGCGAGCCGGAATTCACGCAGATCGGCAATTGGATCGTTGAAGTCGTCGACGCAGTCGCGGCGGGTGACAGCACAGCGGTTGAAGACAAGGTCCGCGCCGAAGTGAAGGCGCTGACAGTCCAGTTCCCGATTTACGATGGCCTGGGAGCTTGATGCGCTTTGCGGTGTCCGTTCTGTGGTTCTGAAAATACAGCCGTAAAAGACAGCCGTTCGGCTGAAGACGACACCGCAGTCCGTCGCCGCCGTGTGTGCGACAGCTGCGGCGCACGTTTCACCACATTCGAGCGTGTCCAGTTACGCGAGATCATTGTCGTGAAGCGCGATGGCAAGCGGTCCCTGTTTGAACGTGACAAACTGTTTAGGTCAATCTCGGTTGCCGTGCGTAAACGACCTGTAGACCGCGAGCGCATTGATCAGATGGTTTCCGGAATCGTGCGGAAACTGGAAAGCGGCGGAGAGTCCGAAGTGCCTTCATCCGAGCTCGGGGAGCTGGTCATGGAATCCCTCAAGCGGGTCGATCCCGTCGGCTATGTCCGCTATGCCAGCGTCTATCGCGACTTCAAGGATCCGAGCGATTTCGCGCAATTCATCGAGAAGACCGCCCTCGAAGAAGACCATGACGAGTCATGAGCGGCGTGAGGGTCACCCTCAAGATTGCAACGTCGCTGGATGCGCGCATCGCGCTTGCTGATGGCACCAGCCAGTGGATCACAACGAGCGGTTCGCGCGCACGCGCCCACCAGTTGCGTGCCGAACACGATGCGGTCCTCGTAGGTATCGGCACGGTCCTGGCAGACGACCCGCTGCTCACCGCCCGCACTGTGCCAATGCCTGTCAGGCAACCTGTCCGCATTGTCGCTGACTCCAGCGGACGCACGCCGAAACAGTCGCGCCTTGTCCAGTCCATTTCCAGTGGTCCTGTGGTCGTTGCCACGTCAGGCCAGCCGCAGGATATCCTCGCGGCCAGCGGCGTAGACATCTGGCGGTGCGGGAACGGGCTGCGCGTGGATGTGAAGTCGCTCGTGCGCCGCGCTGAAGGCGAAGGGATAACGTCCATTCTGCTGGAAGGGGGCGGAACCCTGGCGGCGTCCTTCATCCGGGCAGGGCTCGTTGACCAGATCGCCTGGTTCCGCGCACCGATCCTGATCGGTGGGGACGGCCTTCCGGCGCTCGGGGGGCTTGGCCTCAGCGATCTTGCCTCTGCGTCCCGCTGGCGACCTGTCGCAACGGAACGGATTGGAGATGACGTTCTCGATACTTAT
>TARA_R110000850_G_scaffold277151_1_pt1 | contig 60182 bp, 65 predicted proteins | sample TARA_R110000850 | Tara Oceans TARA_R110000850 (sample SAMEA4397586) | marine metagenome | biome: Polar Biome; feature: [SRF] surface water layer (ENVO:00010504); material: water (ENVO:00002006), including particulate matter (ENVO:01000060) such as... | depth 5 m
TAATTATAATAATTATCATTATTTTTGATATTCAAATCTAAAGGCCCTTTGCGGTGTACCTTTGCGGCCTTTGCGTGAACTGCGCACTGATATTCACGTAAAGTTAAAGAGGATCCCCAAAGAAAACCATATACTAACTTTCCCCAAGAAACCCCCATCCACACCAATCTATTTCGTACCTTTAAGAAACCATTACAACCCTTTCTAAACTTCTATATACATTGAAAACACCTGTTAAAATACATTTCTTAGGGGCTTCGGGTACCGTTACCGGCTCAAAATTCCTGCTGGAGACTGCTGAACAAAACATCCTCATCGACTGCGGCCTCTTTCAGGGCGTTAAAGAACTGCGCCTGCTCAACCGCCAACCCCTGCCCTTTTCCGCTAAGGATATTGATTGCGTGCTGCTCACCCACGGCCACCTCGACCATTGCGGCTACCTGCCCAAGCTGGTGCAACAAGGCTTTAAAGGAGATATTTACGGCACCGACCCCTCACTTGCCATTGCAGCCGTCATCTTACGCGACAGCGCTGTCATACAAGAGGAAGAAGCCAAACAGGCCAATGAAGAAGGCTACTCCTCTCACAAACCTGCATTGCCCCTCTACACGCTTGAAGATGCCGAAAGAACCATCAAACGTTTCAACGCCCGTCCCGTGGGGGAATGGATAGCGGTTACTGAAAACATACAGTACCGTCTCCAAAAAAACGGCCACATCCTTGGTTCGGTGTTTATAGAACTGGAGATAGACGGGAAGCGCTTTGTCTTTTCGGGCGATATAGGCCGGGAGCATGACCTGTTGCTGGAAAAACCCAACAGTCCGGAATGGGCAGACGTGCTCGTGATGGAAAGCACTTATGGCAACCGGCTGCACCCCGCAGATGACAGCGACAGCCTGCTTATCGAGTCCATACAAAACTGCATCACAAACCGGGGCACGCTCATCATTCCCAGCTTTGCCGTGGAGCGCCTGCAAAGCCTGATGTACAAACTCTGGGACCTTTACAATCACAACAAAATACCCGATATCCCCATCTTTATCGACAGCCCGATGGGCAACGAAGTGCTGAATATCTTTACACGGTTTGCCGCCTGGCATACCCTTTCGCACAGCGAGTTCACCGCTATGAAGAACCACTTCAACATCATCACCCATTACAAAGACACCTGGAAAACCATTGATGACCCCCGTCCCAAAGTGATCATCGCAGGAAGTGGCATGGTGACAGGTGGCAGGGTGCTCACGTATTTGCGCTACTATCTCGACAGGCCTGAAACCACCGTACTGCTCGCAGGCTATCAGGCAGAAGGCACCCGGGGTCGGCAACTTCAGGAGGGAGCCCATGAAATCAAACTTCAGGGCAAGTACATTCCCGTAAAAGCGCAGGTCAAAACCCTGCAAAGCCTCTCTGCCCATGCAGACCAGGGCGAACTCCTCGCCTGGATGAAGCCCATCAAAAACGTGCCCGAACACATCTTTCTGGTACATGGTGAGCCCACGGCCCTGGACAGCCTTCGGGTGAAGATCCATGACACCTATGGGTACAAAGCAACCATCCCCCATCTGAACGAAGTCTTTACCATTTCCTAAAGCACTCACCCTGTTTTCCGGCAGACGGTTCCATAAAAAAGCCGTATCTTGGGGTGCTTAAATACATGCCATTTCAAAATCATATACCCATGAAAAAAGTACCTTTTAAAACCCTCTCCCGTTCGGTGGGGGTTGCTGCACTGCTGGTCATTACCGCTTGTGCAGACACAAAAAACAATGAAAAAGATATGACACAAGACAACACCCTGCTCAAAGAATGGGGCGGCTCTTACCAGGGCGTTCCCGCGTTTGACACCATGCAACTGGCAGACCTCAAGCCCGCCATGGAAACCGCCATGGAACGTCACCTTGCCGAAATAGACAGCATTGCAAACAATCCCGAAGCCCCCACCTTTGAAAACACCCTGCTCGCCATGGAAAAAGCCGGCAGCGCCATCAACCGTGTGTTTACTTATTACGGCATCTGGAGCAGCAATATGTCAACGCCCGAGTTCCGTGAAATCCAGCAAGAACTGTCACCAAAGATATCTGAATACAATTCCAAAATATCACAAAACAAGGCTCTTTTTGAGCGCATCAAAGCCGTGTATGAAAACAGCCTGGAGAACCCCCTCCCGCCGGAAGCGCAACGCCTCACCGAACTCACCCATCAGGAGTTTGAAATGAGTGGTGCCAACCTCAACGAAGAAGACAAAAAGCGCTATGCCGCCATCAACAAGGAGCTCTCTTCCCTCTACACCACCTTCTCAAACAACGTGCTGCACGATGAGGAAAGCTATGTGACCTATATTACCGAAGACCAGCTCAGCGGCCTGCCCGAATCGTTTGTCAAGGCTGCCGCCAAAGCTGCAGCAGAGCGTGGCGAGGAAGGCAAATATGCCATTACCAACACCCGCTCGTCCATGGACCCCTTCCTCACCTATTCTGACGAGCGCGATTTGCGCGAAAAAGTATGGCGCACCTATTATTCGCGTGGCGACAATCAGGATGAATATGACAACAACGAGGTCATTACCCAAATCCTGAAACTGCGTCATGAGCGTGTATTATTGCTGGGTTTTGACAATTATGCCGAATGGCGCCTGCAGGACCGTATGGCCAAAACCCCTAAGAATGCCATGACCCTGATGGAAACCGTCTGGCCGGCAGCCCTGGAACGTGTGGAAGAAGAAGTGGCCGAAATGCAGGCCATTGCCATAGCCGCAGGAGACGACATCACCATTGCCCCCTGGGACTACCGCTATTATGCCGAAAAAGTTAGGCAGTCGACCTACGACCTCGACTCAGACGAAGTCAAGCAATACCTCGAGCTGGGCAACCTTACCGATGCCCTGTTTTATGTGGCCGGAGAGCTATTTAAGTACAATTTCAGCCCCATTACAGACGGCAGTGTGCCCGTCTTTCACGAAGACGTGAAAGTATGGGAAGTCACCCACCACAGGACCAACAACCATATTGGCCTCTTTTACCTGGACCCTTTTGCCCGTCAGGGCAAGCGTTCCGGTGCCTGGGCCACCCAATACCGCAGCCATGCAAACTATGACGGGAAGCGCACTGTGCTGGCTTCAAACAATTCCAACTTTGTTAAAGCCCCCGAAGGCGAACCTGTACTCATCTCCTGGGACGATGCCGAGACCTATTTGCACGAGTTTGGCCACGCCCTGCACTTCCTTTCTTCTGAAGTAAAGTACCCCACCCTCAACAGCGGGGTGCGCGATTATACCGAGTTTCAGTCGCAGCTTTTGGAGCGCTGGTTGTACACAGACGAAGTGATCAACCGCTTTTTAAGGCACCATGAAACCGATGAGGTCATCCCTGAAGAACTGGTTGCCAAAATCAAGAAGGCCTCCACCTTCAACCAGGGCTTTGCCACCACCGAGTTTTTGGCTTCGGCCCTGATGGATATGAAATACCATACCACCGACCCTGCCAATATCAACCCACGGGAATTTGAGAGAGAAACCCTTAAGGAACTGGGCATGCCCGAGGAGATTGTGATGCGTCACCGCAGCCCGCACTTTGGTCATGTGTTCTCAAGCGAGGGTTATGCCACAGCCTATTACGGCTATTTGTGGGCAGACGTGCTCACCAGCGATGCCGCCGAAGCCTTTGAAGAAGCCCCCGGTGGTTTTTATGACAAAGAACTTGCAGACAAGCTGGTGCGCTACCTCTTCGCCCCCCGTAATGCTATGGACCCTGCCGAGGCTTACCGTTTGTTCAGGGGGCGTGATGCCACCATCGATGCTTTGATGCGCGATCGCGGCTTCCCCGTGCCCGAAGAATAGAGATATACTTTTATTTCACCCCCACAAAAGAGGCTGCTTGATTGCAGCCTTTTTTTATGGTGGGTTTTGCAGGAAAGAGGGATAACGTTTCGTCAGGCTTTGATTTTTTGTTTTTATTTATTATTTATTATATGTAATTAAAATGAAATGCTACAGCTGTTAATTCAACCCCAGAAAAAAGTATATTTGTGTTTATAGACTGATTTATAATTTATTATAGAAAATGCAACACCATATTACTTCAATAAAATTTTCAAACTACAAAAGCTTTAAACTTTTTTCCGTTTCACTAAATGAATTTAATATACTAGTAGGACCCAATAATGCTGGAAAATCAACTGTAATTGGATCATTGAAAATTCTTGCTGAAGGATTACGTAAAGCTCGATCTAGAAAACCAATTCTAATTGATGATCCTCAAGGAAACAATATTCTTGGTTATGAAATTGACCTTAGCCAGGTACCAGTTGCAACAGAAAACGTATTCCATGATTATGATGTGAGTGCTCCTGCCATAATTAGGTTTAGGTTATCAGACAACTCCTATCTTCAAATTTTTTTTCCTTCACCAGGGATTTGCTATTTTAATTATGAGTCAACTAATAGAATTATAAGAAGTCCTAAAGAATTTATTGAATATGTAAAATTAGAAATAGGTTATGTCCCAATTCTAGGTCCTGTTGAACATACTGAAAAACGATATCAAAAGGAGGCTGCTAGACTTGCGCTTTTGACCCATACAGCATCAAGAAATTTTCGAAACATATGGTACCATTATCCCGAAGATTTTGATGAATTTAGGGAACTAGTACAAACAACTTGGCCAGGTTTAGATATCTCACCACCTGAAGTAAATACTTCAACAAAAGATTTTACTCTCAATATGTTTTGTCCAGAAGAAAGAATTCCGAGAGAAATTTATTGGGCTGGTTTTGGGTTTCAAGTTTGGTGTCAGATGTTGACTTATATTATTAAGAACAAGAACGCCTCCATTTTTTTAATTGATGAACCAGATATCTACTTACACTCAGATTTACAAAGACAACTACTTGGTATTTTAAAAAATTTAGGACCAGATATCATAATTGCAACACACTCAACAGAGTTAATAAGTGAAGCTGACATAAATGATATTTTACTAATCAATAAATCTAATCAATCAGGTAAGAGAATAAAAGACCCTAGTCAATTAAGAGATATATTTCAAGTATTAGGCTCTAATTTAAATCCAGTACTTACTCAAATTGCTAAATCGAAAAGAGTTTTGTTTGTTGAAGGCAAAGACTTTTTAGTGTTCTCAAAAGTGAGTAGATTATTAGGTTATAATCAAGTAGCTAATAGAAGTGATTTTGCTGTAGTTTCAGCAGAAGGATTTAACCCCACAAGACTAAGAGCATTTAAAGATGGTATAGAAAAGACGATTGGGTCACAAATTTCGTCAGCTGTTATCTTTGACAGAGATTATAAATCCGATGATGAAATAAATTCAGAAATGAAAAATTTAGAAAAGGGAAATAAATTTGTTCATATACACTCAAGAAAGGAAATTGAGAACTTTCTACTGATTCCTGACTCCATCAATAAAGCCATCAACACACGTATAAAAGAAGTTAATAAACGTACAGGTAAATCGTTGACTTTCGACGATGACATTAATGAAATATTATCTGAGTTAACTAATCAATTTAAAATAGATACACAGTCTCAACTACAATCGCATCAATATAAATTCAAGAAAAGTAAAAATCCAAAATTAGATGAATCTACAATCATTAAATCAATTCTAATTGATTTTGAGAAAAAATGGGAAACCATAGACAATAGACTAATGATGGTTCCTGGAAAAGACTTTTTATCTGCCCTGAATGCATTACTTCAAAAAAAATATAAAATATCTTTAAGCCAGGCTAATATAATTAGCGCAATTAAACGAACTGATATACCCACTGAACTTCAGGAATTAATTGAAAAAATTGATAAGTTTAGAAAAGAATAAAAACCTTATAGTTCTTATAAACCACCCCATCCCTTATTTATAAAACCCCCGCAACCGGTGGCTGGGTGCTGAGGCCAACAGCGCACCATCCCGCCATCCACCAACCCACCCTCGCCGGCAACCCTGAGCATACCTCTCTTTATACCCCGGGGCATCCCGCTTTTTTTGCAGGGCATACAGGGCATACAACCCCAACAACACCCCTTTGTTTCACGGGCCATTAGCGGTCTTTTTTGACAAACACGGTGCATTCATCTCCCACCTTAGCGCATAGATAGCGCGTTGATAGCTCATAGTTTACCCGTAAATACAGGGGTTTAACGCGCTTTTAACGCGCTATCTATGCGTTATCTATGCGCTATCCCAAAGGAAAACGCCGGGTTGTATGCCCTGTTTTAAGCGCGATGGCGCCGGGTTTTGCCCTCTGCATACGCACGGTATGCCCTGATGGGATGCAGGAGCTTGCGGGTTGGCAGTTGATAATGAATGGAAAACTTTTGCTTTGATAGTTTGTGGAAATGGGGTATGTTTGGGGGTGGGCCGGGGATGTTGAGAGGTTTAATCAAGTTGAACAGGTGTTGTTCAAATAGTGTATGTTGATAAACTTAAAAAAGTCAAGAAATGAATAAATGGAAAATAGCTTTTTGTTGTTGTTTGTCACTTTTGATTATGGTTACTCTTTTTTCTACATATTCAATAATTGACCAGGCCTATACCATAACTTATCATAAAGTTGGCTATGCTGACACAGAAGGTGATTTTGAGAATTTGATTGAAATTATCAATAAAACAGACTTATCAAAAAGCCAAATTGAAACCGTATTAAAGGACCATAATTATTATAAATTTATGGAATTTCAAAAAGACACCGTTTCATTAAACCGTATATCATTGATTTTTAAAAACGAAAAACTGTATAGCATCACAAAGCAATGGTAAAGAAAGGCCTACTATACTAAATAAATAAAACTATAAAATGTTCGCTGGTTAGAGTGTTTCAAAACTTTGTAATACATTAGTAGTATGAACAAAATCTATATCCTGATACCGTTATTCTTTATAACCTTCAACTGCATTGCCCAGGATAGAGGAAAAACTGCGTTGAAGAATCGTGAGAATAAACACGCTGTTAATAATGAGTTGACTTTTACGGAAACACAGGATTCTTTGCGAACACTGCTGTTAAAATCAAAACCGAACGAAAACCTGAAAGGAAGCATTCTTCAGGAATTATATATAAGGGGGCTTGTCAACCAAGTAGATGATAAAATCAGCTTCGAGCTGCCTTTCAACCTTCACGGCTTAGATTGCCTTGCCCCGGATTGCTATACCACTTTCATATCTTTTGACATCCCGGCGCGTGAGCCTGTTGCGTTTCCTGAAACAATTAATTTTAGTTTATCTGAATATGGTTGTGTGGAGGAAGAAATATCCATCAACGGGGTGTTCGAACGTGTGGAAGAATCGCCTGAATATGTCAATTACTTCTCTAAAGAACTAAAGAGCAATCTGATTATTAAAAAAGATACAGGCCTCTATTATTATCCACATCAAAACCCTTATTCCGTAAGCGTAGAAACTGTAGACAAAATGTTTGAAAACTATGCATTTGAAAAGGAGGATGTTATTGTTCCTTATCGTTCTAACGTAATGCTGATAAGTGAATATCAACATTTTATTGAAAATGAATGAAAATCAAAAAAGACATCCTTGCGTTAATGATTTCTTTGCTGTTGGCAGTGATATCAATTGGCTTTGGATTTCTAACAAACTATGAACTAAACTACAAACATTATATTGGGATTTTATTGGTGTTTCTATCTGCTGCACTTTATTTCAAAAACAAAAGAGCTTATCAATATCTTTTTGGAATCACCCTAGTTGCCGGGGCAATTAACTTAATTGACTTTTTCTTTATAAATGTTTTATTCAGCATTGGGCCGGTTGGCTTTAACCCTGTTATAGTATGCTTGCTATTTTTGTTTATATCCTTTAATCAGCAAATCCTGGACACCCTATTTCCAGACAAAAAAGAAACTACCGAAAAGGACATTTTAAAAGAAGAAGAAAAAAAGGAGATGTTGATTCAAAACTTTGAAAGAAAGTTTGAAAACAAATCAGCTTATGAACTGGAGTCGATTTTAGATAAAAAGAATGCATATGTCGATGAAGCGAGAATAGCAGCTGAAAGATTAATGAATAAGAAATACAGGCATTGATTAAACAGATGGCTCCAAACTATATTAGCAAGAGCTTGTGAAACTCAAACGTATTTGACGCCCCTACTTTTACTTATAAAACACCCTGTGCTTATATCGGGATATACTAATATGATTGACAGGTGATGCTGCGGTTGTGTTTTTTAAGTATCTTGGTTGTTGAATAATGCGAGACCTGTTGTATACACCGTGTAAGGATATTCAAGAATGACTGCCATAATAGAAACCGAGCGATTGCTCCTGAGGGAGTTTACCATGGAAGACCACGCGGCGGTGTATGCGTTTGGGTCTCACCCCGAGGTGCAACGCTATACCGGTGATGCGCTTCTCCCCTCTTTGGAAAGTGCACAAGCGCTCATCCAAAATGTGTGGTTTAAAGACTATAAAAAACATGGTTATGGCAGATGGGCCACCATTTACAAACCTGACAATAAACTTATTGGCTTTGCAGGATTAAAGTATTTACCGGAGTTTGATGAAACAGATATAGGCTTCAGGTTCTTACCGGAATATTGGGGAAAAGGCCTCGCTACAGAGGCTTCCAAAGAGATTATAACCTATGGTTTTGAAACCCTGGACCTTCAAAAAATAATTGCCATTGCTTCTGCAGCCAATGTGGGTTCGTGCAAAGTGCTGGAAAAATCAGGATTGACCCTATACAAAACAGATGCGTATGATGGCGACGGGAAGGAATACAACTGGTATAAAATAGAAAAGTAAACTGCTTGTTGCCCAACAAATGCCCTATCAACCCCCTCGCCTTCCTTTTTGCTAATACCCCCTCAGCACATTCTTTTATTTGGAATCAAGCAGGGACCTTGCATAGGGCCTCGGCTGGGAGGACTAAATAACCAGTGTTGCTTTAAAAATAGTTACTGCTTTACCAGTAATCTCGACCTTACCGTTATTAAGTTTCAGGTCCAGCTGTCCGCCGCGGGTGGAGAGTTGTCTTGAGGTGAGTTCCTTTTTGTTGAGCTTTCCGGCCCAAAGCGGTATCAGGGCACAATGGGCAGAGCCGGTCACCGGGTCTTCATTAATGCCTACTTCAGGCACAAAACAACGCGCCACGATATCCACATCCTCCCTATTGCTTTTGGCAGTGATGATAAGGCTTTCCAGGTTGTGTTTCTTCAAGAGGGCGAAATCCGGTTGGGTGTTTTGGATGAGGGCTTCGGTTTCGGCCACGGCGATGGACCAGCCTTTGCTATACCAGGTTTCGAGAGGCTCCCAGCCAAGCATGCTATGAAAGTCACAGTCAAGTGTTGTTTTTTCAAGAGGGTACTCCGGTAAGGCCATTTGGATGCGGTCACCTGCTTTTAGTATGTTCAAAACAGTTTCGGTGGTTTTAAAACGAATGGTGTCCTGAGGGCTTACGCGTCCGCTTTCATAGAGTATGTGGGCACTCGCCAGGGTGGCGTGGCCGCAGAGGGCTATTTCGCTCGTGGGCGTAAAGAACCGTATGTTGAAATGGTCACCGGCTGCAAGGACAAAGGCGGTTTCTGAAAGGTTCATTTCCATGGCGATGTGCTGCATCTGCTCTTCAGTCATCGCTGTATCCAGCAGCATCACGCCGGCGGGGTTTCCCTTGAAAGGTACATCGGTAAAAGAATCAACCTGATAGATGGTTTTGTTCATCGTTGTGTGCATTAAAGTTCCTGTGTGGAAGTTTATGCTAAAGTAGAGAATTAAACAAAACAGGACAAGAGGTGGAAGTGTGAAACAAAAAACAATTAACAACCGTTCGTTAAAAACTCATTTTTATTTCCTTTGACGGGGGCATATAAAGTCTTATTTTTGACGGATAAAATTTACTTCACTGTTATGACAGACATCAATCAACTGGAAAATCTGGTAACCCAGGTAAGACGGGATATTCTGAGACAAGTACACAAAGTTAATTCAGGCCACCCGGGAGGATCTTTGGGTTGCGCAGAGTTCTTTGTGGCCCTCTACAACGTCCTGATGGAGCACGATACCAATTTTAATATGGATGGGAAGGGTGAAGACCTTTTCTTTCTTTCAAACGGTCACATCTCCCCTGTTTTTTACAGTGTGTTAGCACGCAGCGGGTATTTTCCCGTTGAGGAGTTGCGCACCTTTCGCCATCTGGACTCCAGGTTACAAGGCCACCCCACCACCCACGAGGGATTGCCCGGTGTGCGCATTGCATCCGGATCATTGGGACAAGGAATTTCAGTATCCATTGGTGCCGCCCTTTCCAAAAAACTAAACAACGATGATAAACTCGTCTATACCCTGTGTGGGGATGGTGAGTTGCAGGAAGGTCAAAACTGGGAGGCTATTATGTATGCTGCCGGAAACAAGGTGGACAACCTCATCGTAACAGTAGATTACAACGGTCAGCAAATTGACGGTGCTACTGATACGGTATTGCCGCTGGGCAACCTGACAGCAAAGATGGAAGCCTTTGGCTGGGATGTCCTTATACTAAAGGAAGGAAACAATCTCGAAGCAGTCATCAAAACCATGAAAGAGGCCAAGTCAAGAACCGGCAACGGAAAGCCCATTTGTGTGTTGATGCATACGGTTATGGGCCACGGCGTGGACTTTATGATGCACACCCACGCCTGGCACGGAAAGGCACCCAATGATGAGCAACTGGAAAAAGCATTGGCTCAAAACCCGGAGACTCTGGGAGACTATTAAAAAAGTATAATTAAAAGCTTTCCGCCGAAGGCGGACATAATATGAAAAAATTCACAAACACAGGCAATAAGGACACCCGAAGCGGATTTGGAGCAGGCATGACCGAATTAGGAAAGACAAACCCCAATGTGGTCGCCCTTTGTGCAGACCTTACCGGTTCATTAAAAATGGATGAGTTTCAGAAAAACCACCCCGAGCGCTTCTTTCAGGTGGGCATTGCTGAAGCCAATATGATGGGCATTGCTGCCGGACTGACCATAGGCGGTAAAATTCCCTTTACCGGAACCTTTGCCAACTTCTCTACCGGAAGGGTCTATGACCAGATAAGACAAAGCATTGCATACAGTGGTAAGAATGTAAAAATATGTGCCTCACACGCCGGGGTAACGCTTGGTGAAGACGGTGCCACCCACCAGATCCTGGAAGACATCGGGTTGATGAAGATGTTGCCGGGGATGACGGTGATCAATCCGTGTGATTATAACCAGACCAAAGCTGCCACCCTTGCCATTGCTGAGCACGATGGGCCTGTTTATTTAAGGTTTGGAAGGCCCTCAGTAGCAAACTTCACCCCGGAAGACCAGACATTTGAAATTGGTAAAGCCGTGCACCTCACCGAAGGAAACGATGTAACAATAGTAGCTACCGGCCATTTGGTATGGGAAGCTATTCAGGCTGCTGAAACGCTTGAGAAGGAAGGCATAAACGCCGAAATCATCAACATACACACCATCAAGCCCCTTGATAACGAAGCCATCTTAAACAGTATTAAAAAGACAGGCTGTATCGTCACTGCGGAAGAACATAACTATCTGGGAGGTTTGGGCGAAAGCGTAGCCCGTGTACTTGCTGAAAACCATCCTACCCCACAGGAATTTGTTGCCACCCAGGATACCTTTGGCGAATCGGGCACACCCGCACAGCTTATGGAAAAATACGGTCTCAATGCAGATGCCATAGTAAAAGCTGTAAAAAAAGTATTGAAGCGCAAATAACGGAACGTTAACCTGCGATGCTTAAATAGAAAATCCCCTGCCGTTTGGCAGGGGATTTTTTTATTTATTCTTTCAAATTACTGCTTAGTTGTTGGGATAGGTATCGTCCAGATAATCGGGTATTCCGTTTCCGTTTGAATCGGGAAAGGTCACGTTGCCTTCATCATCAATCTCGATTTCCTCAATGGTAGGTACACCGTCACCGTCATCATCAGTATCCAGAAAGTTTGGCACACCGTCTTCATCAGTATCATCGTCAAACAGAAAACCATTGCCGTTGAGGTCTTCCATGAAAGAAGGTATTCCGTCTTCGTCGTGGTCAATATCAGTAGTCACGTCATAAAGCTTAAAGGTAAAGATCAATTGAGAATACACAGGTATTCCCGGAGGTGATGAAAACCAGTACCCCAGCCCGGATGGAACAAAAACAGCTCCTACACCGAAACCGTTAAAGGATAAGGTCCCATCAGGATTTTCATCAAAGGATGTAGCTGCATTGAACTCAACCAAGGCTTCCTGAAAACCTGTTACTACTTGCGTTAAGTCAAAAGTAATGGGCGCATCTGAAGCGTCAAAAGGCGTGCGGTCCATAAACTGGCCTTTAAAGGAAACCAGGGTTTGATCTGCAAAAATAGGTGAATCACCCTCTCCCTGAACTGCATTTAGGTAATAAAGAGTGTAAATAACTTCGGGTTTTGTTCTGTCAAAAACCTGTTTTGACTGTACTTGGTCCATCAAAGGTATTTTATCTGCGTTATCACCTGCGATGGTATCAAATACGATTTTATAATCAAAACCTGCGGGAGGGTTTTGAAAATCTTCATAGTTATAAAAGTGGGTTTCTAGGAATGTTTCGATTTCCTCTTTTGCTACCAGAGCTTCTTCTGCCCTGTCCCTTTCGGGAATTACCTGTACATCATCGCCATCATCATCTTTTTTACAGGAAGATAAGATTATAAGTGAAACGAAACTGAAAACTAAAAATTTATGCATGCCTTTCATTATTCTTTTTTTTGGTGGTGCAAGATACAATATTCTCTTATTTTTGTCTAAAGATTAACTTTTTTTAAATTTCCTTAGTATGCGAGTGGATAAATATTTGTGGTGTGTGCGCTATTTTAAGACCCGAAGCATTGCTACCAATGCCTGTAGGACCGGAAAAGTAAAGATACAGGGAGACAATGTAAAACCCTCAAGGGAAGTGTATCCCGGTGATCAGGTTCAAGTGCGTAAAAATCAGGTGGATTATATACTCGAAGTGCTCGATATCCCTGACTCCAGACTGGGAGCCAAGCTTGTTGACATCTACCGAAAGGATATTACCCCCAAAGAAAACCTTGAAAAGCTGGAACTTCTTAAATATTCCAAAGACTACTACCGCAAAAAAGGCACCGGCCGCCCTACCAAAAAAGACCGCCGGGACCTGGATGATTTTGTGGAGGAAGATTAAACTGCTACTTCCCCGAGCTTTTTAATTTTGGACACCAGTGCAGCAAATTCATTAAAGTCGAGAGTTTGCTGACCGTCTGAAAACGCTTTTTCGGGCTCGTGATGCATTTCCACAATTGCACCGTCTGCACCTGCCACAAGTGCCGCTAAAGTAATGCGTTCCACATGTTTTCTGATACCAATGCCGTGCGAAGGATCTGCAATGACCGGCAAATGGCTTTTTTCTTTTAAAATTGGGATGGCATTGATATCGAACGTATTTCGGTAAGCCCCCTCAAAAGTCCTGATGCCGCGCTCACAGAGCAATAGCTTTTCATTTCCTGCAGAAAAAACATATTCAGCAGATTGAAGGAGTTCGTCTATACTCCCTGAAATACCCCGTTTGATCATCACCGGTTTGTCAATCTCCCCCAGTGCATCCAATAAATTGAAATTCTGGGTATTACGCGCCCCCACCTGAAAGATATCTACATAATCCATCATTTCTTCTATCTGGGAAACCTGCATCACTTCAGTGATGATTTTTATACCATTGGCACGGCAAATACGGTGAAAAGTTTTCAATCCCTCAATACCTAACCCCCGGAAAGCATAGGGCGAACTGCGTGGTTTGTATACGCCACCACGCATGATGCTGATATTGTTCTTGACCAATTGCTCTACAACAGTTTCAATTTGCGCCTCACTTTCGATGGAACAGGGTCCTGCCATAAGGGTGAAATTGTTTTCGCTAATGGTGATGCCGTCACCTAAATCGATGGTTATGGGATTCACTTTCCATTTTCGGGAAACCAGCTTGTATGCATCTGTAACGCGGTGAATATCTTTGACCCCCGACAATCTTCCCAGCCGCCTCAGGTCAAATTCATTTTTCAACACGGCCACTTTGTAAAAATGGGTCTGGGTTTTTATATCTACTGCTTTTATTTTGAATTGTTCCAAAACTTCTTCAATAGCTTCCATTTGATGAAGCGTAATATTTTTATCTAGTTGTATAATCATGACCTAATATTTTTTACAAATTTTTGAATGGATTGTTTGCTGATTCCTTCTGCGGTGATATGCCTGATGAATGCACTGCCAATGATCACACCCTTACTGTATTCACAGGCGCTTTCAAATGTTTCTTTGTCGTGTATCCCAAAACCAATCAGTGTGGGATTCTTTAAATCCAGTTGTTGGATGCTTTTGTAATACGCTGTTTGACGGTCAAATTTCTTGTTGGAACCCGTAATGCTGTTTGATGCAACCACATACACAAATGTATTTGAGGCATCATCGATGGCTTTGATGCGCTCTTCTGAGGATTGAGGTGTGATTAAAAAAATGTTTGAAACACCTTCCTTCTCACATATCGTTTTCCAGTGTTTTGTGTAGATGTCCATGGGCAAGTCGGGTAAAATAATTCCGTCGACGCCAACTTCTGAACATATTGATAAAAAAGTTTCCTCACCATATTGCATCACGGGATTTAAATAACCCATCAATACAATCGGAATCTCAGTTACATTTCGCAGTTCTTTCAATTGTTCAAAAAGCAGTTTGATGGTCATACCATTTTTGATGGCCTGCTGACTGCTTTCCTGTATTACCTGACCATCTGCCAGCGGATCTGAAAAAGGCATCCCGATTTCGATTAAATCAACACCGGCTGCATCCAGGTTTTTAACAATCTCCAGTGTGTCTTCAAGTGCGGGATATCCTGCCGTAAAATACACCGAGAGAATATTGTTTTTCCTTTTGAAAAGTAATTGTATCCTAGTGCTCATAGCTTAAAATGTTTTTGATAAGTCGCCATATCCTTATCACCCCTTCCGGAAAGGTTAATCACCACAACATCATCTTTTTCAAAGGTCATCTTCTTTAAATAGGCCAGCGCATGTGCCGATTCCAATGCAGGTATGATTCCGTCTTTTTGTGATAGTTCTTTAGCTGCCACGAGTGCTTCCTGATCCGTTACAGAAACAACTGTTGCTTTTTGGGTATCGTGCAAATAAGCGTGCACCGGGCCAATTCCCGGATAATCCAAGCCTGCGGAAATAGAATGCGGTTCCACAATCTGGCCGTCTTCTGTTTGAATAAGATAGGTTTTGCTTCCGTGAATGATACCTTTTTTACCAAGGGCAATGGTTGCTGCTGTTTTTCCGGAATAGACACCTTCCCCACCGGCCTCCACTGCAATCAGTTTTGTCTTGTTGTTATCAATAAAATGATAAAAAGCCCCGATGGCATTGCTGCCGCCACCCAAACACGCAATCACATAGTCAGGATGTTCATTCCCGGTTTTTTCCTGAAGCTGAACTTTTATCTCTTCACTGATCACACTTTGGAACATCGCCACCATATCAGGATAAGGATGCGGGCCCACAACGGAGCCAATAATGTAGTGAGTATCCACAGGGTTGTTGATCCACGCTCTGATGGCTTCATTGGTGGCGTCTTTCAATGTCTTGCTTCCACTGGTAGCGGAAACCACCTCTGCTCCCATAAGTTTCATTCTGTCAACATTGGATTTTTGTCTTTCGATATCAACAGCTCCCATATAAATCAAACACTTCATTCCCATCAGGGCACAGGCTGTAGCTGTGGCAACACCGTGCTGACCGGCACCGGTTTCAGCAATGATGCGCTTTTTGTTTAGCTTTTTTGCAACGAGAATTTGTCCAATCGTGTTATTAATTTTATGTGCCCCCGTATGGTTCAAATCTTCCCGTTTTAAATATATCTGTGCATTGTGTTCTTCTGAAAGGTTTTTGGAATAAAACAGCGGTGTAGGACGCCCCACATAATCCCGCAGCAAGTCCCTGAATTCTTTTTGAAACTCATCTGTTTCAATAATTTCCCGATAGCGATTTTGAAGTTCCTGCACGTTGGGATATAGCATTTCGGGCACAAAAGCACCTCCAAATTCGCCGTAAAACCCTTCTTTATTCGGACTAAATGTGTTCATAATTTCTAATGGTGTCCAGCACCTTATTTATCATTTGAATATTTTTTAAACCCGGGGCATCTTCCAGTTTGCTGTTGAAATCCAAACCGTGTAGTATGTCATGTCTTAATTTTAAAATGGCATCCAGATTTTCAACTCCCAATCCGCCACTCAAAAAGAACGGGGTTTCCAACTGGTATTGCGACAACAAGGTCCAGTCAAAGGTTTTTCCGCTTCCACCGAAAGCCTGTGTTTTGGTATCAAATAAAAAGTAATCGCAATAGGTTTCATAAGGAGCCAATGTCTTAAAATCAAAAGCTTTATCCATGGCGAACGCTTTGATAACTGTCAGTTTTAGTTCTTTTAGCTGCTTGCATATTTCCGGTGATTCATTTCCGTGCAACTGAATCGCCTCAAAACCATAGTTATTCACGATGTTCATTATATTCCCTACTGATTCATCGACAAATACAGCCGTTTGTACAATGCTTTCAGGTATAATTCCCAAGGTGTTTTTTGAAAACTTTTCGCCTACAAAACGGGGTGATTTCGGGTAAAAGATAAATCCCATATAGTCAGGATTTGCTTCCGAAACCTGCCTTATGTTTTCCGGGTCTTTGAGTCCACAAATTTTAATTTTCATAATAACAATCTCAAGTTTAATTTTAGGGACTTTAAAAACTCACATATATAATTTCTCTGTGAAACTTTACGCTACTTTGTGGTACTCTGTGCTATAATTTTATTATTACAGTCTTTCAAAGTTGTACCGCAGAGTTACACAGAGAAAGACACAGAGTTACACAAAGAATATCTATACTAAAAAATCAATAACTAAACGATTCGTAACTGATTTATCAATTCTTTACATTTCACTGCCGGATTGCTGTGTTTCATAAAATATTCACCAATTAAAAATCCGTCAAATCCATTTGCTTTTAGCTGATTGATGGTCACCATGGAATCGATACCGCTTTCGGCAATTTTTAGTTTTGACTTCGGAAGCATTTCTGCTAAGCGAATACTGTTTTCCACTGAAACTTCAAATGTGGAAAGGTTTCTATTGTTGATTCCAAAGGCATCTGCTTTGCTTTCGCTATGGTTTAAAACTTCAGCTTCGGTATGGGTTTCCAGTAACACTTCCATTCCCAGTTGGTGTGCCAGGGCCGTAAAGGTTTCAATCTCACTAACCGAAATCATTTTTGCAATCAACAAAATCGCATCAGCGCCCAGGGATTTAGCCTCCAGTATTTGGTATTCATCAACAATAAAATCCTTTCTGAGGATGGAACAGTAATTGAACCGGCGTGCTGTGGGCAAATCTCCTTTCTTGGCACCAAAAAAATGTTCGTCGGTCAAAACAGAAAGTGCCGCTGAACCCGCCTGCATATAGCCAATAGTCACATCTTCAGGGTCTGCATATTTGTTGATGTCGCCTTTTGAGGGGGATTTTCGTTTAAACTCGGCTATGATTCCGCTGCGGGTGGGATCTCTAACATATTCTGAAAAGGAAATACAAGGGCTTTCAAAGAAAATACTTTGCTCCAGCAATTTCACCGGGTAGATGCCCTTTTGCTTTGCTACCTCCTTGATTTTATGTTGTTTTATGGTTTCGAGTATGTTCATTGCAGTGCGATTAATTTTGTGAGTGTTTGTTTGGCTTTGCCTCCGAGTAGGGATTCTTCAGCCATTTGTAAAGCTGTTTCTGTGTTGTATTTGCTCTGATAGCTTTTAATGGCGACCGCAGCATTGGCAAGCACGACCTGGTTCTGTGCCCGTGTTCCTTTTCCGTCAAGGATATTGTTGAAAATAGTGGCTGATTCTTCTATAGTGTCTCCTCCGTGAATATCACTTTGGGTTGTTGTTTCAAAACCAAAAGCCGCAGCATTTGTAATATATTCTTCTTCATCGGTCATTATTTTGGTGTCTGAAGTTAGTGTGATTTCATCATAACCATCAAGGCCATACACAATGGCATACTGCTTATCATCTTCCTGAAAAAGGTAATGATACATCCGGGCAAGTTCCATATTGAATACACCGGTCATCTGTATTTTTGGCTGTGCGGGATTTACCAACGGCCCCAACATATTGAAAAAAGTTTTTACACCGAGCTCACGTCTCACCGGAGCCACAAACCGCATTGCCGGATGAAACAAGGGGGCATGCATAAAGCAGATGTTTGCCTGGTCGAGTTGTTGTTTGAGTTTGGATTCATCGGTTTGAAAAACCACACCTATGGCTTCCAGCACATTTGAGGAGCCTGAAATGGAGGAAACCCCATAATTCCCGTGTTTGGCAACCGGAATGCCCGCTCCAGCAACCACAAGGGAAGTAAGCGTGGAAACATTAAAAGTATTCTTACCATCACCACCAGTACCGCACACATCCATCGGATTAAAGTCTGACAAATCCACTTTTACAGCAAGCTCCAGCAAGGCTTCCCTAAAGCCTCTTAATTCTTCTATGGTGATGTTCCGCATGATGAAGGCCGTTAAAAATGAGGTGATTTCATAATGATTATATTTTTCGGAAGCAATGTCCATGAGGATTTGCCTGGCTTCTTTTTTGCTCAGTGTTTTATGCTGATAGAGGTATTCTAAAATCTCTTTCATGTGTATTCTCTTTTATTGTTTTACCCAGTTTTCAAGCAATTGACTGCCGTGTTCTGTCAATACCGATTCCGGATGAAATTGCACACCACGCAAATCAAAACGTGTGTGTTTTAACGCCATAATGTTTCCGAAGGCATCCTGCGCCAACACTTCCAAATCTGCGGGTATTAACAATTTTACCACCCAGGAATGATAATGCCCGATTTTGAACTGTTTTGGAATGTTTTTAAACAAATAATCGTCGGTCGTAACTTCGATTTGTGAGGCGATACCGTGCAAAGGGCTTTTCAGGTTGTGGAGTAGCCCTCCAAAACTTTCGGCAATGGCCTGATGGCCCAGGCAAACACCAAGAATGGGTTTTGAAGCTCCAAATTCGCTAATCACTTGGGGCATCAAACCGGCGTCTTTAGGAATTCCCGGGCCGGGTGATAGAACAATTTTGTCATAGCTTTCGATGATTTCGAGGTTAAACTTGTCATTTTTAACAACATGCACTTGTTCCACATCCAGATTTTCCAGATAATGCACAATGTTGTACACAAAGGAGTCATAATTATCAATAACCAGTATTTTCATTTTAAAGTGTTTTTGCAAGTTCTATAGATTGACGTAAAGCAGATAGCTTGTTTTCGACTTCAGTAAGTTCACTTTCGGGAACCGATTTCGCCACAATACCACATCCCGCCTGATACGTCAGGGTATTTTTCCTGCTCAAAAAAGAACGGATAAAGATAGCGTGATTAAAGGAACCGTTCAAACCAATAATCCCGATGGTTCCTCCGTAGAAACCCCGACTTTGGGGTTCATTTTCATCAATGATTTGCATCGCTCTGTGTTTGGGTGCGCCGGATAAAGTACCCGCCGGATAGGTGTCTCCTAAAATTTTAATTGGGTTGTAATCTTCGGGCAGTTGTGCGCTCACTTTTGAAACCAAATGGATCACGTGTGAGTAATATTCCACCTGCTTAAAACTATCAATAGTCACTGCATTGCTGTTTTTACTTAAATCGTTCCGTGCCAGATCCACCAGCATAATGTGCTCTGCATTTTCTTTGGGGTCTTCGCTTAAGGCTTTGGCAAGTTCGGCATCTTCTTGGGCGTTTCCGGTGCGTTTGAAGGTGCCTGCAATGGGGTTGATGATGGCTTTTTGATTGGAAATGGTGAGCTGCGCTTCAGGGGAAGACCCAAATATTTTAAAGTTACCAAAATCAAAATAAAACAAATAGGGCGACGGATTAATGGACCGCAACGCCCTGTACACATTGAACTCATCGCCTTTAAATTTCTGGAAATACTTTCGCGAAAGCACGACCTGAAAGACATCGCCCTTATAGCAATGGTCAATGCCTTTTTTGATTTTAGTTACAAAATCTGCATCGTTGAAATTAGATGTTTCGTTCGCTACCGTTGAAAATTTAAACTGCGAAATGGTGCGATGATTTAAAACATCTTCGATTTCAGATAATTGGGAGTGTTCACCTTTAGCCAGTTGCTCAACAAGGAAGAGTTCGTTGTTAAAATGATTGAATACAATGAAATATTTAAAAAGGTGGTACTCTATGAGCGGGAGATCAAAGTCCTGATTTTTAAAGTCAATCTCCTCAAACAAAGGGATGGCGTCATAAGAGGTGTAACCAAAAAGACCGCTGGTCACAAAGTCATAGTCCTTCCCTTCTGATTTAAATGATTTTGCAAAGGTGTTCAATGATTCAGCAATCGGAGTTTCACCGGTATTTAACTCCTGTTTTTGACCGTTGGGAAAAACCATTTTGGTGTGCGTCCTGTCAACCGAAAACGAGGCGATGGATTGCAGGCAGATGTATGAAAAGCTGTTTTCCTTGCTTTTGTAATCTGAACTTTCCAGCAAAAAACAACCGGGATATTTATCCCTGAACTTCAGGTACACTTCCACCGGTGTATGGGTATCGCTGAGTGTTTTCTTAATGTTTGTTTGAAACGTAAATGTCATTAGTTTGTTTTTTAAATCTCATTTTTTTGCATAAAAAAAGCCCGCTGGATTCAGCGGGCTTGGTTTATTTTGGTTACAAAACAACATGGCACAACTATCTGAATCCTATTTGGGATTTAGACTGCCACCACCAAGTGTTATGTTGATTTGAATTTCTCATAATGAAAGACAAATATACAATTTGGTTTATTAAAAAAAAGTTTTTTCTAAACAAAATATCATTTTGATTCATTGAAAGGAAATCTGTATTGTTAATAAATTTTGAAACAATTTAATCCGGAATATTCTTTACAGCCATTTAAATATTCTAATTTTATCCAAAATGACAGTCCTGGCTTCAGATCTGTACAAATTTATATAAATATTTATATTTCAACACTTTAAGCTCCATGATTAATTTATACAATACGCATATTGCTTCACTCTCCATTCATAAAGTAGGTAACAAAAGTAGAAATGAACCTATAATACTTTCTAAAGATGTTTATAAGCTTGAAGACGAGCTCACGCCTCTTTTGAAAGAGTATTTTTTTAAACCCTTCAGGGACAAGGAAGAAAGTTATTATCAGTTTTCACACGAAGCAGACCTGGATTTTCACGAATTGTTTAAGATAGCCAATGCTATTTTTGAAAACCCCAGCGCGGCCCATGAGCAAAGCATCAACATTGCGAAACATTTGTTTGAACAATCACAGCATCCTCATATTAAAAGTGGTGAATTGTATGTCGCCTATCTCGAAAACATACAAATTGATAATGAAAAAGTAGACGGCATCGGGATTTTCAAGTCTGAAGTAAAACAGGACTTTTTATTGTTTAAGGAAAAAGAAAATCAGCTGGACCTTGTGTTGCAACAAGGTATCAACCTCAACAAGCTGGATAAGGGCTGTCTTATTTTCAACACCAAAAAAGAAGAAGGATATAAAATACTTTCGATTGATTCAAATAAATATGATACCCGCTACTGGCTGGAAAGTTTCTTGGGCGTCTCACTGTTTGAGGATGAAAATTTCTATACTAAAAAGTACCTTAAGTTTTGTCAGGATTTTGCACGGGATGTCGTGTTGCCGTCAGAAGACAAACAGCAGGAAGTGCTTTTTATGAACCGAAGTGTGAATTACTTTGCTAAAAATGATGAGTTTGAGGAAACAAATTTTATGAATGAAGTGATTGAAAACCCTGATTTACACCCTGAATTCAGGCACTATAAAGAAGAAAAAGCTCCCAAATACCATATAGAGGATGTTTCCAACTTTCCCATTGCCAACAATGCGGTTACTGCTGCACGAAAGAAAATTAAAAACGTAATCAACCTCGACACCAATATCCAGATTAAAATGGATTTTATCAATACCGACTCTGCTGAGCGGTTTATTGAAAAGGGCTGGGATGAGGAAAAACAGATGTATTATTATCTGGTATATTTCAACAAAGAGCAAAAAAGCTAGATTACCTCATACTTTTTATTTCTGCTATTTTTCGGGTACTGACACTTTCATAGTTTCTTTTTATAAAGTCCAGGGCAGTTTTTACTATTTGTCCCATGGATTTGCAACGTTTGAATTTCATATCATACGTAAGATCATAAAGCTGGGAACGCAATTCCCTTAAATTGGAAGTGGAAGAAATCTGGTCCTGTATCATGCATTTAATCAACATACGCAACCTGCTTTGAGATGAAATAATACGTTTGGCCAGCAGTGAGCGTTCTTCCTTTCGGTACTGCTCAATAGAGGTCTCCTGAAGTTTTTCAGAAACAAGAGCAACCATTTTAAAGTTTTCCTTAAAAAACTGTGGACGGTACACCTTCAGATTTCCTTCATAACACTGCTGGTCAAAATCAATGGCCCTGATCTTGTATTTTACCTGATCAAAGTCGTGGGTGGGCACAATTACATAATTATAAGAACGCATGTCCCCCAAAAGTAACATCATGCAACGCTCGTTGAACTTCACAAATTCTTTGGCAATTTGAGTTTTAGCGTTTCCGTCAAGGGTTTCCAGTTCACTTTCAATAAACACATCACCGGGTATTCCTGAAATATGTTCTTCAATCAAAGTATCGCCATGAACCACAAAGTTGATGCGATTGGGTGATAGTATATGTTCGAGCTCAAGGCCGTAAATACGGGAAGCATCAGCCCTTTTGATATAAAAATAAGTGTAATTGTCATTGAGGATGTTCCTGATTTTTATGCGGAATGGCTTTGAGTTACCAAAAGTGCAATAATCAATGGCATCCACATTCAAAAATTCTGTGATATCGTCACCTCCATCAGAAAAGAGAATGGTATATACCTGCTTCAAATTATGATCAAGTTCACTTCTTTCAGAATCTGAATAATAAACACTCACCCACAAGGTATCATTGTCATATTTATCATAGACCGCCACTGAGCCTGTAAAGCGCAACAAATCATCATAATAGACCGGTATGGTCATATCACGATTGTACTTTTTTAAATACTGAAAAAGAAAATCCTTTACAGGAAAGGATGGTTTTTTTCTTGACATTAATTTTTCTTCCATAATTTATTCCGGTAGCGATTTATTATATTTAGTGATTGTAACAATATACCATTAATTTCGTCAGATACAAACAACAACCAAAAATATTATCCCTTGGAAACGATTCTAACTTTACAAAATCTCACCAAACATTTTGGCCCCATAAAAGCAGTTCAGGACCTGACTTTTTCCATTGAAAAAGGAAATGTCTATGGTATTCTGGGTCCCAACGGTAGCGGAAAGTCTACTACACTGGGCATGGTGCTCAATGTTGTCAATAAAACCTCCGGAAGCTTCCATTGGTTTGACGGAAGTGATTCCACCCACAATGCTTTAAAGAAAGTGGGAGCTATAATTGAGCGCCCCAACTTCTATCCTTTTATGACTGCCGAACAAAACCTGGAACTGGTTTGTAAAATCAAGGAAGTGAAGCGAGACAAAATTGATGAGAAGCTTGAACTGGTAGGGCTTCTGGATCGTAAAAAAAGTAAGTTCAGTACGTTTTCATTGGGAATGAAGCAGCGTCTGGCCATCGCCTCTGCCCTACTCAATGACCCGGAAATCCTGATTCTTGATGAACCCACCAATGGGCTTGACCCGCAAGGGATACACCAAATCAGGGAAATTATAAAAAAAATTGCCGCAGATGGCACCACTATCCTTCTGGCTTCCCACCTGCTTGACGAAGTGGAGAAAGTATGCACTCACGTGGTTATTTTACGACAGGGGAAAAAATTATATTCAGGTACTGTTGATGGGATGAATGCCAGTCACGGTTTCTTTACGATAAAAAGCGAAAACTTAAACACCCTGAAACAAGCGTTGGAACAACATCCTGATTTTGCTTCGGTTAAAGAAGAAAATGGCCAACTGGTTGCTTTTCTAAAACACCCTATGGAAGCATCTGAGCTCAATAAATATCTTTTTGAAAAAGGAATTGCCTTATCGCATCTTGTTCACAGAAAAGAAAGCCTTGAAGAACAATTTTTACAACTTACAAAATCTTTAAACTAAAAACCTATGCTACGTCTTTTATCCATAGAACTCCATAAACTGCGTTATAACAGATCAGCCAAGGTTATTTCCATTGTTTATTTTATCCTGATAACCTTCATCGCGTTGATTGCTTCCATTGAATTTAATTTCGGTAACATTAATTTCAGGGTAGCAGATCAGGGTATTTTCAATTTTCCGTTTATCTGGCATTTCAATACCTGGGTTGCTGCTTTGTTAAAGTTATTCCTGGCCATTGTCATTGTTTCCATGATGTCAAATGAATACAGTCACCGCACCCTGAAACAGAACCTCATAGACGGTTTGAGCAAAAAAGAATTTGTGTTGTCAAAGTTCCTTACCGTAATTGGTTTTGCTTTGATTTCTACATTGTTTGTCTTTATTGTTTCTATGATTCTGGGGCTAAGCTTTTCAGACTTTACAGAAATAGGCATTATTTTCAGTGATATGGAATACCTGTTTGCTTATTTTATCAAGCTCGTTGGTTTTTTCTCCTTCTGTTTGTTTTTGGGCATCCTTGTAAAACGCTCTGCGTTTGCGCTGGGCTTTTTATTAATATGGACGATTTTTGAAAGTATTGCCTATGGCCTGATGAAGTGGCAGTTTTTTAAAGGATCCGATATTGCAAACAACATAGCACAGTTTTTTCCTCTGGAATCGATGTCAAACCTTATTGTGGAGCCTTTGTCAAGACTGGGAGCCATTAAAACAGCCGCATCACAGTTGGGAGAGGGTTTTACAAAAAGCTATGAGGTGCATTGGCACACACTGCTTATTGTATCTATCTGGACGTTCCTCTTTATCTATTTCTCATACTTGATTGTGAAGAAAAGGGATTTGTAGGTTTATTGGATAAACTCCCCTTTTAGCATAACCTTATCAATATGGTTGCTACCAAAAGAATAAGGCAAATACCCATAGGAAGGGATTTGTTTTGTAAAAATCAAATTGGCTGCTTTTCCTTTGGCTATGCTCCCGTGGGTTTCTGAAAGTTCCATAGCTGCGGCACCGTTTATTGTTGCTGCATTGATGGCTTCTTCAGGTGTCATTTTCATTTTGATACAGGCAGTTGCAACCACAAAATTCATATTCCCGCTGGGTGTGGACCCTGGGTTAAAATCAGTAGCAAGGGCGACAGGCAAACCTGCATTGAGCAACTCCCTGGCCGGTGTATAGGGGATGCTTAAAAAATAAGAGCAGGACGGCAATGCCACCGGTATGGTATTTCCGGTTTTCAGAGCTTCAATGTCTTCAGACAAAAGGACTTCAAGATGATCTACACTCAGTGCGCCGTGGTCAACTGCAGCTTTGATACCACCAATAGCCGTAAATTGATTGACATGGATTTTGGATTTCAATCCATACTCATTTCCGGCTTCCATAATGCGTATGGTCTCCACAACAGTATAGTAACCGGTTTCACAGAAAACATCAATATAATCTGCAAGACCTTCTTCCGCAATTTGCGGAAGCATTTCGTTTACAAGCAGGTCCATATACCCATCCCGATTGGTTTTGTAGTTTGAAGGAATGGCATGTGCACCTAGAAAAGTAGCTTTAATGGCAATGGGATAATTTTGTTTCAATTGCTTGATGACGCGCAGCATTTTCATTTCTGCAGCTGTGGTAAGCCCATAACCGGTTTTAATTTCAATGGCCCCGGTGCCCAGCCGCATCACTTCCTCCAGACGTTGAGCACTTTGAAGGTAGAGCTCCTCCTCATCAGTTTCCTGTAGTTTTTTTGCTGAGTTTAAAATTCCGCCGCCACGATTGGCGATTTCTTCATAGGTAAGACCGTTTATACGGTCAACAAATTCCTGCTCGCGGTTGCCGGCATAGACAATGTGGGTATGTGAGTCACACCAGGCAGGCAAAATCATGGATTGTGAAACATCAGTCACCTGATTGTAATCGCTTATCGAAAGGTCTTTCATTTCACCAAAGTCTTCAATGAGTCCGTCCTCAACAACCAAAAAAGCATTTTTAATGGTTTTGAGGTTTCGCATTTCGTTACCTCTCAAGATTGGTTTTTCTGTAATGCCTATAAGTTCCTTTATGTTTGTAAAAAGATGTGCCATAAGTTTAAAATTCTTCCGTAAAGATAAAATTTTTAAATGGTTTCCTTTCGATTATATTTTTGTTAATCCCCAAAAATAAGTTCTGGTTTTCTTAACTTGGTGACCTTAAATTCAAAACCCATGAACGTAAGTAAAAAACACGGTATCAACACCCTTTGCACCCATTTTGGCGAACTGGAAGATACACAGTTTAAAGGAGCCGTTTCACCCCTATATATGGCCACTTCTTATGCTTTTACCGATGTGGATGTGAAGCGGTATCCGCGGTATTTTAACACCCCAAACCAGCAGGCATTATCCCGGAAAATTGCTGCATTGGAACACACTGAAAGTGCCTTGGTTTTCGGAAGCGGTATGGCGGCGGTGAGTACTGCATTGCTTGCCTTTTTGCACAAAGGAGACCATATTGTCCTGCAAAAAACACTATATGGCGGCACGTTTAATCTGGTAACCGAAGAATTTGATAAATTCGGGATAGAATACAGTTTTACAGAAGATTTATCAGAAAAGGCTTTCGCCGAAAAAATAAAGAAAAACACAAAGGTCATTTACATAGAGACACCGTCAAACCCGCTGATGACAATCACAGACATTGAAATGGTTGCCCGGCTGGCAAAAAAACACGGCATCGTCACCATGATTGACAACACCTTTGCATCTCCCGTCAATCAAAGCCCCGTTGATTTTGGGATTGATATTGTCATTCACAGTGCCACAAAATATATGGGCGGGCACAGCGATATACTCGCCGGTGCAGTTGCGGCTTCTGAGGAATATATCGAAAAGATTTTTCAAACAGGCAAAAACCTGGGCGGCAACCTGAGTGACTATACCGTGTGGTTACTGGAACGCAGCATCAAAACGATGGGCATTCGTGTAAAGGCACAAAACCGCAATGCAAAAAAACTAGCAAAACACCTCGAAAACCACCCGGATGTTGTATCGGTTTATTATCCCGGCCTGAAATCGCATCCGGACTATGAAATTGCAAAAAGGCAAATGAGAGGTTTTGGTGGGATGCTCTCTTTTGAACTGCGTGAAGGCATAGATGTCAAAAAATTCATGGATTCCCTCGAACTTATCAAACCATCCATGAGCCTTGCCGGAGTGGAATCAACCATTCTCTTACCCGCTGAAACATCCCATGCATTGCTCTCTGAAGAAGAACGATCTGTACAAGGTATTTCAGATAATTTATTGCGTTTTTCTGTTGGAATTGAGGAGAAAAAGGATTTAATTGCAGATATTGAACAAGCTTTGGAGGCTTGTAAATAACAAGAATGTTTAATTAACGAGATACCCGCCTTCGCGGGTAATGGATATGAAACTGGATATATTAGCTATAGGAGCACATCCTGATGATGTTGAGTTGGGTTGTGGTGCCACCATTGCCAAAGAAGTTGCTGCCGGAAAAAAAGTGGGTATTCTGGACCTCACTCGCGGTGAACTCGGTACCCGTGGCACTGCTGAAATAAGGGATAAAGAAGCTGCAAATGCTGCTGAGATTCTGGGTGTTGCTTTCAGGCATAACCTGGAGTTTGCAGACGGTTTTTTTGTCAACAATACAGCATCACAACTTGAGATCATCAAAATTATTAGAAAATACAAACCTGAAGTTATTTTGTGCAATGCCATTGAGGACCGGCATATAGATCACGCTAAAGGCAGCCGACTGGTGAGCGATGCGTGTTTTTTGAGCGGTTTGCGAAAGATTGAAACTATTTATGAAGGTAACAAACAAGAAGCCTGGAGGCCTGCTTATGTATATCACTACATCCAATGGAAAAATCTGACTCCAGATTTTGTGGTTGATGTGACTGGTTTTATGGATACAAAAATGGATGCAGTTATGGCATATAAAAGCCAGTTTTTTGATCCTGATATCAAGGAACCCGATACACCCATAAGCAGTCCTAATTTTAAAGATAGCATTGTCTACAGGGCCCGCGATTTAGGCCGACTTTCAGGTATAGAATTTGCTGAAGGGTTTACCGTAGAACGCTGTGTGACCGTAAATTCTGTTTTTGATTTAAAATAATCCCATTTTCTTTTGAAAGTGAAACCTTTTTCGATTAAATTTGCACTCGCTTTTCAGCAAAGATTCCTCTTTATGAAAAGAAATTTTTAAAATGGTGGTTGTAGCTCAGTTGGTTAGAGCGCTAGATTGTGGTTCTAGAGGTCGCCGGTTCGAGACCGGTCTTCCACCCAAGAAAATCCCGAAGCCTTTTAATACAAAGGTTTCGGGAATTATTAAAAACCCGATGGGGCAAATATGGGACAGCTTTTTTGCGACACAACAATTTGTGACGTAAAAAAAAAATGGACTCAACTCAAAAAGCACTCAAGAATTCAAATCCTGTACTTCCGTTCAAACCTGCAGAACTCGCAAAATGGCAAAATGGCGAGTGGCGCATTGTTTTCTACTGCATCAAGCCCGGAACCAAAAAATATAAACGCTATACCCGCAGGGTCCCTCCCATCACCGGAATAAAAAAACGGGAAGAGTATGCCCGCAAAATGATTGACGAGATCAACACCAAAATAGAAAATGGATGGTCGCCCGAATATGAAAACACAACTTCAGGGGCTTTCAGCCCACTCACCTCTGTATTTGATACATACCTCTCACGATTAAGAAAGTCTGTCATTGATGGAGAAAAAAGGAAAGCCACGCTCGTCTCTTATGAAAGCTATATAAACCAGTTCATTGAGTGGCTCAAAAAAACAGAAAATGAAAACATAATGACAATAGAGCTGGACCAGGAGATCCTTATGAAATTTCTTGACTATATCCATTATGATAAAAAGAACTCGGCAACAACCCACAACAACTATCTCACGTTCTTTTCAGCATTCAGCACTTATTTGTTGAATAGAAAAATAATCATAAAAAACCCCACATCGGGCATTAACAAGAAGAAACAAACTGAAAAAACAAGAACCGCAATCCCTGAAGATGTGAGATTGAGGGTTTTTGATTACTTTGAAAAACACAACAAACAGTACCTTTTGATTTGTAAACTGATGTATTATTTATTGTTGCGCCGCACAGAAATGGCAAAAATAAAGGTTTCAGACTTTCAGTTTCAAGAAGGCGTGCTGCTCATCAGGCCCGAAGTTTCCAAAAACAACAAAAAGCAATACATCACACTCCTTGACGATGTTATTCCGGAGCTCAAGCAGCACATTAAAAATGCACACCCCTCACTTTATGTGTTTTCTGAAGGGTTTGTACCGGGAAGAACACAAATAAACCCAAAAAGGCTCAGCTATCCCTGGGAAAAAATGAAAAAGATTTTAAAACTTGAAAATCACCACCAACTATACAGTCTCAAAGATGCCGGCATCACAGATTTATTAAACGCAGGCGTTCCCGCTATTGTGGTGAGAGATCACGCCAGGCACCATGATATTTCGGTAACTCAAAAATATACACTAAAGGGCCGCGCAGCAAACAAAGAACTGCTGGTGTTTAGAAAAACCGCGACACAACATCCATAGAGCATTCATAGCTTTCATTGTCGAGTATCTTCCACTTTAAATTAGAAATACAAAACACCTGCCGGTTCAGATAAACCTTCTTGTGCCTTATAAGCACGTTAAGTTGTGCAGGCGATAAAACCCCCACTATTTTTCCGGGAGATCCATTGAGTAAAAACTTGATCCAGGTCTTGAAATAAACATCGTGAATACCTCCCGCTCCAGATATCCTTAAATGCCTGCCGTCAACAGTCCCCGTGGTGCGGCCATAAATGTTTGGAGAGTATAAAAACAAGCCCACGCCGTCCCGCTCTTTGTAGTCCTCAAAAAGCTGCGAATTTCCGTTTAAAAACAGGATGTGTTTAAACTTTCTGGGCAATTCCTGGGTTTTATCATTTGGCGGCTTATTTTCAACCACGCCTTCACTATCAATAAAGAGGCTGCCGTCAAAATCATTCTCATTTTTGATAACATAACTTTCATAAGGTATATTTTCAACCGGGCGAAGTTCAAAACTCTCGTCAAGACGCACGGTTTTGCCGTCAACTAGATAATCAGTCTCGTTTTTTTGAAAGACGAGTTCCTTTTTAATGGGGTCAATATCAATCTTGAGGTTAAATGCATTTTTCAGGTTGTTTACAAGCTCCCCAAAGTTCCATCCGGGCAAATAACGCTGCCACTCAATGGTGGGATGCGGCTCATACAAAACCCGTTCTTCAGTGTCCGGAAGCAATTCAAATTCATAACTCAAAGGCATCAACTTATTTTTATGATGATACCCAAACTCAAGCGTGTCATTTATTTGACCTTCTTCAACAACAAAGGTAAATTCACCTTGATATTCTCCTGGTTGAAAGTCAAGAAAATAACTCAAAACAGCACCTTGCCACTTCAAGTATAAACCAAACTGAATGTCAGGATTATTACTCCCAGCCATATTTAGCCTCCACTTTACCTTGTAATTTCCCAGACCGGGCATCGGCGTGATTTCAAGTTCTTTGTGCCAGGTAAAAAAATTAGGAGGAGAAATATCATATAGAACAGCAACCCAGGGCAACCCGTCTAAAGTTAAAAAATCACCGCTCAAAGACAACGTCCTACCACTCATCTGGTCATTCCTACTGTCAAAAACAAGAGACTTGGTGAAAATATCATTCACAAAACTGCCTTTCATCTTCCAGCCTATGCTCGCCAGCGCATTAAAAATGGGAGCCAAAACAAAAACCTGTGGCTGAACAACATTCCGGTTATAAACCGTGATTACAGTATCGTTTATTTCAAAGTCATTCTCTAGTAAAGAAAGATCATTGTCCCGCTTGTTCAAATATTTTTGATAAGATTTCCAGTCTCCTTCATATTCAGGGTCTTCCCATTCTTTAACCTCATTTCGCAACACGGCATATTGATACTGCGTTTGTGGAAAAATCTTTAAGCGCCTTGCCAGCACGTCTGCAGCAAAAAACGGCCATGTATTTAAAGGGGTTTCTGTGGTCTCTGAATATGGATAATCTTCAGGATCATTCCCCTGCACATTTATGTTTTGCATAAAAAACCATATGGGCAAATGCATAATAGCTTTTATTTCATCCACCACCCTGATATTGCACTTCCTGAAATTACCCAGCAACTGCTGCTGCTCAAGCTCAGCATTATAAATTTCCATACCCACGTGAAGCTTCACCTCAAAAAACTTCTTTTTGGTCTTGCTCACAAGGCTAAACTCACCCAGGGCGGCAATGGTGTTCTGGTTTTCCAAAATTCGCATCGGGAAGTCTGAATGCGGACTGTAAAAGGATCGGGAAAAACTATTGTTCACGTCTGTGATGTTAAAGTCCTCCTTCACAAAATCAATAGAAATGCCGTTGCGGGTTATTTTTAAACTCATTATTCTGAAGTATTAAAAGCTATATCAATCAGACTTGTCTCTTCATCTATGGGTGTGACAGGATCGGGGTTTTGCATTTCTACACTTATGATAAAAGCGCCACTCTCTTGAGGGTCAAAAAGGGCAATTTGAAAGGAAGCTTCTCCATTTACATCAAGTTCAACCTCAAATATTTGTTGCTCCAGCCCGCCTTTGGCAATCAAAATTTCATCAGCATCTCCATAACGCAGCAAGGCATATTGCGTCCCGTCAAAGCTTTGTTTTATGAATGCCCTTAAATCAAGGGTGCCTTCAGGAGAGCCGCCTGTTATTGTATAATCAAATATCTGTTCTGTTGCCGTGCTTGAATTCAAACTCACCGCCTGCACAAGCATATAAAGTGATGCGAGCACACTCACCTCTTTTTCAGAACTCAAACTGTTATCTGTATCTGTGGCGGTCACTTTTATTTTATAAGTGGTGCCTGCTGTTGCATTGTCAAGTGTTATTTGAGGGCTTGCAATACCGGTGTTGTCAAAAGTAATGGGCGCGCTTTCAAGGGCTTCCCATAAAATGCTCACGGCATCATCTTCTGGGTCTGTGATGGTGGCAGAAATATCCAGTGTACCATCGCCATTTCCATCAATTGAAACAATAACGCTTGATTTGGTCAATATTACAGGGGGTTGATTTTCTGCGGGAAATTCAGGAATATTAACGGTCACTTTTGAAGCTTCACTCCAAAAATAGACATTGCCCATTTTAAACTCAATTTCATCAATGGGCTCGCCCCATTCATTTGCATTGGGGGTGTAAATCAGTGAGACAAAATCATCCAGCGCGATGGGCGTGCTGTCAACAGCCGTGTCAACACCATTTTCAAAAAGTTGTACAGTTTCAGCAGCGGCATTCTCATAAGCCAGCGACCCATTCACCGGGGTAGATATAAAAGCAATCGATGTGGGCTCATAAGGATGAGCGCTGTCATAAGAAGCTGTAAAAGTTGCCGTGGGGACCACAACAGGAGTATTGCCGGGGGCATCGTCAACAGTAACGCTTTCAACAACAGGCGAGCGGGACGTATAAATATTAAACTGTCGCGGCGTTGATTTTCTTGTAAAAACAAGACGCTGGGCAAAAGCATGCTCACCTTCTTCACTAATGGTGACGGTTTTTGTATCAACATTAAAATGAACATATTGATTGTCAAGTAAAAAAAGAACATCCAGCGACTTGGCAATCTGCCGCAACAACTGGTTGAGTTTTGCAAAACCATAACCACTGTTCACGCGCAGCTCTTCCTCTTCATCCACAAAATAAATTTTCTCACTGCCATCTTCCTGTTTATAGCCTTGAGGCGAAAGCTTCATCCCGGTTTCAAGTTTTCCAAAAAGATAAGCTGCACAATATGTGCCATAGTTGTTTTCAAAAAACACCAGCTTGCTGGAAAAAGTTTTATTCCATTCAAGCAGGAAATCAACCCTTTTAACAGAAGACCCGCCCACACTAAGTTCCATACGCACATGGGGCGTGAGCAGCGCGAGGTTTAAAGGAGCGAGAAAATAAGCTATTTCTACCACACGCGGGCGGTTTGCATCAACAGCACAATTATGTGTAGTGCCGGCAATCACCTCGCCGGTGGCATTCTTTAATGCTGCCGTCACGGCGGCACCCGCTTTTACAAGCATAGAAATCCTCACCCGTGCATTTCTGGGAACACACACTTCCTCGTGAGGAAAATCAAGAATCTCAAAGTTGCTCAAACCGTTGCCCGTCAGGATGGTAGGGTGGGTGGCCTTTATTACATAAAATGGAGGCAAAACACGAGTAAAAATAAGCACATCTGTCAACAGGTTATATTGTTTTACAGTAATCTCAACCTTCTTCACAAGCCCCGGGGCCTCTACAAAGCCTGCGGTGCCTATGCTTTCAAAGGTGTGTGTAAACGCCGCTCGCAACATACCTTTTAAATCAAAAGCAGCCTGCCCGCTGTCGTCCTGGCTCCACAGTTGTGTGGTAAAAAGCTGTCCATCAACGGTAATGGTGGCCTCGAGGTATGTGGGGTCTAAAGAGCCGCCACCGGTTAATGACGCAGTGCTCACCCTTATAATAGTGGTGTTTCCATCTGGCACCACACTGTTTTCAACCGGGGTTTCAATTATGTTTATCATAGCTTATGGCGTTATAATTCCGTTGTTGCGTGAGTTTTGAATGTCTTTTTCTATGTCCTGGCGGCGCTGTTCTTCTTCATAACCAAATAAAATATTGGCTCTAATGGGTTCATTTAATCGTGCCATAAGCAGATCTAGCGTCGCTTGAAGTTTTGAGTTATCCTGCTGCACAGGGTTTGTATTTTCAGGATTGCTTGTTACCGGCCCACCGGTAAAATAACCTTTTAAAGTGCGTTGGCGCTCCTGCTCCAGCCATTGTATGGTGTTGGCATATTTGGGGCTTTGTGTCATGTGCGCAGGGGCCACCCACTCATTTTGGTGCACATAACCCGTCACCGGGCCATCTTGATCATAACCAACAGCACCCGTGCCGGTATAACCACCTTCAAAATATCCTTTTACCCGCGTGGCCTTGGGTTTGGGTATGTCTGGAATTTTAGTTTTTGCAATTTGATTAACGCGGGCTAAACCTTGGGCAACAGCAATGCCGGCAGCAATTGCAGCCCTTATAGGGGCGTCGGGGGTGGGAAGTGCCATTTGTGACTCATACGCCCCTTGAGCAGCCTGATATGTGGTAATTGTTGTTTCTGCAATCTTGGCCATTTTCCAAGCGCCGCTTCCTTGATTGAATAAATCAGCAGCTACACCCAAAACTCCTGCAAGGAGTTTTAATTCTTCTTCTTTTACTTTTGCTTTTAATTTTTGTTGAGCTTCAAGTTGCTTGATTTCCTTATCGTCAAATTCAGCGGTGAGTTGCTCACGTAAGGACTTGTATTTTTGAATAATTGCAAGCTTCAGTTCTTCAGCTTTTTCTAGTTTATCTGCTTTTTCAAGCTCCCGCTCTTCAAGGGTTTCGAGTTCCAGTAAAGCCTTTTCCTCTTCTTCTTTTAAGCGAATTTGCTCTTTTTCAAACTCACTTTCAGTTTCTTCAAGCATCCGGTCAAAAGCAAGCTGTTTCTGAATAAGCCTGTTTTCTTCCTCAACATCATTTATCATTTCAAGAAGCTCCAGCCTTTTTTCAATTCTAAGATTGTTTATCTCCTGGTCTTTAAGGGCTTCAATTTCTTTGTATTTATCTGCAAACTCCTTTGCTTTTTCAAGCTCGTCTGCATATCTCGCCTCTATTTGGGCTTTTTCTTTTTGAAAGCCCTCCAACTGATCTATCCTTAAACGCTCACGGGTTCTAATAATAAAGTTTGCAAGGTCTGCCTCTCTTTTTTCACGTGCTTTCGCGGCCGCTTCCTCTAATCTTTTACGCTCCTCAATGGCCTTTATTTGTTCAGGGGTAAGTGGTTTTGTGGGGTCAACATCATTTAAAATGGTGTCTGCCTCTTTTTTAAAGTTTCTAAACTCGGTAACGGCATCTTTATAAGCGTCAGTAATGTTTTTGCCACCATCAACAAAGCTCGATTTTAAATCGCTGTAAATTTGTTTTAAGCCCTCGCCTCCTTCCCTTAAAGCAGCAAGCGGGTTTAATAAAATGGTTCCTGAGCGGGCAAGCACGCCCACAAAATCAACGGCTTCATTTTTTGCAGTTGAAAATGCCGCACTAGTGCCCGCAAGCACCTCGCCTATCTTGTTTAGGGCAAGCCCAAAAACGGTCAAGCCGGGTGTGGTGAGGGCATTAAAAAATTTACCAATGCTAAAGTTAACACCGGGAAAAACGGTATTGCCCATTTTTTCAAGTGGTGTCAATATTTCATTAAGGCCCCTCTTAAAAGCAGCAAACCCGGCTTCAACAACAGAAAAACTATCGCCTATTTTGTCAACCCTTTCTGCAAAAGAAGCCAGCAAGCCTGTTTCGTTGGATGATATGAGCTTTCCTAGTTTTAACTGTGCGTTTTCAAGTGATACGTTCCATTTGTCCGTGCTGTTTGTGGCTTCGTCTAGTATGTTCCCGGCGGCGGCCACTTCCCGTTTGGCGATATTGGCCACGGCCTGTACAAAATCCGGGGTTTTTTCCAGCTCGGCATTAAGATCTGCGGTTGAGATACCCAAGTTATCAATGCGCAGCTTGCTCTCTTTAGAAAGGCCTTCTACTAAGGAGCTTTGTAATTCTTTTACACTTTTTCCTGTCTGTGCTGCCCGAACCGCGAGGAACTCAAAAAGGGTGTCTGTTTCTTTCAGAGAGATGTTGAAGTTTGAAAACTCATTTATAGACCTCTTGATATCGAGATCAGTCATTAATCCCCGCGTCGATTCCTTTATCCTTAAAAAAGCACTTTCACCTTCATCGCCCAGGCGCTTAAAGGCAAATTCCACGCCTTTTGCCTCCTTGGCCATTTGTATGGCACCTTTTATGAACTCTTTGGTTCCTGAAACTACAGATTGAAATATGGAGACAAGCGCTGTTGCGCCTAATGTGATGCCGGTAATAGAGCCCAGCAGGGCAAGAAAAGAAGATTTGTTTTTGTTGACCTCTTTTGAATTTGTGTTTATCTCTTTGCTTAAGGTGCGGTACCTGTCTTGCGTTTTCTGTTTTTCAAGTCCCAACTCCTTGAGCGATTGTTTTTGATCAACCAGCGCGTCTTTAACGTGGTTGAGTTCTTGTGTGAGCTGTCGCTGTGCTGCAAGGGCATTTTTAGGGGTGTCGCGCAATTGTTGTTCCAGGCGTTTCTGCTCACGCTCCAGTTCCAGCGTTATTTTCTTTTGTTCAAAAATAATCCTGTTTAGCGCGGTCATCTCCTGGGCCACGCCCCGCAAAGAGTTTTCAACCTGCTTGCCGTTGATGTTGATGGTGATATTTCTTACTGTATTCCCCATCCCTTAAAAATTTATGTTTGCCACCACTTCTTCAGCACGTATTGCTGAAATCTCATCCACCAGCGTGTCAATAGACTTCCCGCGGGCAGCATTCTGTAGAAAATCTTTTGGTTGCAGGCGCATAAAGACCCCGTTTGATTTTCTTCCTGTAAAACCATAATGCTGTTTGTATGCATAATGCGGGGCTTTTATGGTGATGCCCTGCAGCACACCTGTGCGCCTTGATTTGGGTTCTGCCGTAATGAGCCTGAGCTCGCCGCTTCTGTTTTCAAATTGTTTTTGCACCTCTCGGCGCAGTTCAGACCGTAAACCACGGGCAGCTTTTAAGCCGGCCGCATTTTCTTCTTTAACACGCTTGTTGAATGCAGAACTATCTCCTACCATGGACTTAATTTTACCGAAAGATAAAATGGGCGTGAAGAGTAGTAAAGTACAAAAAAAACACCCGCGGGATGGCGGGTGTAGTTTACTTATAAAAGGTGATTATAAGCCAGACGGCTTATGTTTTTACAGCCAACACATTATCTGTCTTAATCGATTTTAATAACCAGCCGATGTGTTCTGTATATTTTATGGTGAAGTTTCCGGTTTTGTTGCCTTCATCGTCGAGAATGGCGTGTTTGTGCTCTTTTCTGTACAGTTGCTCTTGATAGCCCAGGCGGTGTAAAATGTCATACAATTCAAAGGAATCAACACTGTGGCGCGGGTAGACCTCTGTGAGAAGTTCCAGCAATCCGGTAGTGGTGGTTGTGAGCGTGGCATCATTTACCGTGGCGGGTGCATAGTTTTCTTTGAGAAAGGCCTGTACTTTTTGAGCGAAATTGAACATTACCAGTCGTCTTGTTGATTGTTTTCTATATAATTTACTAAATCAGAAACAAGTCCATTTAACTTGTCTTCTACTACACTTACAAATTCTTGAAACTTTGGTTTTGGTTTTCCTTTAAGATTATAAAAAGAAGGATATCCTCCTCCCACCGCTGAAAACTCAAAAGTTCTTACTCCTGAAGTTGGTACAGAGGTTGGAAACTCAACCCAGTATATATCAAATTTAAGCTTATCGTCTTTAAAATTAATTTGATAGTTTACTTTCATATCAAAAATACCATTAACAAACCCCTTGACAGGAATTACCTCAATAAAAAGCATTTCACCGCCAATCATCTCATTTTCAATTTGCCGTGGCATTACTCTTTCTGGATTTTTAAAAGCGGTATTGATCCAGTGTTTTGTTTTGGTAAATAATTCTTCTGCACTTCCTGTAGTCTCAACAACCACAAACTGGTTGATGCCTTCGGGCGTGACTTCAAAACGTTCTACCTGTTGCTGTGAAAAACAAACAGATGTAATCAATAAAAAAAATAATACTTTTTTCATCTTTATAATTTTTAAAGTTAGTTTCTCAAATATACAAAAAAAAGGGTGCCCGCCACAGCCACAACACTGCAACGGGGCGACCCTAACACTGTTTTAAGTGAGCGTGTCTGGGTTGTCAAACATTCTCAACTGGTTTGTTATCGCCCGTGTCTTGGCGTTTTTGGCTTCTTTATAAACCTTTTCGGCTTCAAAATACTTAAACACACTGTCCTTGTCTGGATTGGCAAGCAGCACTTGTTTAAGGTAAGCCATTTCTTCCTTGGCCTGCTCTTGTCGTGCATGTGCGTCCCAATGGTTTTTGTATTGACCAAATAAAATGTTGTCGATGGTGGAATAAACCCAAAGTTCAAATGCAGGGTCTAGCCAGGCTGCAAATTTTAATGCCAAAACTCGGTGCATAAATGTACCTGCTTTTTTGTTTGCAAAATGAATTTTTTCTAGAGGCAAAATATTTTTATCCCCCCCAAATGGGGTGGATAAAAGTACTTTTATAAACTCTTTTGCGTGATCAGATCTCATAAAATGATCCACTCTTTTGCCAAAGGCATTTGCCATCTCGGTGGCGTTTACCATCACATCTCCTTCATTCTGTAAAAGGAAATGAATCTGGGTGTCTTGAAAAATTGCTTCAATTGTTTTCATGTGTGAATACTATTAGTGTTTTGTATCGTCGCTGCAACTTTCTCTATCAAGTGATAAAGGTTTGAAGATGCATAAGGGTCAATTAAATCCTGCTCCACACAAAAAGTACTTAGCTCAAAGCTCTCTTTTAAATGTTTAAGGATTTGCAGCGGGCAATCTTGACTAAAAAAGTCAAGCAGCTCCTTTTGTGCCGGTGTGACATTGATGGTCACGGTGGCGGTGGTTGGTTTCTTTTCTTTAGACATATCGAAAAGTTGTATAAGCGATGCCCAGCCTTAGGTGTGTCTAAACAAGTACGGGACTTGGATTTACCTCGCTTTCGCAAAGGATCACCATAGAAGGGCATCTATCGTTAATAAAAAAGATCAGGATAAAATCCCTTACTTTGTTTAGACACGACAAATATACACAATTTCAAATAACTTTTACAAATGTAGTTTTAAAACCGCTTTTGTGCAATCATAGCTTTCTATGAGTGATATTCCTCCTGCACCCTTTAGGGTCGGGGCAACAGGAGAATCGGGGCAAAGCGGGCAATCAATTAATCCTTTCCAAATTCTTGATCAAACTCATATCATAGATTACCACGATATCATTGGTTTCAATCTCGCGGTATTGCACGGTGGGGTAGTCCAGCGCGTTGGTAATCAGCGCACTTTTAATGCCGTTGTCATATAGTTCATAAATCAAGTTCCTAAACCGCCCGCCCGCATAAGTGTTTCTATAAGTCCAGTCAACCACCTTGCGCGGCTTGTCAACCTCAAATTTATAAAGCGCCGCCACACCGTTGTGCTGTGAGCGGTGCCGTGCATACCGCATCGCCAGCTCAGCATTGGGGCTGCCAAAAAAAGCCGGGAACCCATAACGGCTGCGCCCGTGGGGTTTAATAATCAAATTGCTGTTGTCTGTGCCGTGGTATAAAATCATATGTCTTAATACTTAATACTCAATACTTAATACTAGCCGCCCGCCACCCTTTAGGGCTGGGGCAACGGGCGGGGAAGCAGTCTTAATACTTAATACTAGCCGCCCGCCACCCTTTAGGGCTGGGGCAAAGCGGGCTACACCCCAAACCGCGCCTTCACATCATCATCATAACACACATCAGCAGTCCCCGGCAGCTCAATAATAAGGTTATAGCCATACATATTGATAAACAACGGCCCGCCGTTGTCATAAGCACAGCTGTTAATATCAAAACCCCGCAACCACCGCAGCGGGCTGTCATGCCTCAGGTTTTTACTGTCTTCCTGTATGCGGGCCACAAAGTCAAGTAAAATCTGTTCGCTGGTGTCGAGCGTGTTGTTTTGCCCGTCATAATCGCCCGGCTGGCAGGTTTTTAAAAACAGTAAAGAAACCGTGCGCCTGTTGAGCGGGCTCGTGCCCGGCTGGTCAATGCGACCCGCGTGGCTTTCCATCAAGCACACAAACTTGTCTGCCTTCACTTTGTATTTGAGCGCGCTTTTAATCTCCTCCCAGTTATACCGGTAAAACCCATCAATAAGGGTGTGCGCAATAGCAAGGCTCTCAAAATAACTTAAAATCTGATTGTGCGATACTGTTTTCATATTCCAAAATTTTAATTAACTACCCGTCATTGCGAGCGCAGCGAAGCAATCCCGTCAACGCTTGCCTTTCCTGTTCTTCGGTGACAAGTCCTCGTTCAACGTCTCCATAAAAGTATGCAACCGCGTCTGCCTCGTCTCAGCGTGCGTCCCAAACTTCCCACCGGCCATTGATAAAATAATCTTGCCAAAGCCATAATCGCGCTTGTTGCCTTTTTTGGCGTCTGCTTTGGTTTGCTTTTGCTTTTTATTGAACACCCATTTATAGCGGGTTTCAATCTCAAACCGGCACCCCTGAAACGTCAGGAAAGCAGCCAGTAAAAAATCAAGTGGCGCGTCCTTAAACTTTGCCGCCATGGTGTGCAGGCGCTCTGCATAAAACTGCGGGCGCACATCAGGATCCCCCGGCACATACAACACCGCAGCCAGGTAATGCAAAAACTCCACATTAGGGTTTTCGCGGTAGCGGTTGTAAAAATCATCTGCAAAGGAGAATTCTTCAATGGTCAAATTAAACAACCGGGGCTTGGGGGCATAGTAACGCTTCAAGTCCAGCACAAGGCTTTCAATGAAAGTGGTGCGATCAGTCTTCTCATAAATAAACCCCATTTGCCGTTTGATTTCGCTCATAGGCACATTGTCAATCAAGGTGTTGAAGGCTTTGTTGTTTTCAAAATTGAGCTTGCCGGTCTCCATCAAAATGCCCAATATAGCAGCATCTGCCTGTATGGCGGTTTTAACGGTCCCGCCAAAAAACACCATGGCCAATGCCCGCAGCTGTGCATCGCTCAGCTCGTTCCACGAGGTGGGTAATGTGATATTTAAAACTTCTTCCATGGGAGGGGGCTAAATTTTTGATACAAATTCAAAGCAGTACTCACAACCCCATAAACAATCAAAGCATACACCCACCACGGCCACACATACACGGTTTTTTTATCAACCTGGCTATAGACCTGCTCCAGGTTGCGGGCAATTCTTATACTGTCCTGTTTGAACCGGCTGCGATACTCACGCTCAAAGCTGGAGCTCACACTATCAATTTTTTGGCTTATGTAAAGCTTTCCGTCTTTACTGTAAACACTAACAGAGGCATTGCCGCTGGTGATGGTCTGGTTAATGGGCTTTAAATTTCCCTGATCATCGCAAGGGTTATCAACCACATTGTCACTACTTGCGGGCAGGGTGATGGTTTTTATTTTTTCAATGATAACGGTATCGATTTCCCGCTTTACCACTTCAACGGTATCAATGCGGGTTGTTTGCTCACGCTCGGTTATTTTCTGCTTGCTTTTGCAACCGGTGAAGGTGCAGGCCAGCACGATGAGCAATAAAATAAACATTGCCAAACTCAACGGCTTAAACGGATTGTCATTTTTTGTGGTCATAGCTTAAATTTTTAGTTATAAGGCAGTTTATTATACCTGTCATTGCTTGAATATAGATAATGCTGTAAGGTCCCGATAACATCAAAAGAGGGGCACTCTTTAATACGCTCCCAGCTTTCAATCACGCCGTTTGCGTTGCCGTCTTTACTGAAATCACGATGGCCCACAATACCCAGATCTGCTGTAATGTCCTTACCATTTGATTTTAACCAATGCACCGCTTCAGTTATGCATTTTTCAATGCCATATTTTTGCAGTCCATTGCGGGTGTCGCGGGCTTTCTTTACATCTTCAGGCTCAACCCCACCCACATAACAGATGTGTATAGTACTGTCATTATACCCTCTCACGCCGTTTGTAATAGCTGAAAAGTCAGCGATCTTGTGAATGGTACCATCTACTTCTATAAGGCGGTGATAACCGGGAGACCTCCATTTTAAAACATCATACCAAAACCTTTCAATCGCTTCACGGTTCCCAAAACCCGCGGAGCAATGGATGACTATATTGTTGACGTTTGAGGCTTGTGGCATAGCCTTTAATTTATAAGTTTCTTAATCTTATCAATAATACCTTCCCTAAAAACCTTTGCAACATTATCAATAAACTCATAATGTTTAGGTTTTTTGCCATACCTTCTAAGGTGATTTTCTCCAATACTATGCACGTCAAACAGGATTACCACGATAAAGAATATAGGGATTCCTGCCTGAAAGATGCCCGCTGTAGTTTCATAACCCACGGCCATAAATATGTAAGTAAACAGGGTTATTAAACCGGCTATCATTATCACTCCCTGAAGCTTCCAGATACTGCTCCACAGTTTGTCACTCTTTATGTAACCTCTGGGGCTTCCGGTGCTTATCATATGCTCCTTTTTTGATGCTGAAATACCTGTAAAAAAGTCATAAGCCGTTACCGCGATAAAAGCAATAAAGCAAACGCCAAAAAGCAAAGCGGGCATTACGAATTCTTTTTCGGGTACATTTTCAAATATGAGTTGAAGAAGCCTTTTAACCCCGGTTCCAATAGGGGCAGCAATTAAAGCTAGTGCGCCAGACTGATAACTAAAAGCTTTCTTTACTAGGTCAAATATCATAAGTGGTGCATCTGTTATTTTTGGAATCATACCATTGCCCGACGTGGCGGATAAATATTAAAAGTTGTACTTCTTTTTAAGCATCTTAAACTCCCGGTGGGTAATGCCCACTTTCTTTTCAAAATCCTGCTTCACTTCCTCTTTACTGAACCACTCCCATAGCCAGCCTATTACAGCACTATTAGCAATAAAAGCAGCTGCAATTTCAGTAAAGCTCATCGTGTTGTGAAACAGGATCATTGCCACAATGAAAATCACAGCGATGATGATGGCGAAGGTTTGTTTTGGTTTCATATTAAAAAGAGATTTGTTGTATCGTTAAACTTCCTTTACCCCAGCCCAGGTTATTACCTGTTGAACTCCACATTCCAAAAATGTAAGTTTTACCCACTTGAGCATAATTATTGTTGTTCACTCTTGCTTGTTGAAGCACACCCCTTATTTCAAATGAGATAAGCATAGGTGAAGCAGTTGTATTAGTAACAACATCAGTCCAAGAACTAATGATTTTATCTGTTCTGAAAAGACCTGATGTACTTAAACCATCTAATGAAGTGGCTGTTGAAAATACAGGCATTTGAATTTTTCTACTTACATCTTGATTTTCAACACCATCAATAAGAAATTTAATCCCGATATAAGTAGCAATTTGGTCTAGTGTTGAATTAACAGCTCCTACAGGAACATTATACTCCACACTTATTAAAGAAGTTCTTCCAGGATTAATTGTAATTGTATAAGTACCTAAACCTAAATCAATATCATTATTAATGTGTACCTCATTAGTAGTGGTGGTATAGTTAACCCTGGAGGGCATAATAGCTTTAATTGTTTGTACACTAAAAGGAACTGTAACTATACCTATTTTTTTTCCCACAAACCCATCACTATCTGCTACAAGTACATAATCTTCATTCATTACAGGAATAGTATCTATCTTTAAATCTCCTGCTATATGTAATGTAGCTTCAGGGTTTGTTATCCCTATCCCCACCTGGGCAAAGGTGAGGAAGGGCAACAGTAGCAGTATGTAGGTTAATTGTTTCATTTCAAAAGGGTTTTTAAGATTTCTATTTTTTCCTCTGGCGTTCCCTCGCCAAAAACTATGCTTTTAACATTGGTATAAGTTTCCTTTACCGTTGTATCGGGATTGTCCTTTGCAAATTCCTTTGTTACTATTTTCCCTGTTTTTGCGCTTCTGTAGATTGTTTTCATAATTTTAAACAGTTATATCGTTTCCATCCCAGTATTTTAAAGTTCCCGTAACCGTTCCTTTTATTTTGCCTCTCCAATATTTAAGATACAGTTGACCATCATTAGCGGTTCCTCCTGCCTGCGCTTCATTATTTAATAATCTTACCGTATCATCATCATTATCGTGAGCCTTACAACCCCATAGCCACATACCGAAATTTGCACCTGCTTTCAAGTAGTTGTCAGACCAATAGCAACTTTTGAAATTTCCGCCATTTGAAGCCCCTGCATTGCAATTCCAAAGAACGGAAACACACCCATTCACGTCTGCTACTGTTGCTCCACGTCCTTCGCCGTAATTTCCGTTGATTCGCTCGCAATGAATACTATCGTGAACACTTGTTGCGTTTTCAGAATCACCCAATGCGGGTTGATTTGTAAATCCGTCATACCCTTGAAAAATAGCAGAACAGTCCAGCTCATATACAGTCATATACTCCCCTTTAGTGCCAACTGTTTTAAACGAATGAGTGTTAAATCCATCCTTCCTTTGGTAGCGAGAATGACAATTCTTATAAACTGTTATTTTAGCATCATAAGTTTCAAATCCATTCCCGCTACTTCCATAAGAAAGACAATCCTTAACCCCGTAAAGACTGTTATTTGTGGCTGTTGTGGCGTGTCTATACCTGCAACCTGCCAAAGGTGAAGTTCCTGAATTGTGATAAAATTCCAAATCTTCAAGTAAAACAACTCCATCATCTGTATTTTGAGTAACAGCCCAATTATAAGCCTGTGTGGCATAAATAAACCCATCAAAAGGGTCAGGCTCTCTGCCATCCAATAAATGAACGTATTTAATGCTGTTTGCGGCATCGTGGTATTGACTTCCTGGGGTAGCTGCGCAATTTGCTTCACTTCCAACGTCAGGCACAGGCATTGCTCCACCCTTTTCATCTTTATATTTTGCATCAAAAACTATTCTTCCCAATGCCGCAAATATTGTTGAATTTGTGGTTGCAGTTGAAGTTGACCAAACGCCACCGCCTTCATCAAACCAATTAAAAGTCGCTTTTGTGTAATTTTCCCTCATTGAAGTTATGCGGGTTTTCCCACTTGGGTGGATTGATTTAAATTTCCATTTACCTCTCAATTGCATTGGATTAGTATCTTTGTTTAGCCACCCAACCCATTCATCCATAATATTAATAACGCAAGGAGATAAAGATTGGTCGGTTGCATATTTAAGTGTTTTCCAAGCAGTCCCCTCGGTCAGCCCGTCATTTGCATTGTTTCCATTAACATAATCCACATAGTAATTTGTAGCTGTTTCTGTCAAGGTGAAATCAATTTTATCATAAGGGTCTTGAATGTATCTGACTTTTTCACCATCATAAATCCGCTGTAGTTTTAATTGGTCATTAAATTCTTCGGGTGGCGTAAGCCCTGATATTGGTAAGCTTTCAGAGTAAACCTGTTCTAACAAATATTGCTCTGGTATTTCATCCTTATAAGCCAACCCTTTCCATTCTGTGCCGTTGTCCCACTCTGGGCGGTTGTTGTCTGTGGGGTCGGGTCTCAATGGCTTATTCAACAAGTCGTCATAATCTGCTTTTAAACCGTCTTTTCCTATCAGTTTTAAAAGTCCAAATGATTCATTAAAACCATCAAGTCCCTGCCAGAGATTATCATCTGCAGGGTCTAGCCAATCTCTGGGGTTAACGTCTGCTGTTAGTATGAATTTACCATCCCAATTTCCACTTTCTTTTGCAAACGAGGGCTTTCCGTCAACATTTCCATTGTGTAAACCTGATGATCTTAATTGATGCCCGTCAGGACTTCTACCCCATTGGTATAAATCACCATAAGCATCTGCATCAGTGCTTGAGGTTGCGACTTGAGATGCGCCTAAATTTCTATCCAGCCATATTCTATCTGTTGTGGGATTATAAACAAAGCCATAACTTAATCCTTGAAATTCAAAAATTTCATTTTCATAATTATCTTCAAATTCTTGGAGCGTAAAGGTTCCATCTACTATCAAACGGAGAGAGTAACCTAAAGCGCGAAAGTTAGGGCCTATTTGTGCAGAAGAAGCGCTAATTAATAAGTAACTTGAATTACTAGAAGCAGCAGCAGTACTGGAAAAATAACCTCCAAGAGCACCTACTGATATTAAATCTCCGTCATAGTGTCTTCTTGTGCCACCCAGCGTTAACTTTAAAGGCGAACCAAATCCACCTGCTGCATTGTTTGTTGACCAGCTCAATCTTTCATTGTCCCATTCTGTTGAAGTGGGTATTCTTAATCCGTATGGGTTATTGTCTGCAATTTCCCACTTAGATTCGTCAATATCCCCTCCCCACAGCTTCACAACCCACCCATCTGCAGCCTCTTTCCTGCGCTCAATCCACACCAGGTCACCCTGCCCAAAAACATACTCATTCTCATCAGGATCAATAACAGTATGCGGCCCCGCGCCCAGAAACTCCACGCGGGTTTTCACACTCATCACCCCAGAGGCATAAGCGAGTTCTGTGGTGGTCTCATTTAAAGTCAAGGTCACTTCATCGCTGGGCAGTTGTGCCAGGCGGTTGAGCATCGCAACGCTCAAGTCGAGTGCCGCGCCTGTAAAAACTTCGGGCATTAAATAATTCATAGAACCACCGCCGGTGGGTTCCTCCGCTTCGGTCAAATCAATAAAGTCTTCAGCAACCGCAAGGGTTTCTCCGGCACCAAAAGTGCCGGTACCGCCATTCCAAAAGAAAAGCTTGTTCACGCCTTCCATAATTACCCTTATAAAGCGGTCGCCGTCAATTTCATAAGGTGCGTTTTCGTGGGCGTTAAAGCCGTCTACAATGGTAGCGTCTTCAATATCGCCCAAATCTATCACCAGCGCGTTGCCCACGGGGTCAATGCCTTCTGTAAAACGGCCCATAGGGCTTATATCTTCTATCGTGTCAACACTGTTCAACGTGAGGGCACCACTGTTCAAGGCAAAATAATCGCGGGTCATGGTAAACTGGCCGTTTACAAACTCAGAGCGCGTAAGTACAAAAACAATCTGCTGTCCTGCAGCACAGGTCACCGTGCCGCCATAATAGGTTTGTATGGAGTAATTGATTGATTGTATAACCACCAGCCAGTAAGGCAGGGTATAGTCTTGAGCGGGATCATAAAAGACATTGCGCAACCTGAAGGCATTAGAAACTAAAGGTTGTGAGCCGCCACCGGGGGCGCCACATCCTGCTGCATTGGGGTTTGCTATAATGCTCATAAGGCTAAAATTCTATCATTAAAAACTATGGTGCTGCCACCATTGCCCTCTGGCTTTGGCAGGATCACAACGCCATCACATTGCGTGAAGTCGTCAGGGTGTGCTTCAATAATGCGCCTCGCGGCTTTTAAATATTCAAGGCCTGCTTCTTCACGCGCCTTGGCCGTGCGCAACAGGAAATCGTTAATTTTCAGGTTTACGTTTGTGGCCGTGGCCTCGTGGGGCAGGCGGTCAAACTTTAAGTAAATACCGTTTTCATTGATAATAAACTGGCCTTCAGTCACTGCCTTTGCAACCGTGAGGTGTACCATGGCTTTCTGTAAAGCGGTTTTAACCTCCAGCACATTGTCTGCAGGTGTGGTGGTTTTTATGTGCTCAATAAAATCTGCACATAGCCAGCTGTATAAAAACTGGTCTTCCACCTGCCGCATAGCGGGTTGCAGGGCTAGAAATGTCTGGCGGCTGTGGTGCAGGTTGTACCATTTTTGAAACGTGGCCACATTCTGCACCAGCAGCTCTTTGCCCTGGTTTTGTAAATCCTCAGTATATGAGGTAAACAGTGAGGCATTGGCATCAAGCAACAGCAACAGCTTGTCAAGGGCCTCGTGGGCCTCGCGCAAAAAGGCGCGTGACATTTCATTTTTTGCAAAGGTGTCTGCATTGCTGTGGTCTGCCGTGCTCTGCACATGAAACCCTCCCCCTGAGATCTGCACGCTCAATACCGGCATACCAATAAAAAAAGAAAAGGAGCACAGGGCTTCACTCAAGAGGTCTCTTGCTTTGTTTTTTATTGCGGTATTCTCGCCTCCTGCAATATCTTCAAGCTCTGTGGCAAGATTGCCGGCAAAGGGTTCTATAAATTTGCGTGCCGCTTTAGGTATATAAATAGCCAGGTCCTCCACCGGGAAGTCGTGGCGCACGGGCACATATTTTTGTATTTCTTCTATGCTGTCAAGTAATGCCATTAGTTTACAACTTTTTGTTGCCCGGTGGGGTTCTTGTCGAGCGTGGTTAATATGGTGCTTTCAAAAACCGGCACAATGTCAAGGTCCCAGTTGTTGTATTCCTGTATAAATTCAAATACCTCGAGGGTGGTCTCGCGGTTGGTTTTCATTAAAGCTTGTACAATTAAAAAAGCTTCACGCTTGTCACTTCCTGAGCCGGCACCCAGTTTGCCGCCGGGTATGCCGGCAGAGATCAACACAGGGTCAACACCCATAGCAAATAAAATTTCACTGTTTGCGGCGCTGGCCTCTGGCAAATACATGCCCTCTTTAAACTTGTCATCAATGGCCTTGATATCAATTGCAGAAACGGTTTGCCCGTCGCCCACATCAATGCGCATAGACTGTATGCTCTTCCCTGCTTTGCTGCTTCCACCAAGGTGCTCGTTTATGGCGTCAATAACCTCCTGGCGTTTTTCTTTTTTATCATCGGTTGAGAAGTCTTCCCAGTCGTGCTTATAGATCTGCTCAAAATACCGCTCGTCAATCTCAATCAAATACTTGATGGAAATTTGATTGCTGAAAAGGGCTTTTTTGTATTCCGGTATTGAGTTGGCCACTTCCAGCCACCCGCTTTCATTCACGGCGTGCCAGTCGGCAAATGGGTAATAAGGCTCATCTGTGAGCGGGTAAAACACCGGGCGTATAAATTTGTAGATGCGCTTTTTCTTACAGTACTCCTTCACTTCTTCAGCACTCCAATAAGGGTCAATCACCGGCACCTTTGCGGCATACTTGCCCTCAAGGTCAACGGCCGAGCGCCCCCACTGCTCACTTATATACACATTATCAATATACCCGTTGTCGTTCATTGCCTCAAACCGGAACCACGCAGCGCGCTGGCGTTTCACCCGGTTGATCTGTGAAAAATCTGCACTCAAAATATATTCAGGAAAAGCAATGGAGAAGGTCTCAAGGTCGCTAATGGTCTCCTTCCAAAACTTTTTCATTTGTGAGCGTCTAAAAAATTCCTGCTCACGCTTAAGCTCAGTAAGCGGTACCGGTATATTTTCCTTTTTACCGCCTTCATAATTTTCACGCGTAAGGATCAGGCCGTTACCGTAATGGGCTTTTTTGTTGAAACGTAAACCGCTCTTTGCCGCACCACTTTTTTTGATGCTCTCCATGATTTTTTGGGGAGCGTCATTGTTGGGTCCCCAGGAGGCCACTTTGCCGGTTTTCTCTTTCGTTTCAAAAACCACAGCCGTAGAAGCCTCTTTGTTTTTCGCACTCGAAAAAACAAAAGCAGCGTTCGTAAACTCAGAAACCGCAATACTATCGTTTATAAAAGTTGTTTTCATCAGTATCTCACAAATTGACCATTCACCTTAATCACAAAAAGCAGGTTGATTTTCTTCAACTCGCCGTCTGCGGTCTTGATGTTGCGGGTTTTATTTAAAAAATGATTGGGGTTTTTTGCTGGCAAGTCAACACGGGCAAGGCTCTCAATGGTTTCAACGCGTTCCTTGCTGGAACTCAACGGCAGGACCTTGGCAGTTTTATAAGTAACAAGTCGGCCGCCCTTTTTACTCTGGCGGTTAAAAGTTCGCACAACAACATCACAAGGAATAGGTTCGCCGTTCACATCCTTACGGCCCATAATAGAAAGTGCCTCTTTTAAACTAATTTCATTTGCCATAAATCAAAAATCCAACAATGGCAAATTTTACCAAAGTACAGATTTTTAACTCCCACAACTCACAAACTAAAAATCCCAAAATCAGGTATTTAAACAAAAACAACCCCCAAAACCACTATAAAAAATTTTCAACTAAGTTTTTGTCACTCAAATTTTTAAGCCCAAAAAAAATAATAAAAAAACTATTTTGTCATCGGCGGCTCACGCAGCCACCCACCTAAGAACACAGTTGTGACTTTGAGGTAATTGACTGATATATGAATTGGGGCTTTACCCGGTCGTGATGGGCATATAGTCGCGGTTGCTCCTTGATCTCAGTGTGATCTGTTGGTACAGCTCATAGATAGGGATGTCAAAGGTGTCGCTCAGGTGGGTCGCGTGCTGCTGCTTGATCACATTAGACTTCTCTGAGCTCTTATCTTTATGTAGTGCAGTGGTGCCGCCCTCTTTAACGGTTGCGTTCTCGAGTGAGACAATAAGGTCCTGGTTGTTTCGCTCGTTGATTCTTATCACAGGTAGTTCAGCGTTGGACTCTTTAAGTAGAGTGTTGATGACAATGTACTTCTCCATGTGGGTGGGTGCCTTGCCCTTGCTTCTCAGATTGACTTTAAACTTCGCCTTACGCAAGATATCAGCAGCTTCTTGAGCGAGGGTCTTCTTGCTGTTGGCTTGGCGGTTGTTGCCGTCGTGACCAAAGTAGAACTCAATGCGCCTGTTGCGTTGAGCTTTGTAGTAAGGAATGAACTGCTCCTCTAATAGATCCGCAAGTATCTTAGGACTTAGCACATAGAAGGACTTCAATACCCGGTGCTCTCTACCGTTGCGTTGGTGTACAGATAAGGAATTAAATACACCAAAATCTAATGAGATAATAAGCGGTGCATCCCTGTCCAGGTCTGTGTCATACTCGCAGGTGAATTGATAATCAACCGCAGTAGAGGCTTTGATGTTAGGGGACTCCTCAATGTAGGTCTTGTAATAATGCTTTTGTGGGGACAGCTGTGCATAGAAGCCGTCTTTTATTTCAGAGGGTCTTATGTTGAGTATCTCAGCGCGGTAGTAGAGAGCGGTGGGTGCGTTCTTGCGCATCTTAATGAAGTAATCTTCCGGGAGGTTTTCCTTGTTAGAGTAGGCGTTTGCCTTGATATAAGCGTACTCCTTTGGATTGGCGGCCGCTTCCTTTTCCATATTAGTGAACCACTTCCCTTTTGATGTCAAGGGTGTGGATGACATATAGATTTCAGCGTTGAGCAATGAGGCGTTTGGAAACTGCTTCCTGCCCGCTCTGTTGGTGATGCTTACGTTTACAAACAATTTCTCCTTGTCAAACAGCGCGGCCTCGTCACCTATCTCAGCATAACTGTTCAGACCACGCCCACTGTTTTTATTTTCAAGGCTCACCAGCTGGATGATACAGCCATTGCTGAAATGTATAATGTTATGCCACTTATCAGGTCGCTCAAACGGCATTACAAAGCCTTTGCTTTTACCGCTTTTGCCCACTACATAATCAATGTCTTCATACAACCCAAACATCTCCATCCCTGCTTTAGCCGACTTCAACGTGACAGAAAGCACCTGCATATAGGTTTCGCCAACGAGCGTAAAACACGCTCGGGGCATTTGCTTACAAAGCTCCTTGATGATGTAACCTAATATCGTTGACTTCCCGGAGCCACGCCCCCACTCAAGGTAGATTTTGTTTTTACCCAGCCTGATGGCCAGAGCAACCATTAACTGCGGACCTGTAAGCTGTATCTTTTTCATACCTCTACAAAATCTGCGTCCTCGGCTTCTACCTGGTTAAAATCAACTACTCCTTTATTAAGTTGTTTTATAAGGGCTTCTTCAATTGCAGGAGACAGGGTGATTTCCACCTGTACATTTTCAAACTTCTCAGGGTTAAACTGCCCTTCATTGTCGTCATTAATTCCCGCAAACTTCGCAATAAGCTCGAGGGCTTTCCCTTGCATTTTGAGATCACCCTCCTTCAGGGTGCGTTGGAAGAACTTCTCTGCCCACTCGGTTAAAAGCACCCGATATCCTTCCTGATCAGCACGCATAGCATTGCCGTAAAAATGCTCACTATTGGCCACGTCTTTATAAGCCTGGCTTTCGCTAATTTCAAAGTTTTCAATTAGGTAGTTTCTCACCTGCTGGCGTGTGAGATAGTTTGATCGCAATTTAAAAACAGTCGTCCAGCGCTCTTTGATTTCCTCATGTTTGGCTGAAAGCTTGTTCTTCTCAGGATTGAGCAAATTTGCCCAGATGGCTTCAAAAACACCATCGCCTTTTCGGGCAACCGGTAAATAGTTTTTAATGCTCATTTATCAACTCGTTTAACTGCACAAGTTCGCTCTCGTGCTTTAGCTTTAATTTTTTTGAAGACTCCAGCTTCCAGGTGAGCTTCTTTTTTTTGTGCAGATCTGCTTCTTCTTTAATTTGATCCTGCAGCGTGTCAATTTCACGGTTGTATTTGCTCACCGCTTCAATCTTGCTGCGGCGGCGTTGATACAATTGTGCGGGCGTCATGTCTTTAAACTCATTTTTCTGCTGTGGCAGGTAGCCATAGTCATTATAGAAATCAATCATTTCCCAGCACACTCGGTTTTGGTTCATGGCGTCGTCAATCTGCATCTGGATTGCAAAAGCTTTTTTTGTGGCCGCTGCCGGTAGCTCGTTTAAATCAATCTTTAAGCGGCAAGCGCGTTTAAAATGAGCGTGTGCCTTTTCAAGCACCGGGCGCAGCTCTTTGGGAAGGTCGCCCATATAAACAGGGGCGTTTGTTTCGTTTGATTTTGGTGGGGGTGGCGCGTTGTTTTTTACAGCCGTTTTAGCAACCAGCTCGGCGGTCACGGTTTTCTTTTTGGCGGTGGATTTAGCGGGCTTCCTCTTTTCTGTAGGTATTTTGCTCAACTCATACCTCAGTTTGGCCTCAGTTTGTGGCGTGTGCTTGCGCGTAAACAACCGCAGCAAGTTCTTGTTGTGTGAAGGATAAGCAGCATAAACAGCCACCCCTGCAAAATAGTCACAACCGTTGTTTTTCCATTGTTCTACTGTCATACAGCAAAAATGACAACTGTGTGCCACATGATAAAGTACAAAAAAACCCGGGCGAAGACTCCCGGGTTTTTATTGACTAAATAATTAAATTATGAAAAATATTACTTTTAAGGAGCCATCGTTACCGTTCCTTTGTAAATGGCTGCCGGCCACTTGCTCTTGTCTTGCAACGTGAGCGTCACACTGTTGTTGCCTTCAGCTAGTGCCTCTGTTGCAGCCTCAATGCCCGTGAACTTCGCAGGAAAACGCTTGCTTCCTATCTGGATCAGGTTGCCGCTGTCAAACTCCTCAAAGAGCGCAATAAACTTCTCGTTTTTCACACGTCTCAAAAAGCCTTTTAAAGCAGCACCGCTTCCTGAAACAATAATGGTTGCCTCATTTTGAAACAGCCTTCTTCCCACTTCACCAATCATGTTGGTGGTAATACCCACAGTCTCTTCAACAGCACTCAGGGTCACAAACCCTTTATCAACAGGAAACGTGTGAGAATCAGTAGCTTCAATGGTAACCAATTCTTCCAGCGTGGTGGCTTCGGTGCCTCCACATAGATCCTTGGGGTCGTTTATAAGTTCAAACTCGCCGTGAACGCCAAGTAAAACCTTGTTTGTAAATCCCGCAATGGGCTCGCAGCTTTCACCGCCTACATCAACTAAATCTACCATGACTTACTTTTTTTTGGTTACAAAATAAGAGCCACCCACCACAAGGGCCGTGAACACGTCCTCATCATTAATGATCTCTTCCTGGGTTCTCACAACACCATTCACGCGCAATTTTGCGGGTGTGTTGGGTTTAAAGGTGTATTCCACGCCGTTTACCTTGGCCACAAGCTGTTTTGCTTTTTTGGCCGGGGCGGCGGGCTTCTCTTCTTTACTTGCAGAGGCTTTTGCGTCTGCAGCGGTATCATTATCGTCTTCAGTAGCGGCCGAATGAGGGTTTTTTTCCTCATAAGCAGCAATCAGGGCTTCAATTTGAGCATTGGTGGCCCCTTCCGGTACTTCTATATTATACCCAGCTGCCTTCTCCTGCAGCTGGGCTTTATTTAACTTCTTTGCCATAACTTATATAAGTTTAAAGGGTTAAGAAAAAGGGCTTACGGCGTGACCGCTAAACCTTCTTCAGGATAATACAGCTCATTCAAGACTGCATTCTCAAGGCCGCGCTCGCTACCGTCAAAAACAGCAACAAACACAATCTCGTTGATTGCAAAATCATAGCCCAACCACCAGTCTGCAAATATTTTTAATTTGTAGTCCAGCACCTGGATATCTGTGATCTGGGGTTTGTCAAACACATCAATCAACCTGTAAAGGTTGCCTTCAATGGTGGCAAAAATCACGTTATCAGGAAGATTGTCAAGCGTGACAATGTTCTTCTTGGTAAGCGGGGTTTTCATTTTCCCGTCCTCGGTATAGGTCACCTTGGTGCCATATTCCTGCTCATAAGCATCTGCAAACGTCAACCCAAGGTTGTCGCTCATCACGATGTTTTTGATTTTGCGACGCATCTTGGCGGGCAATTGCTTCTCAAAGCTCTTGATCTCGTCAAGGATGTTGACGGCAGTAATAGCGTTCAACGGAATCCTGAAAGCAGGGTGCGTAGTGTTTGCCACAGCAGCAGCCACTTGCGTGGAGATGCCGTTAAGCGAGTTTCCAAACTCACCATCTGCGGTTGCGTCATCTTGCACACCGGTTATGGATAACAACTGAAGGTCATCAACAATCTTTGCAATCAAGTCATCCATGATCTCCTTGGAGATGGGGTGTTCTTGTTTGCTCTTGCCTTCAGTATAGAGCGTTGCTAGCCAGGTGTTCAAAATCTCATCTGGAATGATGGGAAAGTTCACCTTCTGGCGGTAGTTCTGAAGCATCTTGTGCTTGAACTCAGCCTCGCCCAGTTCTTGCCATTCAGCTTTAAAACCTTGAACCACGTGGCTCAAAATTTTATGAAACTGCGGGAATTTTCCCTTCACGGCAGTAATGGTTTTACACAAAGCGTTCACCTGTATGTCTGGTGAGTAGACGCCGGCAGATAGAATATCCGTGTTGTGCTTCACGTATTCACCTAATTCTTTAGCGACGTCTTGTACATTTACTGTTGCCATAGCGTCTGTTATTTTTGGTTAAAAAGTTCGTCGGCAATGCGGTTGTGTGATGCACCTGCATCTACAAAGGCATTTCCGTTTATGTTTTCTTTGCCGTCGGCACCCACATTGGTGTGAGAGTCTCCGTCTTGTTTGCCCAGTACATTGATATGGTTTTCAATGGCGGTCAATTTTTCTGCAGGAGTGGCGTTTGCGGCCACCTCAATTTCTTTGCTTGCTATCAAAGCATCCATCGCGCTCTCAGTAGAGGCGGTGGTGCTGATGGCTGCATCTTTTTCGGTAATAGCAGCATCACGTGCAGCCTCGGCAGCAGTTACGGCAGTATCTTTTTCGCTGAGAACAGTCTCAAGCGAATCGATCATTTCAACAGACAGCGAGCTGTGACCTTCCATCTCTTCAAGTGGATGATCTAAACCCAATGCCGACTGAAGAAGCGGGCGGTTTTTACTCATAGTAGTAGTATTTAGATTAGAATTATTTGCATTGTGTAGTTCAAAAACCTTGTTGACAGCATCTGCCAGGGTTCCTGTGACATCAGCAAGCCCCAGTTCAACAGCTTGTTCACCGTTCCAGGTGCCGCCTTTAAATACTTTGGAGTCAAGCTGGGGGCGCGAGGCTTTCATGTCCTCATGAAATTTTGTTACAATAGGATCAAGTTCCTGAGTGATGTAAGGCTCATAGTTGCCTTCAAGAAGTTCACGGTAAGCGTGGTTTTTTTCAGTGCTTTCGGTAGCATATACCTCGTGATATTTTGCTCCCCACTTTTCAAACATGCCGTTGAAATCAAGCACGCCGGCATAAGCACCAAGAGACCCAAGGTCCTCGGCTCTCGGGTTGGCCACAATATGATCACTGGCAGCGCCAAGATAGTAGGCCGCACTGCACATCATACCATCTGTATAAGCAACAACCGGTTTTGATAGATTGTTGATTACATCATATAATAAAGGTGTGCCATAAACTTGACCACCACCTGAGTCGATGTCTAAAACAATTCCCACACAGGCGGGATCATTGTCAAGTGCTTGTAGTATCCTGCCTATTGATTTGGTACCGCGAATGCCCGCCCAGAAGTCGTCAAATTTCAAAATCATTGTTTTGATGTCAACAACAGCGGCATAGCTTTCGCCGGAATCACTTTTTGCAGAAGCTGCAGAAGTAACACCGGTAGTATATTTTGTGAGAATAACCGGAAGGTCCTTTTCGGTTTTGATTTCGGTTTTACCGGAAAGCAATTGGTAAGCTAATGGCGCATAAGACAAAGCATATCCCTTGTGGACATACCATAAACCATTAAGTATATTAACATTGTGTGCCAAGGCTATCGTTGTAAAATGAAATTTCTCATACTACAATGATAAACCAGGGCATTCACCCTGTAAAGTACAGTTTTTTAACTCCTTACTCGGGGTTGTAATATGGAGCGCGGTGGGGCACGCTTCCACGCAAGCTTACGCGGGTCAAACTGCCCTGCTCAGGGCGGGTGCCGTTCACGGTTTCATAACTCAAAGTCAAGGGATAGCGGTTGCTTCCATATATTTTTTGCTGTGGGTAGTGCTTGCACACCTTCGCCACCAGATCATTGGCTTTGTACTGATCCAGCAGCTGCTCCATCGCCTCGCTCTGGCTGGCAAAATCAAAACTGATGCGCACATTAAAGAGCTCACCGGCATCACCGGTGCCCGGGCGCTCGCTCACATCAATGCTTTCTTCTATCAAAACCCCGTCAACACTATTGTCAAGGGGTGTAAATACCACCTCTCCTGCCGTGGTGTCATTGAGTTGTTTGGGCCATCCTGAAGTCTCTCCTGTAACCAGAAATAGTTCTACATTTGCAAACCCGCCTATTTGTTCTTCACATGAAAATGTCATAATCAAGGTATTTAGTATGTTTATGTACTTTGTTAAAACCCCTATTTAAAAGGCTTAACACATTTTTTAACAAAAAACAATCAATTTGCTTTTTGCTCTTTAATTTTTTTTACATCCCGCCGGTACCGCATATAAGCAGTCTCAAATTTTAGTAGGTCTTCATTGATTTCATAAAACTGTAAAAACCTGAGAAGGACCTCTTTGGCAGGGGTCTTATTAATGCAAACCTCTTTATATACAGTGTTTACCAGGTCTTCATAAAACAGCCGCAGCAGCAAATTTGCCAGTAATGCCTGCGCTTTTCTATTAATGTTGAAGGCTTTGCGCTTATAGTAATACTCTGTCAAATACACCCGGTACTGCGTTTGTGGTTCACACTTTATTTTTACCGGCTTGATATACCGCCGCTGGGCCATCTCGATGATCAAAAGACCAATTGCACTGTTTTTACTCAACTTGTGGCGGGTTCCGTAGCGTTTTTCAAGATAGTTTTTTAAAAAAAGAGGCACCGGTATGGCAACAGAGGTCTCATAATTCATGTGTTGACGGGGTTTCTTATAAAGATACATCCCAACAAAAAATAAAATATTCTCAAAATATTTCATATTTCCTGAAATTTTGTTCCAACGTTCCAACAAAATCACAACTATTTGTTTTTTAAATAGTTAAGTGTTGGAACACACCTAAAAAGCGTTGGAACTTGTTGGAACAACCCCTTTTTTGTTAGAACAAGAAAAAAACGTTCTAACACGTTCCAACAAAATGAAAACTATTTTTAAATATGTAACTCTTTGATTATTAAATATATATATTATATTACATGAGTTTGTTGGAGCAGTTGGAACAGTTAGAACACTTTTGGCACCAGCTCAAACTCATTTTTGCTCTACGCAGTTTTTTAAATTCGGGGTGCGGGGAAATCAAAAAACAAAGAAACCCGCTATACAAGCGGGTTTACAATAGAATTGCTAAAAGTGTATCAATTGTAACTACAAAAAATAATTGAATTGTGCAAGGGGTTTGCCGTAAAAAACAGGCTTTTTTTATTGTTTTTTTATGGGTTTTACTTCAGTACTGAAACCCTTACAAATAACGTCTGAAAAATTAAAGCATACAGAAATATATTGAGCGTGTTCAAAAGCTTCTTGTCTATTCCGGTGGGTTACATCCTGATCTTCTACATATAAGTAAGGTACTCTTGCAATCTTATATTTACCTGCCAGCTTTTCACCCACAATATTCCAGGCTGCTTTACTCTGTGAATGAACCACTTTTGTTTTAATATTTGGATTTTTCATATTGCTTTGTATTTAATTTAGCAAATTGGTACATCCTTGTTTGGACCGCCCGGTTTGTTGGAAGCAACCTCTTTTGCATTGATTCCTTCATCAATATATTCAACAGCTCCTATATCAAACCAGCTTGCATCTCGCATAGATCCGTCTGAACTAACGGGTGGTTTGAGGGCAACTTGATCGCAACCGGTGAGCCATTCAGCTTTACCCATTACAATACCTGTGAATCCTGTAATCTTGTCTTTGGCTCTTACGCCCAGTCTAATTGTACTCATAGTTATAAAATTTAGATTAATATTAATTTTTCCCAAACCAAAGTCTATACCTGCTCACGGTCACCTCGCGGCAATCAATGGGCATCTGGTGGCGCCACTCCTCTTTGAGGGTAATGCCATAGAGGGTTTTATTGTTTGTGTTGAGCCCAATGCTCTGCCAGGCAGTTGACTTAAAGCCCACCACGCCGTTGAGTTCTTCTTTGGTCACTACCGGCAGGGCTGCCATTTGCTCAGCAATGGCTTTGCCTTCTTTGGTGTTTTTCTTTGGCCTAAACAAGTGCTCCTCGTCTTTCACCGGCTTCCATAACCGGGGCGCGGGGTTCTCTTTAAAATAAACAGCGCTCACACCGCCAAAGGCAGAAAACTGTGACGCTGAGTATTTCTCAGCACCCACTCTCTTTACAAATTTACCCGCCGCCTCCTGGGCATCGCGGGCTTTGATTAACATAGCGGTGATTTTCTCACCGGTTTTGCTTGATTTTTCTGTGATGTAATACATAGTTGTTTATGGTTTAAGGTTCAAAGATTAAGTTTTAATTTAATAATTTCAGGTGGGTTCATCTGGTGTAACTCATCAAACTCAGGTGCTTGATTTTGGCTTCCAACAAAATAAACAAACATTGAAATCTCGGTTCCCTTGTCTGTGGTTCCTTTCCATAGCCTGGTGCGAACACCGTTAACCATAAAGGTTTCTTCTGTGCTTTCAATTTCTGCTTTCATTGTCTAAAATTTTAAAGTGTTGTAGAATAATAAACACAACCAGTATCAATGCCAGGGCATCGCTTATGGTCATGTCGTGCAGGCGCATAGAACCCCAGCGGGCAAAGCTTTCCTTGATTACTGCCGGGGTGAGGAAGTGAACGATCAAAAAGGTAATCACGGCCGTGCCGATCACCAGGAAGAGGGGGGTGTAGTGTTTTTTTTTCATATCAATTAAATTGGCGTGGCCACCTGGCTTAAAAAGTCGTTGGACACGTGGGTGTATATTTCTGTGGTCTTGGTACTGCGGTGACCGGCTATTTTTTGAATGATCCTTATATCGGTCCCGCTTTCCATCATTGATGTAAAACAACTGTGCCTGAGCAGGTGATAGTGATACTTATTGCCCAGGTACTTCTTTACAATCTGGTTGCAGCTGGTAGTTGAGTATTGAGGTGAGTCGTTTTGTCCGTTAAAAAGAAACTCAACGGGGCGGTATTGCCTTACATAATCTCTCAGAAGTTTAAGTATAGGCTGGCTTAAAGGCACAAAGCGGTCTTTATTCCCTTTAGCATTGCGAACGTGTATCAACATCCTGCCGGAGTCAATGTCTTCAATTTTTAAATTAATCACCTCGCTCACCCGCAACCCCACGCTAAACCCTAAAGACAAAATGGCCTTGTGCTTTAGGTTTTTGATTTTACCAATACGCTCCAGCAAGAAGTTTTTTTCAATCACCCGGGGCAGTTTCCTTGCTTTTTTAGGATAAGGCACCGCATCTATTTTGGTGGGCATTTTAACTGTCAATCTATAAAAAGCCTTCACCGCACAAAGGTTTGCTTTGCGGGTGTTCAAAGTTTCAAACCCCAGCATATACTCTTTGATTTTTGCCGTGGGTATTGCTTTGGGCTGCACCTCGTTTTCAAAATGCTTTAAAAACGTAAACACGCAGCTCTTGTAGTTCTCTACCGTAGATCGCGAGCTATACTTTAAAGCCACATCTACAGAAAATTTGTCTTGCCATTTTCTAATATCCATATCTCAAGTGTTTATTTTATTAGTGGTTTCGGTTGGTTTTTACATATAGTAGTTGTGGTGCATTTAAGACTAACTTTTAGAATAAATTAAAATTGC